>JAEEGK010005866.1_pt1 | contig 29680 bp, 21 predicted proteins | sample 8958771 | NCBI WGS metagenome assembly JAEEGK01 (sample SAMN16246547, study PRJNA631951) | gut metagenome | biome: gut microbiome; feature: rumen; material: SC-attached | host: Bos | place: Iran: Karaj | collected 2018-10 | reverse complement strand
CTTCTTTCCAACGGAGAAGAAATTGCTTCTGGAACACAGAGCCTTCCGCCGCTTGCTCCGGGTAAAAAACAGGACCTTATAATAAATGGTCTTACTGAAAAATTAGAAAATCTAGCCGGGCTGTATAAAACCGCTTCGTCTGGTGTACAGCCTGCGCAGCCGGAACTTTATTTTAAGGCCTGCTTTGTTTATGCACAAGATTTTAATTCCTGCAAAAAAGATGAACTTTGCAGCTATGACGGTTTTGTCTTGAAGGAAGAAAGCGGCGTTCAAGCTTACAGCGAAAAATCAGGCTTAAAACTTTTACCGGCAGAAGATGTTTCTTCTATTATAAAAACTGTTAAGCCTGAGCTTTTCCGCGCAATGCTTGAAAATGAAGGCATAAAGGCTGAAATCCCGATGATAGAAAAAGACGGAGATTTACGCAGTTTTAACGATAAGCCAACCTGGCAATGGCTTTCCAAAAATCTTGCGGACAATGCTGAAAAATATGCAGGTTTTACAAGCAGCGTAGAAGAAGTAAAAACAAAAGACGGAAAAAATGCGTTACGCTTAGAATGCGAGTTTAATCTTTCAGAAGAAATTACAGAATATCCGCGTGCGGGAATTACGTTAAAAATTCCTGCAGGTTTTGAAAATGTCCGCTGGTACGGCAACGGCCCGCATGAATGTTACAGTGACCGCTGCTATTCGGCCTTAAAAGGAATGTATCAGTCTAAGTGCGCAGATATGGAAGTAAAATACATTGTGCCGCAGGAAAACGGCGAACGTTGCGGCGTAAAATATCTGGAACTTTTTGAAGGTGCCGACAATCCGGCAGGCAATTCTCAAGAAAGCAGCAACCGGATTATTCATTTCCAGAGCGAAAGTGATTTTGCCTTTACAATTTCTAAATACGAAATTAAAGACCAGTTTGCCTGCCGCCATCTTGCAGAACTTACAGACTTAACTGCGTCAGAGTGCGGCGCTAAAGCAAATGCGAATCCGCATTGGAATTTAATAATTGATGCTGCGCACCGCGGTGTTGGAACCGGTGCGTGCGGGCCTGACACATTACCGCAGTACCGCGTAAAACCCGGTAAGTATAAGTTAAGCCTGCTTATCTGGTAGAATCGTTCAAACTTTTAATCAGCACATTTAACATGATAGCTGCTTACGTTCGCAATTGCTTCACCATCAATCTGCAGCGTAAGCGGCTCGTCAAATGTTACTGTTATTTCTTTTGCTTTAATTACATCTACATATTTTGTATGACGTATGTATTTCCCGCTTAAAAATTCCGGAAAGATTGGAAATGCCCGCAGCCTGCTTATACTGTGAGCGGCAATAAAACTAACTGTTTTTTCTTCGTTCAGTCTGTCCTGATTTGGCGCAACCTTCATTCCGCCGCCAAAATAACGGCCGTTCATTGTCGGTGCAATCCAGACACCACTGTAGCGGTGTCTTACGCCGTCTGTAATAACTGTTGCAGAAACAGGTTTGTAAGCGTATAAAAGTCCTCGTAAGGCAATCGGTGTATAGTTTATTGGTTTATCACCTTTTTTGCTGCGGATTCTTTCGACTTCGGAACAGCACCAGCCGTCAAGACCTACGCCAATTCCGTTTATAAAATGACGCACTTCTTTATTAATTGTAACCGACGGTAAACCCGTAATATACGGTCTGAGCTGAATCAGCCGTTTTTGATTTTTGCCTGCTACATCGTGCATAAAATCGTTACCGCTGCCAGAAGGGTAGTATAAAAGCTCAGCTTTTATAAATTCCGGTCCTCCAAAAGAATCGTATATGTCATTTACAAAATGATGCAGGGTACCGTCCCCGCCACATATTACTATTCTGTCATTTGCTTCCGGCTCTGTAAGTTGAGCTTTCATATCCGGAATTTCAAGAGTATTTAATGATATGCATTGTTCATTTTTCAAAAGGCTTTGTACTTCTGAAAAAGCTTTTTCACCCTGCTTATTATTAGAGAGGGGATTAAAAAACACGTAAGTCATAAAAGCGATTATATTTTTCCCGTTGTTTTTAGTCTAGCATTTTTAGTGCACAGTTATACCTCAGTTACAGAAAATATGATTTCATAAGGCCTTTACCTTTTACCTGAACTTCTACGCTGTTGCTGTACGCAAAGAAATCTTTTGTCTGATTATAAGTGTTTTGCGAAACATGGATTTTCATCGGTTCGCCTGTACTTTCCATTCGGCTTGCAACGTTTACGGTGTCGCCCCAGACATCATAGATAAATTTAGATTTTCCTATTACGCCTGCAACAAGGTTCCCGGAATTGATACCAAGGCGCATGTTGATTGTAAATGGAGCAGTGCGGTTAAATTCCTTAACATCTTCCATAATGGCCTGTGCAAATTTTACTATTTTTATAGCTCCGCCGTTGTCCGCATCTTCTGTAAGACCTGCGGCTGCCATGTAAGAGTCTCCGATTGTCTTGATTTTTTCAATTCCATCACGTTTTGCCCGTTCATCAAAGCGAGAGAACAACTGGTTGAGCATTGTAACAACTTCCTTTGCGTTCATGCCGGAACTCAGTTTTGTAAATCCTTCTATATCGGTAAACAGAACCGTTGCATTCGGGAAGTTTTTAGCGATTGTCTGACCAGGATGGTCTGTAAGTTCTTTTGCCACTTCTTTTGGAAGAATGTTCAACAGAAGCTCGTGTGCCTTTTCGTTTGCAACCTTTAATTCTCTTGTTCGCTCTTCAACCTTGTTTTCAAGCTTAATCTGATAAAGTTTCATTGAATGGTATTTAAGCCAGATAAGGAACGTTAAAAGACTTATTGATAAAATGGAAACTGCAACCCAGAACCATATTGTCTGCCAGATATACGGCTTTTTTATTACGATAATCGGATCTGAAGGTCCGCTTGAAATTTCATCGCTGTTCTGGGATTCAACTATAAACCTGTATGTGCCTGGTTTTAAGTTTGTATAAGTAGCTCCCCGGTTAGTAGTCCAGTCGCAATATTCGCTTTCAAAATTATCAAGTCTGAAGCGGAATTTAATTCGTTCCGAAGAAATAAAACTTAAGCCTGTAAAGTTTATACCAAAACGCTTTACGTCAGGTTCAATTATAATTTTTTCGCCATGATAGTCGTGTTTTACGTTATCCATAAAATATGTTTGAAAATCAATTTTAGGCGGATTCTGGTTTTTTGCCGTTCTTATCGGGTCATAAATTGCAAAGCCGTCAATCAAAGTGAACCACAACCTTCCTTTTGAATCCTGCATAGAAACCGAAGTTGAAGTTACACCTCCTGTCGTAAGACCGTCAGAAGCACCGTAGGTTTTTACCGAAACACGGTCTTTTATTCCTTTTTCGACGCTTGTAAGGTTATCAAGAGTAGTGGAAAGAATTCCCTTGTTGCTTGTCATCCAGATTGTCTGCGTATAATCGGCAATTGCCTGAAAAACACCGTCTGTTCCAAGTCCGTTTGAAGTATTGTAATTAAAGAATGAGTCCGTTTCTTCAAGATATTTAGAAAGACCCGTTCCTGTAGTAATCCATATATCTTTACCGGAAAGCTGAGAAATTTTAAAAATGATATTTCCTGAAAGTCCTTCTGTCGTTGTGTAGTTTTTTACAATTTTTTTATTTTCAAGGACAAAAAGTCCGCCGCCGTCTGTTCCGACCCAGATTCTGCCTCTGGAATCCTCATACAGCGCCATTATAAATTCGTTATCAAGTCCGTCATCTTTTGTAATGGAAGTAATTTTTCCGGTATTATGGTCAAGAATGCTCAAACCTACTGTTGTTCCAAAATAATAATCGCCTGTTGTTGTTTTTATTGCGACACGATTTTTAAGACCTGCAAGACCTTCTTTTACTGTCCAGACTGTAATTTTGTCGTCCGGTGTAACACGTACCTGACTAACATCCGTGTATGTTGAAATCAAAAGCTCGTTATCGGCAGTCATGCCGACATGGCGGATTCTTAATCCCTTTAAAAAGTCAGTGATTTTGTTTTCTTCAAATCCGTTGTCAGAATAACAATACAAACCTGCGTCTGTTCCAAGCCATGCGACATTTCGTCCCTTGTCTTCGCAGATTGCGTTTACGGTTATAGGCATGGGAATAGTACGGAATTTGCTCTGGCTCATTTTTTCAATACCGCCGCGGTTGTAGGCAATCCAGATATTTCCCTCTCTGTCTTGAAAAACTTCGTTTATATAATCGTCAGCAATTCCGTTGCGCTTGTCATAATATGTATAGTTTCCGTTGTGCAGGATTGTAAGGCCTGAGTCACCTGCAATCCAGTAATCGCCGTTGGAATCCTGTGTGATGACATTTATTACAGTACCTTCCTGATGGTCATGCTTTACATCGTAAACAGTTTCTTCATTATCCTTTATTTTTACCGCATAGTGTGGAGCGACTCCAAACCAGAATGCACCGGTTTTATCCTGAGAAACTTCGTTTACAGAAGGATTTTTAATTTTTGTTATTCCTTTGAATCTTTCGATTTTCTTATTTGAATAGACAAAAAGGTCATTTTCTATTGCGGTTGAAATCCAGATTCTGCCGGCTGTATCGCAGTAAAGATGCGAAACTAAGATTTTATCCTGGTCAAGTTCTGCAAGTCCGTTAGGCGTTACAATTTTTTTTGAAGGAGTAATGTAGCATAAGCCGGAAGCCGTTCCAATCCAGATATTGTGGTCTTTATCTTCGCAGATTGCCCTGACGGAATTATTCGGAATTCCAGCTTCTGTGTTGAACATTTCAATTTCGCCGTCTGGCTTTATGCAGGAAACACCCTCATCGTTATGGCCGACCCAAAGATTTTCTGCTTCGTCCTGAAAAATCGCTCTTACCGAAGAAAAAGCATATTTTGGATCTAAGGTTCTTGAATAATTTATGAATTCTACGCCGTCAAAGCGGACAAGCCCATCGTAAGTACCAATGTAAATATAGCCTTTTTTATCCTGCATGATTGCCGTTATAGTCATGCCTGGAAGCCCGTCCGCAGTAGTCCAGTTTCGGCTTACAAAGTCGTTTAAAAAAGACTGGTCAACTTTACCTTTTGCTGCTGATTGTGAAAAACTTGCTGTGGCAAGTCCTGTTAATAAAATAATAGAAAAAAAACACTTCTTAAAAATATTTGGTTTCATATCATGATTATTTTACATCTGCTGTTTTGTTTTTTCCACAAAAATGTATAAGCAAAGTCAGATTTAAAAAGAAGGGGCGGGCCGGAAATTAATTTCCGGCCCGCCCCGAACAGTGCGTTTTCCAGATACAGAAAAACCTTTAAAGGCATTTTCTGTCTGTCGTACTCAGGCTACTTAACTACAAGGTTAACCAGCTTATCTTTTACTATAATCGTTTTAACAATTTCGTGACCGTCTGTAAATTTCTTTACGTTTTCGCGCGCAAGAGCAATCTCTTTAAGCTTATCATCAGCAGTTCCGGGAGCTGCTTCAAACATGTCACGCTTTTTGCCGTTAATCATTACAACGATTGTCTTTGCATCGTCTTTCATCCAGTCTTCGTTTACTGTAGGCCATGCAACGTAAGCAATAGTTTCTTTATTGCCAAGTTTTTCCCAAAGCTCTTCGCCAAGGTGCGGTGCATATGGAGAAAGAACTTTTACAAAGTCGCTCCACATTGCGCGCGGAACTTCCGGCAGCTTAGAAACCTCGTTGATAAAAATCATCATCTGGCTGATTGCCGTGTTAAAATTCAATGTTGCTGTATCTTCAGTTACCTTTTTAATGGTCTGTGCAAAAGTCTTGCGGGCACTTACTAAGGCTTTGTCTTCAAGCTTTCCTGTAATGTCAATGTCTGCCATCGGTTTTTCACTTACAGCCCAGACTTTTTCAAGGAAGCGGTGAATACCAACAATTCCTTGTGTAGACCACGGTTTACTCATTGTTAAAGGTCCCATGAACATTTCGTACATACGTACTGAATCTGCTCCGTAAGCCTTAATTTCATCATCAGGGTTTACTACGTTTTTAAGTGACTTACTCATCTTTGCAACAATCTGTTCAAGTTCTTCGCCTGTTGCAATTTCGTAGTATTTGCCGTCATCTTTCTGTTCAACTTCATCAACCGGAACAAGAGTTTTATTTTTTCTCTGGAATGCAAAAGAAGTAATCATTCCCTGGTTTACAAGTCTCTGGAACGGTTCTTTTGTCGTAACAACACCGATATCATATAAAACCTTGTGCCAGAAACGTGCATACAAAAGGTGAAGAACTGCATGTTCTGCTCCACCAATGTATAAGTCTACCGGCATCCAGTATTTTTCTTTTTCCGGTGCACAGAATGCCTTGTCGTTGTGCGGGTCAAGGTAGCGTAAATAATACCAGCATGAACCGCCCCACTGAGGCATTGTGTTTGTTTCGCGTTTTGCAGGTTTGCCGCATTTAGGACACTTGCAGTTTACCCAGCTTTCAATTGCAGCAAGAGGAGATTCTCCTGTTCCTGTCGGCTGGTAAGATTTTACTTCCGGCAAAGTAAGCGGCAGTTCTTCTTCCGGTACAGGAACTGTGCCACAGTCAGGGCAGTGTACTAACGGAATCGGCTCGCCCCAGTAGCGCTGGCGGCTGTAAACCCAGTCACGCAGCTTATAGTTAATGGCTTTGCGGCCAACTTTCCTTTCTGTAAGCCATTCAAGCATTTTTGCAATTGCGTCTGCCTTGTTTAATCCGTCTAAGAATTCAGAGTTTACGTGGATTCCGTCCTGTGTCCAGGCCTGCTTCTGTACGTCAACTTCAGATTTCAAAACTTCGATGATTGGCAGGTTGAACTTCTTAGCGAATTCCCAGTCGCGGTCATCGTGGGCAGGAACGGCCATAATTGCACCTGTTCCGTAAGAAATCAAAACATAGTCTGCAATCCAGATTGGAATCAATTTTCCGTTTACCGGGTTGATTGCGTAGCTTCCGCTGAAAACACCGGTTTTGTCTTTTGCAAGGTCAGTGCGTTCAAGGTCAGATTTTTTCGCAGCGGCTTCCTGATAAGCCTTTACGGCTTCTGCCTGTTCTGGTGTTGTAATTTCTGGAATGATTTTGTGTTCTGGTGAAACAACCATGTAGGTTGCTCCGAACAAAGTATCACATCTTGTTGTATAAACTGTAAGTTTATTATCAGTCGGTTTTCCGTCTTTATCGGCTACAGTAAAAGTAACTTCAGCACCTGTTGATTTTCCAATCCAGTTGTGCTGCATTGCCTTTACGCTTTCAGGCCAGTCAAGGCTTTCAAGGTCGTTGTCAAGGCGGTCAGCATAATCTGTAATCTTTAAAATCCACTGACGGATTGTTTTGTGTGTAACTTCTGCTCCACAGCGGTCGCACTTTCCGTCTTTTACTTCTTCGTTTGCAAGACCTGTTAAACAGCTTGGACACCAGTTAATTGGTGTCTGTGCTTCGTAAGCAAGTCCTCTTTTGTAGAGCTGCAAGAAAATCCACTGTGTCCATTTGTAATAGTGCGGTTCACATGTAGAAACGCAGCGATCCCAGTCGTAGCTGAATCCGAGCGACTTAATCTGCTGTGTAAAATGTTCAATGTTTGCGTTTGTTGTTGTTTTTGGATGAGTTCCTGTTTTAATTGCATAGTTTTCTGCAGGAAGTCCGAATGCGTCGTATCCCATAGGATGAAGTACATTGTAACCGTTCATACGCAGGTAGCGGCAGTAAATATCTGTTGCTGTATAACCTTCAGGATGTCCTACATGCAATCCTGCTGCGCTTGGATACGGGAACATATCCAGAACATACATGCGTTTTTCAGGCGGGAATTTTTCATCTTCTGTAGCTTTAAAAGTTTTGTGTTCGTCCCAATACTTCTGCCATTTTGGCTCGATAGACTCAAACGGATACTTAGACATATTTTACTCTCCATAAATTGCGACGGGCTGCCGCACTTTTTTTATAAGCGGTTGACGGGAGTCGGACCCGCGTCTCGGGCTTGGGAAGCCCGGATAATAGCCGTTATATGACAACCGCAAATATGAAGAGTATTATAGCGACACTTTAGCGTTTTGTTAACACCCCATGGAATCCAGCGTATCCTGTGTTACCTGAACAAGCTTCTGGGAATTATCCGTTGCCTGCCTGATTTCTTCGCTTAAATTGCTGTTTGCAGCGCGCATCAGGTCAAACTGTTCAATAAAGTCTTTTGAAGCCTTTGAAATTGCCCTTAAGGTGTCAGAAATGGAGCTTCCTATGGAACTTTGAATTTCAAGTTTCTGCGACATGTCGTTAAAGTTTTCCTGAACCCGGTGTGTATCTTCTGTAATTTCGGAAAAAGAATTCTGTGCTGTTTTTGAACAGTTAACAATGTCTTCAACTAGCTCTTTTATATGCTCTATGGATTTTGCAACGCCAAGCTGTTGTTCCTTGCTTCGTGCAGCCAGAGCCCTTACTTCGTTTGCAACAACTGCAAATCCTTTTCCCTGTTCCCCGGCATGAGCAGCTTCTATTGAAGCATTCATGGCAAGCAGGTTTGTCCGCGAAGTAATGCCTGCAATTAAATTATTTGCGGCTCCAAGCTGTTCCGTACAGCTTGAAAGTTCAGCGATTTTGTCACTTATCTGATTAAGGTGCGAAAGTCCTGAATTTGAACTTGTTTCAAGATCTGTTGTACTTAGCATTGAATCTGAGCGCAGGTTACTTAATTCATTAAGGTTTAGGATTAATTCCTGTGTTTTTTGTGTACAGTCATCAATTTCGCTGTTTTCTGTTTTCAGCTTATTGCCGAAAGTTTCCAGTGTTTCATTGCTTGAAGTAAGAGCCTGTAATGTTCCGTCCATCAAACTGTTCTGCGTAGAAGCTTCGTCCTTGGTTTTTACCAGAATTGAATTCATGGATTTTACAACTCTTATGATAAAAATTACAAACGCACTTATTATTATCAATGAAATAAACCATACAATCAGAGAAATTACAAAAACCTGACCTGTTAAGATTCTAAAAATATTCTTTCTATACTTAATGGCAATAGTCCATTCAATTTCCGGCAATGGACACAAAATATATTCTCCGTCCTTGCCCGAAAGGAACGTTATTTCTTTTGGCATTCCTTCGGGAAGTTCTACGGAATTAAAAATAGAATTTACCGGAGTTTTAGCTTCGATAAGTTTTTGTTCCAGCGCACCGGTAATTTCCATCTGGTTATTGTAAAGGTACATCGTTAATTCATCGTTCAGATTTTCATACATATTATTTATAAAATCAGAAAGCGGAATACCTGTTCCTAAAAGACCGATAGCCTTTCCATTGTCATCGCGTACAACGGCATTCAGCCATAAAAGCGTTTTATTCAAAACTGAATTGTAATTTATGTTGAAGTTATAAATTTCAGTTTCTTCAAGAGTCATTTTGTACCAGTAATTTTCAGGATTTGAAGTATCAACGGTATAGGCGTATTCCAGATCGCTCCAGAATTTTTTATCTGTATCAGAAGCCCAGAAAATCGTATCAGCCAGAAAAGATTTTTTATAAGCGGCAAATTCCTTTAAGGCTGTCTTTTCAAGATTCTTATTGCTTGGATTTTTCATGTATTCTTTTATCGAAGGAGATTTTGTAAGCTGAAGAACTAAAACAATCTGGCTGTTAAGGCTTGCCTGGAATTCAAGCTGTTTTTTCTGCGCGGACTGCTGAAGATAGGCCTGTGCCTGTTTCTTAAAAGACGCAAAAGATAAAATGCAGGAGGCAAAAATTGCAAATACAGTTACAAGAAATAAAAAGCAAGCCGCAAAAATAAACGAATTCTGGATGATTGTACGTTTTTTCATAGATACCTCGTTTTTAAGGACTTCACTGAATTTTTTTACAGAACTCCTTGGACAAAATTATAACGCAAATTGAAATAATCAAAGGTTCATGCAGCTGCTAGCGAGTTCATAATGACATGCTGCGCTTGATTCAGTATCTCCTGTTATGATTTGCGCAATGAAAATTGCTCTGTGGGACGCAGGGAAAACCAAATTAAGGGGGAACCTGCTACAATTACATTGGCGATAGCCACTGTGGTACAGCAAGAAGCAGGGGGATTCCTTGATTTTTTTCCCGTTGCTGGGACCCGCAGAGCAATTTTTCTACGCAAATATATTTAGGAGATCCTGAAGCAAGTTCAGGATGACAGGTTTGCGCAATGAAAATTCTATAGTTATTTTTTACAGATGATTTATAATAAAGTGTAAGTGAGAGTGTATGTGGTTATTTAATAAACTATGTAACAGATTATTTTTCTTGCTTCTTTATTTTTTCGCATTTTTCAACACCTATGCCAATGAGAAAGTTGATGTTCAATACATAACAGGTGGCGTAAAACATGAAATTCCTTCTAAAGTTTATGGCATAGTTTTTTTGATTCTTCTTTTATTTGTGCTGATTGTTTCTATCTTATATATTGTAAATATTAAATCGCAGAATAAAAAACTGCTGAAAGCTGTTAATGCAAAAACTGAATTCCTTTCAAGAATGAGCCATGATATCCGTACTCCTATGAACGGAATAATAGGACTTGCGCGCCTTGCAAAAGATTCAGATAATTTAGCCGTAATTAACGATTATCTTGATAAAATCTCTTCTTCAAGCAAATACCTTTTAGGGCTTCTAAATGACATTCTTACAATTTCTAAGATTGATGAAGACAAAATGGAAATTTATGAAGAGCCTTCGCGTATTGAATATTTCTTTGGCGGAATAATGCCTGTTATTCAGCTTCTTGCAGATGAAAAGGACATTCATTTTGTAAAAGAACTGGAAACTTCTGCCGAAAACCAGTTCCAGGTTTTTGATATCCTTCATGTTCAGCAGATTGTAATAAATATTTTAAATAACGCAGTTAAATTTACTCCGCGCGGCGGGACTGTAACGTATTCATTTTCTAACTTTCAGAAAAACGGACAGGACTGGCAGCGGCATGTTGTAAATGATACAGGCGTTGGCATGAGCAAAGAGTTTATGGACATAATGTTTGAACCTTTTTCTCAGGCTATAAAACGTTATGATATAAACGGTGTAGGGCTGGGACTTTCAATCTGTAAAAAACTTATCGCTCTATTAGGCGGAACGATTTCTGTAGAAAGTACACTGGGCATCGGCTCAAAATTTACGGTTGAACTTCCCGTTGAAATAATCGACAAAAGCGAATATGAAACAAGAAAATATTATTCGCTTTCCCGTGTGAATGAAAATATTTCACTTAAAGGCAAGGTTGCCCTTGTTTGTGAAGACAATGAAATTAACAGTGAAATTGCAAAAAAGATAATTGAGAAAACAGGCTGTAAGGTTGAATGTGCATTTAATGGTGAAGAAGGATATGAAATGTTTAAGTCTTCACAGCCAAACTATTACAGCATTATTTTTATGGATATCCGTATGCCTGTAATGGACGGTTATACGGCGACAAGAAAAATCCGTTCGCTGGAACGCATCGATGCTAAAACAGTTCCGATTATCGCTTTAAGTGCGAACGCGTTTGCGGAAGATAAGGCGCATAGTACTGAATGCGGAATGAATGACCATATTGTAAAACCAATTGATTTAAAAGAATTGTATAAAATCCTTTCTGTGTATGTACAGTAAAATAACCGAAAGTCAGTATTTGCTGTGAGATTCCGGATCAACTCCGGAATGACATGCTGCGCAATCTGTCAGGCTGTTTGCGTTTTGCAGGTTTTTGCTGTATACTATACAGCTATGGGTGGAAATATTACTAAAACGTCAAAAACTGCGGCAGCAGTAAAGCCTTCAGCAAAGGCTTCTGCGTCCGCAAAAACCGCGCAGACTGCAAAAACATCTGTAAAAACTACAGCGGTTGCAAAAAAGCCGGCACCAGCCGCAACTAAAACCGCGACAGCCGCAGCTAAAACAACAGCAAAAACCGCAATTAAAACAACCGCTAAGGCAACGGCGGCAAAAACTGCAGCTAAAGTTACAAAAAAGCCTGTTGCAGGCATAGATGAAAACGGAACTTTCCGTGCGTGGGATAACGCAAAAACAGTTGCAAAATCAAAAAAGGCAAAGGAAGAACAGCCTGCGCTTTTTACGCCTTCAACAACAGTTGAACAGTCAGAACAGAAACTTGCCGCCGCAAAGGCAATTGACCCGAATAAAAAGGCTGCCGTAAAAAAACTTGCAGAATACGGCGATAATCAGGTAAAGCACCTTGATGCGCTTGAGCATATCAGGCTTCGCTCGGGAATGTATATCGGACGGCTTGGCGACGGTTCAAATCAGAATGACGGTATTTATGTTCTTGTAAAGGAAGTAATTGATAACTCTATAGATGAATTTATCGTTGGTTTTGGAAAAAGAATTGACGTAGAAATAAAAGACAACCGCGTAAAAGTGCGCGACTATGGCCGTGGAATTCCGCTTGGCAAGGTTGTTGAATGTGTAAGCGAAATCAACACCGGTGCAAAATACAATGATGATGTCTTCCAGTTTTCTGTCGGCATGAACGGTGTCGGCACAAAAGCCGTAAACGCACTTTCTTCTTATTTCAGGGTAATGTCTATCCGCGACGGAAAATGCGTAGAAGCAGTTTTCGAGCAGGGCAAGCTTAAATCTAAAAAAGCCGGAAACGTAAAGCCTGAAACAAAAAACGGAACATATTTTGAATTCGTGCCGGATGAATCGATTTTCGGAAAATATTCGTTCAACATGGAATACGTTGAAAAACGTATGTGGAATTATGCATATCTTAATTCCGGGCTTACAATCCGCCTGAACGGACAGGAATTTGCTTCGCAGAACGGTTTGCTTGACCTTCTTCAGAAGGAACTTGAATCAGAAACGATTTATCCGATCGGTCACTATGTAGGCGAGCACCTGCAGTTTGCCTTTACGCATACAAATTCTTACGGCGAAAATTATTTTTCTTTTGTAAACGGACAGTATACAAGCGACGGCGGTTCGCATTTAAATGCTTTCAAAGAAGGCTTTATAAAAGGAATTAACGACTTTTTCCAGTCAAGCTATAAATCAGAAGATATACGCGAAGGAATTACCGCCGCAATTCTTGTAAAGGTAAAGGATCCAGTTTTTGAAAGTCAGACAAAAAATAAGCTCGGCAACACGGATATCCGTCAGTGGGTTGTAAGTGAAGTTCAGTCAGGACTTGATAACTGGCTTCATAAAAATCCAAAGGCAGCAGAACGAATCAAGCAGAAAATTGAAGCGAACGAAAAGCTGCGTACTGATTTGTCTGCGGTAAAAAAACAGGCTAAGGAAAACGCAAAAAAAGTAAGCATCCGCATTCCAAAACTGGATGACTGCCGCTATCACCTGGAAGACGGTCTTTACGGTGAAAATTCCATGATATTTATTACCGAAGGACAGTCTGCTTCCGGTGTAATGACTCATTCACGCGATGCAAACTATCAGGCAATCTTTTCACTTCGCGGAAAGCCTGAAAACATGTACGGCAAAAAGCAGAGCGACATCTACAAAAATGATGAGCTTTATCAGCTGATGATGGCGCTTGGAATTGAAACAAGCGTTGAAAATCTAAAATATTCTAAAATCGTAATTGCAACCGATGCCGATAACGACGGGTTCCATATCAGAAACCTTGTTTTAACTTTCTTCCTCGGATATTTTGAAGAACTTGTTACAAAAGGCCGGGTGTGGATTCTTGAAACTCCGCTTTTCCGCGTGCGCAACAAAAAAGAAAACATCTACTGCTATTCAGAAGAAGAGCGTGATAAGGCTCAGGAAAAACTTGGCAAAAACTGTGAGACAAGCCGATTCAAAGGTCTTGGAGAAATCAACCCGGATGAATTTAAGCAGTTCATTGCGCCGGAAACAATTCATTTAACTCCGGTAGAAATAAGTCAGCTTAAAATGATTCCGCAGTTACTTGCTTTTTACATGGGCAAGAATACGCCTGAGCGCCGCAAGTTCATTGAACAGAACCTGCTGTCCAACGCCGAAATCGATGTCTAGAGGAAAGTTATGGCCTTTGTTAAGAATCTTTTTGATAAAAACTTTATAGAATACGCTTCGTATGTAATCCGCGACCGCGCAATTCCGGATCTGGAAGACGGCTTAAAACCCGTTCAGCGCCGCATAATGCATACGCTTTTTGAAATTAACGACGGACTTTTCAAAAAAGTTCAGTACGTTGTAGGCCGCACAATGGAATATCACCCGCATGGCGATGCTTCCATTTACGGGGCTTTGGTAAATCTTGCAAATAAAGAGATTTTCATAGAAAAGCAGGGAAACTTCGGTAACAAGTTTACAGGAGACCCTGCTTCTGCAGGCCGTTACATAGAATGTCGTGTTCACCAGCTTGCAAAAGAATTTTTAGTAACCAACAAGTCAATTACACATTACATTCCGAATTACGACGGACGCAGCGAAGAGCCTGAGGTTTACCGTGCAAAACTTCCGATTGCGCTGTTAATCGGTGCAGAAGGAATTGCCGTCGGCATGAGCACAAAAATTCTTCCATATAATTTAAAAGAAGTCCTGGATGCTGAAATCAAATGCTTAAAAGGCGAAAAGTTTGAAATTTATCCTGACGTTTCAACGGGCGGTTTAATCGACGTAAGTAACTATAACGACGGCAACGGCAAAATTGTTACGCGTGCAAAGTTTGACACAAGCGATGAAAAGAAAATTATCATCACTGAACTTCCGCTTGATACAAATGCAAAAGGGCTTGTTGATTCAATTGATAATGCTTACAAAGCCGGAAAAATCAAAATCAGTTCTGTTGAACAGTTTACAACCGACCACTGTAATATAGAAATAAAACTTCCGCGCGGAGTTTATACAAAAGACGTTGTTGATGCACTCTACGCTTATACTGACTGTGAAAAAACAATTTCCTGCCAGATGCTTGTAATTAAAGACAACATGCCTGTCGCAATGAGTGCGACCGAAATCATAAAATATTATGCAAAAAAACTTACGGTCATAATAAAAGATGAACTTGAATTTGAAAAAGCAAAGCTTACCGAAGAACTTCATCTTAGGACACTTGAACGTATTTTTGTTGAAGAACGCATTTATAAGGAAATTGAAAACAAGAAGACAGCGGAAACTGTTGCCAAAGCTGTAAAAGACGGCTTTAAGCCGTTCCGTGCAGAATTGATTCACGACATTACGGATGAAGACGTTGAACATTTGCTTCAGATTCCAATCCGCCGTATTTCATTATTTGATATAAATAAAAACCGCGATCAGGTTAAGGCGATTAACGACCGTTTAAAAGAAATCAACAGAAGGTTAAAGAATCTTACAGCCTGTGCAATTGAATATCTTGGAATAATGGAAGAAAAATTTGCAAAGATTTCACCGGAACTTTTAAAACGCCATACACAGATTTCAAAATTCAATGCGGTTGACGTAAAGTCTGTTGTTCAGCGAAATCTTTCTTTGCGTTACGACGGAAAAGGCTATCTTGGAACTTCTGTTTCAGGTGGCGAAGAAAAACTTAAGGTTACGCCATACGACCGCATACTTTTTGTACGCCAAAACGGAATGTACATGGTGTGCGATGTTCCTGAAAAAATGTTCGTAGGGCAGGGAATGTGGTTCTGCTCGCTTTCCGATAAAGAAACGCTTTCAAAAGTTCTGTTTACGGTTTTGTACCGCGATCCTAAAACAAATTATTTGTTTATAAAACGCTGCCGCGTAGGCGGATTTATAATGAACCGCGACTATTTCTTTGCACCGGACGGAATGGAAGTTCTGCATGTTGATACCCGCAAAGACTTTAAGTTTACGGTGCATTATACGAAAAAGCCTCGTGTAAAGATTCTTGAACAGACATTCAAAGCAGGTGATTATGCAGAAAAAGGACTAAAAGCTCTTGGCGTTCGCCTTGAAGCACGCGAAGTTGATTCTGTTGAAGTTGAAGGTGCAAAAGGAATGTTATAATTGCTTTGCGCAGTTGACAGTCACCGTTACCAAAAAACGAAGTGAACAGAGGAATGGTTAAAAATGAAAACATACCGGCAGTTGGTTGAAATCCTGAACGAGCGTATGCGCAAAAACATGGGGAAAGCTCTTGTTTCTTTCTTCTTTATGTCTGTGCTTGAAGGCCTTATAATGTCGGTATTTTCAATTCCGGCAATGGCGCTAATGTCTGTCGATGGTTCTACAGGCGGAAGCATTGTAAGTCTTGTTTTTTCGCTGATTTCAATTTACTGCGGATTTGTTTTTGTAATGCTTTTGCAATACGGCTATCAGGTTATTCTTTTGCGATTCCTGCGCGGAAAATTTGTAACGCTGGGCTTTTTATTCAACGGTTTCAGGGAACGAAAAAGAATCGCCCGCGCTTCGGCTCTGTTTTCAATTGGCTTTATTATTTCTTTCATTCTTTGCCAGATTACGGTTTTAGCGGTTAATTATTTTTATCCTGCTTTTTTTAAGAATATACATTTTACAGAGCTGGTTGGTTTTATTTTTCTGCTTTACGTGTTTTTTTCTATTATATTGCTAATCAGATTTGCATTTGTATGGGTTTATCTTGCAGATTTTCCGGAAGAAAAAATTACGGCAGTTTTTAAGCGCTGCTTTTCTTTATTAAAAAATCATACATTTAAGTTAATTGGATTTGTACTTTATGCAGGCGGAAGAAGTCTTTTAATTGCCGTTGCAATTTTTGCACTTTCTTTTTTTACACCGGAAAAAACAGAAGGCTTTGCAGGTTTTGTATATTCAATACTTGAATTTATTTATTTTATTTCCGCCTATACAGCTGCGGTAAGAATGTTTGCCGCTGTTCCTCTTTACTATCTTAACTTAACTGAATTTAAATTTGAGCCGGTTTCTTCTGTAATCCAGTTGGAAGCTCCTCCCTTGCAGCTGCCAGAAAATACTGAAAGCGACGGACAAAATAAAAGCGAAAGCCAGAATGGCAGCGGCGGACAAAGCTTATGAACATTCTTTCTGCAGAAGTTTCTGACGAAACAGTTATAAAAGGCTCCCGTTTTATTGCAGAAATTTTCCCGTGTACTACCCAGACAGAAGCCCGCGAACTGCTTAAAAAACAGAAAACAAAATATTCGGATGCAACTCATGTCTGCCACGCATTTGTTTTAGGCGCAAACGCAGAAATCCTTGGAATGAGTGATGACGGCGAGCCTTCAGGAACTGCCGGCCGTCCGATGCTTGATGTTTTAAAAGGTCACGGCTGTACTAATATAATGCTTACAATTACAAGGTATTTTGGCGGAACACTACTTGGAACCGGCGGACTTGTAAAGGCTTACGGCGGCGGAGCAAAATCAGTTCTTGAAAAAGCTGACGCACAAAACGCTTTTGAGCCTCTTATTGCAAAAAAAGCTTTTTTGCTTACAGTTCCGTATTCGATTTATGATGAAATAAAACGCTATTTGAATACACTGCACATTTACGAGCTGAAAGAAGATTTTCAGACGGAAATTTCTATAAAAGGAAAAATCCGTGAAGATGAAACATCTTTGTTTGCTGAAAAAATTTTTGATTTAAGCAGCGGAAAAATCAAGGTTACTTTCTAATATCTGTACCGGTTAATTATCTAACAATACTTGCTTAATCGCTGGTCAATTAAGGCCCTTTTTCTATCACTTTTTGCATAAAAATCAATAAATTTTGTAATTATTTTTAAAAATCCGCAAAAATATTATTTACGGTGCTTTTGATGTGGATTATAATTAGTAAGTTAGGTGTTTGAAGATTGCACCAACTCAGTAATTAAAATAAGGAGAGAGAAACCATGAAAAAAAATGTATTGTTTGTTGCAGCAATTCTGGCTGCGTCACTCGTTTTTGCAAATGGTTCTAAAGATTCCGGTTCAAAAAAGATTCACATCGGAATTGTAACAGAAACTGTTTCTCAGGCAGAAGATGACTTCCGCGGTGCTGAAGAAATGATGAAACGTTACGGAGCCGTTAAAGATGGCGGAATGATTCAGCACATTACTTATCCTGATGATTTCATGTCACAGCAGGAAACAACAATTTCTCAGATTGTAGCACTTGCTGACGATCCGAACATGAAGGCAATCATTGTGAATAATGCTGTTCCAGGAACAGCAGAAGCTTTCAAACGCGTAAAAGAAAAAAGAAGTGACATTCTCTGCTTTGCAGGTGAACCTCACGAAGACCCGCTTGTAATTGAAGCAGCAGCTGACCTTGCTATCAGCGCAGACTTCATTTCCCGCGGATATACAATTATCTGGGCAGCAAAACAGATGGGTGCAAAAACTTTTGTACACATTTCTTTCCCGCGCCACATGTCTTACGAATCTTTGGGAACACGCCGCCAAATTATGGAACAGTCTTGTGCAGATTTGGGCTTAAAGTTTGTATTTGAAACAGCTCCGGATCCGACAAGTGATGTTGGTGTAGCAGGTGCACAACAGTTTATTCTTGAAAAAGTTCCGCAGTGGGTAGAAAAATACGGCAAGGATACTGCATTCTTCTGTACTAATGATGCACATACAGAACCGCTTCTTAAACAGATTGCAAAATATGGCGGTAAGTTCGTAGAAGCTGACCTTCCTTCTCCTCTTATGGGATATCCGGGAGCATTCGGAATCGATCTTTCTGCAGAAGCAGGAAACTTCCCTGCAATTCTTAAGAAAGTTGAAGATGTTGTAAAATCTAAGAATGGTGCAGGCCGCTTTGGTACATGGGCTTATTCTTACGGATTCTCTGTAACAGCAGGTCTTGCAGAATTTGCAAAACGCATCAACGAAGGAACTGCAAAGCTTGAAAGCAGCAAAGATTTGTTTGAATGTCTTTCTGTTTTCACTCCAGGTGCAAGATGGAACGGTGCCAACTACATCGACCAGAACACAGGTGTTCGTGCAAAGAACCACATGTTGATTTACATGGATACTTACGTATTCGGTACAGGATATTTACCGACAACTGCACAGGAAGTTCCTGAAAAGTACTTCAAGATTAAGTTCAATCCAAACAAATAATTAAATTGATTAACATTTTAGCCGCATTTTTTTCTGTTAGAATAGATGCGGCTTAATTTATAAATGTTAAAAATACAATGGAGAAAAAAATGAAAAAGTCTTTGTTTTTAACAGCTTTTTTATGTGCTGCTTCATTGATTTTTGCTAACGGTGCAAAAGATGCTCCTAAGGCAAAATCAGGTTCAATCCACATTGGTGTTGTAACAGGTACAGTTTCTCAGTCAGAAGATGACCTTCGCGGTGCTGAAGAACTTATCAAACGTTACGGCGCTGTAAAAGACGGTGGAATGATTCAGCACATTACTTATCCTGATGATTTCATGTCACAGCAGGAAACAACAATCTCTCAGATTGTAGCACTTGCTGACGACCCGAACATGAAGGCTATTGTTGTAAACCAGGGTGTACCGGGAACAGCAGAAGCTTTCAAACGTGTAAAAGAAAAGAGAAGCGACATTCTCTGCTTTACAGGTGAACCACACGAAGATCCTCTTGTAATTGAATCTTCAGCAGACCTTGCAATCAATGCAGACTTTATTTCCCGTGGTTACACAATCATCTGGGCAGCAAAACAGATGGGTGCAAAAAACTTTGTACACATTTCTTTCCCACGCCACATGTCTTATGAATCTTTGGGAACACGCCGCCAGATTATGGAAGCAGCTTGTGCAGACCTCGGTCTTAAGTTCATCTTTGAAACAGCTCCGGATCCAACAAGTGATGTTGGCGTAGCCGGTGCACAGCAGTTCATCCTTGAAAAAGTTCCACAGTGGATCGAAAAATACGGAAAAGAAACAGCATTCTTCTGTACAAACGATGCACACACAGAACCACTTCTTAAACAGATTGCAGCTTACGGCGGTATGTTCGTAGAAGCTGACCTTCCTTCTCCACTTATGGGATATCCGGGAGCATTCGGAATTGACCTTTCACAGGAAGCAGGAAACTTCCCGGCAATCCTTAAGAAAGTTGAAGACGTTGTAAAAGCTAAGAACGGTGCAGGTCGCTTTGGTACATGGGCTTATTCTTACGGATTTACAGCTTCTGCTGGTCTTGGAGAATTTGCAAAACGCATCTGCGAAGGAACAGCAAAACTTGAAAGCAGCAAAGATTTGTTTGCTTGTCTTGCAGAATTTACACCAGGTGCTAAATGGAACGGTGCTAACTACATCGACCAGAACACAGGTGTTCGCGCAAAGAACCACATGTTGATTTACATGGATACTTATGTATTCGGTAAAGGTTATTTGCCGACAACTGCTCAGGAAGTTCCTGAGAAATACTTCAAAATTAAATTTGCAAAATAAAATTTAACTAGAATAAACGGGATTTTGTATAATTCTGTAAGTGCCGTCTGCCTTTCCGGCAGCCGGCACTTTTTAACGTTCACCGTGAAGCTTGTTTTTATTGAAGCCCGTTTGTTCCCTAGGATTAGAAATGAAAGACGAAATACCTCTATTGCGTCTTAAAGGCGTAACAAAACAATTTTCGGGAACCGTCGTACTGGAAGACGTTTCCTTTGACCTTAAAAAGGGCGAGGTTCTGGGCCTTGTCGGTGAAAATGGTGCCGGCAAAACTACTTTGATGAGCATATTGTTCGGTATGCCGCATATTGCAGAATCCGGCGGATACGGCGGAACAATCGAAATTAACGGTAAAGAAGTTCACTTTAAATCTCCGTTTGATGCTCTTGATGCAGGAATTGGAATGGTGCATCAGGAATTTTCTCTTATTCCAGGCTTCACAACAACAGAAAATATTATGTTGAATCGTGAAATTACAAAAAATAATTTCATGGTTGATATTTTTGGTCCGCGCTTAAGTGTACTTGACAGAGCAGGAATGAAAGAACGTGCAAAATCTGCAATCAACAGACTTGGGGTTTCAATTGACCCGGAAATGAAAATTGCTGAAATGCCTGTAGGTCATAAGCAGTTTACAGAAATTGCCCGTGAAATTGACCGCGAAAAGATTCAGATACTTGTTCTTGATGAACCGACAGCAGTTCTTACAGAATCTGAAGCGGCAGTATTATTAAAAGCAATAAAAGAACTTGCAGCTAGTGGAATAGCCATTATCTTTATTTCACACAGATTGCAGGAAGTTATAGATATTTGTGATCGCGTTGTAACGCTTCGCGATGGAAAATCTGTACGCGATATTTCAACAAAAGAAACTAATGTTTCTGACATTGCAGCTTCTATGGTTGGTCGTACAGTTACAGATGAACACCTTAAAAAGCATGCAGAACTTAATGCGGCAGAAACTGCAAAACTTGATGATAATGACAAAGTTCTTACAGTTGAACATCTTTGGGTTGATATGCCTGGAGAAACTGTGCGCAATGTAAACTTTTCGGTACGCCGCGGCGAGATTCTCGGAATAGGAGGACTCGCAGGTCAGGGTAAACTTGGTATTCCTAACGGAATTATGGGACTTTATCCTGCCGGTGGAAAAGTTTTATTTAACGGTAAGGAAATTAAACTTAATGATCCGGCTGCAGCATTAAAAGACCATCTTGCGTTTGTATCAGAAGATCGCCGCGGCGTTGGTCTTTTGCTTGACGAAAGTCTTGACTGGAATATTTCATTTACAGCAATGCAGAGCAAAGGAATGTTTCTTAAAAAATACCTTAACGGACTTTTCACTCTCCGTGATGAAGATGCAATGCGTAAGGTTGCAGAAGCATATATTAAGCTTTTTGAAATTAAATGTACTTCATCTAAGCAGAAAGCAAAGGAACTTTCAGGTGGTAATCAGCAGAAGGTATGTCTTGCAAAGGCTTTCTGTATGGAGCCGGAACTTTTATTCGTTGCAGAACCAACCCGTGGTATTGACGTAGGTGCTAAAGCAATCGTTCTTGATGTACTGCGCATGTATAACCGCGAAAAAGGTACAACAATCGTTATGGTTTCAAGCGAACTTGAAGAACTTCGTTCTGTTTGTGACAGAGTTGCAATTGTTTCAGGTGGAGAAATTGCAGGAATCCTTTCACCGTCAGAAAAACCGGAAGAATTTGCTTTGTACATGTCCGGATTAAAAAAACAGGAGGTAACAAAATGACTTCTGAAGAATTAAAAAAATCTATCACGGAAGCGTTAAAGGATTTTGGACTTCCTCGTCTTATAATTGCAGGCTTCCTTGTAGTTCTATTTATAGCCGCTCCTTTTGTTGGTGTTTCAATGGGAGCTTCGTTAACAGATATTTTTAACCGCTTTGGTCAGAATGAACTTTTGACTTTAGCAATGGTTCCTATGATTCTTTCTGGTGCCGGCTTAAACTTTGGTCTTTCGCTCGGAGTTATTGCAGGACTTTTAGGTTCAACTATGGCCATGCAGTTCGGCTTTACAGGCTGGCAGGGAATTTTCGGTGCAATGATAATTTCAATTCCGTTTGGAATTCTCTTCGGATGGCTTTACAGTCTTCTTTTGAACCGCGTACGCGGTGAAGAAATGACAATCGCTTTGTATGTTGGATTTGCTGCCGTTATGTTTATGTCAATCATGTGGCTTGTGCTTCCATATACAAGTGAAAACATGGTCTGGGGCTACAGCGGAGACGGTCTTCGTACAACAATCACTTTGGACGGATACTGGGTTAAGCAGCTTTCTAACTTCCTTGTAATTCAGAAAGGCAACTTTGTATTCCCGACCGGAATGATTTTATTCTGTGCTTTGATGAGCTTTTTGATGTGGCTTTTTATCAGAAGTAAAACCGGAACAGCAATTACGGCTGTAGGTTCAAATCCTGATTATGCTCGTTCAAGCGGAATCAATATCAACAAAATGCGCAGAATCAGTATCATTATTTCAACTGTAACCGGCGCAATCGGTATTTTAATTTACCAGCAGAGCTACGGATTTATTCAGCTTTATCAGGCACCTCTTTACATGGCATTCCCGGCGGTAGCTGCAGTTCTTATCGGCGGTGCTTCTATCAATAAGGCTTCCGTTCTTAACGTTGTAATCGGTACAATTCTTTTCCAGGGAATCCTTACTCTTACGCCTTCTGTAATCAACAGTGTCCTTCAGACAGATGTTTCAGAAGTTATACGAATTGTTCTTTCTAACGGAATGATTTTGTATGCATTGACAAGAAAAACAGGAGCAACCAGATGAGTAACTTAAAAGAACAATTAACTAAGGGAAAAATAAAAAGTTTCCTTGCTGATAATCTGGTAGCAGAACTGTTCATTGCATTGACAGTTGTTTCAATCCCGATTTCAGGCTTTTCAGCACAGCTTATTATTGATGATATTTTAACACGTATCGGTCGTAATGCATTCTTAGTATTCTCATTGGTTCTGCCTATTATGGCCGGTATGGGAATCAACTTTGGTATGGTTCTTGGCGCAATGGCAGGCCAGATCGGCTTGATTTTTGCGATGGACTGGGGCATTGCAGGACTTCAGGGACTTATTTTTGCAGCATTAATCGGTATTCCGATTTCTGTAATCCTTGGCTGGATTGCAGGTACAATTTTGAACAAAGCCCGTGGCCGTGAAATGGTAACAAGCTATATTCTTGGTTTCTTCTTTAACGGTTTGTATCAGTTCTTTGTATTGTACATGTTCGGATTTTTGTTTCCGCTGCACAACAAGGCAATTGCACTTTCCCGCGGATACGGTGTCAGAAACACATTGAATCTTGACCCTGTTCGCCAGGTTCTTGATAACCTTCTTATGCTTCATATCGGCGGAGTAAAAGTTCCGCTTTCAAGCTACATGGTAATAATTGCTTTGTGTTTCTTTATTGTCTGGTTTAAAAAGACAAAGCTCGGCCAGGATATGCGTGCAGTTGGTCAGAACCAGATGGTTTCTAATTCCGCAGGTATTCCTGTAGAACGCACAAGAATCGTTTCAATCGTAATTTCTACGGTTCTTGCATGTATCGGTCAGATTATCTTCCTGCAGAACATGGGTAACATGAATACTTACAATGCCCATGACCAGACAGGATTCTTTGCCGCTGCTGCAATTCTTGTAGGTGGTGCTTCTGTTGCAAAGGCTAGTATTGCAAACTGTTTCGTAGGTGTATTCCTTCTTCACTTAATGTACATTGTCGTTCCGCGTGCCGGACAGAACCTTTTTGGTTCAGCAAATATCGGTGAATACTTCAGACAGTTTATCGGATACGGCGTAATTGCTCTGTCACTTGTTATTCACGCATGGCGCACAAGACGTAATGCAGAAAAACAGCGCGACAGTTTAAGACAGGGTGCACAAGGAGCTGAATAATGAAGACTGTAAATAAAAAAATTATTATTGTTCGTTCTGTTCTTGTTGTCGTTTATTTATTGCTTGCAGTTGTAATGTTTGTTACAGGCCGCAGTCATACAGTTTTAATTGATAACAAGGCAGCTGAAGACGGCTCTTTTAAGGCGATAAACGGAATGGAAGTTACAATTAACAAGCTTCCTTCAAGTGAATTTATGAAAGGAGACCGCGATAAGTTTGTCGTAAAAGGTCAGAACGTAAAGATTAAGGTTGTTTCCTTTGACGGACAGATTGAAGATACCTATAAAATCAAGATTCCGCTGGCTCAGGATGCAGTTTTAATTTCTGTTCCAAAGCTTGTAAATGGTCTTGAAGGCGCAGTAGAACCGTTCAAGATTTATTAGCGGCGGTTTGCCCTAACCGGCTAATCTGCTGGCTTATTTAATCCGCTGTCTTCCGGCAGCGGATTTTTTTATTGAGAGCCGCCGCTGTTTATTGGTTCTCGAAACGGCTGAGTCAAGGCTTTATGCGAAGCGTGCCTCGCTAGTGGCTACGCTGCGAATTGGCCAGACGTATTGCAACAACAGCTCACATTTGTTAGAACAAATGCGCACGTTTGTTAGAACAACTGTATACGTTTGTTGCTACAAATGCACATATTTGTTGCTGCAAAGTTATACGTTTGTTAGAACAAATACGCACATTTATTGGAATAAATGATTTTATGCATTGCAATGAAAGATTTTGTACATTGCAATAAATGATTTCATATATTGCAATGAAAGACTTTGTACATTGAAATAAATGATTTAATCCATTGCAATGAAAGACTTTATACATTGCAATGAAAGACTTCATACATTGCAATGAAATTTTATTTTTATTGCCGTGTATTGATTTTATAAGTATTGTGACTGAGATATACCTTTTGTCTTAAAATTCGAAAGCGTACGAGACAAACAATATCCCTGTTTTTCTTCATAATGACTTCCTAATGACTCACTTTACTTCCTGTGTTATAATTCTTTAACTGGAGGCAATCATATGAAATATCCTTTTCTAACATTAGATGATGAAACAGAAATTGTACACTCAGAAATGCTTCCAGATGGAAAAGTAGAAGTTTATATCGAAAAACCGGATGAAAAAGACTGTTTTCATAACGCTTCATGTTTCATTCCCGGGTATGAATGGAAAAATGTGAATGGCTTTACCGATGCTGAAATCAAAAAGTATCAGGAGATAATAGAATCTACAGCAAAAAGTGCATGTTTTTTGCAATAAAATCACACTTTAGTTGGAACAAATGCTCAAATATATAGCAATAAATGATTTCATATATTGCTATAAATGACTTTATTCATTGCAATGAAATTTTATTTTTATTGCCGATAATGTGAAAATCAACCTTTTATTTCAAGAAATGACTTTTCCGGCACTTCTAGCCATTGGATTATCTCTTCCGTAACTTTTTCTATTTTTTGCCTGAATTCCTTGCCTCGGATTGCACATTCCCAGACTATGCAGATTCTCCAGCACTGTTCCTGATAGTATTTGATGGTGGCAGCGTCTCTTTCCTTATTGCGCTCAAATTTCTTCTGCCAGAAAGCCTGATTGGATTTTGGAAAAACAAAATAACGGCAGCCTTCGTGCTCATACGCCGCGTTCGCGTCGTTTGCATGAGAGGAAATTATTGAACTTCGGCTGGCTTCCCAGCCGTGCGCATACGCCGCGTTCGCGTCGTTTGCATGAGCGGAAGCTATTGAAGCTCGGCTGGATTCCCAGCCGTGTGCGTGCCAGAAGCAGCCGTTTATAAAAATCACTGCATAATAATGAGGAAAAATTAAATCCGGTTTCCCCGGATACCTTTTATCGCAAATCCTATAACGAAAGCCCGCCTTCCACAGAGCCGAGCGAATCTGCTTTTCTGGCTTTGTATCTTTTGATTTCACATGAGACATATTCTTATGTCGCTGTTGTAGGGATAGTGTATCCATAAATAAAGTATAACATATAATTACTAGGATTAGAAAAAGCAAAATCAATCATTGAATATCTTGTTTACTACAGAAATAGGCAAATAGCTTTTTCGCTTCTACCAGTGCTAGTTTTGAAGTTATGAGAAGTCATAATATAGAAGGTGAAATAAGATAAGAGTCTATTTACTCCAGACAAATATAGCTTCGTGATATTATCATTGACTATGGGGAATAAATATTGCATAATGCATTAATAAATCCCATTTTGTTTATTCGGATAAACTTATGCAAAAATCATTTTATCAAGGCTCTGTTGTTGAATTACTATCGCAAGTTTCTCAACTTTATTCTATTGCAGATATAGCAACCGAATTTCAAGTAAATCAAAGTACGATTCATCGTTGGATGAATGGTAGTGTTGAGCCAAAGAGTTTTATAGCAGATAGGCTTGTAAATATGCTTTCTCGTAAGATTTCTGCCCAGAAAAATGATGAAAAACAAGGAGATTTTACTTTTATTGACCTGTTCGCGGGGATTGGTGGAATTCGTAAGGGCTTCGAACAGGCTGGTGGAAAGTGCCTGTATACTTCGGAATGGGATGAATATGCTAAAAAGACATACAGCAATAATTATCCTTCTGAAAATCCTATAAACGGGGATATTACAAAAGTAAATGCAAGTGCAATTCCAGAGCATGATGTTCTCTTGGCTGGATTTCCTTGTCAGCCATTCAGTATTGCCGGTGTTTCCAAGAAGAAATCTCTTGGTCGCCCTACCGGTTTTGAAGATAAAACACAAGGAACACTATTTTTCGATGTTGCAAGGATTATAAAAGAAAAAAAACCGAAAGCATTTGTTCTTGAAAATGTAAAAAATTTAAAATCTCATGACAAGGGAAATACATTCAAAGTTATCTGGGAAACTTTAACACAAGATTTAGGCTATACTTGCAGTTACAGAATTATTGACGGGCAAAGTTGGGTACCTCAACACCGTGAACGAATTGTAATTGTAGGCTTCAAAAATAGAATTGATTTCTCTCTTGATGATATGGTTCTACCGCCAAAAGGAGAAATAAAACTCAAAAATATTCTTCACAAAACAGACGGAACAGAGCCTAGATTGCCGCAAGATGGTGATAAGTATTTTGACTTTGAAAATAATAAAGTTTTGGATAAATATACGTTAACAGATAAACTTTGGGCTTACTTACAAGCCTATGCTCAAAAACATCGTTCAATGGGAAATGGGTTTGGCTATGGGCTTGTTAATGAAAATGACATTGCAAGAACTCTTTCTGCGCGTTATTACAAGGACGGTTCAGAAATTTTAATTTCTCAGGGTAATGGAAAAAATCCTCGCCGTCTTACACCACGCGAATGTGCCAGACTTATGGGGTATCCCGATGATTATGTAATTCCTGTATCTGATACAAGGGCTTATAAGCAGTTTGGAAATTCTGTAGTGGTACCTTTATTTCATGCTGTAGCAGAATTTATCAAACCATTGTTAATGGAAATAATTGAAGATGAAAACTCAAAAGCAGAACTTGTTTACGCAGAAAAAAGAATTGCAATTTAAGGATCTAATTATGGAAAACATCATATCTAAGGTTATTGCAGATACAGCAAATAGTGAAAGAATATTCTGTAAGTTTCTTTCTGCAAATGACACAGGAGAAACTGGCGGTCATCAAAGTGGAATTTATATACCCAAGAATTCTGTTTCGCTTATATTTGATACTCCGGGAGTAAAAGGACAAAATAAAGAGGAATCCAGCAAAATAAAATGGCAGGACGATTTTGAAACAGATGCTCATTTTAAGTATTACGGTCAAGGAACGAGAAATGAGTATCGTATTACAGGGTTTGGTAGGAATTTCCCATTTTTAAAGCCTGATTATACGGGTTCTCTAGTCGTCATTCTAAAGCAGAAAGATACATCCTATAAAGGTTATATTCTTGATATGGAAAATGAAATAGAAGAGTTCCTTGTTTATTTTGGAATTACTCCAACTGAAACAAACTGTTTGATTAATACAAAACCGTTATCTCTGGATGAGAAGGAAAGTCAAGCAATTCAAGAATTTATAAAAAGTTTGTCTACAGACTTCCCTTCATCAGAACAAATGTCGCTTGCAGCTCAGAGAATTCAAAATTTAGTTTTTGATCATGAAGAAAATATTCACCTAAGACCAGATGATAAATTGTTAGATTGGACTTCACTTGAATACCGGCTTTTTAGGGCAATTGAGCAAAATCGCTATTCTTCGCTGATAAATAAAGGATTTTCTGATGTAGATAAATTTATTGAACTGGCAAATCAAGTTCTTAACAGAAGAAAAAGCCGTGCCGGTAAAAGTTTAGAACATCACTTAGCTTCGTTGTTCTCAGGAAATAATATAACTTTTACTCCACAGGCAATAACAGAAGGTAATAAAAAGCCTGACTTCATATTCCCATCGATAGAATCATATCATAATGCTTCTTTTCCAGTAGATAAGCTTGCATCTCTTGCCGCAAAAACGACTTGTAAAGATCGGTGGCGCCAAGTATTGAATGAAGCGGATAGGTTGAGAACAAAAGATAAATTCTTATGTACTCTTCAGCAAGGTATTTCTTCCGCACAAATGGAAGAAATGAAAAGTGAGCGAGTTGTCTTGGTTGTTCCAGAAAGATATATAAAAACGTATCCTGAAAGGTATCAAAGTGATATTTGGTCGGTAAAAAAATTTATAAATTATATAAAAGAGATCGAAGAATAGTGATTTAGTGAAAAATTTAAAAACTATTGAACGGCTTTTACGAAGTAATTTTTGGAATTTCACCAGAAGTGATTGATATATAAGAACTCCCATGCACAAAAATCAAGCAAAACATAATTTTCAATAAGGAAACAACTAATTTTGGCAAACGGAATAGAAGATTTAAAAGAGAAAAATAAGGGGCGGGTAAATCCAGGCAAGAATGCCCGCTATGATTTTTGGAGAACCTTTCAGGGGCGTGAAGATGCAGAGATGCTTCAGGAAAAGTCTTCTAACTGGTCAAATAAAAAATCAAAGTACAGGGAATACGATTCCTGGGGAGATGATGATTAAATGAAAACAGTCTCCGTAGTAGCAGCCATAATCTTCCGCACGTCGCCGCAAGCTGTAAAACAAGTTTTTGCTACTCAGCGCGGTTACGGCGAATATAAAGACTGGTGGGAATTTCCAGGCGGTAAAATCGAAACTGGCGAAACTCCTGAGCAGTGTATTGAACGCGAAATCCGGGAGGAACTTGCAACAGAAGTAAAAGCCGAAAAAAATCTTGGCGTTGTAGATTATGATTATCCAAACTTTCATCTGACCATGCATTGTATTTTGTGCACAATAGTTTCCGGCGAATTGAAACTCCTGGAGCACGAAGCGGCGCGCTGGCTTTCAAAAGAAACTCTGCGCTCGGTAGACTGGCTTCCTGCGGACAAGTTGATTTTGGATAAGATAGAAGAGATTTTGTAATTTCTCTTACCTAGCATATTAGAGGCAATATAGAATGGCAAATGGTATAGAAGATTTAAAAGAGAAAAATAAGGGGCGCGTAAATCCTGGAA
>JAEEGK010005865.1_pt1 | contig 29684 bp, 36 predicted proteins | sample 8958771 | NCBI WGS metagenome assembly JAEEGK01 (sample SAMN16246547, study PRJNA631951) | gut metagenome | biome: gut microbiome; feature: rumen; material: SC-attached | host: Bos | place: Iran: Karaj | collected 2018-10 | reverse complement strand
TATAAAGAAAAAATAGATACAATGGAATTTATTACTTTATATGATGGAGTATTACTTAAACCTAACAATGAAACTAAAAAACTTATAATAGGAGGTATATAGTAACTATGAAATTTGGAGATATCAAATGTACAAAATGTGGAGGTATTGTAGACAATTCTACAATTATTGTACTGAGAGATAATGTCAAGAATGATGATGCAGAGGATTATTTTGCAGATGCTGTTGACAAGCCTCTATGCAGAGACGTAGACAATCTATTTATAAAGGGTACTTGTAGTAAATGCAAATCTCCTGTATTTTCTATGGTATTATTAAAGATGACACCTATTGATTATTATTGCGCTGATAATCTATCAAAATTGTCAACTTTTACTAAGTCATCAAACATATAAGTAATAAAATATTATAATATAATATAAAGATACTAAAATGTATAGTTTAGTTGCTATACAATTAGTCAAACAATTCTGGAGAAGGTGTAATTATAATAGCCAAATTATACATCTCTTTATATAAAATTATAATATTCTTATTAACATTTTACAACGCTCTAATACAATTTAATATTTACTCAAAGAGAAGAAGAGATGAATAAATTCATCTCTTCTTTATCTTTGAGAAGAAAAGGAGAAGGTATATATGGATCTTATACGAGAACAGAGTGAAGAATTTGATACTGAGTTAGAATATAAAACAAATGAATATATGAAATATCTTGATAATCATATCAATGGGGTAATAACAGCATTTAAAAAGTATTTTGTTCCTTTAGTTGCAAAAGGAAATTTATATAAGGTTGCTAATTACTCTAGTGATGAATTTATATTAGCTATAAAGAAAACAGCTTTAAGAATAGATAAACATGATCTTAGCAAGTATAATGATCTTGAGTTCTATCCATATAGAAGATATTATTATCCTACGCTTAAAGAATCTAACAATACAGATGAAGATCAGCAAACTGTAGAAGAGAACTTTGAGAAAGCTTTTAAACATCATTATGAGCATAATAGTCACCATATAGAATATTGGTTTGATTTTGCAAATAATATTCCTAAAGATATGGATCTAGAATCTATAATAGAAATGATATGTGATTGGATAAGTATGGCATACTATTTTGATTCTCCTATAGATTCATGGTGGAATGATCAGAAAGAATCGGAAAAAGAAAGATCTATGATGACTCCAAATACAATAGCTGCAGTAAATGATATATTTGCTATACTAACTAAATAAAATATAAGATGGTGGAACTAGTTGTACTAGTTCCACTATATTTTGTCTCTTTGTTATTCATTTAGTATTCAATCATATACTATATTTATGAAATATAAAGAATAAAATATAAGGAGGTTTTCTCATGTTTTTAAAAAGTTTATTCGAAGATAATAATGATAAAGGAGGTAATGATTCGCCATACTATTCATCATCAACTAATCCATATGATCCTTGGTATGCTACAGATGGGAGTACATATGGAGGTTCATTTTCTTCATCTAGCAACAATAATAATGATAATGAGGATAAGGAAAAGTAAAATTAATACCCACCACTAAAGTTAGTGGTGGGTATATTTTTTAATGATGCTTTTTCTTTTTATTATAATCAATAGATCTGTTGTTGTTTACATTATGATGAACCAATTCAGAAGTACTGTCTACAGATTCGACTTTTACTTCTTCTACAACAGCTTCTTCCTCAGAATCATTAATTTCTTCTGTATCAGTATTCTCTACTACCTCTGAAGCTTCTTTTTCATCTTCTGTATCTTCTGCAACATCTTCTACTGCTTCTTCAACTGGAACAACTTCAGGTTCTTTAACTTCTTCTACAGCTTCTTCTACAATAAGAACAGGATCATGATTTTCTTCAACTTGCTTAACTCCATTGACAGTAATAGAAGTTGTGTCTTCCTCTATTTTTTGCATCTTATCCCATTCTTCTTTACTAATATACTTTGCCCTATGTACTCTATCTATATCAAACTTAGTAATCCTCTCTGTAATATTATTATTGGAGAATCTTCTATAGATAGTAGCATATCCAAAGCATTTAATAACTTCTTCTTTAGTAAGTAATAAACTCTTAGTAGAATTTATCAATGGTGTATTTGGATTAAGATATCTAATAGGACGTTTAGGACTAATAGTGTACAAGTATCTTTCTTCAATAGTATTTTCCATAATTATATCTCCTTTAAAGTAAAAATAAAAATCTCTAGTAGATAGTATAACTATCCACTAGAGATAACATAAATCATGAATTATTTTGCAGATTCATCTACACCTGCAGCTAAATCAAGAAGATCTTCATCGGAAGGATCATATTCAAGATTTGTTTCTGCTTCGCCATCAGAATCATCCATTACCGCAGCAAGATCGTCATCAAATTCAGACTCAGTATCTTCTGCTTCTGTTTCAGCGGCAGCTTTAATATCTTCTGCATCTGGAGTTACTACTTCTTCCTCTTTCTCCTCTTCTTTAGCTTCAACTTCATCTTCTTCATGAAGCCAAGCTTCAAAAGCAGCTTCCATCTCTGCTGTAGGAGTTCCATTTGATGTAGGAACTTTAGCTGAACCACATTCATCTTCAGATGTAGTAGCATCCTGCTCAGGCATATCATTCTGGGTTCCCTCTGCTGCAGGCTGCTCATCCTCTTCATGAAGCTGAGCTGTCTCATTGACATCCTTTGCTTCTAAATCTTTTATTTTTTCATTAAGCTTATCAATCTGCTTTTGTATTTTTTCTTTTTCTTCAGAATCTTTTACTTTATCTTTTAAATTAACAAGCTTTTGAATACATTTAGTGGCTTGCTCTCTAGCAAAGAATTCTTGACCATAATTTAATGCTAAAGATACGCCACGCAATGCAAGATGTATAGGAAGACCAACAATCAAAAATGCCGGAAGAGTTGTGAATACTGAATCAATATTAACAATAACATCGAGGATTCTTAATGCTAATTGAAAACATCTTTTTACTGTATTTTCATCGTTTTCACCTTTATTATTAAGAATCATCTCCGCTTCTTTGGCTTCATTTTGAAGTTTTGCTAAAGCAGGATCTTTTTTAAACTTAGGAAGGAAATTGAATTTAGCTTCTGTGATACTATATACACCAGCATTTGCAAATTCAAGCATCATTGCTTCTTCAATACCTTCATCAGACTTAGGAGCAATATCTTCTAACTCTTCGTGAGTTTCTGCATCATCTTCAGGAGTCATAGGAGTTTCGCCATCATTCATAGGAAGCTCAACATCTCCTTCTTCAAGCCATGCTTTAAAAGCTTCCTCAAGTTTTTCAGCTTCTTCACAACCATCATCAGTAATGTCTCCATTATCTGTTTCAGGAGAGCAATCAGGAGTCATTTCATCAGGTGTAGGTAATGTATTATCATCAAGCCCCTTATCATCAGGAGTTCCTTCACCATCACCATCAGTAATTGTCTCATGTTCAGACTCTTCATGACGACCATCATCTACTTTCTTAGAGCAGATAGGACAATCGGCTTTTCCACAATCACAAACTTCATCTGATTCATTGAGCCACTTAACGAAAGCTTCATCTACAGTTGCATCATTAGTAGCATTGTACTCTTCATCACCAGTAGGTGCTACTTCGTCTGGCTTAACTTCAGTATTATCTACTTCTTTACCAAACTTATCATCTGTTCCTTCGGCTTCATTCTCAGCGTCATAATCATAAGCTTCGAACCAAGATTCTACAGCTTCTTTAACAGTTGCATCATTGGTATCATTATACTTCTCATCCTCTTCAATCTTAGGATCTTCTTCAGGAAGAGAATTATCTATCTCTTTACCAAACTTATCATCTGTTCCTTCAGCTTCATTCTCAGCATCATAATCATATGCATCTTCATTGAGCCACTTCATATAAGCTTCTTCTACTGTAGCAGAGCTATGATACTCTTTCTCAAGCTTATCTAATCCTAACTCTTTATCAGCTTCAGACTCACCATTTTTCTTAAGATTATCAATAGTCTGAGAATCATCAAGCTCTTCTTTCTTTACATCTTCAATATCTTTAATATTCTGATCTGTGTCATTGTCAGGTCCAAGAAGTTTCTCAGTATTCTTAAGAACCTCTTCAGGTTTAGCATCGTTCTCTTCAGCTACCTGATGAGCAATCTTGAAGATCTCTTCATCTTCTTCAAATACTGTATTACCTTCTTCCGTATATCCTTCTACTATTTCTATCAATTGATCATCTTCGTCAAAAATAAGATCCAATGCTAATTCATCATCCGTGAAATCAGCAAATACAGAATCCATATTTTTTGCTGCGCCAATATTTCCTGATCTTTTCATAGGTATAATACCTCCTTATATATTATATAAAGATTTTCTTTATAATTATAGTAATGTTTCTTTCTACTTATTTAAAACTGAAATCATGTATTTCTCTAAGCAGAATATAAGTAATGGAATAATATAATATGCATTCTTAGCATATTCAAATTTAAGATTCTCTATAGATTGTACCTCATCTGTAGTAATATCTTCATCATAAAAATATTTGATAAGTATATTCTTCCATAGATTAGGTTTCATCTCATCATCATCTTTATCTACTAGCTTATGATCTACAATATCATATACAAGATCATCGCCAATACAATAAGTTGTATATGGAGGTTTAGAATGATCTTCATATTTAGCTTTATAATAAGTTTCATATCTAGAATCAAATACAGATCCATACTGCTTAATATAATCAGCTACTAAGTTTCTATCAGAAGATAACAATCTATCTACTCTCTTCTGTTCAAATACTCTAAAGAATGTCTTATCATAATCTATATTAAAAGTTTGATGTACAGGTATTATATGAGTAACAGATATAAATGAATCTTCTCCATCTGCCAATATCTTATTTCTAATCAAAAATTCTATCATATACTGATCATATATTCTATATTCTGTTAAGTCTTCAAATATAAATGTCTGTACATAAGGATTGTAGAATAGATTATTGAAGTATTTCTTAAGATATACAGCAGTATCATCTATATACTTAGCAATATCATAATCTTCGCATCTTACTACTTTTTTTATATTAGTTCCTTCTCTAACTTCTAATGCTTTAAAGTTATGAATAACTAAATCATTAAGATTTATATTAGAATGATACTCTAATTTATAAGTTAACTTATAGGCATTAGATCCATCGTTAAGAGTATCTTTCTGTACATCAGTTACAATAAAGAGATAAGAAGAATCTTTAATATGATCTACTTCAAAATAATCTCCTTCTGTAGGCATAAAGTTATTAGGAATTAATACACAGTCTCCTGTTATATTAGAAGATTCTACACCAAATTCATCTATTTCATTAGATAATTGTATCTTGTTAAATCCATATATAATAAGATCATATATACGATTAAATCTTAAGGGAGAATCTTTACCTATATTGTCATAAGATAACTTAGATCCAGTGTCTAAAGATGAGAATGTTTTATCCAAGTTATAATATGTACATATAGTAGGTTTCTGATCATTATATTGATAGAACGGATTATTTACTAGATCATTATAGAATGAGGTTACTTTCTCAATACTATCCTTGTAGGTAGTAGTTAATATCTTTCCCATAATAATCCTCCTCTCTAATATATTTTATTTTAAAAGTTCATATTAATATGATGTGAAGGATATAACTGTTTCACCGGATAAATAAGAATTTTAATTATATATTATATATATAATATATTGCTGGATGGAGATGATATCAAGAGTCCAAAGGAGGAATGTAGTTATGAGCGAAGTATTTGAATTAAGGGATCCTGAAGATGTTATTATTAGTGATGGTAGAACACTTGCTGATATGATTAATGATCATAGAGAGTGGTTAAAGAGTAATCATACTTTGTCTGACAGATTATGTATTATTGGAAAAGATTTATCTTATGTTAATTTTAAAGGTATGGATCTTAGAGAGGTTGTATTTGTAGATGATGATTTTACCAGATCATCATTTGATCATTGTATGCTTGGTTCTGCTAGATTTATCAATTCTATAATCGATCATACAATTTTTAATTGTGCAAATCTCTCCAGCGCAGCAATTATTGAGTGTTCTGCTTTATATAGCTCTTTTAATAATGCTCATATGCATAGTACAATATTAAATTATACAGAATGCAATAGTTCAACGTTTATAAATGCAGGGATAAATCGTGCTAATTTATCTGTATCATCTTTTGAAGAATGTAAATTTGAATCAGCACGATGCCACTATTCTACCTTTTATAAATCTCATTTCTATTCATCTGACTTCAATGCATCTGAGATAATTGACTCTGATTTTACTGAATCAATTCTTTCATATGCAGATTTTAGTAATGCTTATATAGCTGATAGTGCTTTTTATCATGCATGGTTGTTATCTGCAAACTTTGAAGGTGCTATTATAAATAGTGGTACAAGTTTTTGCCGGGCATACATTGAAAAAGACAAGAACATTTCATATCCAAATTTACCAATTGCTTGTCCAGAAGAAGGATCATTCATTGGATTTAAAGTCGGGCTAAATTCTATTGATCTTTCAGCAGTCCTTATTAAACTTGAAATTATGGAAGATGCTAAAAGATCTTCTGGTACACGCAGAAAATGCCGAGCAGATAAAGTCAAAGTTCTCGACATCATTGATATAAATACAGAAAAGCATGAAACAGAAGCTATTAGTATAGCAAGGAGGAATTTTAAGTATAAAGTTGGTGAAGTTATACAAATAGATGATTTTGATGAAAATAGATGGAAAGAATGTTCGACAGGAATACACTTCTTTATTACAAAGGATGAAGCTTTGCGATATGCAAAAGAAAATGGTTATATTACCGATATTACAGATAAGATAAATAATAGTATTAATGGTAGCAGATAGAAATATCTGCCACCATATTTTATATTATGGAAGGAGTATAATAATGAGTAAAACAACAGAATTAAGAGAAACAAAGGATGTAATGATCAATGGTGTATCACTTGATAAGATTCTTGAAAATCATTATCATTATTTGCACCATGATCATAAAGATTGGAAATCTATGAAGAAGGCTAATCTTAGTGGATTAGATCTTAAAGATATCAATTTCAATGATGCAAATCTTGCATATATTGATTTTACAGATTCTGATCTTTCTGGATCCAGTTTTGTTGGAGCTAACTGTATATATGCAGTATTTGCAAATACTATTCTTGATAATACAGTTTTTAGATGTGTAGATGGATCATACTCATGCTTCATGCATTCATCCTTTATGCATTCAAAAACTGAAGGTTACAAAGCTGATTTTTCTAATTCAATATTTAACAATGCAAACTTTGAAAATGCAATATTGGATGGTAAATGTAATTTTTCTAATACTAGCTTGCAACTTGCTTCATTTAATCATACATATATTGAGAATGCAAATTTCAAAAAGGCAGATCTTTCCGATGCCATTTTTACAAACGTAAAATTAATAAGAGCTAACTTTGACGATGCAGATCTGTCATTTGGATATTTCTCAGAATCAAGTTTACCTGCTGCAAGTTTTAAAAATGCAAATTTAAAATCTGCATATTTTACTAAGTGTAATATACAAGGAGCAAATTTTAAAAATGCACTAACTAATGAGTATACAATATTTGAAGGAAACGCACATTATCATTATAAAACGATTATGCCAAACACTTTGATGATATGTCCAGAGGAAGGATCATTCATTGGATATAAAATAGGTGCAATAAGTGAATATTCAAAGAAGCGTTTTCTTATTAAATTAGAAATATTAGAATCTGCAAAACGCTTGAATGGAGATACAAGAGTATGCCGCTGTGATAAAGCAAAGGTACTCGATATCATCAATATAGATACAAAAGAACATGTTAATATGTGCTCAAGCTGTTATGATTATGATTTTAAGTACGAGGTTGGTAAAGTGTCAGAAGTAAATGAGTTTGATGACAATAGGTGGGTGGATTATACAACAGGAATTCATTTCTTTATGACAAAGCAGGAAGCTCTTGATTGGGTAGATGAAACATTATAAAATCAAAAGGCAGTAGATAGAAATATCTACTGCCTATTTTTTGGAGGATTGTAACTATGATAGCAGTTGATATAGAAGCTCCTAAAAGGTGCAATGAATGTATTCTTCATTTAAAATGTAAGTATTACAAAGATAATGAAAATGCAAAACCATTTGAGCCAAATTGTATGATAAAATATAATATGAATGAAGATGAGAAAAGAGATATAATAACAGCAGATGATATAATATTGACAGCAGATGATATTAATACTATTAATACTGTGAAAGAAATAGTTGAGCATAACCTTATTAAAGAACTATTACCTGCATCTGAATATACCACGCATACAGCAGATCTTTTTATCTTCTGTGAAAAATGTAGTAAAAAAGATTCTTGCAAAGAATATACTGATGGTCATAAGGAGAGGCCTTGCTACCATAGCCTTATGATTAAGGCAGAGAAATGTAAAGAAAAATTTGATAAGGATGAAAAGATTAAGAATGATAGAATAGAAACTATGGTATTGTACAATAATACAAAAATTGCATCTAGAGGTCTATTGGCACGTAAAAGAGATTCTTTAGATAGTAAGGATTTATCATCTGGTGCATATATATCTGCATTAACTGATGCAATCGAAGCACTCGATTTAGTTATTGAAAATAATGATTTTATCATTAATAGTCTAATGGTAGACAGGTTTTAATTAAAAAACAAGGAGTTGTATATTATAAAAATAAAGGAGAATCTAACTATAGATTCTCCTTTATTTTTTACTCTTCAAACTTCTTTATTTTCCACAATAATCTTCCTGTATTATATCCATGTATATTATAATCATCCAATTTGTCTATTATCAACTCAAGCTGATCTTCGGCTCTAATTATAATACCACATTCATTAGTATAAATATAATCTATTACACTAAGTGCATAATACTTCTTACCTTTAATTGTAAATCTATCTTCTATTTTAAAATATATAGTATCTAATATATATCCATCTATCATTTCACGTTGTTTAAACTTTACAATATCTCCATTATTAAACTTAAAAGAATCATCTTTAGTATTATTATCATTTCCTATTATAACTTCTACAGGGCTATTATCAATCTTATTATGTACATTTGTTATTGATGGTATAGCTTCTAAAATACTTTCCTTTACAAATGTTATAAAACTTACTGTAGAACTTATATTTTTGCTTATCAAATATACTCTATCGCCAAAAGAATCCTTATCTATAGATATAAAAGATGTATCTAATATTGTAGAAGAATAAAGTTCTCCTTTAATTCTTACAAGATCATTCTTTTTAAATTTTGTATTTAGATTCTTTTCATATTCAGGAAAAATTCCTTCATATAATGATGGATAAGCATTTAATTGCCGCAGATTATTATTATATGTATTTATAATTGTACAATCACCATTTATATCAAATAAATAACCCGGTGTTGATTCTTTTATGCTAGCTCCTAATATTTTAGTAGATAAACTAAAAGTTTTTACTATATCTGTTTCATCTACAGTTATATTATCTGATTTGATCATAGCATTGGGATGAATACAATCAATGATAGATATATTTATTTTATATGATATTGAACAGTCATTGCTTAACTTGCCTAATATATCAATAATCTTTCCAATTAAATAACAATCATATTTTCTTACTAATACACAATCATTTATAAAATATTTAGCTTTCTTTAATGGATCAACATCATATGCATTTATCATATTTATATATTCTCCTTTAAAATTATTATTAAATATATCATCCCTTAATTTTAATTCTATCCATACGATATACTATATGTCTTTTTCTTATCTTTTCATCAAGATTATTAATTGTTCCGAAAAAATAGATGCCATCTATTTTTATCAAACCATAAGTATTAATATGAAATTTAGCATATCTTCTTGGATCATTTATATTATCCTTATAAGCTGTATATTCTATTGGTGTCCAGCCGGATCTATCTCTTTCCATAAGTATATCCTCTCATAGTATTATAATTACTTGAGAGTTTAGATACATGTAATAATATACTAAGTTCAGATAAAGTGTTATTCACTAGCATATAATGAATATTATCTTAAAGGAGGATATATAGATATGATATATGGTTATATGCTAAAACCTATAAATGAAGGATTATTTGATAATATAAAAAGAAAAAGAGAAGAGAAAATCAATAAAAGAAGAGAAGAATTAAAAAATAAAGAGCAAAAATTTCAAGAAATATGCGAGGAAGTAACACCTTGGTTAAATAATGAATTTATTCCAAAATTATTAACTACATCTTATAAAAATAAAATCAAAAAAGCAATGGTTGATGCACTAAATAATGGAGATCTAAATTTAGAAGAAGCGAAGAAATATGTTAAAGCTGGAGAGTTTCCTACAATTAAAGCAGAAGCAGATAAAGTAGATGGTATTATTTTTATATTTCATAATATTGCTGGCGAAATAGACTCTTTGTTATCTTTTGTCTTAGATGATATTATAAAAGGAATCAAAGAAAAATTTAATTATAAATTTGATATAATGGATGATAATGTTAGTATATATCCTATATATCCATACAAATCCACTAATGAATCCACTTTATTATAAACAAAATATAAGCAGTAGAGTACAATTGTACTCTACTGCTTATTATCTCTATTATCCTTTGTACTTTATATTTGTTCCTAAATCATAATACTTACCATTCTTAAATACAACTGTTATAATTGGTATAGATGTTACCTTTGTTGTTTTCTTTAAATCATTATCCAATTTAACTGTTAATTTAAATGCATTATATACATCACCGGTTTTCTTATTAGTAAATTCTTTAAGTTCTCTAATATTAGATATAGTTATATGCTCTGCTACATCTTTTTTAACTATCTTAGTTTCAGGCACTATATTCTTCTTTTGCTGCATTACTACTATTAATTCTATTATGAATTTTAATAAATATGGTATTATAGTTTTTAGTGCATCAACAATTATTTTTGCAAATTCTAAAGAGGCAGATTTATCTTTTATATTGTTTTCTAATTTATTACTAGCATCTTTCAAAGTAGATTCAGATAATATAGTAGATTCATTTGCAGATTCTTTCTTATCAGCATTATTATAATCTGTATCCAAATAATCAACAGATTTACTATATTGATCTTTATTTTCTTTATCTATCTCATCTTTTCTTCTTTGCTCTTCTAATTCTTTTTTCTTGATTTCTTTTTCTCTTTTTGCTTGTCTTTGAGCTCTCTTAAGTTCTTCTTCAGTCATATTTTCTGCTTCTCTACTATCAATTTCGCATAAATATTTATATATCATAATATCTACCATCCTTTATAGTTTATTAATATAAAGTGAAAAACACTTTGCTCAGATCAAAAATAAAAATAAGTAGAGTACAATTTGTACTTTACTTACTATATATACTATTTAGAAAAAATAATTTGACCATTTCCTCTATATTCTTTATATTCAAATTTATATTTATATTCCTTTGCAACTTGCTTAGCAATATCTAATAATGTATTAACAAATTTTTCATTTGATTGCTTGTCTTTCTTCGATAATCCATTATCATAATCGCTATTAGAATCAATATAATTATCATCATAAATAGCATATGTAAATATTACTTCATCATATTCATCATCTACTTCTATTCTATAAGTCTTTTTAGAACTCTTATATCCTGCTTTAACTAAGCGTTTTGATAATTCTTTATATGCTATAAGTAACTCTTTGTTTTCATTTGATAATTTAGAAGTATCAGATTTATTATTAGATGAAATCTTTTCATTATTATTTTTATTCTCAATAATTATATATCCAATAGTTCTGCCAGATATTTTAAGATTTTTAACATAGAATTTATATTTATCTGCTATATCTTCTTTGTTTAATTTATCAACTATCATTTTAGAAATAATTTGTGTAGCTTTTGGATAGTCAAAATCATCCTTAGTATAATATAGAACTATAGATTTTAAAGTGGTATTATAATTTATAGAAACAGTACTGATTCCTTTAAATTTAAATTTAGTAATATATTTATTTGTATATCTATCTAGATAGCACATATCTTCATCAGTAGATTCTACACAATAATTATTAATTTCATTTTTATACGAATTTACTAAGTATTTTATCTTTGTTTGATCCTCTTTAAGAATTATATCATTTACGTTAGCTTCATTAATAGGACTTAACATATATCCATATATCATAATATCTACCATCCTTTTTACAGTTTATTAATATAAAGTGAAAAAAAACAATTGCTTTAAAAGTATATAGAGTAAGTAGTATATACTACTTACTCTATATATTATTTTCTTATTTTGTATTTTCTTCATTTGAATCATTAGTATTATCACTTGCTTCTAATTTTGCTTTCATTTTATTAAAGAAGGTTACATATTCACCTTCAGCTTTAATTATATTTTTATAATTAGTAGTAAAATATCCTAATACCTTTTGATAAAAAGATAAGCAGCGATTACAATATTCAATACTTTCTGTAATAAACTTTAAATCTTTATTTTTATCTGCTATATCTTCTAATGTAGAATTTTCTAAATTTCTATTTTCTATATTCTTCTTTTTATCTTCTAATATTTTAATTTCATTTTCTATTTCAGAAGCAAAATCCAAAACCTTTCCATGATACCCATCTTTCATGAATTTACTTATATTAGAATAAAATTTTAATTCATGGTGTAATTTCCTTCTTGTGACTTTACAATTGCTAAAATCATAGTGATCAAACAATGTATAAACTATACTTCTGTTATCTCTTTCCGTTACCTTACCAATCACATCTGGCTTAAATATTTTGCTTCCAAATGCACCAAATTCTGCTCCCTTAAGTTTTCCAAGAGGAGAATTATCTTCCATAATATCTACATTAACTTTTTCATCCAAAAAATCAGCAATTTCTTCTTCTAATGTTTTTACTTTTTCTTTAACTTCTATAGTAACTTCATTTTCTTTTTTAGTTTCTTCAATTTTTTTATTAACTTGCTCTTCTGCTTTATCAAATTTAATTAATTTTTCCCATATCTTTTTACCACCAGCTATTACTTTATCAATAATATTATCTTTAATCCATTTAAGAATAGCATTAGCTCTATTGATAATTTTATCAAATAACTTTTGTATTCTTTGCTTAAAAGTATTAATATCGAATTCTAATATTATATTATTTTCATTTAATATCTTAGAAGCTTCAAAAATATTATAAAAATTATTTATCTCTTCTTGTATGATTATACCACTATTCATATCTATATATCCTCCTATAAGATTTTATTACTATTAAGTGAAAAAGTATAGAGTAATCAATATATTACTTACTCTATTATATATTAAAATATTTATGATTCTTCTATAATATCATTTGCAAGCTTCTTAAAGTATGCTTCTTCTGCTTCTTTTTCTTTTTTATATGATTCATAGCATTCTTTAGATACTTTTGCTGTCACTGGAAGAAGTCTAGCTCCAACTGCCATATAGTTTTTAATCATAGTTCTAGTGCATCCAATGATATTTTTTAGAGATATATTTAATACTTTACTAATAAAGCTTAATTGGATAGATGCAAGACTGATGGCTGTACTATCGTTAGTATCAAGATCAAATTTCTTAATATCACCTATCTTATCATCAATATTTTTAATCAAAACATTAAAAGTACCAATTACAGCTTTTAATTGAGAATTAGCTTCATATAAAGCACCAAAAACTGCAAGTTTATAAGAAGGATATTCATAATCAATAAACTTTGGTGCTTCAAATTTAACTTCAGATATATCTTTCTTTAATTCTTTAATATCTACGTTCATCATACTTCCATTAATATCATCTAAAGAAAGAGAAATATCTCCCATATCATCAAGTATATCATTTATTTTATTATATATTGCAGCATGCTCTCCTTTTGGAATGGATTGGATTTTTACTGAATTTAGAGTTTTATCCAAAATATTCTTATCTTCATCTGACAAATTCTTATACGCTGCCATGAATTTATCTCGCATTTTACTATATGAATTTTCTATCTTGCTATTAACAGTCTTGGTGAAATTACTAATAGCAGTAATTATTTTAGTCTTTATTCTTTTAAGTAAAAGTTTAATATTAGTAAAAAGTTTTTGTAATCTTGTTTTTAAATCTGCAGATTCATTAATACTAAACTTAATATTATTTTCATTAAGTATATTTAGACTTTCATAAATAGATGAAAGCTTAGTAGATTCATCTAATATCATATCCATTAATTGCTTAGCATTTATATTAGAATTTGCTGTTTTTGTATTACTATATATCATATCTATATATCCTCCTATATAAGATTTTATTACTAATAAGTGAAAGCACAAGAGCAGATAGAAATATTCTATCTGCTCTATATTGCTAGGTATTAAAAATAAATGCAACCTTCATCGCCATCGCCAGTGCCAACTTCTCTCCCTATAGCTTTCCTTACAATATTTGCTATATCTATTATAACAAATAAACATATTTCTTTTATTTCTTGCTCTTCAAATTTATCTCCATTATTCATAAAAGAAATAATATGATCATCAAAATATTCTGCATGTATATAAGGAAGATAATTTTTGTATTGATCACCTAAATATCCATCATTAACTTCTGCATTTATGGCATCTTTGATAGATTTTTTATAAGCAGGTGTTAATAATTTTGGAAGAGTATATTTATTTAACCAATTTACCATCTTTTCAGTATCTTTACCATTTCCTGTAAAATCTACTTTATCATATATAGATTGATCTATGGTATTAGCAATATTATTCTTGTCTTCTCTAAATTTTCTTTCTTCTTCCTCTTGCTCTTTTTTATATTGCTCTTTTCTCTTCTGCTCTTCCTCTTCTTTCTTCTTAGCATCTTTCTTTCCTCTAAAAATAGCAGGTATAGCAAAGATTCCTATAGTAAGAAGCATTATAATTAATTTCTCTATAGGTGAATATTTACTCATATTATTATCTCCTTATTTATCGTTATTCATAGCATCTTTTACTTCTTTATCTTTCATTACCATCATAAAATCTTTAATAGATTTACAAGCTTTAAATTTATCTGCTATTTTAGGATTCTTCCTTAAGAAGTTTTTACCAACTTCTATATCTTTATTAGCAAGATTAAACTTTTTCATTAATCCTTCTTTAGAACCAGCAGATGTAATTTGTTCTTCTACCGATTCTATTAATACTTGCTCATTTACAGATTTTTTAGAAGATATAAATATAGAATTAAAAGAAGTATATTTCTTAAGATCTTTATCTATTGTAAAATTTCCTTTTACAGTATAATCAGATAATAATACTTTACATTTATCTTTATTATTATTTACTATGGCTCCTAAAGAGAATTTCTTATATTTAGGATCTATTTTTTCTTTGAATCCTATAATATCAATCTTTGTAGTAGTTTTAGACAATACTGTTTTAATACCATTTTCTAATGTATAGATATGGATAAAATACCAAGGATACTTATCTGTAATATATTTTCTAATCTCATTATTTGTATCTTGATTCTTAGATTCTAATAAATAGTCATACATCATAATGATTGCTCCTCCAAATTAAATAAGTTATATTAATATAAAGTGAAAAAAAAAATACTTAAAAGAGCAGATAGATACTATTCTATCTGCTCTTTGTTATTAATAATATTAAAATAATTTAGTCATCAAATTCACCAGCACCAGTATATACTTTGGTTCTGCTATTCTTATTGTTTGCTTTGATCATCTTTTTAGCTTCAGTAATATTTCCTATTGTACACTTTATTATAGCTTTATATATACCATAAACCATATTAAGTATTTTTTTAACAATAGTTAAATCATTTTTAATAGGAACTATAGTATCAAGATTATATGAATGATTTTCTGAATTAGAATTATCTATTATTTTAAATAAAGGAGTTAATGCTTGATGCATCTTTCTTTGTACTTCAGCCATATCACTATATATCTCAGATGCCATGTCCGCTAAGCTAAAATTAAAGATATTGAATTGTTTATAAGCTAATGTTATATTATTTCTGAAGTCAGAAGCACTAAAACTAATACGTTTTGTTTGTATATCGTAAAAATATGTATAATTAGAACTATTTTCTAAAAAATCTTTTTCAGATTTTGTATATTTATCATAATTTTCTATAGATGTACGTTTTCTTATATTTTCTTTATTTTGTATAGATGTTTTATTTAGAGTTCCTATATTAATATTGAACTCTATATTGTCTATTTTATCTTTCATAGATTTAAATTCATTAATATCATCATTATATTGAGACAATACTTTTCCTGAATCAATATTATCATTTTTAACTATTTCTTTCATTTCTCTACTAAGAACTGGTAAATATATAGAAATAGTTGGATTATTATCATCTCTTATTGGAAGTTTATTAAATGTTTGAAAAGCAATTTTCTTGAGACTCTTATTAAACTTATCAATCATCTTCGATTTTATTTCAGTTAAATAAGCGCAAAGTTTTTCATATACTTCTTTAACTTTTCTAACGATAGATTTGAATAGATTGGTTGGCTCTATGTGAGTTACTGAAACCCCATTATCAGTTGTAACTGTTTCTAATATAATAGCAGATTCCAATATTTTAGTAAAAGTTTCAAATTCTTTGTTACAATTTTCTTTAATTTGTTCCAAAGATAAAGGTTTATTAGTTCTTATTACAGTATCATATATCATAATATTTCCTCCATTATAATTTCTTTAATCCTTCATCCAAAGCTTTCTCTATTTCATCTTCTAATGCTTTTGCCATTGCATCTGGTGCATTCTCATTTACTGTTTTATAGAATGCTTTTCTTACAGCTTCTCTTTCAGTATCATTTTTAGTAGCAACAGTAATCTCTTTGATGAATTCATTCATTTGATTAAGCTGATCTTCTAATACTTTTTTTACAGTAGGATCAAGATCTTCTTTTGCTAATTCGGCTTTTAATGTATTCATCATTGCATTTACTCTTTGAATAGTTTGAGGATGCTCATCATAAAGATAATAATTCTGTATTAATTGCTCAAAATTATCATTTATAGATTTACTGATCTTATCTATAAACTTATATGCTTTAGATTCATTTGTGTCTATCTTATATAATGCTCTAGCCTGTGCATTAGCATATCCATATACTGCACAGAATTTATCAGCAAATACTTCATTTCTTCTATCTGCAGATTCGGATGCCTCTTTGCCTTTATTCTTTTTCTCATTATTAGTAACTTCAACTTTACTATATCCAGCAGAAGCTAATCTTCCTAATACTTCTCCACAGAATGAATTAAAATTATATTTAATGGCAGCTAAACCTCTGATCCATCCCCTTAAAACATTCTTTCTAGATTCTTTTTCAGATTCTTTACTAGCAGCTTTGGATGTATTCTTTTCTAATTCTTTTTTATACTTTCTACCAAATATAGTAGATGCTCTCCAAATAAGATAGTTATAATAGTTCTTTGTAATCTTCTTGTTTGCTAATCTTATCTTATCATCTAACGCATCAGCAAAGTTATGTCCTAATTCATGAAGAAGAACACCGGTTAATTCTTCTCCACTCATATTCTCTTTTAATATCAATCCAAGATATATCGTTGTTACGATGCATAAATGATTATTCTTTTTAAATCTATAACCAGAATCTTGAGATCCTTCTACAAGTTTTCTAATATCATTCTCCAAACCAATATCGAACTTAGTAGCAATTATTTCAGTATATGCATTTACTACATTACTTGCATCTATTCTTAAAGAGAATATATCCATTCCAAACTGTTTTTCTATTAATCTATTTAACTTTTGTACTTCAGGCCTTGAATTTAAATCTTGACCTCTCTTTAAAGTTTTCTTCATTATATTAAATTGCTCTTCTACTTGAAGAAGAGTATCGGTTTTTCCAATAAAAGCTTCATCTATAGATTGCTCAAATAAATTATATATTTTTCCCATATATAATACCTAGTCCTTTCTCTTCTAATATTATAAGAATGTTCCAAATATACATATTATACGGAATCACATTTAATTAAATATGAGCATAATAAAAGAAGGGAGATAGATATAATGATTAAATCTCTTATAGATTTATCTGAGATTTCATATAGCGATTATAAAGAGTTATCTTTATATATAGATAAAACCTTTTTAAATGAAAGTAAGGAAGAATCAGAAATTACGAATCTTCTTTATAAACTAAAGAAGATTAATAATGATCTTAGTAATAATAAGATTGATGAGAATACTAGAAAAGAATTAGAAGATACTTTGAAAGGATTGTCTGATTCAGCAGATGAAATTAACAGAAAGAATATAAAAATATTCACTACCGTAGCTATTGTATCTGAATTAGTAAGAGCTGCACTAAAGATATTAGAAATAGTATCAATGATCAGAGAAATTGCATCTGATATGAAAAATGGAGCAAATGAAGATGATGATTCGACCAATAGTGATGAAAAAGTAAATATTCTTAAAGTATTAAAAAGTGCTGTATCAGGAATATTTTCTAAAAATACATTAAAAGCAGTATTGAAAGATTTCTTTTCTGTTAAATCTCTTATGATACTTATAATTGGAACTTTGAGCAAATTCATTGGTAAAAGAGCAGTATTATATCTTGGATACGAAAAGAGTATAGATAAATGCTATGAAATACTTATTAGATCTGAAGCTAAGGTAATGATTACTAAAAGAAAAGCTAAGAAGAATAAAGATAAGTATACAGAAGAATGCTGCGATAAGATGATAGAATATATAGAAGAAATGAAGAAAGAAAGAATCAAAGAGAGAATGAAAGATAAAGATGTCTTTGAATCTTCTATATTGGAGGAATATAAAGGTAATGAGTATAATGTAAATACATTTAAGATTGTTATGAGAGATATCAATGATGCTATGATGATCGAAAAACAAAATCTTAATATGTATTGCGATGCTGCTACTTATATCGTAAGAAGATCATTAGAGATTACTGAAGATAATTATAAAGATAAATTAAAACTCATAGATGATAAGATTACTAAGCTAAATACATTTGTAAAAGATGAAGATAGGAGATATGATAGACAATCATTAGAATCTCTATTTAAGAAATATGGAAATATGTTTTCTGTAAAGTATTCATCTTATGGTTTAGCTGCCAGAGAAAAGTTTGAAAAGAAATTAGCAGACTTTAGTAAAGATATATATGATACTATGACAGAGTATCAAGATACTTTATATGATCTTCTTAAAGATTCTGAAGATGATGATAAAAAGATAGATACATCTTTGGAAACACTTATTAATAAAGTATATAAGAAAACTAATCCTTCTATAGCTAATACTGTAAAGAGATTGGTAAATGATGTAAATGATGATAGCCGAAAGTGTTTTGATATTTGTAAAGAATTTATAAAATGGTGCAATAATAATCTTAAAACTCAGACTATCAAATCTAGTTTCCAATATATACTACTTAATGCTTTATTTAAATAAATAATATAAAGGAGAAGAATTATGATATATAATACTTTTGATGTTACATTTGAAGAATCTGTTCAAATGATGAATTATCTTGATGAATCTTTTATTCTTACAGAAAATGCTTTGGATGTTAAGCTTAGAAGTGTCGCGGATAATCTTAAAAAGTTAGCAAAAAGATTAAAGGATGGTTCTATAGAAAATGATGAGCTTAAAGAAGAATTACAGGATATTTATGAAGATTTAAAATCTATTGGTAATATTAAGAATTATGCAGGTTCATCTTCTCCTGTATTGACAATAACTTCGATCGCTTTAATAGCATCTATTATTGGTATATATTTTTCAGCTGCTATTGAAAATGGACCTCTTGCATTATCATTAGGGATTCTTACTTTGCTTTTATCAATAATATTTACTGGATCATTTGATCATTCTTATGATAAAGTATATGATATACTTATAGATCTTGAATCTAAAGCAAAAATGGAAAATAGAAAAGCTAAGAAAGCAAACGATGAAGAGAAAGTAAAGCAGACTGAGAAAGTTATTAAGTTTATAGAAGATTTTAAGACTAAGAGAAGAAATGAATATAAAGAAGCAAAAGCAGCTCAACAAGAATCTGCTGTAGTTACAGAATCTGATAAATCTGAAATTAAGATTAACAATTTCAAACAATCTGTAGATGAAATTGCTAGATACCTTAATATTGCTTTTAGAAAGATGAAACTAATCTGTGATACTACATTGACAATGGCTAAAAAATGTAATTCAATGAATGATAAGAATAAGGATAAAGTTCTTAATTTCCTTATTGATAAAGCAGACGAATCTAATAAAGCATTGAAAGATGAAGAAATGGTAAATGTAGCATTAGCTGATAGTTTAATAAACAAGTGGGGTAAAACTCTTACATCTAAATATTCTAAATATGGAATGGCAGTTAGAGAAAAGTTCGAAAAGAAACTTGCTGATTATAATAATGAAGTAATAGATTATCTCAATAAATTCTATGATGAACTTTCTACTGCTATTACTGGTGAAAAAGGCAATGGTATTGGAAAAGTTTCTGAATCTCTATATGATAAAATGAGAAAGAGTGCATCTGTAGAAGCAGCAGATAAAGCTAATCATATTATAGCATCTTGGTACAATGGTCATCTTGATTGGTATAAGTTTATTATTAATGAAATAGGATGGGCTAAATCAGTTATTAGTAGCAATGCTATAAAGAAGACATTAAGATATAAGATTCTTAGTAAAATAGTTAAATAAAAACTTATAATGGTGGTAAGAATCATTTCTTACCACCATTATATTTCGTGAATTTTATATTTTATAGTAATATATTATAACAGTAATAAAGAGTCAATAATAGTATTGATTCTATTCAATCTACTAGGAGGTAGAAATATGAGTAACTATACAATGTTAGTGAAGGCTTTAAAGCCTGTTATCAAGGCTGTAGCAAAGGAAACAGTAAAGAAAGTAGCAATCATCGGTGGAGCAATCGGAGGTGTTGCATTGGCCGGAGGCGGATCATTTGCAGCATATAAAATAATGAAAAAGAAGAAAGGAGCGAAGGTCGAGGAAGCTATTGTAGCTGATGATACAAAGGAGGAAGAAAAGGTAAAAGAATAAATAACTGAAATACTATTAAGAAACCAATAATAAAACACAATCCAAGGAGGATGAAATTATGAGTAACTATACAATGTTGGTAAAGGCTTTAAAGCCTGTTGTAAAGCAGATTGGAAAATCTGTAATTAAGACAGTAGCAAAGGAAACAGTAAAGAAAGCAGCAATCATTGGTGGATCAGTCGGTGGTGTTGCATTAGCAGGTGGCACAACTTTCGGCATCTACAAAGCAGTACAGAAGAAGAAAGCAGCAGCTCTTCATCCTGTAGATTCCGATGAAGATGAAATTACAACAGAATCCAATGAAGTTCAGATCGTTGAAAACGTTGCTTCCGATCAGAAGCCTGCCCAGGAAACAGTAGCTCCGGCAGAAGTTATTACTACTCCGATGACAATGCAGATGCCGCAGCAGCAGGAATGCATTCCCAATCCTGCTTTTCAGATGATGGCACAGATGCAGATGCAGCAGATGATGCAGAATGCAGAGCAGCAGGTTGCTCAGTCACCTGTAGTTAATCAGGTGGTACCTGATGCTGTAAAAGAAGAGGTACCTGTCGAGAAGAATGATCATGAATCTGGTGCAGAACAGAGTACAGAAAAACCTGTACTTACGGCAAAAGATATCGCCACTGGTAAAAAGGCATCCAAGAAGCCTGTAAAGGCTGTTAAGGTAGCTAAAGAATAAATTTAAAGGCACTGATATTAATCAGTGCCTTTATTTTTTAATCTGTATTCTTATCGTGATATTGATTGTAACTACTTATTCTAGTATCATTATAATGATTAATATTAGAATCTAATGTAGCAATATATTCTCTATCATAATATACCGCTATTTGATATACTTCATCTTGTGTAGCAGGAACTTTTAATTCTGCTTTTCTTTTTTTCCAATTCATCTCTATTTCTACAGTTTTAGCAATATCTTCATTTCTAAATACTTTTACATTTATAAATTTACTAGGAGATACTCCTACATTCATATTGTAGTTTATAGTTCTAGCTAATATATTTTCTCCAGTAAACATACTAGATATGTCTAATTCAGTATCATCTTTATCAACTGCATAAGATGTTATAGCAGCTTGATTCCATCCATTCTCATCTACAGGAGGAATCTCATAGATATTAATACTAAACAATGATATCATATCTCTATTCTGGGCTTCTAATTTATAATCTATCATTATAGGATCTTGATTACAGAGTATATAGAATGAAGGAACTGGCATGATGACTATATTTTCCATTTCTACACCAAAGTTAAAATCAAGTTTACCATCTCTTTCACCATCATCCTTATTTAGCTTATCTCTACAAGTTATATGAGTATATACATCATTAACTCTTAAGAAAAACTCTGGTTGTTTATTTATAGCTCTTATTTTGAATAATAGTATTATATCAGAATGCTGATTGAAATAGTTTAAGAAATCTATGATATCTACTATATTATTATTTACTATTTTGAATCCTGCTTTTTCTGCTATATAGAGTATTATATCTTTGGGAACGTGATAATCTAATGATAAGTATTCATATGATGTAGCACCATTCCTAAAGTTGAGTTGCATATAGTTTAATAGATCCAACTGCTCAGCTCTTGTATTAACTCTTACTTTTGTATTAAAAGTCATCTTCATTGCTTTCATTTGAAACGATAAGAATAACTTTCTTTCATAATCTTTAAAGAAAGAATCTTGATAAGATGATCTTCTAAGATATACTTGAGGAGATGCAAGATAAGTATCTACTCCGTCTCTGTCATAATCTGTATCAAGAGTAGGAGATATTCTTGCTCTTGGATTTTCTCTCTTCACAGGTACTTCCCCAAATGTTTTATATTCATCTAGTACATGTTTACCATCTATATAAATGCCACCTCTAAAGTAATCATGGCTAAACTTAGACTCAAACCATCTCTTATAATATTCTATACATAAGCCATACCCATGTACATAACTGGGAACAGCTAATGATTTATATAAATGAAATCTATCATTAAGTTCCATATTCGGTCTTACTTTTTTTGATAATTCTAATGAATGTGGAGTTACTACTATTCTTGACACTTCTTATTACACCTCCTATGCTTATCATTATAGTAAGATTTCTTCTTATCTTTATAAGATATACTATTCTTTCCAGACTTTTCTCTTTCTAATAAAGTTAATAATTTACTACTATATTGTTCATCATCAGATAACCTGATAAGTGAAATTAATAAATACTCAGGTAATCTTTTTGGTAATGTCTTATGCAAGGATAAATCTATCAAATATTTAGCTGTATTAAAGTTTCTAATATGAGTATGATGCTCTTGGAATGATTTCCTACTGTTATGTACTATAAATTCATCATTACCAACACCATAAATATTATAATTATGCTTACGATATATTGTATTCATTACAGCCATATTATCTTGTACTCTCCTTTTATACAAAATATAATACATTATATAGAAGTGATTTAGTATATCAAATCACTTCTATATAATAAATTTTCAATAAAGGAGGATATATATAATGGTTGATAGCATTTTAGCTAAGTTAAAAACTTTAGCAAGCGGAACAGGATCTGCTAGTATTGATGTATCTAATAAAGATGCCAAAGAAATTATATCATTCTATAACGATTTTAATAATGTCGTAAATGTATTAAGTGATTCAAAATATAACTCTATTGAAGAGACATTAACAGAAATAAAAGAAATTATGAGTAAATATCTTCCTTCAAATGGTTATATATTTAAAAGAAGGACTTGTGCTCCAGAACATGACAATCCTTATTATTACTCTTCTAAGAATGCATTCTATAGAGATGGATATGGAATGCCTAATTGCACTTGCTATGCTAGTGGAAGATTTGCTGAATTAACAAATGTTTGGTTACCTTGCTTAGGAAATGCAGAAGATTGGATAGCTGTAGCAGAATCTAAAGGATATATAATTTCTAAAGTTCCTTATCTTGGCGCAGTTGCATGCTGGAGAGTTGGTAAAGTTAAGAATGGTAGTGATGGAGCAGGACATGTAGCTATAGTAGAAGAAATAAAGAGTAATGGTGATATTGTTACTTCTAATAGTGCTTATAAAGGTACTGAATGGTTTGAACAAACTCATTATTATAGCAAAGAATATAATTGGACAAGTTCATCTGGCAAGAAATATGAATTCCAAGGATTTATTGTTCCTGCAATATTCTTTATAGAAGAACCTTGTGCAATGAATATTAAAGCATCATTAAATTTACGAATTGGTCCTGGAACTAATAACTCTGTTGTTTGTACTATGAAGAAAGGTGAAACTTTCTATAGTGATGGACAATATATGGTCGTAGATGGTACTAAGTGGATACATGGAGTATATAAATTAAATAATAAAGCTGGTTGGGCTAGCGCTAAATATTTAGAAAAGAAATAATAATATATTTTGTCCGCTACTCTATAATAATGGAGTAGCGGATATTATATTCTAAAATCTAATATAATGATATACTATAATATTGTAATCTATATTGAGAGAAGGAGTGTATATTATGGGAAAAAGCAAAGAGCAACAATATGTTCCATTTGGAGATTTAGAAGTAAATGATATATTTATTTTATCTTCAAAATATTCTAATGATTTGTATACCAAATCTTATCTAGTGAATTCTTATAATGCAATAAATCATAGAACTGGTAAAGCCGAATATTTTGGTGATATTACTATGGTTATTAAAGTGGGGAAAGAATCTATAGAGAAAAGATAATAAATTTGGAAAAAGAAGGAATGTATTATGATGAGTAGTTATTATGACTTGGATTGCGAATTTGATATTGATATGCATGCAAAAACATTTATAAACTATTTGGAGATTATTATAAGAGCAGACGGTACTATAGAGTATGCTGTTCCTAGTCATCAAGAGAAATTATTAGAAATTATAGCTGAGCAAAGAAATCTATCAAGAGATGAAGTTGTAGATCAACTTAGAAAGTCAGAAGAAGCATGTAGCTATATGTATAATAGTTCTGTAGAGTATTTATGTGCAGTATCAGGATGTATATCTGTATGGACAGATTTCTATATACCTGCTAATAATAGTTTGACTGAAATGCAAAAGAACCAATTAAAAGAATTAAAAGAAAGAGGTTTATATCAAGGAGATTTAGATTTCATAGAGGAAGATGAATAAATGAGAGAATTGGTAAAAGAATATGATAATGATGAAGAAATAACTTATAGTTATGCTGAAACCAAAAAAGAAAATGCTCATATAAAAGTATATGAAATAAGATGTGATAAATGTAATAAACTTATTGGATCATTTAAAACCAAAAAATTTAAAAATCGTACAGAGTCTTATGAACCTATAAGTCTTTCATATGATTTAATCTTAACTAGTTTTTATTGTGAAGGTTTAGACGGACAAAAATTTACTCCATCTAAGTATCTAACTTATAAAGATAAGGATTTATGTACAGATTGTAAATTAGAGATTCATAATAAATTGCTTAAAACAATGGAGGAATTGGGATTTGAAATCAGATGATATTATTGTGATAGTTAAGCAAGATAAAACTTCTACTCGTGACTATAATTGTGTAATAACAGAAGATTTAGATATAATGTCTGATAGAAGAAATGCTGAAGATTGGGAAAAGCATTATATCTATATAGAGACTGGTGATTTACAAAGTTTTTATAATCATGAACCATTTGATCTTGCAATAAGAGTACCAGGAGGTACAGTAGGATCTATATCATTAGATGAAAATGCTATAATAACTGCTATTCATGTAGATACTAATTACGTAGTTACCAATTATTGGAGGCATGTAAATAAGCATTTACAGAAGTATGTAGGCGGTAAAGTTACAATAATAGATATAGTGGAAGAAGAAAAGAAAGAAGAACCAGTTGTAGAAGAAAAACCTGTTGAAAAAGTAAATGGTAATACTATTGCATATGTAGGTAATCCATTATTTGGATTGGTATCTGCAATGAGAGAATTACACGGTATATATGGTCCTACTATGTATCTTGATGAATCTGTAGGAGATAATGATACTATTAAGAAAATTGAGGAGAATTAATATTATGACCTGTCTTGAACATTATTTTGAAAATCTTCTTTGTAATGGAAAAGATACATATGGTGAACCAAATAAAAAGGCACTCACAAAAGAACAGCAAGAAGCTGTAGAAATCTGTGCTCAATATATTAAATATACATATTGTCCTGCATGTGATAAAAATCAGGAGGTTGATAATTAATATGGGTGAACTATTTATTATGTCAAAAGATGAAACTTTAGGATTTGCAAGAGGAATGCTTAAAACTTGTTCAGATGTACCTCTTAAAAGATTTTATGAATCTGTAATTCATTATTTAGAGAATGATAAATCGACTACCATAGAAGATCAAGAAAAAGATATAGATGAAACATTGAAAAAATTGAGAGAGCAAAGACCAATAATTCCAGTTAATATTACACCTATATCTATAGTTGGTGATGATGGAATTCCTCCTGCTTGTAGAGGTTGTAGAACTCACCCAAGTAATGGTGGAGATGGAATTTGTAATTGTATATTAGGGCTTCCACAGATAACTTGTTAAATCTAATTATAATAATATAATATAAAAATAGAAGTAAGTAGAAATCTAATTTTCTACTTACTTCTATATAAAGATAGATATTCAATTAATATAATGGTAAATATTGAGATCATATATTATTTTTTGATACTGATACTATAATGATGAAAGGAGGTAATGATTAGCTTGGAAGGATTAAAGATATTAGAAAAGAGTTACAATAGTCTTATCCACTTTAGAGAAGCTATATCTAATGACTCATTCAATCATGCTTCTCAATTAATTATCGACTTAAATAATTATGATATGGAAACCAAAGCTGGTTTAAAGAATAGTATAAGTGCTATACTTAATGTTTATAAAGATAAACTTGATATCAATATATCCAAAATTTTAGCAGGAAATTTGATAACTATAAATTTCCCTAAAGATCTTGATGATTTCAAATATGATATGGTAGATAATTTAAAGAGTTATATTACTAAACGATCTCCAGTTCTTTGGAATTCTATATCTAATAACAATTCTTTTGGAGGAATCTATAGTGTATAACTACGAAGAGACTAATGAAGAAAGAAAAAGAAGACTTAATATTAACTTATCGTATCCAAAATCATTAGAATATGACTTCTACTGTAGAGTAGAAGTTATTGATTTTGACCAAGAGTGTCAGAATGATATTAAATCTGGAAAAGGATTTATTATATCGGCTCCCAAAGCTACAACCAAGAAAGATGTAAAGAATCCTGATGGAATTTATTCTCCTAGATTTGGTCAGAAGATAGGAGATCAGAATCCTTTTGCAGATCGTTATAGTTGTGACTGTGGATTCTTAAAAGGAAGAATCAATCATTCTATAACCTGTCCACAATGTGGTACTAAATGTAGATTTATTGATGATAAAATGGATATCTTTGGTTGGATAGTATTAAAAGATGAATATCATATTATTCATCCGAAGTTCTTTGAAACATTAACAGCTTTTATGGGACAATCACAATATAACATAGAAAGAAAAAAGATTAAGGGATCTAGATTAGAGAATGCAATCAATTATTCTCCAGAGGTAGATGCTAATGGACATGAATCAGAATGCAAGTTTAAACCTGATAAAGAACCTTTCTATGGTATAGGAATGATAGAGTTCTATAAGAGATTTGATGAGATTATAGATTATTATTATAATCTTAATCCTCAAAAGAAACAAGCATATTATGATGAATTACAGTTATATAGAAGTATAATATTTACTCATAGTATTCCTGTATTTACAACTCATCTTAGACCATCCGATATATCGGATGGATTCATGTTTTATGAGCCAAGTAATGCAATGTATACAATGATAAATAAACATGTACATTCTATAAACAATACTAAAAGAAGGTTAAACCAGAATGAATTAAGAAAGAATCAAGAATTATTTAAGGTTCAAATGAAATTCATGGAACTGGTAAATCTTGAATTGGACTTATTGTCTGGTAAGAAAGGACAAATAAGATCATTACTTGGAGGAAGATATAACTTTAGTTCTCGCTGCGTCATACGTCAAGACGCTACTTTGCGTTGTGATCAAGTTATATTACCCTATGTAGAATTAGTAATATGCTTGCAACAAAGAATAATTAATATTCTTATAAGAACTTATAATATATCACCAAGTGATGCATATATAATATGGAGTAATGCAAAAGCTCAAAAAGATCCAAGAGTATGTGAAATACTTGATGCATTAATAAAATCTGAACCTGAAGGGCTTCCAATAATAATTAATAGAAACCCAACTATCAATTATGGATTATGTATAGGTCCGGCTAAGAAGGAATTCTTAGTAAAAAATATCGTGTGAATTGCTGGAACTCTAGTAATAGACAATCAGCAGCCAAGCTATATATTAATTTATATAGAAGGTTCAACGACTATCCAAAAATGGAGTAGAGATCAAGTGATCTTGAAGCGCACGACATCCCAACTGAAATAAGTGGATGATGATATAGTCTCAACGTCTATAGCAATATAGAGAAGTTCATAAGAGAACTGTATAAGATTAACGACCTTATATGAAGAAAAGCTATACTACAAATGTACTGTATTGGATATTCAGATACATTAACAATGTCTGTACCTCTGCAGGTTCTCAAGAGCTTGGCAGCCGACTTTGATGGTGGTAAATCAGTTATTATTCGTAGTATATAATACTATTATAATAGTAGTTGATTATAGCACAGTATATAGGAAAACTTATATACTTCACAACGTGTTTATTGCTTTGAAGGAAGAAATGATTCTATACTACAACGTAGATAGTGATATCAAGCGTGAATGTTTAAAAAATAGAATATGATATCTTCTGTTTAGCAGCGAACTATCTTTTAAATAAGATAGACGTTCAACGATCATCTCCTGACGGGAGAGTAGAACCACAAGCTAAGGGTGGAAGAAAAATAACGTACCTAAACTTTATTTATATAAAGCATGGTAGACATATGATCTGCTCTGCAACGATAGAAAGTTGCAGCTGTCTTACATAGACGGGTAAAGAGTTGCGATCTTTACTGAACACAAAGGATGTACTTAATATATTCCATATTATAAATCAGGCTTTCTTAGAAAGAGCCAAGATTGTCTTTAATCCTAGGAATGCAATGTATATTAGTAAGATTAATGGTAAACTTAATTCTGATATGATAGTACAGAGAGATACTATTATTAATGCTAATACATTCTTATGGTTAGGAAGACATAATTATAATCAGAATAATCTTGATAAGATTAGAAAGATTAAAGAAAAACAGAAAGCATATTTCCAGGATGATGATAGATATCTGAATGGAAACTTTGCAAAAGCAGTATAAAAATAACCAGTAATAGATACACTAATGATGAA
>JAEEGK010005864.1_pt1 | contig 29687 bp, 18 predicted proteins | sample 8958771 | NCBI WGS metagenome assembly JAEEGK01 (sample SAMN16246547, study PRJNA631951) | gut metagenome | biome: gut microbiome; feature: rumen; material: SC-attached | host: Bos | place: Iran: Karaj | collected 2018-10 | reverse complement strand
TTTATAAATTCTTTATTATTAAATTTTTTATAATCTATTTTTTCAATAAAAAATAATTTATTTATTGTACAATCATTTTTTAATTGTAGTAAAATATTATCTAAATTGTTATTTGAAATAATTTTCATATAATAAACATCTTCAGTATTATCATATAAAATTTCTTTAATTAAAACATAAGATTTAAAATAACTTTTAATTAAATCTTTGTTAACAAATAATTTATTTTCTTTTTTAAATGTTATTTTTAAATATTCATCTTTTTTTAATTTTTTATTGTTAAAATTATTAAAATAAATTGAACTTAAAGAATCTTCAAATCTATTTATTTTTTTATTTAATATATCATTATTAATTTTACCTTCTTTTTCTTTTTTATTTAATTCTTCAATTAGTTTTTTTCTTTCTTTTGAATAATTTTTTTTTTCTTTTAATTTTTCTAATTTAATATTGTAATCTTTTCTTTTATTTTCATTAATTAATATTTCATATGCTTTTTGTATTTTTAAAAAAATTTCTATAGTTTTTTTATCTTTTTTATTTTTTTTTTTTGGTTTATTTTTTTTTTTTATTTTTTTTTTAGGGAAAATAATATTTAATTATATTGTTTAATTATTTTTTTTATGGTTTTTTTTTTGTTATTTGGTTAATTCATATAAAATATATATGAAATTATTTTTTTTTTGTATTTATTTTATGAACATTTTTTTAGATAATCAAAACTAAATTAAATTGTTAATAAATTATTAATTTTAAATCTTTTAGTCTTTAAATAAAAAATATTTTAAAATAATATTTTATTTTATATTTTATATTTTATTTTTCTAAAATAAATTATATTTTATAAATGTTATTATTTTATAAAAAAAGATTAATAACTTTATTACAATACATTCATCATTAATCAAATATAATAAATATTATAATAATAAATTATATAATTTGAATAACTTCTTTTTATTTATAAAATATTATTGTCCTTAATCATTTAATTATCTATTGAAAATAAAATATAAAATAATTTTTATTTTTACTCATAATATCTTTAAATTTTAAACGTAATCAAATAATTTTAAAAAACAACATCACAATAAATATTGAACAATTAAAAAATAAGGACTAAAAATTATATATTAATAAATAAAAGAAAAATAGTATAAAAAAAATGTTCGAAAATTCCAACATAAAAAAATCAGAAAATAATAAAAATAAAAAACAAAAAACACAAATTTCACAATTAGAGAATCAAATAGAAACAATGTTAGATGAAATAATTGGAGATGAAGATGGAGATGAAATAAATTTGAAATTTAGTGATGATGAATCTTCAAAATCTTCTAATAATATAATTTATATGGAAGAAGAAAATGAAAGTTCTATTAATTTATTTAATAATATTAGTCAAAGTGAAGATATTGATTTAACTAATAATTTATTCCCTTATCAAAGAAGTGAAAAGAAATATTCAACTGTAAGTTTTCAAGAAGAAAATTTTGATAATTTTCCAAATTATTTTGATAATAATCAAAGTAATTTAAGTTTATTTTCTCCGAATTATTCTTTTATAAATGGACATTTTTTTAATCAAAATATAAATAATGGTAAAAATTCTTTTTATCAAAATTATAATTTATTAAATCAAAATCCCTCTTTTAATTCTACTAATTATAGTATTAATTCAACTTCTTTAAGAGAAGATAAAAAAAAAACTGCATATGATTTAAATAATGATCAATACATTTTAGTTAATAATCTCAATATTAATGTTAATGTTAATATTAATAATAATCATGTAAAAAGTGTTAATAATTTATATAATTTAAATTCAAATTTAAATCCAAATCTTTTAAATCAAAATAATTTTTATTTATTAAATAATCAAAATTTAAATATTCCTCAAATGGTCATTAATAATAATTCATTAAAATTATTTAATAATACTAATTTAAAACAAAATAATAATAATATAAAAAATAAAATAAATAATAATAATGAACAATTTCATAAAAAATTTTTAACAACAACAATTCCACAAGGAACAAATATGCAAATTGAAATATTATTATTTGAATTAAATTCAGTTTTAACAAAAACAGAAAAAATAGATTATTACATTTACAATAAATTACAAGGTAATTTTGTTAATATTATTAAGACTCATAGAGGAAGTAGAATATTCCAAAATTATTTAAAAAATACACATAGTGAAATAATACATAAGATTTTTTTAGAAGTAAATCCATATTTAACTGAATTAATAATAGATTCATATGCGAATTATTTTTGTAAAAGATTTTTTAATTATTTAAATCAAAAAGATCGTATTGATTTTCTATTATCAATTAAAGATTCATTAACAAAAATTTCAATAAATAATATTGGAACTTATCCAATTCAAGGTATAATAGAACAAATTGGTTCAAAAAATGAAAAAAAAATAATAATAAATTCAATTAAAGATTCAATTAGTGAATTTTGTTATGATACATATGGAACTCATGTACTTGAAAAAATAATATCTTGTTTTGAAGAAGAATTCACAGAATTTATTTTTGAATTTGTAGGAAATAATTTTTTAAATTTATCAAATCATATAAATGGAATTTGTATAGTTAAAAAAATTTTATCTTTAACTCATAAGAAAGAAATACATGAAAAATTAAAAAAAATAATAAATGAAAATGCATTTAATTTAATTCAACATTCATATGGAAATTATGTTATTCAAATAATAATTGAAACATGGGATATAAATGAAATATTAGAAATATTATCTAATTTTCATAATAAATATTCAATTTTATCAATGTTAAAATATTCTTCAAATGTTGTTGAAAGATGTATTGAAAAAAGTGAAATAATATTAAAAGAATATATTAATGAAATTTGTTCAAATGGAAAAATTGCAGAAATAATGAAAAATAATTTTGGGAATTATGTTATTCAAAAAGCTTTAAAATTATCAATTAATGAAGATAAAAAAAAATTAGCTGAAGAAGTTGATAAAAATATTTATAAATTAAATGATAGGAAATTAATTCTTAAATGGAAAAATATTGTGAATCCTCATTTAGAAAATTGTTATTTGGAGAAAAAATTGGATAATAAATAATGTATTATATTGACATTAAGACATAATATGTATATAATAGAATTTATTATTTTTTTGTAAAAAAAATGATATTAAATTGACTATTATAAATTTTCAAGTATTTTTAAATTAAAGATAAGAGCATAAAATGATATTTAATAATGTTTATAAATTAAAGTGTTTTTAAAGGATTATATAAATTTCTATTCTCATATATAAATACAATTATTTATTATTCGAGTAAAAAAATGGATAAATTTTTTTATTTTATTATACTCTATAAAAATTATTTCTCATATTTAGTTCATTGATTATTATTATTAAAAAACATTTATATATAATTAAATAATTCTATAAAAATATGTATATAATAAAATTAAACAATGAATTAAACAATAAAATTTTTTTAATCTCTCATATAAATTTAAAAAATAAATTTAATTTAAAACTAAATATTTTTATAAATATTTTTAATTATCATTATTATTCCCTTCAATATTTCCTCCAGAAGCATTTTGTATATTATTATTAACTTTTTTCTTTTTTTGTTTTTTCTTTTTTTCAATTCCTTGATTATTATTATATTCAATAGGTTGAGGACTAGTTTGCATACTTTTTTTATTCTTATGTTTTTTAGAAATATTAACTTGTTGTTGTGAAGTTTGATTTTGTTCATTATAAAAAAAATCTCCTTCAAAATCTTCATTATATTTTTGTTGTTGATTATTATTTTTATTTTGTTGTCTTGGTATATTTGTACCAGAAGAATTTTTTGATTTTTTATTATTTTTTTTTGGTTTATTTATATTTTGATTTTGTTCATTTCTATCATTATTAATTGAAGTATTTATTATATTATTATCATTTTCTATTATTATTTGATTTGTATTACTATTTTGTTTATTTTTTTGTTTTTTTGGTTTTTTATCTTTTTTTATTTGATTATTTATTTCTTTATGAACATATTTTGATGCATCAATAATTTCAATTTCTTCTTCTTTTGGCATTATAAAATCTTTTTTTATTTTTTCTCTGTAATCTTGAGAAAAGAATAAATTAATATTTTTAAATATATTATTTTTTGTTTTTATACTTTCTTCAAATTTTGATTCTTTTATTCCTTCATTTAATTCAATTTGTTGGATATCTTTTATATTTAAATTTTCTGTGAAATTAATAAACATTTCATTTTGATTATTTTGAGAAATATTTGTATTTGGAATTAAATTTTGAGATTCTGGATCTTTTAATATTAATGTTATTGCAGATAAGAAACTTGGATTCTCATTTTTATGAATAATATTTTCTATTTCAGATATTTTATTTTTAATTCCTAATAAAGAAGAAATTTCATCAATTTCAAAATCTAAACTCATTTTTTTATATAAATTATAATTTAATTTAATTAATCTATAAAAATAAAATTAAATAATAAAATATATTTAAATATATGATTTTGAATGCATAAAAATTTTTTTTTATTAAAATAATTTTCATACACTATTAAAAATTATTTAAGTCAAAACAATATATATACATATTAGATGATTAATAATAATTTACTTATTTTAAATTTCCTAAACGATTTATCCAATTTTTTGAAAAAGTTACTTTAATTTTGCATATTTTATTTGCATCAACAGTATTATCCCTAAAAGATTTCTTAATTTGATCAATTTCATCAAAATTATTATCATTTAAATTATTTTGTTCTTCATTATTATTTTCATTATTTTTATTATTTTCATTATTAATATTATTATTATTAATATTATCAATTAAATCAGTATTAATTATTGGAATATCTTTTTTCTTTTTATTCTTCTTTTTTTTTTTATTTGTTTTTTTCCCATCTTTTTCATTAATATATTTAACTAAATCATCAATATCAATTTTTTTATTTGAATCTTGATTAATAATATTTTGAACATTAAATGATATTTTATCCATAATATCTTCTTTTTCTTTCATTAATAATTTTTCATTATCTTCATATGAATTTTTAAATTTCAATAATTCATCTTTTAAAACTTTTTTTATTCTAATTGATTCTTGTTTTTCAATAGCAAAATCAATTTTTAATATTTCAATAATTTTATCAACATAATCAAAATCTTTTCTTAATTTATTAAGAAATTCATCTTCAATTAATAAATTATAAAATTCTTCTTTTTGAAATTGAACAATATCAAAATTACTTTTAGTAAATTTATTAACAACACCTAAAGGAGATTGAAATATTTTAATAATATCAGAAGTAGATGCAATAATTCCATCACATAATTTAGATAATTCTTCAGTTGATATTTTAATTTTTTCTTCTAAAGATTTATTTTTAACAAAAGTATTTCCATCTGATTCAAATTGCCTTTTTATAAATGAAAAAGTTTGTAAATGTTCTTTACAAAATTTCATAATTAATGGAATTATATTAACTAATTTGTTAATTAATTCTAAATTAATTTGTTTTGAATTATTAACACTGTAATTAGTTATATTTATCATTGGTTGAGCTAAATCAAATTTTTGATTATTTAAATGTTTATTATAAACATTACAAATTATTTTCACAATGAAATCATTTTCTATTTTAATTGAAAAATTTTCTCCATTTGAAAATACATTATTAACTAAATTATTATTTCCTTTATTTAGAAAATTCATAATTGAATAATCAAATGAATAAAAACTAGCATCATTATTAATTTTCATTTCATTTTCATTAAATTTATTTCCATTCATTTTTATTAAATTTTTAATTTATTGTTTTCATTTCAAAGGATAAACCCTTAAATAAATAAAATAAAATATAATATATTTATAATTACACTTAAACCAGATCAATAAATAAAAAAAAATTTTAAAACAACTAAAAACATTAAAAATAAAAATAATTAAAAAATAAAAAAATGTCAAATTATAAAAATACAATAGAACAAAATCGTAAAGATTTAATTGAAAATTTTTTCTATTCTCTAAATTTGAAAGAAATAAATTTACAAAAAGAATTAAATGCTATAATTAAAATTCAAAAATATATTCGTCGTTTATTATGTAGAAAACGTTTTTTAATATTAAAATCACAAACTTTACAAGTTCAAAAAAATTTAAAAGGATATTTTTCAAAATCAAATAACCAAAAAGAAATTGTTAATCAAAATAATAATATAATAAGAGAATTTTATAATAATCAAATTATCATTATTCAAAAACATTGGAAAGGATATATATATAGAAAAAAAATTATGGATTATTATTCTAATAAAAAATGGTTAGAAGAAATTAAGAAAAAAAATGAAGAAACTTTAAATCAAATGAAAGAATTTACTATGAAAAAAAAATATGATTTAAATAGAAAAGTTGAAGAAAATGAAAGGAAAAAATTTTTTAATATTATTAAAAATTTACATCATTTAATTTCAACAAAGGAAATTCCTGGTATTTATAATACACCATATTTACCTCCTGAGTTAAAACCACAAGTTTATAATATTGATATTGAAGAACATATAAAAGGAGTTTTTAATAGTTCAATTAAGAAAGATAATTCAAAAAAAAATAATTTAAATAAGAATTGTAGATATAAACAAATGTTTAATAAATAATTTATGAATAAGGTTTTTACTTTTAAATATAATATAAATAAATTTTTAATTAGGGATTTTTTATATAGAATTTTTATTATATTTTTAGTTTGTTATTTATTTATTTTTAATAATAAAAAAAAAGTAAACATATTTAAATATATATATTAATTTAATAATATTTAACATTTTATTATAAAATTTAGTAAAAAAATCCCTTATTTAAAATTAAACAATTTAATTTTCATCTATTTTACTATTACTAAGTAATTTTTCATATTTAATATTTTTATTTTTAATCTTATTATCAATAATATAATTATTAATTAAATTAAATCCTTTTCCTCCACTAACTAAATTTTCATCAATTTCTTTTTGTCTTAAATAATCATAAACAAAAGCAAAATTTTGTCTATCTTCTAATAATTTTTTATTTCTTTCATTAAAATTTCCTTCAATTTTATAATTTTTAGATTTATTAGTATAAGATTTTGGTTTAAAAGTAATTCCTCTTTCCATATCAATTTCTTTTGTTAATTCATTTCTTTTTTTTTGATATTTTGAATAATCATTATATAATCTTTCAGATACTTTTGTAGAAATATTATTATTATTATTTTTTTTTGATGAAGAAATTTGTCTTTTTGTTTCTGAAAAAGGTTTATTTTTAATTATTTTTTTATATTTACTTTTAATTGATGCACTTATTGTATTTAATTTAGGAGAAAATGAACAAAGATTTATTATTTCTTCTTCATTTTGATTATGGATTAATTCTCTTTTTATTTCTGATATTTTTGAATATTCCACTTGTCTTGCTATGAAATTATTTGTTTTGTTATCTTTTAATTTTTTATCTATATTATATGATGTGTGGTAACTTTTATTTATTTTTTTTGGATTTGAATAATCTCTTTTGAAAGTTGAAAATTTTTTTCTTATTTCATTTGATATTTTTTTAAAATATATACTATCATTTATATTTCTTTCTGATTTTTTATCATTATAATTATTTAAATTATTATTTTCTATTTTTATATTATCTATTTTTTTCCATTTTTCAAAATATTGATTTAAATTTTGTTTAGAATATATATTTACTAATTGATTCAAAAATTTATTTTTTATATTTCCAATATATTGATTAAATTTCCCTAAAATATTTTTAGAAATAATTTTAATTTGATTTGCAGTTAATCCCATAATATAATTATTAAGAGCTTGAAAAATCATTTCATCTTTATTAGTTTTAACTAATTGAATATTAGAAACAGATTTTGATTTAAAAATAATTTTATTTTCATTTTTAAATCTAATATTATTATTATTTTTATTTAATCCAGTAACTAAAATATTATATTGATTTTCGAAAGATGAAATTAAATTAGGATGAATTAATCCAAAATATAAAAGATAATTAACAAAATCATGAACATAAGAGTCCATTTATTATTTAATCATTTAAACTTTAAAAATTTAATTAAAAACTAATTATTTTATAACATAATAATTTATATAAAAAAAATGACTGATGAAAATGCAATACCATATAAAAATGAATATGAAAAAATGTTATATCAAAAAAAAAGAATTGAACAACAAGATGAATTAATTGATAATATGATAGCAATCAATAAAGAGAATAAACAAATTGGAAAAGAAATGACTAGTCATTTAAAAAATCAAAATGCTCAAATTGAACAAATAAATAGTGATATGGATAGAGTGGGTGCAAATATGAATAATGCGACTAATAGATTTGATAAATATTTAGAAAAAACTTCTTATTGCAAATTATATCTTCTTATTTTTCTTCAAGCTGCAATAATTTTATATTTATTATTATAAATTAAAAGGTTAATAATTGGTTAAAATTTCTTTATGAGAGGAATTTTTTTATTAAATAATAAAGAATAATTTAATAAAACTGAAATTTAATATTTTAATTTAAAAATGATTAAATTAGGTATAAAAAAATAAATTATATGAAGAAGAATAAATTAAAATTTAGATTTATAAAAATAAAAAATAAAAAAATAAAAGAATTATAAATTTTTATTTAAATTATAATTTAAATATATATATTATTTAATTGAATTTGAGTTTTAATTTTAAATTTTGAAATTGAATATCAATAAGAAGTTATATAATGAAATTTCATTAAATAAAATTATAAAAATAATTTTATTTCATTATTATTTATTATTTTTCAATAAACGTTTTTTTAATTTTAATATAATTACTTATTTTTAAATGAAAAATATCAGTTTTTTAAATTAAAAAATAATAATGTCAGGGATTTTTGGTAAAATAAAAGTAACATTAGAATATTCTGGAAGATCAATTACTTCTGAAATAGTACCATATAAAACAATTAAATATTTGAAAGAATTAACAAAAACTTTATTTTATCCTATTCAAGGAGAAGTAAATTTAATTTATCAAAATAAAGACATAACAAAATATGGACAATATCCCCTTGGAGAATATTTCAAAAATAAAAACCAAATATTTATTAAAGTAATCAAACAAACAAAAAGTGTAAAAGAAATAAATAGAGATAATGATTATAAATATAATTTAATTGAAATAGAAAAGAAAAAAGAATATTTATGTATTTGTAGAAATGATTTAATAAATAATTATTGTAGAAATTGTAAACAATTCGTATGTAATAATTGTAGAAATAATAAATTTCATAAATATCATAAAACAATTCAAATTGAAGTAAATAATTTAGTTGAATCAACAAAATTATATGCAATAACATTACAAAGTGAAATATTATCAAATATTAAAAATTCTCAAGATTATGATAAAAAATTTCAAAATCAAAATTTTATAGACGCATTTGCAAGACAAGAAATAATTCAAAGAAAATATGAAAGTATATATGAAATATATAAAAATATGTTAAATGAATTAAAAATTTCTGAAAATTCTAATGAGAATATATATGATGAATATGTTACAAAAGCAAAAAAAGAAAATCAAGAAATAGAAAATATTTTATCAGATTTACATTTAAAATATAATATTAAAAAAAAAACAATGACACAAAATGAATTTAATGATTATTTTTATTTATTAGGTAAAAAAGAAGATAAATTAGAAGATATGTCTACAAAAATATATGAAATAAGAGTTAATTATGAAATAAATGAAAAATTAAATGAAATAAATAATCAAATAGAAAAAATTTTAGATAGAGTTTTAAATGAAAAAAATTTATTAGGAATAGATGATTCAACAATGAATATTTATAATTTTATATTAAAAAAAAATAGAATAAATGAAGATAACAATAATAATAAAAAAGACAATAAAGAAATAAATAATAATATAGAGGATATAGATAATAAAGAAGAAATTCCAACAAGTTCAAGAAATGATTTAATAGAAGAACCAAAAAAATTAGAAAATTCAAAAATTGATATAAAAGAAGATAAACAAAAAATAAGAAAATTAAGAAAAGTAAAAAATAAAGATATTTTGCAAGAAGCAGAAAAAAATCAATTAGTATCAATGGGAGTTTTAAATGCAAAAAGTCAACCAGAAATTATTTTAGTTGATAATATTAAAAATGAAAATTTAGATTCTAATATAACACAAAATATGGAAAATTATATTAATGATTTACCTTATTCATTTAATCCAAATGTTGATAAAAATAAAAAATTATTTGATACTTCTGATATTTCAATTATACATAAAAATACAGAAAATGAAATGTATCTTAATAAAAAAAATAAAAATGATGAAGAACTTTTTTTAGAACCTGAAGAAAAAGATGATAAAGATCAAAATGTTATAGATGAAAATGATAATGATGGAGATTTATAAATTTAAAAAATAAATATAATTTATATATAAAATAAAATATTTATTAAATATTAAATTATTAATTATATAAACTAACTTTTATTTTTAATATTAAAATATTTTTATTAAAAAACATTTATTAATATATTTAAAATAATTCCTAATTTAATAAAAATTTGTATTTTAATATTATATTTATTTTTAATATTTCAGAAGATTTATATTATAAATAAAATATATAAGGAAAACAATATAAATTTATAATCCTATTAAAATAAAATATATTAAATATAAAACTGTTAAAGTCACAATACAAGCAGCATTTTGTAATAAAATTATATAACCATATTCTTCAAAAAAATATTGGGTTAAATTAACAATAACAGAAATATTTGGAGCACAAGGTAAACACCATGGGAAAAACATAATAATTCTAAAAACTGTGCTTTCTTTAACAACTCCTCCATAAACTTCTTTCCATATAAAAATAAATAATAATCCTATTCCAGGAATAACAAAAAATCTCAAAACAAAAGTCATTATTAAATGTAATTTTGTTAAAGGACTATTCATACTTAATCCATTAGTTGATGCTATTGAAATACCCATTAATAATATTAAAAAAGGAGCAAAAACTTTATCAATCACACCTAAACCATCTAAAATATTACCCCAAAAATGATTAGTATTAAATATTATCTCTCTTACATTTGAAACACTTAATATAAATCCTATAATAACTGCTAATAAAGGAGGACTTACACATTTTCCTAATAAAATATTTATATCTATACTTTCTTCTTTATTTTTTTTAAAACTTTTATTATCTGAAGATAATTTAAGTTCAAAATCTTTCCATTCTTTTGTTATTACATCTATTAAATTATTATCTATCTTTGCACTTCTAACTATTGGAAATTGAGGAGGAGAATGTTGTATTTTTGAAAGAATTTCTTCTTTCATTTCTTCATATTCATTTAATAATTGTAGATTAAAATTGTCTGGATCACTTTCAATTATATCAAATGCACTATTATAATAATTTAAAATTAGTTGTTTATCTGTTAGATTATTTATATCTATTTCTTTCTCTTCATTTTTTTTTTCTTCTAAAATTATGTCATTTGTTCCTAAATATTTATCATTTGTGTTTATGTAATTGTCATTATTTGTATTTTCTTCTTTTTCTGGGGTTTTAATATTAAAATTATGAATGTTATTATCATTTAAATTTTTTACTTTCATACTTTTATTTTGTTTAATTTTAAAACTTTTATTATTTTGTAATTTAAAACTAGGAATTCCTTTATTATTTTCTACCCCTCTTAAATAAAAACTTTTTGATTTATTTTTTAAAATTCTTCCATTTTTAGGAACTTTCATATTATAATCAAATTTAATATATTTTCCAGATTTACTAAAATAAACTTCTTCAGAAACTTTTTTATAATTTGAATTAAATTTAATTTTTGGATTATGACCAGGATAAAATGATTCTTTATTTTCAAACAAAACAATAAATTGCTCATCTTTATGAATATTAGTATGTTTTATATATAAAGTATTATTTCTTTTTTTATGATTTTTATCTAATTTTTTATTTTTTTCATCATTTTTTTCAGAAGATGAACTTGAAGAAGAACTTTTTGAAAAAGTTTCATTATAAATTGTATCTTCAGAACTTTCTTCATCTTCATTATTTTTTTTTGAATCTGTTGAAGAATTTTCATTAGGTTCTTCTGATATTTCACTTTGATCTTTAAAATAACTATCATTATAATTAGCTTCTGCATCATTGGCATAAACTAAATCAATTTCATCCATTGATTTTTCTAATTTATCAAAAACTTCAAAATTATGACTAAAAGGATTTTTTGCATTGTAACTTTTTGCCGCTTCTTTTAATAATCCTTGTTTTTTATAAAATGAAGATCTTTTTTTTATTGGACTTTCTTCTACTAATTTTTTATTCATTAGAACATTAAATGATTCTTTTTTATTTGAAATATCTTTTTTCATTGAAGGATTTTTCATTGAAGGATTTTTCATTGATTCTTTTTTATTTTGATGCCTTGAATGCTTTTTTGATAAATGATGATGATGATCATTTGATTTACATAAAATATCATAATTTAAATTACTTAAATCATTTCCATGTTCATTTGTGAATTTTTCAAATAAAGCATCAGATTTTTTATGATCTTTTAAATATTTTTTAAACAAATATAATATAGTTTCATCTTTTTTAAATTTTTTTTGAATTAAAATATGCCATAAATAAATCATTTTATTTTGAACATTATTATTAAATATTTTATCAGATAATATTAAAACATAGCAACATAAAAAAACACTAATACAAACAATTAAATAGCACATCATTTGTAAACCAACCATATTATCACAATGAATATCACCTTCCAATGGACCATTAGGAAAACAAAAAGCTTTTCCAATTACTAAAGGTAATGCGCCCATTGCTGGTATTGCTGTTATTATATTATAACTAAATTTTATTCTCTCATCTAATTTAAATATTTTATGACATATAAATGTTAATATATATGATATTATTAAAGCTGTAACAAAATTTACTACAAGAATCCAAAATAAATTTAATATTGCCATTGTTGCTATACGAGATACTTCTAATATTCCATATAAAGGAATTAAAAATACAAATAATAATTGAGATATTACTGCTATACTTTTTGAAGAAAAAAATCCTCTTTTGTATCCATATATTCCACATGACATAAATATATAAGTTTGGATTGTTGCATATAGACTAAATAAAAAAGTATTAAGATAATTCATTTTTTATTGATATATATTATTAAATTTATGATTTTAAATAGATTATTTTTTATAATTTGTTTTAAAGAATATGTGATAAAAAATATTATAATAATTAAAATTTAAAAATTTTTAAAAAGATTTTTTTTGATAAAATTTCAAATATAAATAATTTTATAATATAAATTTTTTAATATTTATTAAAATTTCATTTAAATCTAACTCAATTTTTATTTAACAAAATAATTAAAAAATTAATTTTTTAAATTAAAATTATATTAATAAATAAATTAAAATAAATAATTGTTTTTATTTCACATCTTTATATTAATTAATAATTAATATATATCTAAAATAAGAATATATTTATTTTTATATATATAGGATAATATATTTATTTTTTGATAAAAATTATTAAATAAAAATTTCCTTTTCAAAATAAAAATATTATATTAATATAAAAAATTCTAATTAATGATATAAATCCTAAAATTTTGAATTATCAGAACTTGAACCTGAATTTTTATCATCACTTTTATTATTTTGATTTGAATTATCAAATGATTTGAATGAAGAACTTTTGGAGTTATCATTATTAATGTTATTTCTTTTATTTTGGTTATTTGAATCATCAAATAATTTAATTTTTGAAACTTTTTGATAATTATTTAATTCAGAAATTTCCTCGCCATTAGCGTTAAATAATTTATAATGTGTATAATTATTATTAGGATTTTCAATACAATTATTAAAATAATATTGAAATAAATTTTTGGATTGAATTTTTGAATTTTTAATTTCATTATTATTTTTAATATCATTTGTTATTTCATTTTTATCAACTGATTTTAATCTTTCTGAATTATTTAAATTTGAATTATTTTCTTGAAAATCTTGATAAACAAACAAATTAAAATTATTATTATTGTTTTTTAAATGATAATCAGGTTGATAATTATTAATATTATTATTTCTAAAGTATTTAAAATTATTTTTTCTTAATTTATTTCTATTTAAATTATCATACAAAGGATAAATAATAGTATTATAATTATTATAATTATTATAATTTTTTTTAATTTTTTTCTTTTCCAAATTATTTTTTGATAATAATCTTAGAAAGTTAAATTTATTATTATTATTTTGATTTTTATTATTTTCTTTTTGATAATCTTTTTTTACTTGCAAATTCGAAAATAAATTTTTATAATTTTTTATTTCAAAATTTTTATTTTGCTTAGGCAAATTATTTAAATTATAACTATTTCCATCAAAGCATTTTATTTTATTTCCTTTTATATAATGAGGTTGATTTAATAATATTTCATATAATTTTTCTTTATTATTAACTATAATAAAACCAAATCCTAAATTTTTTTCTATTAGATAAATTAAATATAATTTTTACTTGTTTTTAAATCAGTCATAATTATACATTCGATGATGTTTGTGTATTTTTTAAAATATTCAATAAGGTCAGCTTAATAATAAATAAAAATTCTTACTTTCTTTCAATGAATTTGATATTCCTTCTATAAAAATTTGACTATATTTTATTTAAATTAAAAAATTTTTTTACTTGTTGTTTGATAACATTTATAATTTTATTTTGTTATTATTGTGGTTATTTTAATAAGATATAATTTATATTTATAAATAATTAAATTATGTGGTGGAAATTTAATTATAAAAATTATTTATTTTTAAACCTTTTTCTTTATTTAACATTTTTTAAAAAAAAATATAAGAAAAAAATAATTATGTTGATTTGGTTTGATTAATAAATTTTATAAAATCAAAAATATTTAGATACAAAATTATTATAATAAAAAATTGTTAGTTTTTTTTAAAATTTATAATATATTATAATAAAAAAAATTAATGTGATGATAATAATAAATAATTTTTTATTTAATAATAAATAAATAAAATATTATTTTATTTTTTTAATAATTAATATTGAAAGAAAATATATTAAATTATTAAAAAATAATTTTATAAATAATTTTTATACAATCATTTATTTTCACTTTATAATCATTTAAATATAATTAAAATAAAAAAAATAAATAAAAACATATTAAAAAATATTTATATCTGAAAGTGTAATTAATAAATAATTATAATTTTTATTATTTAATAATTATGAGTCAAGAAGAAAAAGTAGAAGATAAAAAAGAAAAAAAAGAAAAGAAAGATAAAAAAGAAAGTAAAAAAGAAAAAGATTCAAATTTAAAATATGATAGAGCTGGTTTAGAAAATGTTATGAAACGTAGATTTTTTACCGCACCTGCATTTGAAATTTATAACGGTATTGCAGGATTATATGATTATGGTCCGACAGGATGTGCTTTAAAAAATAATATAGAAAATTATTGGAGAGAACATTTTATTTTAGAAGAAAGTTTATTAGAAATTAGTGCAACATGTTTAACACCTGAAGTTGTTTTAAAAACTTCAGGTCATGTTGATAAATTTACTGATTATGCAGTAAAAGATGTAAAAACAGGACAAGCATTTCGTTGTGATAAATTAATTCAAGAATGGATAACTAAAGAGAAAAACAAAAAGAAAAAACCATCTGAAGAAAAATTAAAGGAATTAGATGAATTATATCAAGAATGTGATAAATTTGATGAAAAACAAATAGATGAATGTATTGAAAAATATAAAATAAAATCTCTAGAAACAGGAAATGATTTATCAAAAAGTTATAAATTTAATTTAATGTTTGAAACTCAAATAGGACCAAGCGGAGGATTAAAAGGTTATTTAAGACCAGAAACAGCTCAAGGACATTTTGTTAATTTTAAACATTTATTAGAATTTAATGGAGGTAAAATTCCCTTTGGTTCAGCAAGTATTGGATTAGGATTTAGAAATGAAATAGCACCTCGTTCAGGATTATTAAGAGTTAGAGAATTCACAATGGCCGAAATTGAATATTACGTTGACCCTGAAAATAAAAATCATAAAAAATTTGATACAATAAAACATTTAAAATTACCTTTATGGAGAGCAAAAGATCAATTAGAATTTAAACCAATAACAACTGATTTAACAATTGAAGATGCAGTAAAAAATAAAGTAATAGCAAATGAAACTTTAGCATATTTTATAAGTAAAACATATTTATTCTTGGTAGAAATAGGTATAAGACCAGAAGGTATAAGATTCAGACAACATACTCCAACTGAAATGGCACATTATGCTTCAGATTGTTGGGATGCTGAAATAGAAACATCCTATGGATGGATTGAAGTTGCAGGTCATGCTGATAGAACATGTTTTGATTTAAGTAGACATTCAGAAGCTACTAATATTGATTTAGTTGCTGCAAGACCTTTAAAAGAACCAAAAATTGTAAAAGGGGTTAAAGTTAGTCCTAATAAAGGAATTATATTTAAAGATTTTTCAGATAAAGCTAAAGCTAAAAAATTATGTGAAAAATTAGAAAAATTAACTGATGAAGAAAAAGAAAAATATATGGAAGAATTTGAAAAAAATGGTAAAATTGAAGTTGATGTTGATGGGGAAAAGTTAGTATTAGATAAAGAAAAAAATGAGATTAAAATGGAAAGATTTGAAAATAAAGTTATGGAAGAAAAATTTATTCCTAATGTTATTGAACCTTCGTTTGGAATAGGAAGAATTATATATTGTGTTTTAGAACATTGTTTTGCAGTAAGGGCTAATGATACTAAAAGAACATATTTTAATTTTCCACCTTGTGTAGCTCCATATAAAGTAAGTATTTTACCTTTAGTTGCAACAAATGAATTTTTACAATTTGTTGAACCTATTAGAAAAATTTTAGTTCAAAATGGAATTTCATATAAAATAGATGATAATAATGATTCAATTGGAAGAAGATATGCAAGAACTGATGAAATAGGTGTCCCCTTTGGAATTACGATAGATGATATTACTGTAAAAGAACAAACTGTGACATTTAGAGAAATTAATACTATGAAACAAATTAGATTACCAATTAATGATATTGGAATTGTTTGTAGAAATTTATCAAATAGAGTTGAAAAATGGGAAGATGTTATGAAAAAATATCCTTTATTTGAAAGTGCTAAAAAAGAATAAATTAAAAAAAAATAAATATAATATTAAATTAATTTTTAAAAAAAAATAAAAATTATTTATTATTTTTAATATTCAATTAATAAATAATTAAATTTAATAATAAAAATATGAAATAATTTTCTTTATTTCATAAAAATAAAATTTTAACTTTTAAATATAATTTTAATGATTAAAATATGTATTTTTAAATAAATTATTAAAAATACTTTATAATAGTATAAATTTTAGAAGGAAATATATAATTATTATTCTTAATTAAAAAAATTAATTTTTTTCATAAATAAAAAATAATTAATATAAATAATTTTCAAATTTTAAATTTATTTATTATTAAAAAAAAATAAAATTCAAATTTTATTTTCCCACCTTTGTTTTTAAATCGCATTTTTTCATATTAATATAGAATAATTCTATAAAATTATTAGATATTATAATTAAATTTAACTTAATTTATTTCTTTTTAACTTTTTTTTCTAATATTTTTTATAATATTTTTAAAATTTGACTTTATTTGCTTTACTTCTTTAATTAAATTATAATAATTATTAAATTAGTGTTAAGTTTAAAATATTATAAAAAAGATTTGAAAAGAAAAAAACTTTTTAAAATTAAAATATTCATCATTAATTATCTTTATTTAATTTGTTTTATTACTTTCAAGTTTTCTTTTAATTTATAAATAAAGTTAATTTGATATATAAATCAAATACATTTTTTTAAAATTTAAATAATAAATGTCTCAAAAATCAGCTATAGAAAAATTAAAAAATAAAAAAATATATTCAGTTGAAGGAAACATAGGTGCAGGTAAAACAACAATTTTAAAGATTATTGGTCAAAAATTAGATGATGTAGAATTTGTAGAAGAACCAGTTTCAATTTGGCAAAATTTAGGAGGTGATAATTTATTAGAAAAATTTTATGAAAATCCAGAAAGATGGGGATTTTCTTTCGAATTTTATTGTATGCTTTCAAAAATAAATGCATTATGTAAAGTAGCTGATACACCAAAACCTTTTATTGTATTAGAAAGAAGTTTATTTTCGAATAAAATATTTATGGACATTTCAAAAAAACTAGGTAAATTAAATGAAATGGAATATACAATGTTAATGAATACATATGATTTATATATTCAACATGTTTATCCTCATTTAAGTGGTATAATTTATTTAAATACCCCTGTTAATTTATGTATAAATCGAATAATTAATCGAAATAGAGGTGAAGAATCAGGAGTTGATGTTGAATATTTAACATTATTAGAAAAAAGCTTTAATAAATTTATTAATGAATGCACAATTCCTACACTTCAAATCAATGGTAATTTTGATATTGTAAGAGATTCAACTACAATAGGAAAAAATATTCATAATTTTATGAGTAGTAGAACAGAAAATAAAGTAGGAAGCCCTGCACATATTTAATAATAATATTTTTCAAGTATTAGCGGGATGAAATATAATTAAATATATAATTAAATAAATTATACATTATAATTATTAACTTAATTAATATATTATCAATTATAATTTTTTAAAAATCAAATTCGATTTTTTTATATGAATTTTTGTTTATAAAGTTTAGTAAATTATTATAAAGCATATTTATTAATTATTAATAATAATGAATTTTATTATTTATTTTTAATTTAGGATGATATAAAAATAGTAATATTATTTAGCTTAATAAATATTTTTTAATCTTATTTAATTATAAGGAAAAAAGTTCCTTATTGAATATTTATTTAACTTTTTTTCATAAAAATTTTTTTTTGATTATTTCATTTTATTTATTTTATATTTTTAATTAATAAAATATTTAAATTTTAATTAATAATATAAATAATAATAATTTTTATTATAATATTTTTATTTATACATATTTATATAAATATATATATTAAATAATATCATATTATTTAATTATTATATGATTTTATAATTAAAACTATACAATAATAAATTTTAATTAGTAATCTACATAAATAAATTAAATATTTTAAATGCTTAATTTTTATTGACATAATGACAAAAATATAACACTATATTTTCATTAAGGCAATTAATTAAAAATAAATATAACAATATTAATATAAAAACATTTACAAACATAAAATATAAACAATTATTATATTTTTATATTATTTTTTTTTGATACCAAAGAATATTGTGAAGAATCAGTAGAAATAACAGAATTTAATGAATATGTTTTTTTACTCTTTTTAACATCTTTTATTAGTTCATTATCTAAAATATTATGTTTATAAAAAATATCATTTATATCATTAGAAAATGATTTACTTAATTTAATATTTTGATTATTATTTTTATTGAATAAATTATTTAAATTTTTATTTTTGTCTGATTTTAAAAGAAAAATTTCTTCCCCATTAACATCAAATAATTTATATTGAATATAATCATTAAATTTTGAATTAGCTAATTCATTATTACAATAATTTTTATATAAATCAGAATTAATATTATTTGAAATATGAGATAATTTTAAGTTTGAATAATTATTTTTATATTTAGGTTTATTATTTTTAGTCATATTAAGCACAGTCTTTTTTTTTGTTCGTTCTAAATCTTTTTTAATATCGTTATATTTATTATTTTCTTTAAATTGTTTATATATATATAAATTTTTTATTTGATTAATTTTTTCTTTATCTTTTAATTCAATATTTGAAGAAATTTTTTGATTATTTTTTGATGGATTATTGGTTTCTTTTTCAGATAAATGATTAATATTTATAATTTTTTTATTAATTATATTTTTTTTATCCTTTTTTATATAATTCATATCATTATTTTTTTGAATATCATTCATATCATTATTATTTTTATTAATATTTCCTAAATTATATATATTAATGTAATTATTTAAATTTTCTATATTTATTTTTATTATATTTTTATTGTTGTTATTATTATTATTGAAATTTTTATTATTATTTTCTTTTGAATTTAATATATTATAATTATTATTATTTGTGAAATTTAATTGTTTGTTATAATATTGAATAAATAAATTATTATTAACATTTTGTAATTGATAATTATTATTATAATTATTTTGTGGAACATTATTTTTTGCTACTTTTTTATTAATTTCTTTTTTTCCATTTGCTTTTTTACATTCTACCCATTTTCCATTAATATAATGATTTAAACTATCATTTAAGCAATTTTCTAAACTTAGTTTATTATGAAAAACAACAAAACCAAATCCTCTTGGTTTTTCTGTTAATTTTTCTGTATTAACAACACAATATTCTATTTCACCATACTTACTAAAAAAGTTAAATAGATCATATTTTGTTGTTTCTGGAGAAATACCTCCAACAAACATTTTTTTACTTAAATTTCGATTTAATTTTTTGTTTTGATGACTACTTTTTTTTTTTTGATTGTTGTTATGATTATCAAAACAATTTTTTAATTCATTTTTATTTAAATTATTTATATTAATATGATTATTATAATTGTTATTATATGTTTCTTTGAATTTAAATTTTTTTATTGATTCAATGTTAATAATTGATTGAATTAAATTAAGTAAATTATATTTAATTGGGTCATCGCAAAAAATTTCAATTCCATTTATTAAATAAGGTTGATTTAATAAAATCGATTTTTTTTCTAAATAATTTGAGTTTATCATAATTGCACAATTATTTAATGTTTCATCTATAAATTAAAATTATATATATAATTAGTAAAATATATTACTTATATTATATTGATTTAAATAAATAATATCTATTATTTGAGAAAACCTTGAGAAAAAATTAAATAAATCTCCTATAATTAATTAAATAAAATATTTTACTTTTTTTTAATGCAATTGTGATTCCTTTTAGAAGTATATATCTATAAAAATATTAAAAATATTAAAAAAATATTCTTACGAATTGTCAGTATTCATTTTTTTATAATTTATTTTATTAAAAATATTGTGGCTAGTTTTAATAATTTATCTTTCCATAAAATAATTAAAGTAAAATATGTGGCTAAAAAAAAGAATACAATTTTTTTATATATTTAACTTAATTAATGAATGTTAAGTTAAATATTATACAGAATAGGTGAATATTTATGTATAATATTTTTACTTTTATAATAATTTTAATATTATAATATTTAGAAAGATATCTTAGATAATATTAATATAATATGTATTTATGTTAAACTTAAAGATTGGCATAATTAGTTTTTATAAAGAAATGGATTAAAAAAACATTTATTTATTTTTTTTTGATAATATTTTTAATATTTAAATTTTTTATGAGTTTATTTTATTATTATTATATTTAGACATTTTTATATTATTTATTAAATGTTGAACATTAAAATAATATTATATATTTTTTTAATTTATTTATTTATTATTGATATATAAATTAATTAAAAATTTTTGTATTTTATATAATAATTTTTATTTAATTAATTTATTTTTATCATAAAAAATGAAATTTAATTAAATTTTTATAAAGGAAAATTAAAAAATAAACTTAAAATAAAAAATAAATAAAAAAATGAATAATTTATCAAATTTAACTAAAAATCAAATTAATGAAAGAATTAATTATATTGTTACTTCAAACCTTTCAATATATTCAAAATCTGAAAAAAAAAATATGAAATCATTTTATAAATCAAAAAATGAAGATTTTAAAACAATAAAAGATGATTTTTATTATATGGATAAAACAAACACTTTATCTAGTACTAATGTAAGTACAGTTAAAAAAAATGATAAAAATAAAAATAATTTAAGAAATTCATTTGGATATTTATATCATTCAATAAAATTAAGTGGAAAAGAATTAGAAAAAATAAAATCTAAAGCAACAATTGAAAAAAAAATTTTCTATGGAAAATATTCTTTAACTTCAAATTATAATAAAAATAAAATTTTAAAAGAATTAGAAAATAAAATAAAAAATATAAAATTAAACAATGAAAATAAAAATATAGAAAATAATAACAATTCATATTTAAATAATAATAAAAAAATTGGAAATAATATAGGAGATAATTTTGATTATACGTTTTTAATAGAATTAAATAATTATTATAATAAAATAATTCAAATATTAAACTTTAATTATACAAATAATAAATTATCTTTAATTGCAAATTATTCTGGTATGTTTATAAATAAAATATTAGAAAAATCAGATAATTATGATAATAATAATTTTATAGGAAACATATTTGAAAATGATGAAAATATAAATAAATTTTTAAATTATGAATTTTGTTTATATTTATTATCATTATTTATTAATGAATTTAAAAATTTTTCAAATAATGATTTAAAAGATTTAATTAACTGCTTTTATTATTGTCATTCAAATTTTTTATCAATTATTTCATTGATAATTAAAAAAACAGAAAATGAATTAAAAAATATAAATAAAGAATCTTTTTTAAAATTGAAAAATACAATTGAAAAAAATAATAATTTTCAAGATAATATTAAATTTATTAATGAATTTAATATAATAAATAAAATTATTAAAAATTTATTTCTTTCTATTTTAACAAAATTATCATATATAAATAATGATATTATTGAAAAAATCCAAAAAATTTTTTATTTTTCAAAAGAATCCAAATATATTGATTTATTAAATAATTATATAAAAGAAAATACTTTTGTTTTAGATAAAGTTGATAAAATTTATAATCAAAATAAATCAAATGATTTTAATTATATAAAATCAAATTTTAATGAAATAGATGATAATAATAATGAATTATTAAATAAATTAGATAATTTAAGTTTAACTGAAAAAAAACATAAAAAAGAAAAAGAACAAAATTTAACTTTAACTGATTTAGATAATTTAGATAATAAACAAAATAATAATTATGAAGATAATAATGAATCTGAAGATGAAGATGTACCTAAAATTAAACCGAAACCTCCTTTTTTACCTCCTAAATCAAAAGATGATAAAAGAGAATATACTTTAGTATTAGATTTAGATGAAACTTTAGTTCATTATTGTGAAGATGAAAATGATGAAGAAAATGCATATGTAAAAGTAAGAAGAAATTGTGAAGAATTTATTAATACATTAAGTCAATATTGTGAAATAATAATTTTTACTGCAAGTACAAAATATTATGCTGATATTGTTATTGATGGATTAAAAGAATGTAATGATAAAATAAGTGGAAGATTATATAGACAGCATACAGATATTATTAATGGTTTTAATGTTAAAGATTTAAGTAAATTAGGAAGAGATTTATCTAAAATTATTATTGTAGATAATATAGAAGAAAATTTTCAATTACAGCCAACAAATGGATTAAATATTATAGATTTTGAAGGAGAAGAAGAAGACAATGAATTAGAATATTTAAAAGATGATTTATTAAAATTGGTAAGTCAAAAGGGTTTAGATGTAAGAAATGAATTAAATAGTATTAGAAAAGCAATGTTAAATAGATATAGTAATTGTTTAAAATAAAATATGTAAATATCATTATTTATTATTATTAATATTATATATTAGTTTAATTTTTGCAATATAAATATATATTTTATATTAATTAATTTTTTAAATGAAAATATAAAATTTTTAAATTGAATGAAAATTTTTTGATTATAAATATTTTTAAATTTTTAAATTTATAAATATTTTGAATATTAAATTATTAAATATATTTGAAAAAATATAGAAAATAAAAAATTTAAAAAACTTTTTTATTAATTATTATAAATATTTTTATATTAAATTATGGAAAATTATTTTAATATAAATGATTATAATCAATATAACGAAATAAATAATAATAATATTGTATATTCAATAATAATAACAAAAAAATTTTTAATAACTTCAGAAATAAATTCATTAAAAATTTTTGACATTAATAATTATAAATTAGTTAAAATTTTAGATAATAATGATGAGAATCCAAATGATAATATTTTAATTTATATAACTTTATTAAAAAATTCAAATTTGGCTTATTCTAAAGGAAATTTTGTTAAAATTTTAAATATTGAAAATTTTGAAATAAAAAGTTTAAAAGGACATTCTCAGATGGTGATATATGTATATGAATTAAAAAATAATAATTTAGCATCAAGTTCATTTGATCAAACAATAATAATATGGGAAAATAAAAATAATAACTATGAAATTTATAAAATATTAAAAGGACATAAATTTGAAGTTAGTCCTTTATTAGAAATAAATAATAATCTATTAGTCTCTTCTTCTTTTAATGAAAAAATAATAAAAATTTGGGATTTAAATTATTATATAAATATTTGTTCAATTGAATGTCTTTGTACTGGTTGGGCTGAAACAATTTTATTATATAATAAAAATTATCTTATAATAGCAGGTTTAGGTTTATATATTTTAGATTTAATTCATTATAAAATTTTAAAGCATTTTAAAATTGAAAATAATAAGTTTATTAAATTTATAAAAAAAGTTAATAATAATATTTATTTAACAGGTGATGGTTCACAAACTTCATTACCAGGTAATTTAATACAATGGAAAGTGATAAAAAAATTGGAATGGGTTCAAGAAAAAAAAATTACAATTCATGATTTAGGAATAAATGCTATAATAATTTTAGATAATAATAATATTATGATAACTGGTTCAAATGATGGTAAAATAAAAATTTGGAAAAAAAACAAATTTAAAAAATTTATATATTTTTTTAAGTCTTTAAATTTGAATAAAATAAAATGGCTTTTATATTTGGTATTAATTGTTAATATTATTTATATTTTTATAAATAAATAAAATATTTAAAATAATTTAATATATTTAAATTAGTGATTTTTTTTGACTGTAAATCCAACCTTCTTTTATCATTGTATTATTTAAATCTTCTTTATATTTTAAAAACATAGTTCCTAAATTATACATTGCAGAAGCCATTAATTCAAATTCTGCTTCATATTTTTTTTTATAATCTTCGTTTTCTTTTTTATAATATTCTATATCTTCTTTTAATTCATCAATATAATTTTGATAATCAATTTCATTTTCTTGTTGATTATTTTCTTCTTCTTTATCTTCTGATATTACATCTTTAATAACACTAATGTTACTTTCTATTTGATTTTGTAATTGATTAATCATAAAATCCTTTTTTAATATTATTTTACAATAATCTTGTTCATTTAATTTATCTTTTAATCTTAAATAATTTAAATCGAATGATAAATCTTTATTTGAAGAATTAATTTTAAAATTTTTATTTAAAAAAGAACCGGGTGATTTTTCAAATATATCATTTAAATTTGTTGGATTTATAGGACTTTGAGTTAATTTTGAATATTTTTGTAAATTATTAAGGTCATTTTCAAAGTTTAAAAATTTATCTTCATATAATGAAAATTTGTTTAAAAAATTATTAAAATTTTTTAAGCTTAAAATTAAATAATTTTTTTCTTTATTATTTGTTGCATAATCATCAAAATTTATATATAATTTTATTTTTTCTATAATATATAATTGACTTTGAATATCATTAAAAATAAAAATTTTGGATAAAATATTTTTATTATCAAAAAAAATTAAATATAATATAATTAAATCATATAAAATATTTTCTAAGTTTTGTGAATTTTCAAAATTATTATTATTAATTAAATTATTTTTAATTTTATAATTTTCTTTTAATTTATTAATTATTATTTCAATAATTTCAATATAAATTTTATTTTTATTTGTTGTTAATTCTTCTTTATTTAATTTCATAAAATTATTATTAATAAAATATAAGCAATCTATAGGATCATTTATTTCTTTATTTATATTATAAATATTTATTAATAAAGTATTTAATATATTTTTATAATAATCATTATCTTTTTCCATTATTTAACAAAATATTTTAAATATAAAAATTTAAAATTAAATACTATTAAATTTTAAAATTAATTATGGATAATAATAATAATATTAGTAATATTTATAATGAATATTTTAAACAATTTAATGTCAATAATACTAATAAATATAATGATATCAATCCTTATGATATAAATAATCAAAATAATATTGCATTGTTAAAAAGTTTAAAAGAAGAAATTGGGCAACTTGAAAATGAAAAAAAAAATTTACAAGATGAAATAACTCAATTAAGAAAAAATGTTAAAAATTTAAAAAAAGATGATTATTCTAAAAAAATCCAACAATTAGAAAATATAAGAAATGAAACAAAAAAAACTGCTACTCATTATTTACATCTTTGTTCACAATTAGCAGAAGAAGTTATTGTATTAAGAGACCAATTAGATAAATATTCACATGTTAATAATTAAATTTTTTATTAATATTATAAATAAAATATAAATAAATTAAATATTAATATTGTTTTTAATATTGATTTTTATTCATTAAATCAAAAATGATAATTAATAACTTTTTTATCTATATATTTTTTATTATATTCGAATTTTCTTTTTCTTATAAAATATTTCCAGATGATTCAAAATGTGAAAAATTTGGCTCTATTATTTTAAATCATATTATCAACAAAGAACCCTATCCAACTAATTATACTGACATGTATAAATTACTATTATATAGTGGAACTAATTTGGGTGATTTAGGAAATTATTATTCTTGTAAAAAAATAGATTATGCAAATTATTATGTTTTTTCAGCAATGATTAATGATCATGCTCAAAATATTGGATTTTGTTATTATAAAGAATGTAATGTAACAATATTAGAAAATACTTTTCAAAAAATTGTTAAAAATTTAAATGATAATATGGGATTTGATTTATTAACTTCAAAAGATATATTTTTTGAAGATAGTGAAAAAATGTTAAAAGAATATAGAAAATCTCATTTAATTCCTTTTATAATATTAATGTTAATATTTTTTGTATTAATTTTCTTACTACCTTTTTTACAAAAAAAATATCCTGAAAATGATTATTTATCAAATTTTAATATAAAACAAAATTTTATAGATATGTTTAGTACAAAAAGACCTGAAAACAAAACAATGAAATATTTAAAAATTTTTAATGGAATTAGAGCATTTTCTTCTTTATGGTTAATTTTAGGAGAAGTAACTCAAATTCCGGCTTATTATGTTAAAAATTTAGCAGATATGTATTTTAATGCAAAAAAATGGTATTTTGTTTTTTTATCAAGTTCTTTTTTTTCTGTTGATTTATATTTATATATTGCTGGATTTTTCTTTTATTTTAATATAAATAAAAAATCAAATAATTTAAATCCAAATAATAGACAAAATTTATTATTATTAATTTTTCAAAGATATTTTAGATTACTTCCTGTAATAATATTTTATACTTTTTCTGGAATGATTATTACACCATTTATAGCAAAAGGGCCAAATTATCAAATGATGAGAGAATTAGTAGGAGGATGTGATTATAATTTTTGGCATAATATATTAACAGTTAATGATTTAATAAAATATGATAAAGAAGATAATAAAGTTTGTATAACTAATTTATGGTATTTATCTGCATTAATACAATATTGTATTGTTTGTATGTTAGTTGTATATTTTTTTTATTATAATAAAATTATTCAAAAATTAAGTTTTTTATTTTTATATATATTAAGTTGTTTATTAGAAATATATCAATCTATGAAATATGAATTTAGATATAATGATATTGAAAATCCAAGTCCAAATGATTCAAAATTTACTTTTTATTTTTTTGTTATTCCTTATTTAAGAGTTGGTCCTTTTTTTATTGGAATTTTATTTGGGAATTTATTTGTACATACTGAAATGTATAAAAATGACTATAAAAATGGAAATATGAATGATGGTGAAAATATGATTTATAATAATGATGAACAAGATATTATTTTAAATATTAATAACAAAATACAAAAAAATTATTTTTTAAGTTGTGTATTATTTGTATTTGGATTATTTTTAATAAATATAACTTTTTGGACAAGTAATTATGCAAATTATGGCAGTTTTTCAAATTATGGAAATGCTTGGAGATTAACTTTTTATAAAGATATTTTTATTTTTGGATGTGGAATTATAATTCATTTAGTTTTATTAGGTAAATTAGATTGGTTAAGAAAATTATTAAGTTGGAAAATATATGAATTATTTACAAATGGAAGTATGGGAGTTTTGATATTTCATGATTTTTTTATTAATATGCTTTTTTATGAATATCCTGGTATGTTTTATCAAAATATTCCTGATTTTATATTTTTAGTAATAGGAAATTTTATAGTTTCATATTTTTTAGGAACTATAATTTTACCTTTTGTTGAAACTCCTTTTTTAAAAATGAATAATAAAGCTTTTAATGTAGAAGCATTAAATTATAATAATTATGTAAATAATGAAAATAAAATATTAGATTTAGATGAAAAAGGTAAATTGAAAAATGATGAAATATAAGTTGATGAGATATTAGTTTTAATATAAATAATATTATAAAGATATATTAATTTATATATAATAATAGTTTAAAATATAAAATATTTATATAACAAAAAAATTATAAATTAAATTTTAATAAAAAAATATTTTAAAAAGAAGTATTTTTCATTTTATATATTTAATTTGAAAAAATTAAAGAAAAAATTTACAAATTTTTTAATAAAATTTTTATAAAAATTTAATTTAATCTATTATTTTCATTTATTTTTTAAAATTTTTAAATTATAATATGTAAATAAATTATCAATCAAATTTATCTGCACCTATTCCTTCAATAAAACCTTCTTTTGAAATACTTTCGACATCAAGTGAGAAAGATATTTAAAAAATTAATTTTTCTTGAGAAGTTATTTATTTTGTTTTTCAAATAATTTTGAATCACTAAAAGATGTAGCTGACTATATTGGAAAAAGATTTTGTGAAAATTATAATGAAAATTGGAATTGCACAGTTTGGGAATGGAATAAAGGTGGAAGCAGTTATTTTTGTTTTAAAAGCATTGTTATTAAATATAATAATTATAAAATAATTATTTGGAAATAAAATATTTTAAATTTTTAAATTATTTTCATTTTTTTATAAAATTATTCTTAATCTTGTGGATTTAGATTGAGGATTCACTCAAACTAGAATTTTAAAATTATTATTATTTTTCAATCAAAATTCTAATTTACCATATTAAAATTATATTATTTTTAAGAATTAAATTTTGCTAATATTATCTTTTTCAAGTTTATTATAATAAATAAATTTTTTATATATATAAAAATATTCCTTAAAATTATAAATTTGTTTTTTAAATAATAAATATAATAAAATAATAATTTACAAGAT
>JAEEGK010005861.1_pt1 | contig 29698 bp, 17 predicted proteins | sample 8958771 | NCBI WGS metagenome assembly JAEEGK01 (sample SAMN16246547, study PRJNA631951) | gut metagenome | biome: gut microbiome; feature: rumen; material: SC-attached | host: Bos | place: Iran: Karaj | collected 2018-10 | reverse complement strand
GAGAAACGCGGAAAGGAGCCAGAGCCATGAACGAGCTGAACTACCGGACCAGCGGGGATTATCTGATCCCCGACCTGACGCTGACGGAGCAGGAGCAGAAGCCCCTGGGCAAATACGGGAGGATGCGAAAGAAGTACCTGCAGGAGCATCGCCCCGTGCTGTGGAATCAGATGATCCTCAGCGAGACCCTGTACCCGCACCTGCGGGAGATCGACGAGACGGCGAGCCGCCGTCTGGAACAGATGCTCCCGGCGCTGGCGAAGGAAGCGGGAGCGACGGAGGAACTGAAAGCCTCCGATCCGATGGCCTGGGTGGGCCTGATGAACAGCTGCAAGGCCCAGGCAGAGGAAACGATCCTGAGCGAGCTGATTTACAGCTGAACCAGGCCGGGGACGGGCAACTGAGCCTGTTCCCGTCGGAAGAAGAACAAAGAGAAAGCATCGCGGAAGCGGAGAGCGTACAGGCTGCGCCCTCCGCTTTTTCTATTTCCCAGGAGGACATCGACAATCTGCTGCGGCTGGGGAGCAACACGGAGGACGCCCGGATAAAGATCGCCCTGGAGTTTATGAAGCAAAAGCCCATGGCCGAGCTGACAGACTTCGTGAAGGAGACCTTCCACGACGGCTACGGCCTCAAGACCGAAAGCGGGAATCTTTCTTCCTGGGCTGCAGAGGATGGGCTTCACATCACTATGGGAACCTCTGTACGCTATGACCGCACTGCGCAGATCCTCTCCTGGGAAGATGCTACAGCCCGGATCGGGGAGCTGCTGAAACAGGGGCGCTTTGCCACAAACGTAGAGCTGACGGAAGCTCCCGGTTATGAGCTTGAACAGGCCGCAAATTCCCTTTGGTATCTCTGCGGCGACATGAGCGCCGAAGCCCGTGAACAGGGCTGGCTGCCGACCCTCCGGGACAATTACACCGGCGCTTATCCGGACACAAGGGAAAGCCTGCAAAAACTGCTGGAAGATCGGGAAAGCCGCCAGATTATTATCTCGGAGCTGGAAGCGTTCACATCGGCCTGGGAGCAGGATCGCTCCCTCATGAGATACCGGTATTACCGCCCGGACAGGGTTCTCCGGGAGGTCAAAGAGCTGTCTTTGCCTCGCCGGGAATATGCTTCGGATATGAGGGAGATTCCTTCGGTCCCGGCTTTCATCACGGAGGACGAGATCGACGCCACCCTGTCACGCGGCGGCAGCTATGAAGGCGGCGCTGGACGTATCTATTCCTTCTGGATGCAGGAACATACCCCCAAAGAAAAGGCGGACTTCCTGAAAAACGAATACGGCACAGGCGGCGGAAACAATGCTGTCTCCCACAACTTCCACAGCGATGAGGATCACGGCTCCAAAGGGATCGTCCTACGGAAGCCCGACGCGGAGGAGGTTTCCCTTTCCTGGGCCAAGGTTGCCAAGCGCATCGACGCGCTGGTAGCCAAGGACCGCTATCTGACGCCGGAGGGAAAGGCGGCATGGGAACTGGCGCAGACAGCGGCAACCGCGCCGGAGCCAGAGCTTCCCCCGGCGCGAAAGATCACCCAGGAGGACATCGACCAACAGCTTCGCACCATGTTCCCGGACATTGAAACAAAACGGGCTGTCGTCCGCTATATGAGCGAGCATGGGCGGGAGAAGGAAACGGCGGCATGGCTGGCCGCGCAGTATTACGGGACCGATGTTTCCCAGCCGCTGCACATCAGCTACGCAAGCAGAGAAGGCCAGCCTGGAGATGAAGTCATCCTGCCCTGGGCTAAGGTCCAGCGCCGAATCGCCCAACTCATTAAGGCGGAGCAGTTCTATACCCAGGAAGAATACGACCGCATGGACGACGTGGACCCAATCGCCATCCGGGAACGTCTGGCCCAGGCTGGGATCGTGGACGGCGAAGTAGTGGACCCGGAGGCCCTGGACCGGGACCCCTTCATCCAGCAGGTTGTGTCCGATGCAGAACAAGTTGCCCAGGAAGAAGACCAGCCGGAGCCGCCCGCGCCTGCGCCGACGCCACCGAAGCCCTTGCCCCCGGCGGAAAACTTCCGCATCACCGACGATCACCTGGGCGAAGGCGGCCCCAAGGCGAAATTCCGGGCCAATATGGACGCCATCAACCTTCTGAAAGAACTGGAATTCGACGGCAGACAGGCCACGCCGGAGGAACAGGAAACCTTATCCCGCTATGTCGGCTGGGGCGGCCTTGCGGATGCATTTGACGAAAGCAAAGAGAATTGGTCCGACGAGTTCAGGGAGCTGTATGCAACGCTGACGCCGGAGGAATACGCCGCCGCTCGCGCCTCCACCCTGAATGCCCACTACACGACGCCCACCGTGATCCGTGCCATCTACGAGGCCGTGGAAAACATGGGCTTCCGAAGCGGCAACATTCTGGAGCCCTCCATGGGTATCGGAAACTTCTTCGGGATGCTGCCGGAGAGCATGAAGGATTCCCGCCTCTACGGTGTGGAGCTGGACAGCATCAGCGGAAGGATTGCAAAACAGCTCTATCCCAGAGCCAACATCACCGTGGCGGGCTTTGAGACCACAGACCGCAGGGACTTCTTCGACCTCGCCGTGGGCAACGTACCCTTCGGCAATTACCAGGTGGACGACCGGGCTTACAACAAGCTCGGTTTTTCCATCCACAACTACTTTTTCGCAAAGGCGCTGGATCAGGTGCGTCCCGGCGGTGTGGTGGCCTTTGTGACCTCCCGCTATACCTTGGACGCCAAGGATGCCGCCGTGCGGAAATATCTGGCCCAGCGGGCGGAGCTGCTTGGCGCGATCCGCCTGCCCAACAACGCCTTCCGGGCCAACGCCGTGACGGACGTGGTATCCGACATCATCTTCCTGCAGAAGCGGGATCATCCCATCGACATCGAACCTGAGTGGGTCCACCTGGGCCAAAACGACGACGGATTTGCCATCAACAGCTATTTCGTGGATCACCCGGAGATGATCCTGGGCCGCCAGTCCTCGGACAGTACGCAATATGGCCATCAGGATTTCACCGTGCTGCCCATCGAGGGCCTGGAGCTGGGGGACCAGCTTCACGACGCCATCCAGTACATCCACGGCACCTATACCGAAGCAGAGCTGCCGGATTTGGGCGAAGGCGAGACGGTCACGGAAACGCTGCCAGCAGACCCGAATGTGAAGAACTATTCCTTCACCGTGGTGGACGGCGAAGTGTACTACCGGGAAAACAGCATCATGGTGAAGCCCGACCTGAACGCCACCGCCAGGGATCGCGTCAAGGGCATGGTGGAGCTGCAGGACTGTGTGCGGGAGCTGATCGACCTTCAAATGGACGAATACACCCCGGACAGCACTCTGGCGGAGAAGCAAGCGGAACTGAACCGGCTTTATGACGCCTTTACTGCCAAATACGGCCTTATCAACGACAGGGGCAACCGTCTGGCCTTTGCCGACGACGACAGCTATTACCTGCTCTGCTCCCTGGAGGTCCTGGATGAAAACGGGGAGCTGGAGCGCAAAGCGGATTTCTTCACCAAACGCACCATCAAGCAATCCCACAGCGTCGATCATGTGGACACCGCCGTGGAAGCCCTGGGCGTCTCCATCGGGGAAAAAGCCTGTGTGGACCTCCCCTTCATGGCCTCCCTTCTGGGCGGGCAGGAGAAGATCCCGCAGATCGTGGAGGACCTGCGGGGCGTCCTGTTCAAAGACCCGGCCACCGGCCCCTTCGACTACGCCGAGGGCGGCGAGCATTGGAATCAGGGCTGGCAGACCGCCGACGAATATCTTTCCGGCAACGTGCGCCGAAAACTGCGACAGGCGGAAAGAGCTGCGGAACAGTACCCGGAGTTCCAGGTCAATGTGGAAGCGCTGCAGCAAGCCCAGCCCAAGGACCTGGACGCTTCGGAGATCGAAGTGCGCCTGGGCACCACCTGGATCGACAAATCCTATATCCAGGAGTTCATGTACGACACCTTCGATACGCCCTTCTACCTGCAGCGGCGAATCCAGGTCCATTATTCCCCCTACACGGCGGAGTGGCAGATCGAGGGCAAGAGCAATATTCCCTATAATAACATCGCGGCCTTTACCACCTACGGCACGGACCGGGCCAGCGCCTACCGGCTTTTGGAGGACGCTCTGAACCTCCGGGACACCCGTATTTACGACACCGTCACCGACCCGGACGGGAAGGAGCGCCGCGTCCTCAACGCCAGGGAAACCACCCTGGCTGCGCAAAAGCAGCAGCTCATCAAGGACGCTTTCAAGGACTGGATATGGAAGGACCCGGAACGGCGGACGGCGCTGGTGCGGCAGTACAACGAGGAAATGAACAGCACCCGGCCCCGCGAGTACGACGGCAGCCACATCGTCTTTTCCGGCATGAATCCGGAGATCACCCTGCGGCCCCATCAGCGGGACGCCATCGCCCACGTTATCTATGGCGGGAATACGCTCCTGGCCCACGAGGTAGGCGCGGGCAAGACCTTCGAGATGATCGCCGCAGCTATGGAGAGCAAACGGCTGGGGCTTTGCAGCAAATCCATCTTCGTCGTGCCCAACCACCTGACCGACCAATGGGCGGCAGAGTTCCTGCGGCTCTATCCCTCTGCAAACATCCTTGTCACCGCCAAAAAGGACTTCCAGAAGCATAACCGCAAGAAGTTTTGCGGGAAAATCGCCACCGGAGATTACGATGCGGTCATCATCGGCCACAGCCAGTTTGAGAAGATCCCCATCAGCCCGGAAAGGCAGATGCGGCTCATTGAGGAACAGATCGAAGAAATCACCAACGGCATCGAGGAGGTCAAGGAAAACAATGGCGAGCGCTTTACCATCAAGGAGCTGGAGCGCACGAAAAAGAACCTGGAAGCGAGGCTGAAAAAGCTCCAGGACAGCAGTAAAAAGGACGATGTCGTGACCTTTGAACAGTTGGGCGTGGACCGGATGTTCGTGGACGAAAGCGACAACTACAAGAACCTGTTTCTCTTCACAAAGATGAGGAACGTGGCGGGACTGTCCACCTCCGACGCGCAGAAGTCCTCAGATATGTTCGCCAAATGCCGGTATATGGACGAGCTGACCGGCGGGCGCGGCGTGGTATTCGCCACCGGCACCCCAGTCAGTAATTCCATGACGGAGCTTTATACGATTCAGCGTTACTTGCAGTATGACCGGCTCCAGGAGATGGGCATGGGCCACTTCGATTGCTGGGCCTCCCGCTTCGGGGAGACCACCACGGCCCTGGAGCTGGCCCCGGAGGGCACCGGCTACCGAGCGAGGACACGCTTCGCCAAGTTCTTCAATCTCCCGGAACTGATGACCATGTTCAAGGAAGTTGCAGACATCAAGACCGCAGATCAGCTCCATCTTCCCACCCCGGAGGTGGAGTTTCACAATTTCGTATCCAAGCCAACGGAAATGCAGAAGGAGATGGTCAAGGCCTTGTCGGAACGGGCCAGCCGGGTACACAGCGGCGCGGTGGACGCCCATGAGGACAATATGCTGAAGATCACCTCGGACGGGCGGAAGCTGGGCCTGGACCAGCGGATCATCAATCCCATGCTCCCCGACGAGGAGGGCACCAAGGTCAATCAGTGCGTGGGGAACATCCTGCAGTTCTGGCGGGAGGGCGAGGATAAGAAGCTGACCCAGCTGGTTTTCTGCGACATTTCCACGCCCAAAGGAAGGACAACCGCAGAACCCATGGCGGCAAAGGCAGAGGGCAGCAAGCTGGATAACCCGGAGATCCACGCGCTGGAAGCCCTCGTCCCCCTGGAAGAATCGAAGGAACGCTCCTTCACCATCTACGAGGACATCCGCCAGAAACTCATCGCGGGCGGAATGCGCCCGGAGCAGATCGCCTTTATCCATGACGCGGACACGGAAGTGCGGAAGCGGGAGCTGTTCGCCAAGGTGCGTTCCGGCCAGGTGCGCGTCCTGATCGGCAGCACACAGAAGATGGGGGCCGGGACCAACGTGCAGGACCGGCTCATTGCGCTCCACGATTTGGACTGTCCCTGGCGGCCCCGCGATCTCACCCAGAGGAAAGGCCGCATCGAGCGCCAGGGAAATACAAATCCGCTTGTTCACGTCTGCCGCTATGTTACGGAGGGGACCTTCGACGCCTACCTCTGGCAGACGGTGGAAAACAAGCAGAAGTTCATCAGCCAGATCATGACCAGCAAAAGCCCGGTGCGCTCCTGCGAGGACATCGACGAAACTGCCCTGTCCTTTGCGGAGATCAAGGCCCTGTGCGCCGGGGACCCCCGCATCAAGGAGCGCATGGACCTTGATGTGGAGGTGTCCAGGCTCAAGATCATGAAGGCGGATCACCAGAGCAAGCAATACCGGCTGGAGGATCAGCTTCTCAAATACTTCCCGGAGCAGATCGAGCAGAACAAGGGGTATATCCGGGGCTTTGAGGCGGACATGAAAACGCTGGTAGCCCACCCCTTGCCCCAGGAAGGGTTTATAGGGATGCAGATCCGGGGCGATGCGCTGACGGATAAAGAAAACGCCGGTGCCGCCCTGATCGACGCCGCCAAGGAAGTGAAGGTCGGTCAGTCGGCAGAGATCGGCAGCTACCGGGGCTTTACCATGTCCGTAGAGTTCAGCGGCTTTGTTTCAGGGTACATTCTGACCCTCAAGGGAGAAATGTCCCATCGCGTGGAGCTGGGCGAGGACCCCAGAGGCAACCTGACCCGCATAGACAATGCCCTGGCGAAGATGCCGGACCGTCTGAAGGCGGTGCAGAATCAGCTGGACAATCTGTATAAACAGCAGGAGGCGGCCCAGGCCGAAGTGGGCAAGCCCTTCCCCTATGAAGCGGAGCTGACCGCAAAGACGGCGCGGCTGGTGGAACTGGACCTGCTGCTCAATCTCAACGGAGGACGCCCCCAGCTGGAGCAGGCGGTGGAAAAACGGGAACGCCCCTCCATTCTGGAGCGGCTGAAGCAGCCTCTGCCGCAGAGAACCAACACAAGGCAAAAAGCAAAAACGATGGAGGAATCCTTATGACGAATATCCCAGTATATCTCTATCCGCAGGAATACGCCGCGGAAAACGGCGAACTGGACAAGTATCGGTTATCTCGGAAACTGAATCTGGCCTGCAAGGAAGCTATTGAGCAGGCGATTGGCGCGCACTATTCCGAGAATCGGCTGGACACGTCGGCCGCGGTGAAGCAGGTAGCGGACGCTTTTGGCTATGAGCGGACGCTCTATGTTCTGGCCATCACCGTTCAGCACAAGGGACACGACGGCCGCATTTCAGACGCTAATAAGGATTGGGCTATGTCCGTCCCCATCTTTGAGGATCGGATCGACGGCAGCGCGGACAACAACCGCTTTCTGGTGGTGGACAAAGTGAACCCCGGTCTTGTCGATCTGTTCGTGAGAGGCACACGAAGGGCCCAGGTACAGGAGAAGGAGATGCAGGCGGAAAAAGCAAAAGCCGTACCTGCCGCAGCTGCAGACAAACCCTCCATCTTGGAAAAACTCAAAAGACCTCTTCAGAGAAATTCGCCGAATAATTCGGCGAATTTCCTGGAGCCGGAATTGTGAAAAACCGCAAACGGCAGATCCCCATCCTGTTTTGGGTGTCTGAAGAAGAACGAGAACAGATCGAGCAGAAAATGGCCCAGCTGGGCACCGGAAACATGAGCGCCTATCTGCGGAAGATCGCCATCGACGGCTATGTGGTCAATTTGGATCTGCCAGAGCTGCGGGAGCTGACCACGCTTCTGCGCCGATCAAGCAATAACCTGAATCAGCTCACCAAACGGGTACATGAAACGGCCCGTATCTACGACGCCGACATAGAGGGCCTGCGGATGGAATACGACAAACTGGTGGACACCGCCGATGTGATCCTTTCCAAGCTGGCGGCGATCAAGTAAAGAGCGGGGCGACAGCTTTCTTCATTGGCTGTCGCCCCGCTTTTCCCGTATCCTTGTGCAATTCCGTATGGCCGATATAATGATGACAGGACAAATGAAAGGAGGCCCGCTCCATGAAAATCATCCTGCGCATCCTCACCGCGCCGGTCACGCTTATGATCTCCCTTCTGGTCTGGCTCTGCGCTGCGCTGATCTCCCGCACCGTGTTCCTCTGGCAGATCGCAAGCACCGTTCTCGGCCTGCTGGCCCTCGCCGTGCTGCTGACCGTTTCCGTAAAGAACGGCCTGATCTTATTCGCCATCGCGCTGACCGTCAGCCCCATCGGGCTTCCGCTGCTGGCCGCAAAACTGCTGGGAGGCTTGCAGAGCCTGAACGCTTCCCTGAAGGAATACTTGAAGAACTAACGAAGTCTGCTAAGCCTCGGTGTCACGGACATGGCATCGAGGCTTTCCACCAGGATAAGGAGGTACAGCGTTGGCTACGACATGCCTGATACCGCTGCACAGAGGAAAAGGCCGAAGCGTCCACACGGCCATCAGTTCCATCATCGACTATGCCGAAAACCCGGAGAAAACAGACAAGGGCCATTTCGTCAGCAGCTACCAATGCAGTCCGCGGTTCGCGGAAAAGGAATTCCTGCTTGCAAAAAAGCTCTACATCCAGAAAACCGGCAGAATACGCGGCGCGGACGATGTGATCGCCTATCATCTGCGCCAGTCCTTTGTCCCCGGCGAGATCACGCCGGAGGAAGCAAACCGGCTGGGCCGGGAGCTGGCCATGCGCTTCACCAAGGGCAGAAACGCCTTTATCGTCTGCACCCATACGGACAGGCGGCACCTCCACAACCATGTGATCATCAGCGCTGTGAATCTGGAAGGTGACCGCAAGTTCCGCAACTTTTGGGGCAGCACAAAAGCCCTGCGGCGGCTGAACGATACGCTTTGCATCGAAAACGGATATTCCATCGTGGAGAACCCCCAGCGTCACGGAAAAAGCTACAACAAGTGGCTGGGCGATCAGGCAGGAATTTCCCACAGGGATCGGATATGCTATTTGATCGACGAGGCGTTGAAACAGAAACCCGACAGCTTCGATGCTTTGCTGGATTTGCTGCGGCAGGCCGGATATGAGATCAAAGGCAATCCGGCGAATCTTTCCCTGCGGGGTGGAGAACAGAAACGCTTTATCCGCATGGATACCCTGGGCTCCGGCTATTCCGCTGCGGAGCTGAAAGCAGTTATCACCGGAGAGCGGCAGCACAGCCCGAAGAAGCGTCAGCCAAAAGCGCCGAAAATGTCACGTCGGACAAACCAGCTCCTGATCGACATTCAGGAAAAGCTCGCCCAGGGCAAAGGAGCCGGTTATGCGAATTGGGCAAAGAAGTTCAATCTGAAGCAAATGGCGCAGACCGTAGCTTATCTGCAAGACCATGACCTCATGGATTATACGGCTTTGTCCCAGCGGGCTGACGCCGTTTCCGCAGAATACCACGATTTGGCTGACAGGATCAAAATGGCGGAAACCCGCATGGCGGAGATTGCCGTCCTGCGGACGCAGATCATCAATTATGCGAAGACCCGCGATACCTATGTAGCCTACCGCAAGGCCGGTTACTCCAAGAAGTTCAAGGCGGAGCATGAGGCGGACATACTTCTGCATCAGGCCGCGAAAAGGCATTTTGACGTTTTGGGGCTGAAAAAGCTCCCCACAGTCAAGGCGCTGAACGCTGAGTACGCTGCGCTGCTGGCAGACAAGAAAGCGGCATACGGCGGATATCGCCAGGCCCGCGAGGAATGGAAGGAGTTGCTGACAGCCAAGACCAACATTGCCCGCATTTTGGGTATGGATGCCCCGGAGAAAAATGTTCAAAAGGAACGTCCTTCGGAGCAGCGGTAAGCTGCCCGAAAAGCGAATTCGCAGAAATCGCGCAGCCGCGCCGAAGGAGCGAAAGGGGTCCCCGCGCAAGCCCAGCAAAGCGGGTTGCGCGGGGAGAGAAGGAGCAGCGGAATGAGCGAGCTTTCGGCTTTTGCCGGAAGTGAGGGATATGGAGCTTGCGACGACGTGGGGGATTGGGGAACGCCCCAACAAGCAGGAAAACGTCCGGCCCCACGAAAGCGGGAGCCGGGCGTTTTTCCGCAAGTGTATATACACTTGCATTGCTTGCTACAATATGTTTGACCTCAGAATGGCTCTGCCAAGGCAGCGCTATTCAGCGGTTCATACCTAAGCTACAATGAGAGGGTAATCGGTCTATCGGGGCATTGCTTGAGCTATCCACGCTCGTTTGTGCAAACAGTTAGCCGTCCCTCTCATTGCGGCGTTCGGTTTACGCAGGTTGAATCATCGGAAGTCTTCCGTACATTCGTGTAACTAAGCAAGCAGAATCGGTAATGAACTGTGGCGGTCGCCGGTTAAGAAAAACAAACAGGAGAATTGCTAATGAGAAAAGACACCATTACAGCAGTCGGAATCGACGTTTCCAAAGCAAAAAGTACCGTGGCCGCCAGACGTCCAGGAGGCGAAGTTGTGCTGCTACCCTTTGAGGTAGTTCATGATGCGGATGGACTCAAAGCGCTGGTCGCTACGCTGACTGAGTTGGACGGTGAGATAAACTCCTTATGCCTGGCGATATTCACCATGAGCGAAGTACAGGTTAGGCTCTTTAGCCTTTTCCACGACAACGTGGAAATAACGAACATCTCGTGCCACAAATGTACGTTGGCTTTCTTCCGATACCTGATACGCAGAAAGGAATCCAAGCGCAAAGATGACTCCTCCCCTTGGAATATGGATCATGTATGCCGCAGGAAGGGGCCAGTCAAAGAAACAACCGGGCTTTCCGAATCGCCTTTTATTGGTCTTTGTCCGATTCGTCTTCGGTCAGATGCTTTACTCGTCTCGCGATAAACCCTGTCTGTTTGCGAAGAGAAAAAAGGAAGAGCAGAGTCAAGAGAATACACGCAACGAGGATAACAATCCTCCTTATAAGCATCCTGTTGGGCAGAACCGGCAACAGCCAATCGGCAAGCACGGATAACAGCAGAAGGGCAACTGTAGAAGCAAGGGATCGAAACATGTTATTTGCTGTCAGCAGCTGATTCAGCTTATGCTCAGTGTCCTTTTTTTCAGCCTTCAGATAATCACTGTACGGCGCTCTTTCCAGGAAAGCCTTACCCGTCTTTTTCCACTTATGACTCAAGGCCTTTTCTATGAGCAACGAACCGATGCGGCCAATGACCACGCCTGCAAAGTAGAAGATGATGATATCCGGAAGGATGCGACCAGTCAGGAAAGAGAATGACGTAAACCGGTCTGCTAAAATGATATATACGGCTCCGGGAACTATGTGATTGAAGATTTCATATGCAGAAATCTGCTCCGCGATTCTCTCAAGAAAAGAACCCATCTCAATCGTCCCACTCCTCAACTACTGGCGAGAAAGGAATGCTCTCAAGACTCGACCAGTTCCTTTGGGGCATATCCCCTTCATGATGGTTGATTGTGGTTCCGGCAGCCTTTTTCGGGAAGACTTCAACTCCACGCCGAAGGAAGGCGTTGGATACCATTTTGTAGGGGTGATCGGAGCCCTTTGCGACAGACGCAATCGCGCTTCGCGTGGGAGCAGCCCCTTCCGAAACAATCTCACCCAGCAGTCGGTTCAGAATACTGGGGCTGACATTGTGCCGACCGCCGTGATGCGGAACCTGGTAAAGCTTTACTTCTGTTTTCAGGCTCACACCGATGTTTTCGGAATAGTCTATCGCCTTTCCCAATGCCCGAATGCCTGCATCGCCGGTGAGGAGAAAGCGAGAGCCGTCAATGGTTGCCAGCAGCACGATGCTGCTTTCGTTCTCCGGAGTCGTGCTCACATTCTCCCGGAGCTCCTCATGTGTCCAGGATTCAGCGAGGTTTAGTACAACGCCTTTGGCCTTCGTAATAGCCGAAGCCGCGAAACGCTGAATGGCTTCAAGTATGCCCTCGATGTTCTCCAGCGAGGTCTTGTCGGATTCCCGCACGAGCTTCAAAAAGAACTCCTTCGTCGGAGAAAGAATGCGGAAATTGGATTCGATCAGAGTCCCCTCGAAAGCCTCCGCAATGGGAATTCCTTTTTCATTGGCGACGTCCTCAATGTCAGCAATATAAGGAAAAGCCTCCCGAAGATGCTTTTCAAGGTTAAGCCTGTGGTCCTTGAGATAGGGTTCCAGCTCACTTATATACAACCACGGCCTGTTCATATAGATCTTATTTACCGTGAAGCTTTCAAGGATCTTTTTTATTCCGGCGGTATGATCCTGATCCGGGTGAGAAACGCAAACAAAGTCGATGACCTTTTTGGATGCGTCTTTATGGTTATCCGGATCATCGAAATAATACTGATTCAGCGTCTTTGCCATTTCTTCTCCGTGTGCTTCAAAACCACCGTCGTACACGCCGATTTTGTAAACCGGATTCCCGTAATAATCCTGACCTGTTTTCCACCGGAAGCAGATTGCGTCTGCATCCTGCGCAGAACGATCCCCGACCCCAATAAAATCAATCTCGTATGCCATAATACCCTCCACAACAATTCACTTCGCTGAGAACAAGAGCCTTTCAAGCGGACTAGGTCAAAAGGCTGCGGTATACCCGCGTGTTTTCTCTATCTATATTATTGTGTGAGATCAGCAAAAAGGGACAGGAATCGACATTATTTGCTGCTTCTACCTTCAAATGGACGGCATTTAGCCTTGGCGATGTGTTCCCAATTTAAGCATTGGCCGCAGCGATCACAGTAAGCCTGATAGTCACGCTCCAAGGTAACATCGCAGCGGGGACAAAAAAAGTAAGCACTTTCCATTTGGAAAGTGTCACGGTGGAGACTGTATTCGGTTACTCGCATAGGTAGCCGATATGGAGTGAAGTCAAAGACGGCTTTCAAAACCATCGTGGCCCAGCGGAGTGGGATGATTCTTACATGGTCAAGGGAATAACGATGATTTCTCGCTTGCTTGTGCGCGGAGACCTTTTCCTCTGAAACCTCGTTGTCTTTTGCCTTTTCCTGAATCGGATTTAATAGATTGGATCTCCCACTTGGATATTCCATCCTGTGTTTCCTTCCCGCAGGATGGACTGAATCGTGGCGGATTTCCCACCAAAGACACCTCCAAACCTCCATAGCCCATCTGGCAGACCTCCTGCTCTCATAGATTCGAGCGCCGGGCTTTTCACTCTGTTGTATTAAGGAGGTCCGCAATCCGAGTGGATGAGGAAGAAAACAAGCCTCATATAGAAGTATCCCCGGCCAAGCTTTCGCTAGGTCGGGGATATTTGTTGTCGGTTCAGTTACGGCGTTCCGTAAGAGGTGGGCGTATCCTGCTGGATGGTATCGCTGCCGCCGTTCTTCTCCGCATAGAAGCGGCAATCAGCATAATAGTTTTTGCTGGCGGAACCGGAATAAGAGAGATATCCTGCATGGGCACCAATATCAGAATCCATCATAATATCTTCGTATAACGAATCAGTATAGGCGAAGGTCTTGACCAGGTCCCAGGAGTTCCCGTTTTTCTCGTACAAGTATATGTATTTTACTCCGATTTTCTCCATGGTGCCATTGCCGACAATGGAAAAGTTTACTTCGACCGTATTCCCGGATCGTGTGATCCAAGCATTTGTCGCAGTAATATATGCGCTTGCGTTCATAGCCGCAAAAGCGGCAGTGGACAGAAGCAGGGTCAAAGCAACAGCTAATACGATGATGCGAAAAGCTTTATTCTTCATGAATCTACCTCATATATTGAATCAATGATTCTTTTTATTTCGCTTCGGGTGATGTTGCCCGATATTGATATTAATATGTAATAGTTATCTGTGTGCCACACTGCATACAACTCATTTGTGTTCACTATCAAGTAGTGCGTGATGTTGTTCACTATGTATTCTTCGGGTGTATCGTTTTCTTTCTGATAGACCATCGTCCCAAAATCAGTGATTGGAGAAATGGTAATGGATAACTCACGCTCATAACCTTGATAGTTCTCATATAGTAACAAAGGCTTTTCGGTATACTTCGTGTTCACACGCACGAAATCCTCTGGCAGCCAACTTGGATACAGCGGCTCAGTGATTCCCAAGGAAGCCAATACCGAAGGAATACCGTGCGTATCGTCCTCCCTTGGTTCCGCTGTAGGTGTCTCCGACACAAACCGCACGTCTTCGTCTCCCCAGATCGGCAGCCAGCCCCAAAGGTTATACCCCATCGCGGCGGCGGTGACGCTGATGGCTGTCATGAGTGCAACAACGACAGCGGCAACCAAAGCGACACGGATCAGCTTGCGATATCGCTTCGGACGAACAGGATGGGCGTCGCCCGTGGAAGGAAGCACCGAGACCACGTCAGGCGCCGGCTCTGCGTTGTTCACCTCCTCCAAATCATCCGGGATGCCGAGGTCCGCAAGTTCTTTGTTCATATAGACGGTTTGGAATTCTTCCCACAGCTCATCAACGCTGCGGCCGGGGGGCAGCGGGTCCTTTTCCTGCAGGATTGCGAGGATTTGGTCCATCTCCTCCAAATCCGCATCGTTGAGTTCAGACAAGAAGAAAATCTTTTTATAGGCTTCCTTCAATTCGTCTACGGAATAATCCTCATAGGGCGTCATAATTTCGGCATCCTTTTCTTCAGGCACAATATCACCCCCTTCACCTTATTCATTGCGCGGGTAAGGCGAAAAGGGACATCGGTTCATAACTAATATTTACAGGGATATGTAGATTCTCAGATACCCTCGATCAGATCTTTGTAATTGCTAAAAAAGCGGGCTTTGGCGCGCTGGAGCCTCTTTTTGCAGGTTTCATATTTGATTCCATAGTGATCGGCGATGGACTGTATGGGGCGGCCTTCGACATAGAACCGGACGAGGATATCCAGGTCCTCATCGCTGACCAGCCCGTGGTATATGTCCTTTGGGTCAAGGTGATCCTCGTAACGGTCACTGTGTAACTTCACCATTTCCGCTTTCAGTCTCTGCGCGTACTGCATGGCACGGAAGTTCTGACCTATTCGGTTGTGCAGCGTAATAACCAGCCAGCCGATGCGGTTTTCGGAAGCATACAGTTCCGCGGCCTTTTCCATGGCGATCCGAAATACCTCCTGAACGATATCCTCGGCATAATCCAGGCTGCAACCGCTGCGCCGCGCTTTCTCGACGAGTTTCTTGAAGTGTTCCCTGTATAGTGTTTCCACCAGCTGCCGGAGTTCAGCGGCTGAAGGGTTCTCAGGTTTTTCCAAACGGCACACCTCCCATGGGGCTTTTTTGCGATACGGGTAAGGTTCTTTGAGGAAAAATCTACACAGGAACACAAGGATGGCAAGCAAGCTGCCATCCGAAAGCATCCAGCTTTGGGAATCGCAAGGATTTGCAAGGAGAAACAAAAAGCCAATGTAAGTATAACAGAACAAGGGGCAATGTCAACCGACTTTGTTCCTGCCTTTGGTGAAACAGCGGGAACTATGTCGCTTTTTCTCTACACTTATGCTTTGAATTTCCCCTTATTCGACAACAAATCGTGGTTCGACGAATGATTCACACCGATCAAGCGTCAGAATCATGGTCACGGTAAGGAGGTTGAGCTGCCATGTCTAAAAGAGGCGAAAACATTTACAAGCGGAAAGATGGCCGTTGGGAAGGAAGATATATCTCCGGCAGAAAACCAGATGGAAACGCAAAGTACACGTCGATATACGGCAAAAGCTATCGCGAGGTCAAAACATTGCTGGAAATTCGAAAAGGGGGCAAAATCAAACCTGTTTCTTCCGGTTCTCTTACGGTGAAGAACGTCATGTATGCGTGGCTGAACACTCGTGTCACGATGGTGAAGGAATCCTCATATCAACAATATGAAACGCTCATCAACTGTCATATCCTACCGCAACTTGGCAGCATCCGCATAAGCCGACTTACTGCGGAAATGCTGTCTGACTTCATTCGCAATCTGCAAAAGGAGGGACGCTCTGACGGTCAAGGCGGCCTATCTGAAAAGACGGTGAGTGATATCTTATGTGTCCTGCGCTCTGCGCTCCGTCTTGCCGGAAGGAACAACGCCGTGATTGAAGAACTATTCGATGTAAAGGCTCCCGTGGCAAGGCAAAAGCGAGTAGATACCCTCGGAGAAGCCGAATATGAGGTTTTGACGCACAGTATCCTGGCAGATCCCGATATCTACGGTTTAGCTTACCTGCTGGCGCTGAATCTCGGATTGCGTCTTGGCGAGGTCTGCGGTTTGAAGTGGTCGGATATCAATTTCACAGAGAAGCTGCTGCATGTCAACCGCACAGCGATTCGAATCAGAAGTGGAACCCATACACGTTTGACAGTTCAGACCCCGAAAACGGAAAGTGCTTCACGGGATATCCCGATCCCCGGTGAATTGGTTTCCCTGCTCCTTAAACTGAAAACCACTCACTCACCTGATGCATTTATCCTAACCGGAAGTAAAACCATACCGCAGGAACCTCGTACCCTCCGGGAGAAGTTCAAGCGGTATCTGAAAGACCACGGTATGAGAAGTATGCGTTTTCACGCCCTTCGACATACGTTTGCCACAAGATGTATTGAACACGGATATGACGCCAAAACGCTGTCCGAGCTGCTTGGACATCAAGACGTCAAAATCACCCTGCAGTTGTATGTTCACCCTTCGATGCTCCATAAACGTGAAGTCGTTGAAGCTGTTGCGATGCTTCCGAAGGCAATGTAATGGATTTGCGCCGTCAAAAGTATCGTCAATAAAACACCGTAAACCCATGGGATACGCCAATCAACGCGGAACTGAGCTCAAATCTGGATGCTTTCGGATGAATACGATACTTCTTATAGCGTTTTCACTTTCTATGATTCCTCTTTTATATCTGGTTATACATGGAGCAGAGGGATAGGGCGGTGTTCCTGCGGATCCCATAATAGTTTTGACTTTCGCTGTCCCTTTTCACTTTTCCCGCGCAATGAAGATAATAGAGGCCGTATCAGAAACGAAAACTGAATACAACACATTGGGGAAAGGTCGCCCGGTCTGCAAAAGCCATCGGTCAGGGCTGGGCGTAGACGGAATGGGGTGAAAAGCCCCGCGTGCCCGACGCTGTAAGCGTGAGGCCGGTCCGAAGGCGGTTTGCCTGGGCGAAAGCCAGCCACTGGGATGCTTCCTGGGAAGGTAGGAACCGGACGCAGGAGATGGTCAGTCTCCATAATGCGAGTCAGAAGACTTACCACCCGAATGTGGATTGATATGATTTGGAATGTGCAGGTGTTTGCCTGTGCATAATTATACATAAAATCGGGCATGTAGCTTTGCTTTATGCAAAGAGACAGGCCCGGTTTGATTTTTTACATCAAATTGCGGAGAATCCGTCAAAATAGAGCAATGATTAGTGTTAATTGTTGCGAATAATAAACAAATCTGGAAATTGAGTAACGGTAGGAAATTACGTTAGTGGCGAATACGGGCACTTATTATGGGCGTAATCGGGAACAAAATAGCGGCGGCAAAAAGTGTAGTATATATAACATATACATATTGTAATTCACTCTTAAATGGTGCATTATAATATATAGCAACGATTGGGGAATCATCTATGGAAGGGACGACCAGGAAGAGCAAGGCCGCACAAAAAGCCATTGTAAAAGCCTGCAAAAGATACATAGAAACTCACCTGGGCGAGAATATCACGCTGGAATCCTTGGCCGAGCGATACGACGTGCCCAGCCGGAATCTGTGGCGATATTTCAATAATATCGGCGGATATTCCGTTGCTGAGTATATCCGTTTGCGAAAGGTGCACTTGGCTGCACGCGCCCTGCTTCATGGAAAAACCGTGAACGACGCGATGGAATCCAGCTTCTTCCATTCGAAGACCCACTTCGTGGATTCCTTTACGGAATACTACGGGATCAGTCCCTGGAAGTTCAAAAAGACCAGGGGAATGGAGCTGATGAAAGACCCCAGAATCAAGCGCCGTCCGGAGTTTCATATCGTCGGGTACATTTTCAAGGGAACGGAGCTTATCGATTGGGAAGACAGCGGCGCATATTACATCACCCAGGATTTCCCGCCGGTTTCGCCGCGGGATTGGGCACGGATCGGCGGCGGAGCCGATATGGTCGGCACCTGGATGGTAAAGAACGATACCCATTATTATATCCTCGGCCCCGGCGTCAAGGAGGTCCGATTCATCCCGGAGGGCTTGGACACCTTTTTTGTGCCCGGAGGGCAGTTCGCAGTATTCCCCGTGCCGAAGCCGAAGAATCCGTCGGATTCCACCGTCCTCTGTGAGAATGTTCAGGTTACCTGGTTTTATGCACTGAAGCAATGGATACCTGCCTCAGACTATGAAGTGGACGATACGCGGATTCCTTATGAGTATTACTTAGACGGTGAAAACTCGGTTTGTGTTCCCATTGTTCCGCGGGAAAAGCTGCTGGAGGAGCAGCGGAAAAGATAGAACAGGTGAAAACTGAATAGAATCATCGTGTTGCCCGTTGAAGACTGTCTCATGGGAACAGGCGCGGCAATTAGGAAATCCGGTTAGAGTCCGGAATACGACCCCCGTAGCTGTAAGTGCGGGAGGGTGTTGCTCGTGGAGCGATCCGGTCATTGGGGAAACCTGAGAAGGCTGAGCAATATCCGCAGGCGCAAATAGCGCCCAAACGTACAAGTCAGAAGACCGACGATGATCTGAGCTGCTGTAGCTTTCCCCTCTGGAGGGGACGGCGATGCAGAAGGGGTGCGGAAAATGCGGGCCGCATTGGCGTTATTGTGCCAATGCGGTCCCTTTGTCTTTGCCCCAATCTGTTTGCGCAGTGGAGGTCATCGTTATGTCGGCAAAAAAGAAGCAAAATCTGAATTACGCCCGCAATATGGACATAGATAATTGGCGTGATCGGCAGGTGTGCAAGCGGCTCGCGGCGCAGCAGGAACGCGAGGAGCGTGACTTCATCCTGGCACATGGCGGGGACTCAAGAGAGGATCTGACGAAATATGTTCTCCAAAAGGCCAGGCAGCTTGGCCGGATGCCGGATCCTCTTGAGCTTCCTGGGGGCAGATACCTCATGAGGCGCTTGGGAGATTGGAGTGCGCTGGCACTGAGCCTTGGCTATACGCCGGTGAGCCAAAAGAAGGGAATCGCCGTCTACAAGCGCATCAAAGAGCAGACGGAGGAGAATTTTCTCCGGGAGCGTCGTGAGCTGAAGGCAGCGAAGAAACTGGAGAAGATCGCCAGGGACAAGGAGAAGAACCGCTTACAGGCAGCCAGGGAAAAGGGTGAACGGTAAATAATGACAGCGGCACAGAAAGCGCCGCAGGACCAATAAAATGACCGTTTGCGGCAGATGATCCTATGCTTTCATCGGGTGCGTTGCGCCCGTTGAAATACGCTTCTCTCCCACGAGCTTCGTCCTGGGCGGCGGCCGCCCCCAGGACGGGGAGGGAAGTTATACCCCGACTCCTGTTCTTCGTGATTCGGGCTGCTTGGATCGCAGCCCGGATCATGAAGGGGAACATCGCAGTCGAGCAACAAACCCTATAAGGACGATTGTTTGCGGGCGCTGCCCGTTCTATATGGCGAATCGACGCCGACAATTGAATACCGGCACCGAGAGATGATATTGCCCTGGGGAAGTATGCCATGATCGGGCTCCGGCAAAATCGGATGATTTTACCGGAAGAGGAGATGCAGTGGAGTGAATGAGCTTTCGTGCTCGCGCGGAAGCAAACGATACGAAGCCTGCATTGACGAAGCGTACCAAGGGACGGATAACGCGGTCTTCGTCGCGGCGGGCGGGAGCGTTGGAACGGGTATCGGTTGCTGTATGAGAAGCTATCTTTTATCGGAATGATAGGATCGGGCGGGCGGCAGACTCGGCACAGACAATGCGGCAAAATGCGAGGCATTTGCGAGCGCGGGCGAAGGGCCGTGACCCGAATCTTTTCATAGCGGGGCGTATGCGCCTGTCCCATCCCTTAGCGCGGGAATGAGGCCGCTGAGACCGGTGCATGTATATGCGGGTTTTTCGGTCGAGTTAAATGCGTGACGCTCGCCCGGTCAAGGGAAGGTCAGGGCTGCGGATCGACTCTGCGGCATGCCGTGATACGGCCAATCACGGTGTGTTGTTCCCAAGGGGCCAAAGACGCACGAAATGAAATGCATGGGCCTCCGGGCACATACCGGCTCGGGGGCGGATCTCGGCAAAAGGGAAAAACTTAAGAAAAAGGAGAAAAGCACAATGAGTAAGACCAAGTTCAGCAAAGTCCTGGCGCTGGTCATCATGCTGGCGCTGGTCATCGGCGTCCTGCCCATAGCAGCAAGCGCAACGGTGCCCGCATACAACAACATCCAAATCCAGTTCGGTGACCCGGACTATGATCCCACCTGGCCGGAAAGCCTGATGTCCCTTCGTGAGGACGACGCAACTACGCATACTTATACGGCGCTCTACGACGGAGACGAGGAAAGCACTTTCTATCCCTCGATTGTTAGCCTCTACGCTTTTTATAACACGAACAACGGTGTGACGCTGACTAGCAACAACACCAGCAATATCCAGTTTGTAACCTATGATCAGTATGGTAATGAAACCGTAGACATCGACGGGGTTATGAACTATAGCCAGAATTCCAACTGGAATCCCAACGCAAATGGCGGCCAGGGCGGATATGTCAGTTCCAACCTGTTCGCCATAAAAATCAATGGAAGTGGCAGCATTACCCTGAACAGGGGCAACAATCAGACGGTGACGATCGTTTTCCAGAATCCCAGAAGCTCTACGGCTTCCGGTGACGCTAAGCCGAAAACGGTCAACGGCTATCTTCCCATTGGCCAGTTTGCCCGTCCGAACAGTATGGGTTGGGGCACGATCTACACGGATAACACAAATATCTATACGACTGCAAAAACCCCGAAATTCACCAATGGTTATGTGACGACGGGAGTTTCCCTTGGCGTTCTCGGCGGCTATGTCCAGTTCGAGTTTCAGGATGCCATCGGTAACGACGATGATAATCCCTATGGCATTGATTTCATCGTTTACGGCAATGCTTTCAACGGAAATCCCGAGGCCGGTGCGGTGATGGTCCGTGGTAAAGTCGACGGCACCAACAATTATGGGTGGTATAACCTCGCCGGTTCCCGCCACTATATGAGCGGCACCACAAAGAGCACGGACATTACCTACGTTAAAATCACCGGTACTGCACAAGAACTGGCTTTGAATGAAGATTTCACCGCAGCCGGCATTTACTATTCGAGAGACTTTGTGAAACCGGCCTCCGATAGTCAAAGTGATGTGGATTCCGCCATTGGCAGCGCCAATTGGACCTCCATTACTACGGCTACAGGTTGGTGGCCGGAGAACGACAATAATGAATATTATGATGATGTGTGGAAGATGCATCGCCCGGATGCATCGACTCCGAACAGGACAGGAATTGACGGCAGCGTTGATGGAGTTTACTGGTATTCGAATGGCACCGCACAGGTGATCCGTTATGAAGGCGTTACCGAGGTGATCGATTCCAATACCACGGACGATTATCGGTGGGGCTATGCCGATGTGCGTGCCAACGGCACCAACTATGGTGTGGCGGTCAACCCCTATGCCACGGCGCCTTCCGCAGCTAATGGCGGTGATGGATTTGATATTTCCTGGGCTGTGGATGCTGACGGACTGCCCGTGAAGCTGACGGATGTTCGGTTCGTCCGTGTTTACAGCGCTGTTCTTTTCAACGCGGGCGTCTTCGGAGAGACTTCCACAGAGGTTTGTGGCATCTATGTGGCAAGCGGAGAAGGAGATGGTGCAAACAATGCTACTACTTTGGAATTAAAGAAACTTTACGCAACAAACCCGACTACAATGAACGCAAATGCTATCACAGAAGTTAAGGCAGGAACGTATAAATTCAAATCCAGCGATACTTATGTCTTCAAGAATGGTGAGCAGGTTACTGATGCCGGAACCAGTTCTGGACACTCCATAACTATTGCTGTAGGACAGTATATTCAGATTATCTCTCAGAGTGGTACACGTTCTCCCTTTATCACGGTGCTTAAGGGCGTGAATTAAGCGACGGGGAAAAGCAATGGGAAAATACATTTTGAGAAAGGAGAAGAAGAGGATGGCGTCTAGCGGACGTCATCCTCTCCTGTCTTGGTTCCTAATTATATCTCTTCTTCTTACAATATGCTGTTTTCGAATCAACGTGAATGCACTAGGAAACGAGACATATTTGTTTTCTTTTAATGATACAACAAACATTGGAACAGAGAATACTCCTGTCTATCGGCTAAAACTAGATATCGAGAGCTACGATAAGATTGACTTTACCCCATGCTTTGAGAATCCATTATTCTGCGTTGCACTAATGAGAAGTGATGATTTTGATCTTGCATACGATGGTGAGAACTCAGAGACCCGAATAATGGAATACGGAGATCAGATGTTCGAATGGGTCAAGGAATTCTATACGAATGCAAAATCGAGTTTAGTTTTGTCGGACGTAAATACAATTAACGAAGCGGGAGATGTGCTGCTTTTCTATATGTTGGCTATCCAGGAAGAAGAGCCTGTATTTGCTGGGTGGCTTGTCATCGAATGGACTACATCTTCCGGAAGTCAAATAACAGAAAATAAGGCTCGGCTTGAAGGACTGATTAAATCCGTTACTGGAGAGAATTCGAGCAAGTATTATCAAACGGGAGACCGTTACAATGGAACTGGCGCACCAAGCGAGGAGGGATACTGGGCAGAGTTGACTGGTGAAAATGGGCCGCTAAACAAAGCGCAGAACGTGTTCTCAGACCCAAACGCAACTATAGCACAGGTTGATAATGCTTGTTCTGCCTTGTCAGCCGCCATTGCCAAGCTGATTCCAACTTCTCAACTCAATGCGACGGCACTATACGAAGCAATCTCTCTGTGCGAAGCTCGTTACTTTGAGAACGACGAAGACCGTCCGGTTGTTAATGGGCAAAAACAAGGCGTTTTACTCAGTGATTATACGGATGCAACTGCAGATGCCTACCGTTCCGCTTTGGTTGACGCAAAGGATTACTTGGCGCTCCTGTTCAATAGCGAGGGTGAGGCAAACCCTGATGTTAATACTCCTGAGAATCAAGAGACTGCGAATGGTTACGCCGTTTCATTGCTGAATGCCAAAAACCAATTGCTGCTTAAGTCTCAACTTCCCGAAGGACAGAGATACCGGGATACGATCGTAAAGCTGGATGCCGTTTTCAGCGGACTCGATTCCGCTGATTATGAAGCTTCCAGTTGGTCTGCTTTTGAAACGTCACGCTCAGCTGCATCGGCGCCGATCTCCGAGCATCCGGCGAATGAGAGCATGAATCTGGAAGAATACGGAGATTATGTTACTGCAGCCAGGAACTATTATCTTGCGGCATACGGCCTGAAATCTATCGGCAAAAAATCGATCTCTCTTCATGTTGGCGACACTTTTGGACTTCGCTTCCCCGAGTATGCCGGAGATATGCAAGACATGTTTTTTGACGGCGTGGTTGAGCTCTCTGGAAACACGCTGAAAGATTTGTTTACGCAAGTCGGTTTAACCCAATTTGAGTCTTTTGGGCGTCAGCAGAGTTGGGACAACTATGAATCGATCCGCAGCAACTGGGTCGTAACGATTAACGGTGTTCAGATCAAGGATCCGATCTGGAGCGATGGTCAGTCAGATCAAAACCATATTGACACCGTCTCAATGGGCGATAAAACCGGAACGGAAATCACATGGGAAGATATCTGTGTTCGTGATGGCGACGTGGTGACGGTGGATCGCATCGAGACAGCGCTGAGCCCGACATTCCAGCAAGGAGGAGCCCCGGATTTTCACGACAAGGAGGATTACTATATTCAGCTTTTCCTTTCCTTGGACGAAACCGAAGTCAAGGAAGGAGACAGCCTGTCTGGCTCTGTCACCTATGCGGCTGCCTATCTTCTGAATTATGACGGCAGGGAGAGAAATACGAACCACTATCGCCTTGCGGCCTATCCTTGTGACGCAGAAACCAATCAAATCAATGGCACGGCTATTGTTGGCAGCGCAGATAACAAACTGGTACTCAGTCAAGCAGGTAAATACCTTGTTGTGGCTTTCGATGACCGAGAACAGGATTACATGAGCAAGTTTTACCCGAATCTGTCCCTGAGCAGTGTGCCGGTATTGGTCTCGGTTCGCTCTTTAGAGGAAGCGGAGCTGGAGGCAGTGAAAGCAGAGTATACCAATATGCTTGAAGATGCCCTGGCAGCGTGTGTTGTGGAAGAATTGGGAGATGATATATACGGGCAGATATCCGAAATCGTCAGCCAAGCAAAAAGCACGTTAAGCTCTGCTGATTCTGTCGCGGACATTATGGACTGCTACTCAACAGCTGTTGATGAGATTGTAGCGCTGAAAGAAGCCGTCAAAGAGAATAATGAACGTGCCTATCGTCGAATGAGTAGTTTGTTGATGCTGCTGCCCAACGAGACGGAGATTGAAGCCGGATTGTTCACGAAGGGCGATGAAGCTCGGATGAATGAGGCTATTGATCACTATGCCAGTATGACAGAGTACCAGCATACCATGCTTACTGCTGGACAGACGGCTCAGTGGAATGCGCTGCAGGAAGCTTGGGTCGGTGATGGCAGTTCTCTGAGTGATGCTAAACAAATCAACTTTACTATCTCTGTTGAGGGCGGATTCGGTACTCAGCTTGAAAACGCCTTTAATGAGTTCGTAACTGATACATACTCCTATAATAAGTCGGGGGATGTGTACTATCCGCAGGCGACGGAACACGAGATTACATCCTTTGCCGAACCGCTGGAGTACACATTTGATGCCCCTATAGAAGATTGGGGATTGATTATTTATTACGATGATTCCAGCGAATTTGAAGTGTATCGGGTGACTTGGGAAGGCGTTGATGAGAGCAAAGTCGAGTTCAGCCATACAAAAACAGATAACCGATTTAAGATCGAGCTCTTATACTCGGACGCATTGAAGAATCAGATAACAAAGCCTGCTATCCGCGGTGATGTGAAGATCACGATCTACACTCGCTCGACGGGGGAACTGGCATCTCAGCAGGCGGCAGCCGTCGCGGAGCTGGACGCCGCCTACGCCTCCTACAGCAAAGCGGACTACTCGGCGGAGAATTGGGCGGTGCTGACCGCAGCTTACAGTACCGGCGTTGCGGTGATCAACACAGCGGCGAGCCAAACAGAGATCGACGCAGCGAAGCAGACCGCCCTGGACGCCATGGAAGCCGTGGATAAGAAAGCAGCAGGCGATCTGGGCAGCGTCACCGTCATCGTGGAAAACACCACTTTTGAGAATGGCGCATTCACCGGTACACTGGCCTCCACAATGGTCGACCTGACCACGGATTCCACCATGATGAAGTGCGTCCTCACCGCCCTCGCATCGTCGGATACTGTATATTCCTGGACCGGTACCGGCGGCAAGGGCTATGAGATTACCTATCTTTCCTCCATCTACATCGACGCCAACGGCAACGGAAAACCGGACGACGGGGAAAAGAGCCTGGCGGAATTTGACGGCGGGCCTCAGTCCGGCTGGATGGGTACCCTGAACGACTGGTTCGTGAACGAAGGCTTCAATATGTTCACCGTTGCCAACGGTAAACTCAAGGACGGGGACGTGATCCGCGTGCAGTATACCGTGACCGGCTACGGCACGGACCTGGGCGCGACCTGGGCCAACAACGACACCAGCCTGGCAGAACTTGACGTCGACGGCGGCAACATTGCTCCGACCTTTGTTGACCCTGGCGGCCTGGAGTATATCCTCACGCCGGAGGGCGGCAGCGTTTCCCTCCTGCCCACCGCCGCGAACAAGAATTTCCAGGTGCGCATTTTCCTGAACCAGCAGAACAAGAGCGCCGACGCGGAGTATTACCGCCGGGGCGAGAGCATCCCGGTGAAATCCGGCGACGTAGTCTGGATCGGCGTTGGCGAAAAAGCCTGGGGAACCATGAACGACGGCTCCATCGTCGCCACCTGGTACAAGCTCAATGTAGTGAGCAAGGACGATGCCTCCGCCGTAATCAAGCTCATCACCGCCATCGGCAGTATAACCTATTCCAACTATGAAACGAAGCAGGCCGCCGTGGAAATGGCAAGGGCAGCCTATGAAGCCCTGACCGACGACGCAAAGGCCAAGGTCGGCAACTATTCGACGCTGACAAAAGCGGAAGCACTCATTGAGGGCTATCAGAATGTGGGGGCGCTCAAGGAAGCCATAGCCGCTCTGCCGAGGATCATCGAAGACACCAAAGACGCCCGTGATGTGGTAGAGGATTATAAGAGCCTTAAGGAATTAGGTCTGGACAGCCTCCTCACCATAGCGGAGATCAACAAGGTCGAGCTGGCGGCGGAACTGCTGGACATCCTGAACGCGATCAAGGACATAGACTTCACTACTGCCGAAGCTTATGACAAGGGCGCTCTGAACGAAGCTCTGGTCAAATGGCTGAACGACATGAAGATCGCGGACAGCGTTTCCGTGTCGGTCGACAGCTACAATGGCGCTGTCAGCGGGAAAGAAGGCAACGACGGCAGCTATTCCGCCACGGTCACCCTCAAGAAGGGGAACGGCACGGCGAAGAAGACCGTCAGCGGTGCGATCACGCGCAGCAGCGACACGGGCGTGAGCGAGATCGTCGTCAACAAAGCGACCCGCGCCACCGGCTCCGGCACGGCCTGGTCCGCTGTTATGCCCTATGGCAGCGATCCGGCGGCAGCCCAATTCTCGGTTACCCTCAGCGATAAAACCGCAGAGGCTTCCGCTCCCGCCACGGCGGACGGCGGCAAGACCTGGACATTCACCGTCACCGCCGAGGACGGCAGTACGGCGGGTTACACCGTGACCCTCACCATCAGCGAAGTGAAGGTGACCGTACTGGACAGCAATGTCTATGATGTGTCTGACGATACGGTAGTGACGAGCCTCAGCCCCGTGGGCGTCAGCGGCCTGGCCGCGATTGTCGCGGACGACCTGGATCTGCCGACGGGCACGAAGGAAGCATCCGTCTGGCTGATGCTCAAGATCAAGGAGCAGAGCGACGACGAGCTGACCCTGACCGTCACCGCCTGGTACGCGGCGGACGGAAAAGACGCCGAAAAGATTTCCGATGTAAAACTGAAAGACGTGAAGCTGACCGTGACCGTGCCTCTGGCCGGGACGGAATATACCAAGGTTCGTTTTGGCAGCGAATACCTGAAGGACACAAAGGGGAGCACGGACGGTATCGAATTCCCGGTGACCGCCGCAGGGGACTATACCCTGATCCCCGACGCCAGCCTTGTCAAGGTGACCTTCCATCTGAACGGAGGGACCAGCACGGCGGTGACGGATGGACAGCAGATCGTTTACTTCCCCGAAGATGTGAACAAGGACCTGCCGCTGGCGACCAGAGAGGGCGATTACAGCTTCGAAGGTTGGTTCAAGTCTGCGGACGGTTCAGGCGTGGTGTATACGAAGATTTCTGCCGATCTGCCCACGGACCTCTACGCCGTGTGGAAGTCTCTGGAAGAAGACGTGGAAGTGATCGAATACATCGACAAGAAAAAGGTGAGCGTTGACTCCGTGCTTGAGGACGACGGGACTGCCGTCGTCACCGTGAAATCGGCGGAGCCCTGTGTGGTCATCCTGAAGGACGGCGACAGCTATGTTCCGCTGAAAGCGGTCAAGGACGGCGACAGCTATGTGTTCATCCAGAAGGACTATGAGGACAGCATGGTATTCATCGTCGCTGCGAAGGGTGACTTTGACGGCGATGGGGATCTGGACGCTGACGACTTCACCGCCGCGAACAAAGCAATTTTGAACAGTGAGAAAATCGATACCCTGCAGCTCCTTGTCATGGGGGCGAACGGCAAAAAGCTCAAGACCGTCGATCTGGCGAAACTGTACCTTGCCCTTGTGAGTGGCAAGGTGGAATGGTGAGGAGGTGGCGACGATGATGAAAAAAACTCTTTCTCTGCTGCTGTGCCTCGTCCTCTGCCTGGGCTTCGCCCTTCCCGCGCTGGCTGCGGCGGACAGCGGAAAACCCACCGTCACCGCTGCGCTGGACCCGGAAGAACTAACCTACGACGGGACAAATGACCAGACGGTGACTCTCACCGTTTCCCTCTCGGAGGCTGTGGAGATCTACAGCCTCCACCTGGAGGCGGACCTGCCCGAAGGCTGGACCCTGACGGGGGTGAAAAGCGCCTCCTCCGGGATCGCCCTCGAAAAGGACAAGCATTATTCTCTGGACACCGGCATCGTCAGCTGGTTCGACAGCAAGAATACGACCGTGACGGACCTGGTGACCCTGACGGTCACGGTCCCCGCAAAGACGGCGGCGGGCGATTACAAGCTCGGCGTCAGGGAGATTCAGCTGGCGACCGCCGGCGAGAATGACGACGACAACTGGATGGAGGGCGGCTCCGCATACGCCGCCCTCACCATCCTTCCCAACCAGGAGAAGACCCCGGATTACGTGATCGCCATGAACGGCGCGGAGGCTTACCTGGCCTCCAGAGTGACGAACCCGGCGGTAGGCTCCACCTTCGGCGAATGGGCGGTCTTTGCCCTGAACCGGGGCGGCGTCGCCAAGCCCGGCTGGAACGACACTTATCTGGAAAACCTGAAGAAGTATGTGGACGACACAAAGGGCGTGCTGGCGGAAAGAAATTATACGGAGTATTCCCGCGTGATCCTGGCCCTGACCAGCATGGGCGTGGACGCTTCCGCCTTTGAGACGGACAAAGGGACCTATGACCTGGTGAAGCCCCTTTTGGACAAGCAGGCGGACGGCGCATACCAGGCCGAGTGGCAGGGCAACAACGGCACCGCCTTCGCCCTCCTGGCGGTGGATTCCCATGATTACCTGGATAATGCTGAGGGCAAAGCGCTCCGGGCGGGCCTGATCGCCTCCCTGCTGGCTAACCAGCAGGCAAACGGGGCCTGGCCCATCAGCGGCGACGATGCCGGGGGCCTTCCCGACGGCTTCGGAGATTACGACGTGACCGCCGCGGCGGTCTACGCTCTGGCGCCCTATTACCTGGATTCCTCCAAGCTGAGCGCCCTGGGCGGCAGCGTGACCCATGCCCAGGTGAAGACCATGGTGGACGATGCGCTGGCCTTCCTCTCCAAGTCTCAGGACGGCAACGGCGGCTTCGGCAGCGTGGAAGCGGATTCCTGGGTCGTGATTGCCCTCAGCAGTCTGAAACGCGACGCGGATACAGACCAGGAATTCGTGAAGAACGGCAACAGCCTTCTCGCTGATCTGCTGCGCTATCGGGATGAAAAGACAGGCGGATTCCGCCACCTGATGAGCGGCGGCGTGGACGAGATGGCGACGGAGGAGGCGGCTTACGGCCTCGTGGCCTATGACCGCTTCGTGAACAAGAAGAACACCCTTTATGACATGTCCGACGTGCGCTTCGGGCAGGAAGCGGGGTACGACGAAGCCCTGGTCACCGTCACCTTCCACCTCCAGGGCGGCAAGGCAGACGGGATCACGGACGGCGAGCGCGTGACCTATGCAAAGAGCGATGACGGACGTGCTCTGCCCAAGCCCACGCGAGATAATTACAGCTTTGTCGGCTGGTTAGACAAGGCCGACGGCGGCACGGAGTATAAGAGCGTGTCCGCCGGTCTGCCCGCCGACCTCTACGCACAGTGGAAATCCAGCAGTTCCGGCGGCGGAGGCGGCTCCGGCAGCAGCGACGATGAAGGCAAGATCAAGGTTTCCTTCCGTCTCATCGGCGCGCGGAAAGCGGACAAGGACGTGG
>JAEEGK010005860.1_pt1 | contig 29699 bp, 17 predicted proteins | sample 8958771 | NCBI WGS metagenome assembly JAEEGK01 (sample SAMN16246547, study PRJNA631951) | gut metagenome | biome: gut microbiome; feature: rumen; material: SC-attached | host: Bos | place: Iran: Karaj | collected 2018-10 | reverse complement strand
TTACTTTTAATTTATTTAATTGAATAACTATAATAATTAATATTAATTAATTTAATTATTTTTAATTGAGAATTAAAATTACTATTAAATTTCTAATATTTTCACAAATAATAATTCTATCTAATCAATTCTTTCTCAAAGATTATTTTAAATTCTATATTTGAAATAAAACATAATTTACATAATTTGTTAAATTTCAAAATATTATACAATAATCAGAAGAAATTAAAATATTTTCATCTTCTAATTATAAAAAAATATCTCTTATTTTATTAATATGATTTAATGTAAGAATATTTTCAAATTTGAATTATTTAATTCACTTATTTGAATTTATTTATTAGAAGAAACAATTAAATTTAATTTTGAATAAAAATCAATTTAAATTTTGACTCATCAAAATAAATTGTATATCATCATTTATAAAAAAAATTATATATATGAATTTGTTTTATTAAAATAAATAGAAATTAGTAATTTTATAAATATTAATATAATAAGATTATATTCCTTATTTAAATATTAATAAGATGATGATATTATTGTAAAAATTTCAATTATAATATATGAATGTATTATTATATTTATTGAAGGTTAAATTGATAATTTCTCAATTGACTTTTAATTACAAAATATATAAATATTTGTATTTTTTTGAATATTTAAAGTAATTGAATGTATTATTCATTGTTTTATTATTTTTTATTATTTGTATTTTATAAAAATTTATTATCTCAAATCATAAAATATATATATATTTAATTAAATCGAAAACAATACAACTAATTTATAATATTTGATAAATAAATAAATAAAATAAAAATATAAAATAAAATGAAAACTGAAGAGATAAAAAATGAAGAAGAAAAAAACTCAGATGTACAAAACAAAAATAAAAAAGTAGACTTCACAAATGATGTAAAAGATATATTAGAAGCTCAAGAAAGAGAAGGAGAAGAAGAACAACATAATGAAAATGACTTTCAATTAAATGATGAAAATCATCAAGAAGAGAATGAAAAATCAGAAAATGAAGAAGAATCAAAAGAAGAGCCATTTAACTTCAGAAAAAAATTATTAACAACAGAAGAGCATAGAACATATGGTAACAGACTTCGTGAAGATTATGTATATGATAACGAAGGTGAAAATGGTATTTTTGAAGCAGATCCTCGTGTAGTAAGAATTGCAGGATTTGAATTAAATAAAAAAGTAACAACTAAAATTAAAATAATAAACAAATCAAAATTCTCTGAAAGAATTATTATACTTCCACCAACAACTCCTTTTTTTAAAATTCGTTATAATAAAAGAGGTCAAATTGCTCCTGGTTTATCAGAAGTTATTTTTTTATATTTTACACCTCAAAATTATCAATATTATACAGATAATATTTGTATTAATTGTCCTGGTGGTAAAATTATTATTCCAATTCATGCTTTTCCTAAAATGAATGTTCATGTTAAAGAATATGTTCCTAAAATGATTGATTTAGGTAATATTACTATTGAAACAACTGAAAAAAAAGATTTTGTTATTAATAATATTATTGATATACCTTTTAAATTTCAAATTACTCCACTTAATGAATGTGAGGAAATTACTTTAAATCCACTTATGGGAGAAATTAAACCTTTTGAAACACAAAGATTTAATATTAGTATAACTCCGAAAAAATTTGGTATTTATAGAGGAGAATATGAATTTAAAGTTAATGAAGTTGATTATCAACCACAAAAATTTGAAATTTTTGCTACTTGTAAAAGTTATGATACTAATAATTTAATTGAAGAAGCACAGAAAATATCAAAAGAAGAAATGCTTAAGAAATATAGTAAAAATGTACTTCCTCAAAATCAAGATGAAGAATTTAATGAAGAAAATCCAATGGAAGATACAAATAAAAAAGAAGATGAAAAAGTAGAAGAAGCAAAAACTGAAAATTTAGATCCTGAAATGAATGATATAATAAAAACTAATAAATTATCAAATGAAGATTTAGAAACTAAAAGTATTAAAACTCAAATTTTACCAACTGAAAAAAAATCATTAGATAATTTTTATGATAAAGATGGTGGTGAATTAAAACAAAAACAACAAGAAGATTTAAATGAATCAAATGCAAGTGAATTAACAAGACCAGAATCAAAAATGTTAAGTCGTTTTAAAAATTTTCCAAGTAATAAAGAAAGAGAATATTTAAATACATTTAATGATATTGATGGACAAATTAAAGCAAAAGAATTTAAATATATTCGTTTTATTGGAAAAGTACCTTTAACAGAAGAACAATCACAGAAAATTTTAGATGATAGAGAAAAAGATAAAAATAAATTAATTGATATGGAATGTCAAATGGATAAAGATAGACATCAACCTGAATTAGATAAAGATAAATGTGAAGTTGATCGTGATCAGAAATTTTATCAAAAACCCAATTTTAGTACAAATCAAAATGATAATTTCTTTAAAGCAAGACATTATATTAAATTATTCCTTAAAGCAATGACAAAAATAATATATAGAAAAAGAGCTGATGATAGATTAAATAAATTAAATGATTTATTAAAGAAAAATAATATAAAATCAAGAGATGATTTTATTCATTTTTGTGATCAAGATTGGATTGATTATTTCAGTCAAGATCAACAAGGAGGAAATGATGAAAGTCAATTTAATTTTATGCAAATGAAATTTGTTCCTCCTTCACATTTATATCGTGAAATAATATGGTTAAATAATGAAATATCATTAAATTCATTAAAACAAAATGTATCTCATGAAAATAATATTAATTTAGAAAACTTTACAGAATATGAACCATTAGAAAGACATGATATTGAAATAGTAAAATATGAATCATTTAATTCACCTGGTTTAACTCAATTTGATATTAATATGGGAGAAAAACCATTTAGACCTTCTTGTCAAAGTGAAAATTTAATAAGAAGTGAAAGAGGTGATAGTGAATTAGATCCAACTAAAAATGAAGATTTATATGAACTTGCTGATTGTCATTTAAAACATCTTCATAGTAAACCTGAAGATTTAATTTTTGGAAATCCATCATTAAGAAAATATACACAATTACCTTTATATAATGAAGTTTCACTTGATTATAATTTACAACCTAGATTAATTAGAACTGCATATTCACCTATTTCAGATTATCAAAGAATACTTTATATGATTATTAATTATAATTATGAAGAAGCTGATAATATTAATATTAAATTAATTGAAAGTGATCCTTTCTTTGTTGATTCTTCTATGAGTTTAGATAATTTAAAAAAACTTAAAGCTCCTGATGAAAAAGATTTAATTATTAAAAGTGGTGCACATGTTGATGAAGATAATTATATTTTTGAAATGATTAAAGATGATGATAAAGCAATTTTAGATATGATTGAAAAAGATGATGATAAAGTTAAAAATATGAGAGATTTAAATAAAAAAGGTACTTATGATGTTAGAAAAGATAAAAAAATTAAATATGAAAATATGATGATGGCACATAAAAAGAAATGGATGAGTCTTGTTCCAACATTTTTTGAATATATGAATTCAGGAATAAAACACCCAAAAAATAAATTAGCTCCATAACTAAAATATTGTTTTTAATCTATCAATATATATATTCAAAAATAATAAAATATTGCCATTTTTTTAAATTTAAATTTATCTCACATAAAAAATAAATTTTCATTATTTTAATTTAAATCTAATGAAATATATTATAATTTTTTCAAAAATTATTTTCATAAAAATTAAAAAATATAAAATATAAATTAAAAATTAAATAAATTAAAAAAAAAAACAATCAAAAAATGCAGAATAAATACGAAGTATTAGAAGTAGTAGGTGAAGGTGCATATGGAATAGTATACAAATGTCGTAATAAAGAAACAGGTAAATTTGTAGCAATAAAAAAATTTAAAGAAGTTGAAGATGAATTAGTAAAAAAAACAATGAAACGTGAATTAAGAATGTTACAAAGAATGCATCATGAAAACATAGTAGATTTTGTAGAAGCATTTAAAAGAAAAGGAAACTTATTTTTAGTCTTTGAATACGTAGAAAAAAACTTATTAGAAATTCTTCAAGATAGTCCACGTGGTTTAGAACCAAAATTAATTCGTCATTTCATGTATCAATTATGTAAAGCAATAAAATATCTTCATGATCAAAATGTTATTCATAGAGATGTTAAACCAGAAAATTTATTAGTAAATGAAAATATGGATCTTAAATTATGTGATTTTGGTTTTGCTCGTTTAATTAGTGGATCATCAAAAGAAAGACTTACTGATTATGTTGCAACAAGATGGTATAGAGCTCCTGAATTATTATTAACTCAAGGTGAATATGGTCCTGAAGTTGATTATTGGGCTGTTGGTTGTATTATGGGTGAATTAGTTGATGGTAATCCATTATTTCCTGGAGAAAATGAAATTGATCAGTTACATTGTATTCAAAAAGTTCTTGGGAATTTTACTGATGAACAAGTTTATATGTTTTATGCTAATCCTATTTATAGTGGGAAAGATTTACTTGAAGTTGATAAACCTGAAACTTTAGAATGGAGATATCTTGGGAAATTACCTAAGAATGCTATTAGTTTTATGAAAGGATTACTTGAATTAGATCCTAAAAAAAGACTTAATGGTGTTACTGTTTTTCAACATCCATATTTGGCTAAATTAGTTGAAAAAGATATGAAAAAGGAAAATGATAAAATTGTTGATTTAAATGAAAATGTATTAAATAATAATTTAAATAATAATAATGGAAGTAATTCAAATACAAATATTAATAATGTAAATAATAATAATGGTGGAAATAATATACAAGTTATTAATAATAATAATGGAAATACAAATATTCAAGTAATCAATAATAGTAATAATACTAATACAAATGTAAATATAAATAATGAAAGTCTTCCAATTGAAAAAATAAGTCAAAATATAATTCAAAGTGTAAGAAATAAACCACCTATTCAACAAAATAATCAAAATAATAATATTTATGTTATTCAATTCCAAAATAATCCAAATTTCCAAAATTTTTCAAAATCAGAAAGAGATAATAATACAAATCAAACATCAATTACAAATATAAATAACATAAATTATAATAATTTTGGAGATTTTTATACTCAAGAACAAATACCAAAACCAGCACCATCAGATAATAAAAAGCAAAAAAACAAAGGAAAGAAAAAAAAAGAAAAAGAAAAGGAAAAAGAAAACAATTTTAATACAATTTCAATGAAAAAGCAAAATATTTCAAAATTAGCAACATCAATAAATTTTAATCAAAAAGACAAAGACAACATGAATTTAGTATCTTTTATGTCAACAAATAATGGAGGAAATACAATGTTAGATAATGCATATAAGACATTTTATCAAAAAAACAAAGAAAAAGATATATACAATATTGAATTAGATTCTCAATATTACAATTTAAATGAAAGTAATGAAAATATAAGAAATTACATAAATAGAAATTATGATATAATACATGAAGAAGAAGAATATCCAAATGATTACAATGAATATGAAAGTAAAAAAATGAAACAATTAGTTCAATTATATAAAACTAATAATTCAAATATGAAACATGAACATAGTCCTGGAAAAGGAATTAAACATCATAAAAATTCTCCTCCTAAGAATGGAACTTATTATAATGGAGGTAAAAATTATTATTCTAATAAGAATAATAATCTTCATTTACCTGTTATACCTAAAGGGAGTATTTATATCAATAATAATTACAATTTGTCTAGTTATAATAAAAAATTCAATTACTATTAAATGTTATATTGATAATGCTTTTTGATTTTTATATTTTTTAAACTTATTATAATATTTTTTATAAATTTGTTAATATTTTTTTATAGATATAATTAATTGATTTTGGGAAATTGTATGATAAGGTTTTCCTGATATTCTCTTTTTTTTTCTTTTTATTACTTGTATTTTTTTTTTGATGAATTCATTTTTGAAATTAATTAGATAAATTTGATTTTTATTATATTATTAATAAATTTTTAAAAAAAAATATAGTTTTTTTCAATTAAGAATTTATCAAATTTTTAATAATTACATCGATAAAGTAATTTAATTTAAAAATATTATATTTAAAATTTTTTATATTACTTCTGTAAATGTCAATTCCTTAAATTTATTAACTAAATCTTCAACTTTAAAAGTACTAAAAACAGAAATTTGATAAACATCCTTAACAACATTTTTCTTTCCAGCAGTAACCTTATCTTGACAAGCATATTTAAATTTAACTTCCTTATTATCACCTTTCAAACTCTCACAAAATTTTTTAAACTCAGGTTCATTAATTAAACTTTTATCTCCAAATAATCCATAAATAAAATTTTCATTATAGAATATAATTCCTTTTTTACATTTTGCTAATTCTCCAACTAAAGAAGGACAAGTAGAAAAATAAATTTGACTATTATCTTCTTCACTTTTAATAAAACCAACTTTAACTTTATCATCACTTATAATATTTTTAACTTGAAATTCAACTAATTTCATTAATTGATTTTTTAATTTAGTTTGATATTTTTTATTCTCAGAGAAAAATCTATTAGCAGTATCAACAATAATTCCTCTTTCAACACCCCACATATTCATTAATTCATGTATTACATTATTATCAGCATCTAATTCAACAAGACCTCTTTTACCAGAAACAAAATAAATTCTAACAATACCATCAGAAATTCTTTTAGTTTTAGTAATTTTAATATAACCAACTTGTGCAGTATTATCATGATGTGTACCACAACAAGCTTCAACATCAACATCTTGAATATTAACTACACGTAATTGATTACCTGGTACAACACCACCTTGATATAAAGTAAATCCATATTTTTTTTCTGCTTCTGCTTTATCTATGAAACTTTTAACAATATTATGTCCTTCTAAAACTATTGTATTTGCCATATCTTGTATTTTTTTCTCTTCTTCATATGTTAATGATTCATAATGTGTAATATCTAAATGAGCATATTCTTCTGTTTTCTTTGCTCCATTTTGCCAAACATGTGGTCCTAATATTCTCTTTGCTGATGCTGAAATAATATGACATGCTGTGTGATGACACATTAATTGTATTCTTCTTTCCATATTTATTTCACCATGTACTGTTTTACCTTTATATGATTCTTTATCATTTGGTAATGATTGATTTAATATATGTAAATTACATTTACCTACTTTTTGAACATTTACTACTTCATATTTTATATTATCTATTGTCATATAACCATGATCACATTCTTGACCTCCTGATGTTGGATAAAAAGCACTTTCATCTAAAATTACTATGTTATTCATTCCGTTATATTGTCCATTTTCTAAATTTGTAAATATTTCTATTATTTTTCCATCAAATTCACTCATGTGATGATCTTTATAAAAAAGTTCAACTGTTTCTTTTAAATGTCCTGTTTCATATAAAATTTGTTCTGCCAATTTAACTACTCTCTCTTCTCTTTGAGCTATTTCATAATATAAATTACCTGGGATTGGAATATTTGCTACTTCACTTATTCTATCTGCTGGAATACCATAAGATTGAATTGCTACTATCCAATCATCAATTGTCATTCCTCCTTTTTTCTTAATTAATTTATCTAATTTAGTTTTTTGATCTTTATCTGTTATAAGCCATCTTTCTAATTCTTTAGCAAGAATATCTTTTAATTTTGGATTCTTTTCAATTTTACCATAAATACCTTCAAGATCTTTAATATGGCAATCAATTATTTCATCAATTTCATTAATTCCAATTATTTTATCCCAACCATGTTTCTTTAATATTGAAAAAACTCTTCTAAGAATATTTCTTACATTAGAACCACCTCCTACATTAGAAGGAAGTGAACCATCATTAATAATAATAAAAACAGTTCTAATATGATCAAGACAAATATATATATCTTTAATTGGTGCAATTGCATTTTTAACATTTTCTTCAGATTCACCAATTTTATCTGCAATTATTTTCCAAGTTTTATCAATATCTTCTACTTCATCAATATTTAATAAACATGAATAAGGGCCAAATTTTTCCCATATTTCATTATCTAAAGACATATTTAATTTCTTAATAATATAATCAAAAGAGTGTTTAAAAGTGTCCATATAAGAAGTAGCACTTCCATTAATCAACCAAGGAATTCTTTCTAAACCAATTCCTGTATCAATAATAGTTATAGGTAATTGTTCAATAGAACCATCATGATAAGTTTTATATTGAGTAAATACCATATCACCAATTTCTAATCCTCCAATAAAATATTCAATACAAGGACCACAATTTCCACCTCCAGCCCAAACATCTTCAATAAAAGTAATTTCATCAGGATCAATTTTTAATTCTTCAGTTAACCATCTATAATTAAATTCAACACATTCTTCTTTAAAGAAATGATATTGTCCAGGATAATTAAAAACTTGAATACCTAACATAATAAAACCAGAATAATGTCTTCCAGTTAAACCAATATTATCTAAATCATTAAAACGAACTGAGAATTGAGGACATATTAAAGGATTAGCAGGAGGATCTAATTCACCAGTAACACAATATGGTTGAAAACAATAAATACCAGCAGCAACATAATCAACATCACTTCTCCATCTTGCAACTACAGGATATCTTTCAATTGAAGTACATGGTATTCTTGCAGATGTTAAACTTCTTTCAAAACCTTTCCATGCATCTGCATAACTTATTTTTGTTTTACCATCTCTTCCTATTCCAGTACCACGACCTATAAATTCATATTTTCCAACACATGCTGAGTCACCACATGTTGTTGCTTTTTCACTATGTCTCCAATAATAATGACCACATTTACATTGAGCACGACTATAACCTAACGATGTTAGAGTTTTTACTGGGTAATATTTATCTGGATTTTTCTCAAAGTCTGGACGAAGGAGGTTTTTTATTTCTTTTGCTGTTAAGGCTTTTACTTCTTTTAAGTCTTTGTTTTTAGTATCTTTAGATTTGTCCATCTTAGTTTTTTAATGTTTTATCTTTTTAAATTTTTGAGATAAATATTTTGATATTTAATTAAGTTAATTCTTTTTTTTTAAAATTTAATATTTTTAATCATTATTTTTTTTTAATATTTATACACTTAATATTTCAAAAATTTTACCCTTTAAATTCAGCATATTTTTGAATTTTGATTTGATTCCCTAATTTAGATTCAACTAATTTAATCTCATCCATTTTTTTTGGTATATGAAAAACATTAATAAAATCATCAATATTTTCAATTAAAGCTTTTGGATCATCTTCTTGAATAAAATGTCCAGTTCCTTTAATAACAACTAATTTAAATTTACCTTGCATATGACCAATAGTAAGTGGAGTATCTAATTCATTAGTATCAGTTAAAATCAAAGCTTTAGGTGTTTTAATAGATAAAAAATCATTAGATAAATTTTTATACCAATCAGGCCAATATTTTTCACTAGAAACCAAATCAGTTTTCCATTGATAAACTTTTTTTCCTTTCCCATCCTTACCTTCCTTTAATAAAGGAGGAATTGAAACTCTACAACTTTCAACATTTCTAATTTGAGTATGTGACATATAATAAATAGCACTATTAATAGAATCAAAATTATTTTCTCTTTTCTGAACAACATTCATCATAAAAGGAAGAGCTTCCATAGCAGAACCTTCAATAACATCAATAATAATAACTCCTTGAATTTTATCATATAAATCTTTATTAAATTCAGTTTTTAAAATATGACAAACTGCTTTTGTTGCAACAGCACCACCTAATGAATGACCTAATATTATCATTGTTTCATCTGGGAATAATTTATTTACTTCTAAGAGTACTTTTTCTGTTTCTGAAATTAAAGTATCAATTGATAAATCAGTTGCTGGTTGAATTGTGTTAAAACCATGACCACGAAAATCAAATGATATAACTCTAAAATTTTTTGCCAATTCTGCAAGGAGACTAAATGATAATGCTGAATGTCCTGCACCATGAAGACATATTAAATTTGGTCCTGAGTCTCCTGTATAATATATTGGAAGTTTATTATCTTCAATAAAGATTTGATGTTTAAAATATTTTTTCCAATCTAATGGAGTACAATTTTTTTTATCCATTTTATTTAATGTATATAAATAATACAATATATTTTATTTATTTAAATAACAATAAATTAATCTTTTTTGATTTAAATGTTAATACTAAAATTACAATTAATAAATTGTTTTATATTTCCAATTTTCACATATATTTAAATCTTTCATACTCTCTCTATCATATTTTAAATGAATAAGTCTTTTTTTTCCTTTTAATTGTTTATAATTATTTTCTTCTGCTTTTAACAAATTTTGACCTTTAACCTCTAAACCCCATATATCACATGTTTTATTCATAAATGTTTTAAACTTAGGAAAAGTATTTATATATTGATTAAAACTTTGAGTTTTATACATAGCTTTATCAAATTCATTAGTAATATTATTAGGATTCATAATATTTTCAAATTGATTAGGATATTTTTCTCTTAAAATAATCCAATAAGGTTTATTATCAGTTCCAACATTAACATAACCTCTTCTTTCTCCTTCAAAATCCTTAGGTCTTCTTAAAGACATACTCCAATTTTGTAATCCATTTCCAAAATTTTTTTTTCTCTCATTATGTGACAAATAATTTAAAGTTTCTGTCTTTGTAATATAATTATCACTTTCTTGAATTAAATTAATTCTATTTGATTCAGATAATTCAGTTTTAGAAGTTGTATATAATTTTTTAATTATATTTCTATTAAATCTTTTTTGAAGTTTTATATTTTTTTTATATATTTTTAAATTATTTTCTTGAATTAAAAGTGGTCTAATTACATATTCATTCATATTAATAGGAATAGTTTGTAAAAAATCATTACTTTTTGTATTATTATTTTCAATATTATATTTACATTTAGAAAAAATTGCTTTAATTTGATTATCACTCATTGTTGTAGATTTTGAATTATCATTATTATATCTTGGCATAGAAGATTTACTATGTTGTTGAGAATATATACTTCTTGAAACTGAATTATTAATATTATTATTTATTTTATTTTTTAAAAATTTTGGATTTCCAACTATACTATAAGGTATTAATTTATCATCTAAATCATATCTTGGTCCTTGTAATCTTCTACCAACAACAAAAGGTAATTTTGAATCTGAAGGTAATTGAAGAAAAGTATTTGGATTATCAAATAAATTTTTTACTTCATTTTCTATTTTTAAATTTGAACCTGGGGATATTTTATTTACAACTAATGTTTTTTTTGGTTGTTTTGATTTTATATCATTTAATTTTGAGTTGAAAGTTATTTTCATTTTGTTTTATTTTTTTTTAATTTTTATTAAGACCTAGCAAATAATATATAAATGATTTAATTAATTTAATTCATTATAGTTTATCATCTAAAAATGTCAGAAATTTCAAAAGAAAAATTAAATGATATAAAAAATCAAATGGAATATTATTTAAGTGATGAAAATTTAAAAAAAGATCAATTTTTTCATCAAAAAATAACATCAGATTCAGAAGGTTATATTGATTTAGATTATTTTTTAAAATGTAATAAAGTAAAAAATGCGGGATGGACAAAAGAAGAATTAAAAGAAGGAATAAATGAAAGTAAAGAATTAGAATTAGATGAAACAAAAGAAAGAGTAAGAAGAATAAATAATAAAGAATTACCAGAATTAATACTTCTTAATAAAAAAAGAAAAAAAGAAGAAAAAGAAGATGAAAATGAAGAAAAAGAAGAAGAAGAAAATGAATCAATTGATCCAACAATTTTAAAAATAACATCAAATGAAGAAACTAAAATAAAATGGAAAGATATTTTATCAGAATTTAAAAAAGAAAATCCAAATTTAAATGTTCCTTATGGAAGATTTAAATCAAAAGAAGGTCATTTTGCAATTTTAATTAAACCAGATGAAGAATTAAAATTTAAAGATTCTTTAAAAATAAATGAAGAAGTTTTTAAAGTTGAAAAATGTGAAGGTGAAGATTTAATTGAATTTTGGAAAAATCATGGTGATCATTATGAACAATGTGTTAAAAGTAATGATAAAAAAAGTAAAAAAAAAAATAAAAAAGATAAAAAAGGTAAAAAGGGAAAAAGTAATAAAACATTTTTAGAAAATTCAGTTAATTTAGGAGGTGAAAAATTTAATGATATTAGTTTAGTTAAAGCAAAAGCTAGAAAAATATTAACTGATAATAAAGATGGTGAAGCATTAAAAGATAATGATAAACAATTTGTTGAAGATGTTTTAAAATATCATCATAATTATGATGATAAAATTAAAGACTTAGATTTTATAACAACTGGTAAATCTGAGAAATATGAATTTTCAAGATGTTTCTTTATTGTTAAAAAAGATGGTGAAAAAGTAGATTTTTCAATTCAAAAATGTATAGATGAATTATATAATAAATGTAATGAAAAAAAAAATAAATAATTAAATATTAAAATAAAAAAATAATTATTTGAAATAAAAAAAAATAATAAAAATAAATAATTTAACATTATATCTTTAACATTTTAAAAATGGTAAAGAAAGCAAAGAAGACAACAATTTACACTCAAAGTCAAATAAAAAAATTAAATGAAAAACATCCTTTATGTCAACCTCAAAAGAAAAACTTTCGTTTGGGAAATGCAATACGTCCTCGTATAATAAAATCTCGTTTTGTAAGATTTCCAAGATACGTTCAAATTCAACGTAAAAAAAGAATACTTTTAAGAAGATTAAAATGTCCTCCTGTAATTGCTCAATTCTTAAAACCATTAGACAAACCAACAACAAAGAAAGTAATAGAACTTTTCAAAAAATATTCTCCAGAAACAAAAAAAGAAAAAAAAGAAAGATTAAAAAAAGAAGCTGAAAATGAAGCAAAAGAATCAAAAGAGAAAGATAAAGGTAAAAAAAAAAAAGATGGACCTAAACCATCATATGTAAAATGTGGTTTAAATCATGTTACATATTTAATAGAACAAAAAAGAGCAAAAATAGTATTAATTGCTGCTGATGTTGATCCAATTGAAACTGTTGTTTTCTTACCTACTTTATGTAAATCTATGGGAGTTCCTTATGCTATTGTTCCTTCTAAAAGTAAACTTGGTGAATTAGTTCATAAAAAAACTGCAACTTGTGTTGCTTTGACTGAATTTAAAGAAAGTGCTAATGAATTAAATAATTTATGTAAAACTTTCAGTGAACAATTTAAAGGATTTAATCCTCATGATTGGAGAAAACCTGAAAAAGGATTTAAAGCTAAAAAAAGAGAAGAAAAATTACAATCTGCTTTGAATAATGAAAAATAAACAAAATTGGGTTTTTTTTTGAAATAATTTAAAAAATTAAAATATATTCAATACTTAAAATGAATAAATGGATTTTTTTTAATTTTTTTTTTATTTTTATTTTTTTTATATGCTTGTTTATTGAGTTTTTATGGTTATTTTTGGGAATATAATATATTTTGAAATATTTTTTTAAGTAAAAATATAAAATATAAAATATAATAAGGAATTAATTTAAAATTTAAATTTTAAAGTTTGACTTTTTTGGTTTTTATGCAAAATTTAGGTTTTATTTTAAGGAATCAAGAAAATATATCAAATAATTTATATCAATTTCCAGAAATAACAAATGAAAAAGAAAAAATAAAAAGAAGTACTATAAATGCACTTCCAACAGATGCAAAAACAAATTCATTTAATTTTTCTGATTATAAAACAGAAAATAATAGAATAACACCAACAAAATATATTCCATTCTGGATTACTGATTCAGAAAAAAAGAAAAATAATATAGTTTTATTTAATATATCACCAAGTGAAAAATATTCACTTTTAAAAATTAAAAAATTGAAAGAAAATGATAAATTTTCACCTTTTAATTCAACTACAAGAATTTATCAACATAACATTCAATATTATGACTTTGATACAAAAGAAAATAATATAAATGAATATAAATATTTTTCAATCATGAAAAGAAAAAAAATATCAAGTGTTAAAAAATATTTTGAAAGTGATATTTCTTTTCAAGGAAAAAATAAAAAAATAAAACATTTTAAAATATTTAGAGATTGTGAAATAGGAATAAATGATAAATGGCAAAAAAAACAAGTTTCAATATTTCAAGATGATGATGTTAATAGTGATGATGAAGAAATATTAAAAGGAAAACAAATATGTATAATAAATATAAAAGAAGCAATAACCTTATTTAATAAAAAAAACAATAAAATAAAATAAAAGTATTTATATAAATAAAAAAGAGTATTTTTTATATTAAAATAAAATTTAAAATTTTGAATTTAAATATATCTAATTTTTATAAAAGAAGTTCTTCAATTTCATATTTTAATTTAAATAAAGGATGATTATGTTTTTCACCTAAATTTTCTTCACATTTTTGACAAAAATTAACATCAGGACAAATACTACATTTATATCTTAATCCTTTAATTGGTTTCATTTTACAACCATTACATTCAATTCCATTATGAATACTAACACATATTTTTTTATATTCTTTTTTTTCATTATTTTCAATTAATTGTTCTAATTTTGAATTTTCTAATATTGTACTTACTCCTATATTTGCTTCTCTTACTAATTCTGCAGTTAAATCTTTTATCTTTTGAGCTATTAATGCTTCTATACTATTTATTTGTTTATCTTCTTTTTCTTTTTCTTTAGCTGCTTTTATTTCTCTTAATTTTTTTATTTTTGAAATTATATTATTAATAACTTGTTTTTTGTCAACTCTAGTATTATTTGGTATTGGATTTTCATTTATTATAACTTCATTTTTTTCTATTGTTTCTATTTTTTCATCTTCTTCTCCTTCTTCTTCCTCTTCTTCACAATTGTAAATTCCTTTGTATTCAGTTTCAGTAAAATAAAGATAAATAGTTCCATTTTTATTTTTACTTAATTTTGTATAATTTTCTGGAGTAATTTTATAAAATTTATGTTCTTGTGTTTCTAATTCAAAAAAAAATGAATTTATATTTTCTGGTAATAAATTATATTTATCAGAAATAGATTGTAGAAAAAGATCATATTGATTAGGTAAAGTACCTTTTTTAATATCATTATAAAAATTATATGTTACTGGAAATTCACCTTCCATATTATAAAATATAATATATTATATTTTAAAAAAATATATTAACTATATTAACAATTAAAAAAACAAAATTTTAAATAAATATTAATTCACAAAAAAAAATATAATTTAATTTATTTACTCATATTCTTCATCATATTTCATAACAACTTTTTTAATTTTTTGAAAACTTTCATAATGTTTATTATCTTCAGGAGGTTCTAATAAAATTACAACTGAAGTTGGTCTTTTAGTTTGTGATGCAGTTCCTAATGCTTGTCTTGAAGGAATATAAACATAAGGAACATTATTTTTTTCACATAATATTGGAATATGACTTATTACATCTACTGGTGATACATCACCTGCAAGAATACATATACACTTTTTTTTCTTTGATTCTTCTTTTCTGTAAAATTTATTCACTTCCTTTACTCCTCTTTTTATTAATTTTACTTTTGATAATTTTGATATTAATCCTATTAATTTCATTGTTAATTTTTCACTTGCCATTGGCTTTGCTATTGGAGATATTGCTAATTTTGACATGTCTATTGGATCATCTAAACTCTCCATTTTAAGATATAATTTTAATTTTGAAATATTAATTATATTAAAATATTTAATTTAAAAATAAGAATATTATTTCATAAATTTGATTATATTTAAGACAAAATTATAAAATTATTATTATTATTCAAATTTTTTTTTAAAGAAATTAAGTATAATTATTTATTTATTTAATTATTTTAATAAGTTAATTTAATTGAAATTATTAATCTAAAAAAAAGTATTTTATAATTTTAATAGATTTATAATCAAAAATTTTATATTATAAAAAAAAAATATATAAAGTATTTTAAATAAAAATATTAATACTATAATGATATTTGAAACTTTGAATCTATACAAACTGTATAAAACAAGATTAAAAATATTATATTATTATTAACATTCTACCTTTATTCGTTCAAGAATATTTGTAAATGAATATCTATTTCTATTTCTCTCTGTATCAAGAGGTAAATAATTAATATTCTTTTCTTGAGAAATATCTTTTAATTTTTGAATAGTACTTTTAATTAAAAAATCAATACCAAAAGGATTAATAGTTGTAATAAATTTACCTTTTTTATCATTAACAACAAATTTTTCAGCTAATAATCTACATTTAACATAAATTTCATTTTTTTTATTTTCAAATTCCATTAACTTATCAAAAATATTACTAGCTTCATTTTTATCAATAGTAATAGTACTAACAAAACAAATTGGTATTTTTTCTCCTTTAAAATTATTTATTAACTGCTTTATATATTTATATTCTTCCATATTAAAAGTTTGATGATTAAAACAATACCAAATACAATGAATAAATTTATCAGGATCTTTTTTATCAAGTTCATTATTAATTATACTATTAACATCTTGAATCATATTTTCAAATTTATATCTTCTTTCATTAAATCCTTTCATTTCATAAAATCTAAATTTCTCATTTTTTCCTTCTGAAATAACACAATTAGAAAAAGCAAGAATAGTATTATTAACTCTATATTCTTTATCTTTAAAAATATTTTTAATTAAAGTACTTTTCCCACAATTTTTTTTTCCCATAACTAAAATATTAATGTGTTTCATATCTAAAAAAAATTGATGATGAAAATATTCTCTCCAACCAATTCTTTCATCAGGATTTTTTTTTAAACATTTAATTAAAAGATCTCTAAAATTATTATCAACAGGTAATTTATCAGGAATATTATTTTTATTAAAATTTGGAAAATGATTATAATACATTTGATACATAATCATTCCAATACTCCATAAATCAGCTTTATTATTATAAGGTAATTCATATAAAATTTCAGGTGCCATTGTATCAGGAGAACCACAAAATGAATCATCAATTTTTATTTTATTTGATATTTCTCTACTTAAACCAAAATCTGCTAATTTAACGGTAAAATCTTCTTTTGATCTATTATTATATTTCACTAAAATATTTTCTAATTTAATATCTCTATGAATTATATTTTTTGATTCTAATATTCGAAATGCATTATTTAATTGATTCATTATATTTCGAATTTCTATTATTGAAAATCCTCTCTTTCTTTTTTCTAATATTGAATTTAAATCTGTGTCACATTTTTCTAAAATTAAATCATAATAATCTTCTGTTTCTATAAAATCATATAATTTTATTATATTTGTAGATTTGCATTTAGATAAAATATTTTTTTCTCTTTCTAATTCTTTATTTAATTTTTGATCTTCTATTATTGATTTTGGAATTCTTTTTATTGCTATTTTTAATATTCCTGAGTAGACTTCTCCAAAGTTTCCTCCTCCTATTTTTTCATTTAACTTATATCCTTCGCTCATTTTTAATTTATAATTATATTTTAATTTTTATTTATATCCTGATCAGGAATTATTTTATTTTTTACAATTTTCCATTATATTTTTATATATTTTATTAATTATAATGATTTAAGTTGAGGAAAAAAGAAAAAATTATAAAAATAATATTTAAAAAAATATAATAAAATTATTTAATGAAAAAGATTTAAAAAAATATAAAAATTCTTAATAAAAATAAATATATTAAATTGAGCCTTATTAATTTAAAATTATATTTTAATTTATCAATATCTACATTTCTCTATATTAATATCTATTTATTATCAAATAATTGAATTTCCAATTTTTCTTCCTTTCCAATAATACCTATTTGAGCATTATATAAAATTAAATAAATAAAAAAAACTCCCTTATTTATATTTTTATTCTTCAAAAATAAAAAAATTGTAATATCAATTATTTGATTTATCTTTACAATATCTCCATTATTTATTATTATATCTTTAATATAAAAATGGGATTCATTATCATCTGATTTATTCTTTAAACAACAATTAGCAGGAAAATCAATCGTACCATTATTTTTTAATTTAATTGTAGTTTTAATACAATTTTTTTTTTTATCTATATTATCTTTGGAAATTTTTTTTGTGATTAATGAAATAGCAAATGAATAAAAGTTAATATTAAAAATATTATTTATTTTTGATGGCTCAACCGTTTTATAAGAATTTTCTAATTCTTTAGGCTCTATAGTTTGTATTTTATTAATTTTTTTATTTTCTTTAATTGGAATTTGAATATCTAATTCATTATTAGATGAACGATTTTTTATTTCTTCTATGAATTTAACATTTTCTTTTCCTTTCTCAATTTCTAATTGGTTTAATCTTATATTTGTTTCCTTTTTATAATTTTCAAATTGATTTTTTAAGTTTGATAATTCATTTTCTAATTCTTTATTTTTTTGTAGAATCTCATTATTATTCAATTCTAATTTATTTACTCTTTCTTCTAGTTTTTTAATTATAGATAATAATTTTTCTTCATCATCTGAAATACGTTTTTCATTATTTCTATTATTAGAATTATTATTTAAAAAGCAAAATACTTCTTTAATTGATAAATCATTTAGAATATTTTCTTCATAAATGTCTTGATTTGTTATTTCAACTTCAATATCATTAAATTTTATATAAAATTTAATATCTTTTGTATTTTCAATTTTTAAGGCTTTTGCACATTGATTTTTAAAAGTTTTAAATGATTCATATAAATTAACAATAATTTTTTCTCCATTATAATTACAATAAAACACATCATCATCTGAACTTTTTTCCATTCACTTTTTTATTTTATTTTTAAGGTCACTTATCAAATATGTATTTATTTTTTTAAAATCAAATAAAAAAAAAATAAAAAATTAAAATTATAAAATATAAGAAAAATATTATTTAAAAAAATAATATATTTTTCTGTTTTAATATTATTTACTTTTTCCCAGGTTTCTTTTTTTTATCAGCTTCATCAGCTTTAACAATATCATCAAAACTCATTCCAAACTCAGGAGCAGTATACAATATTTTTTTACCAGTATCAACAAATTGTTGTCCATTTAAACTCAAAAAAATTTCTAATTCATATTCTCCTGCAGGTAATTGAGGAACTTCAGGAATTAAACAAGTAATTTTATTTTCATTAACATAATAAACAACAGTATCAATTTCAGAATTAGTTTCTGAATTAATTGTAGCAAATTTAATTTTTAAAGTATCAATTTCAGGGAAGAAACTTCCATAAAGTGCAAGACCATTATATGGTCTTTTATGAACATTTAATATTGTATCTTCTTCTTCTTTTATTTTCTTTTCATAATCAGCTAATTTTTTTTTATCTGTTGATGGTTCCATCATTCCTAAAACTGTTTTTTCATCTTCATTTAATTCTTCTTTTTTCATTAAAATATTATTTCTTTCTTCAAGATTTTGATTTTCTGCAAATAATACATAACATATTCTACTAACTTTAGCATCACAATAATGAAATGAACCTGCATTAATCCATTCTGTACCATTTAATGTAAATGATATTTCAAATGCATATTTTGTATATAAATCACTTGGATTTTCTGATTTTAAAATTGAATCATCACTTGTTATCCAATTTAATGGAACTGAACCTAAAACAAATGTTTTATCTTGACGATCCCATTGTATTTCTGTGAATCTTTCACCTAAACTTGATGTTATTTTTGCTTTTTTTGTAACTGAATCAAATAATCCATTACCATATATTTTCATTTGTAATCCTCCTTCAATTGATGATATATCTGGATATATTTTTTCTATTTGAATATCATAGAATCTATATATCATTGGAAAACCTGAAAATTGTTGACCATTTATTGCTACATCTACATTATATTCTACTTGATCTTGAGAGAAATTTTCTATTGTTGGTATTGTACATGTCATTATACCATTTTCATATGTTGAGAAACAACAATACCAATTTGCTTTATCTAATTGATTATCTAAGTTTTCTATATCCATTGGATTTATTATTGTCCCTTCTTGTTGTACTGAGGTTGTATTTTGACCATCTGTCATTTTACTTTCTTCTATTGATTTCATTTCATTTTGAGTTACTGATATACTTCCTTTTTTACTTTTAAATTGACGACTTGATACATCCATATTTACTGGTTTTGCTTGGAATCCTACAGTAAGGGAAAATAAGTATTTTTGAGGAATTTGATCAAGATTAATTTTGACTTGAAGTGGGGTATTTCCTTCTATTGCTCCACATTTAGGTTCTATTGCAGATATTTTTATTGTATTTGGATATATAAGGAATTTTTCACTATATTCTGTAAAGAAATTTCCATCAAATGTTACTTGTATTGTACAATTACATGGTAATTCTAAATTAGGACAAAATTCTAAGAAATTTGGTGTATTAACAAAAATAGTTCTTGATAATTTATCAAAATTACCTCTTACATCACGAGAAATACCACCAAAAAGAAAACGAACAGATAATTTAGGAAAGTCTTTAAAAGCAGAACCAATAATAGATAAAATAGTATTTCCAGTTGCAGGTCCACAAGAAGGAGAAACAGATAAAATTCTTAAAGTAGCAAAAGCAACAACACTAACTTCATTACAGAAAATATGAGAAAAGATTCTATTTCCAGCAATAACTTTAGGTAATTTAACCATACCAATATCACCATGACCAATATCTCCACTTCCCATAGAATACATAGTACCATTTTTAGCAATTAGAAAAGTACCACTAGTACTACAACCACATTTAACAATTGGTTGAATTAATTCACCACCTTCATCTTTTTCTATTAATCTAGGTTCAAATGAAGTAATAGTATTTCCTAAACCTAATTGACCATAAATATTCAATCCAAAAGTAACAGGATAACCTTCTTCAGTAACAACACAAGTATGTGAATATCCAGCAGAAACATAACAAGCTTTAAGTGGTTTTTCAGTATAAACTCTTTCTAATTTATTATTAACTAAACTTTCAGAAGTAGCACAACCTTCTTGATCACCATATTTATCAAGAATATCAATTCTAGTAGGTGTATCAACAATTTGAATTTTCCCTAAACCTAACTGACCTAATTTATTCTCACCCCAACCATATAATTCACAACTTTTAGTAATAGCAAGTGAATAATTATTACCACAAGTAATAAATTTAACAGGTTTTCTAAAAAAAAATCTAAGATATCTAGGAGATGAAGCAACTTTATATTGAGCACTAAGTCCTAATTGTCCTTCAAATCCCATTCCCCAAGTATATAAATCACCATTTTCAGCAAGAGCTAAACTATGAAATTCTCCACAAGCAATTTGAATAACTTTAACATTTCTTAAATTAGGAAGTAATTCAGTAGTTTCACTCCAAGCAGCACCACCTAAACCAACAACACCAAAATAAGGTTTTCCACTACATCTAACTTTTCCATCACTTGTTAATTTCATTAAATGATATTTTCCTTTACAAATTTGTATTATTTGAGAAGGTAGTTCTTCTTCATTTTCATTATCATTAAAAAAATCTTCTGGTTTTTTACCTTCACTTGTCATTGTCTTTTGTGCAGGATTATTTTCTTCATTGGAATGATTAACTGGAAGAGAATGATTAGTATTCATTTGTTCATTTTGTGAAAATTGATTTGTTTTCATCATATCTGCTGCAGTTCTTGTTTGAATTGATTTTACTTCTGAGGAAATGTGATCTTTGTCTTCTACAACATATACTGTGTCACCTCCTCCTCCTATTGCTAATATTACTTTCCCTATGAAATGTTTTAATGGCTCAAATTTCCCTTTTGTATCTTTGTTACATATTAAGATTTCTCCTACTCCTAGTTGTGGTGTTGAGAGTTCAGAAGTTTCAGACATTTTAATTATTTTTTTATTTTTTTTTTGAAGTTATTTTTTTAATTTATTTAAAATTATTTTTTTATCTATATTTTATTTTAAATAAAATAAAATTTTTGATTATCTCCATATCTTAAGCTGATAAATAAATAATTTTATCTAATCCTTGATAATCATCAATGTATCCCCAATTCATCCTATATTTATTTTTATATTATATATTTAAAATATGATTAATAAATTAATTAATATTAATTATTTTTGCTTCCAAGCAAAAAACAATTATTATAAATTTATTTCTATGTCCCTACTTTTGAAAGGTAAGTTATATATTTAAAATATATTTAATTTAATTTGATTTAAATCATTATTTTAAATTTTAATTATAAAATTATAAAATGGAAAATAAGATTTTATTATGGATGGATCCAGATATATCATCTGAAGAAAATCTATTTTATCAAAAACTATTAAAAAAGTGTATCAAAGAAAGTTATTTTTTTCCAACAGTAGATGAAGGAATAGAAAAGTTAAAATTAATTTACTTCAGATATACAATAATAATATTAAGTTGCCAATTTTATGATTATTTTTATAAACAATTTCAAAATAATTTAAAAAATTTTAACACCCTTTCAAAGGTATATATATTTACTTCTGAAGAAAATGCTCATTTAGTTAATGAAGGATTATATAATTATCAAAAGAAAATTACAAATATTAATGATTTGAAAAATGAAATTCAAAAACCTCATTTAATAGAATTAGAAGGAAATTCAATAATTAACAATATACCTTTAAATATTAATGAATTGTATGAGTGTAATGTTCAAGAATTTACTTTTGATATTATAAATGAATTGGAAGATATGATTTTACCTATTTTTTTTCAAAATTTAATTTCAGATTATGATTATAAAGAACAAATACAATTTCAAAGAAATATATATGAAGATTATTCATCATATTATGAAGATATAAAGTCTTTATTATTACCTATTTTTGATTATAAAGAAATTCCAATTGAAATATTAGCTAAAATATATTTAAGATTATATTCAATTGATTGTGATTTTTGTTATAATTTAAATTCTAAATTAAAAGAAGGAAATGGAAAAGAATATGTTCCATTTGTAAAATGTTTATATAAGGGAATTAATTCAAAAACTTTAAATCCTTTTTTTTCACAAAAATTATATCGAGGCACAAATATCGGAAAGAGTGAATTCCATGAATTGAAAAATTTAAAACAAAATCAAAAATATTTCCCAAAACTTATTGTTTTTTCAAGAGCTTTTTTATCTTTCAGTGAAGATAAAAATGTTGCTTTACGGTTTATTGAAAAAAAAGATAATTGTTATGAAATTTTATTTGAAATTGAAAAGACAAATTCTAAATTAGATATTTCATTATGTTCAAATGCAGATATAAAAAATATATCTATTTTTGAAGAAGAAAAGGAAATTCTATTTTTTCCTGGTTCAACCTTTGAAATAACAAATATTCAAGAAATAGATGGAATTAAGACAATAAAATTAAGTTATTTAGGTAAATATAAAAAGCTAATAAAAAAAAAACATCTTCATACTAATTTTTTCAAATTAATAAAACCAAATTCAAAATTTTATAAATTTATCCAACAAGAATCAAATAAAAAAGAAAAAAAAAACAGTGAAAATTTTTCATTATTTAGTTTATCAAATGTAGAAAATAAAATAAAAAAATCATTAATTCCAAATTTAGATAGTAAAATAATAAAAACAGAAAAAGAAAATCATTTTATAAAAAATTTAATATCACCATCTATAAATATTGAATTGAAATTATTATATAGAAAATCAATTGATGGAGAATCATTTGAAACTTTTCATAAAAAATGTGATAATATAAAAGAAAATATAATTTTTGTTAAATCAAAAGAAGGAATAAAATTTGGAGGTTATTATCCAAATAATTGGGAAAGTTTAGATAATGAAGTTGAATTCTTATGTGATGATGTTAAAATATTTAATATTGAAAAACAAAAAATTTTTAGTCATAAAACTAATATTAAATATAATATTATTAAAAGTAAAACAAATGGACCAAATTTTACTAGAGATTTTTCTTTTATTGTTAATGATATGAATACATGTTGTTCTTTTGGTAATGATGCATTTTTAGAAGAAAAAAATTTAGCAAATAATAAAAATGATATTTTTTTGGTTGATGAAGTAGAAGTTTTTCAAATTATTTATGAAGATTTAGAAGATGAAATTACAAATGGTTTTTCAAAAGAAATTTGTTATGATTGGTATAAAGAAACAAATCAAATTGATGATTATACATCAAACAAATTTATTGAAGATAATTGTCCAAAACCAGTACTTGAAGATAAAATTGATAAAAAAAAATATATCAAAAAAAAAATACATTCAATCATAACTATTAATAATCAAAATAATAATTATATTTTAAGTTATTATAAAATAAAACAAAATGATTTAAATTATCCAATACAATTAATAAATTATTTTTCTAAAAAAAATAATGAGTCAAATGATAAATTTAGTGGTGTTGAAAATGAAAAAGAAATTAAATTAAATTGTGAAAATTATTTTGAAAATAATAAAATAGATTTTTCACATATATTTAATGATGAAGGTATACATTCAATTAAAACTATATGTAAAAATACATTACAAAATATAAATTTCATGTTTTCAAAATGTACTTCATTAATATCAATTAATTTTTGTCATTTTAATAGTATTTTACCAAAAAATACTAATTTTTTATTTTATAAATGCAATAATTTAGAAACTATTGAATTTTCTAATTTTAATACATCAAATGTAACAAATATGTCATATATGTTTAGTGAATGTGAATCAATAACAATATTAAATTTAAGTGATTTTAATACAAGTAATGTTAGGAAAATGAATGGAATGTTTTTTAGTTGTTATAAATTAAATTATTTAAATGTTAGCTCTTTTCAAACAAAAAATGTTATAAAAATGAATAAAATGTTTTACAACTGTAATTCATTAAAAGAATTAAATTTAACAAATTTTATAACTGATAATGTTTTAGATATGAGTTTTATGTTTTATAATTGTAATTCTTTAAAAAAATTACAATTTAAATTTAATACTCATAATTGTATTAATATGGAATCTATGTTTTCCAAATGTTCATCATTGATTTCTTTGGATTTATCAAATTTTGATACTTCAAAAGTTAGAAATATGAATTCAATGTTTAATGAATGTAAATCATTAACTAATTTGAATTTAAATAATTTTTATACAAGAAATCTTAAAAATATGGAAAACATGTTTAAAAATTGTATATTATTAGAAGAGTTATTTTTATCTAATTGTATTATTTGCAATGTAGAAAATATGAGTAATTTATTTTATAATTGCTTCAAATTAAAAACATTGGATATATCTAACTTTGAGCTTCCACGTAATATAGATTATAAAAATATTTTTACAAATATGAATATTACTTGTAATATAAAAACAAATGATTTAAGGTTGAAGAAAGAGTTTAATAATTATATATATAATTAATAATTTATTCATTTATATTTTTATGTTTTTCATTTAAAATTCATTTTAATTAAAATTTCAAATATAATTATTTTATATAAAATAATTATAATTTACTTCTATCATCTACTTCTAAAATATGATTTAGAACACCTTTAACAGTAGAAAAATAAAATCCATAAATATTACTTTTAGTATAAGAAACAGTAAAATATTCAATTAAATCACAATAAATAAATAATTCAGGTAAATTAACTTTTATAATAATATATAAATAAATAGAAGTTAATTCATCTGCTCCAATATTTAACATTGAAGGATTAATAAATTCCTTCAAATCTTTATAAAAATCATTTATTGATTCTGTAATTAATGAACTCAATGAAGCAATTATTATTAATTTTTCAAATGGTGTTTTATAATTGTTTATTTCTTTTAAAAATATAATTGGATCTTCATATGGTTCTTTTATATGACTTACATTTTTATAATAATCACTAAATCTATTTGTAAATTTTTGTAATTTTGATGATTCTGATGTTATTTTGAATTTATTTCCATGATAAATATGATTGCTTTTTTCTTGTTCTTCTTCAATATTTAATTTTAAATTTAATTGTTTTGGACTTGTTGTATCTATTATTTCTTTTGTTTCAATTAATTCATATTCTTTTTTATTTTTTTTTAAATTTTCTAGATATTGTATTGTTGTATCATTTAATAGAAATTTTTCATTAATTCCTAAGTCTTTTGGACTTATATCACTAAATAATTCGATTTTTTCTTTATATAAATTCATATTATTTTTATTTACATAATATAATAAATTTTTCATTTTTTCATAAAAATTTCCTATATTAAAAAAAACTCCAATTATTAAATTTATTAATTCATCTTTTTCATCTGAAAATAATGATAAAGATATTGTTCTTGAATAAAATAATTTAAAAATAATATGAATTTCTACGATAAAATCTTGAATTTGTTGAATAAAATCTTCATAATCTTTTCTTATATCATTTTCATTTTCTTTATTTTTAATTTCTTCAATTTTTTTTTCTATTTCTTCAACAAAAATTAAATTAAACTGAGTAATTATCATATATATAGGATGATCTTCCTTATAAATGTGTTCTTTAAAAACTTTACAATATTCTTTTCTTTTCTTTTTATTTTTTTTATCTTCTTTTATCAAATCTATTAAATTATTATTTAAATCATCAGAAACTAAACTTTCAGTTAAATCATTTGATAAATCTAAATATGGATTTTTTAATGAATCATCATTCATATAATTTTTTGAATTATCTTTATTTTCTTTTTCTTTTTTTTTTATTATTTTTGGACAAGTCATTATTTTAAATTCTTCATAAAATAATTGACTTTCAAATTTATTTTCATTATAAAAATTACATTTTTGAATATAATTCAATAAATTTTTAGCCCAAGTATATTCTAAAGTACTTAAATAAATCATTAAATGACTTTTCCAAGGAATAAAAAAATTCACTTTATTTTTTTTATTTTGTAATTTATTATATAAACTAGATTTAAAATCAACACTTTCTAAACAAATATTTTGATTATTTAAATTATATTTATTATCTTTTAATGCTTTTATCATTTTTTTTTCAACTAAATCATAATAGCCATCTCTTTTATAATCTTTTTCATTATTTAAAATAGAATTTGATGAGCCCATTTCACCTTTAATGGTTTTTAAAAATATTTAAATTGAATAATAAAATAAAAAAAAATTAATGTATTCATCACATTCAAATAATGATTACAGAAATAATTATATAGGAGATTACATAATAAAAGAAACAATAGGAAATGGCACTTTTAGTATAGTAAAATTAGGAATTAATAAATATACAAATGAAAAAGTAGCAATAAAATTATTAGAAAAAAAGAAAATAACAGAAAAAAAAGATTTAGAAAGAATATTTAGAGAAATGTCAATTGTAAAAAATTTAAACCACCCAAATATAATAAAAACATATGAAATATTTGATAATGAAAAATACTATTATATGATAATGGATTATTGTAAAGGAGGAGAATTATTTGATTATATAGTAAAAAAAAGAAGATTAAATGAAGAAGAAACTTCATTTTTTTTTTATCAAATAATAAATGGTTTAGAATATTTACATTCAAAAAATATAGTTCATAGAGATTTAAAACCAGAAAATTTATTATTAACAGAAAAAAATAAATTAAAAATAATAGATTTTGGTTTATCAAATTATTTCAATTTAAATAAAGATAATAAAAAAAATTTATTAAAAACACCATGTGGAAGTCCATGTTATGCTGCTCCAGAAATGGTAAGTGGTAATAAATATAATGGATTTAAAACTGATATTTGGGCTATTGGAATTGTTTTATATGCTATGATTGTTGGATATTTACCTTTTGAAGATTCTGATAATGATATTTTATTTCAAAAAATTTTAGATTGTAATATTGAATTTCCTGAATTTTTAAGTGAGTTAAGTATTGATATTATTAAAAAGATTTTAAATGTTAATTGTGATGAAAGATATTCTATTTCTGATATTAAGAAACATCAATTTTATTTAAATGGTAAAAAAATTTTTGAAAGTATTTTTGGAAAAGAGGAAGACAATTATAATAATAATAAGAATATCAATACTTTTAATAGAAAAATTTCTGCTGGAAATATAATTACTATTAAATATAATAATCATAATACTGAAAATAATTTTTGTGAATTAAATGTTCAAAAGAAACAAAATGTTATGAATAAAATTAATAAAAATTCAAGTTTAAATGATGGTAAAAATATAAAATTAAAAACTGATTTTTCTAATTATCATATTAATAGAAATAATAATAATTCAAAATTTATATTTAATTCTCATTTAAGTGTAAAAAATATTAATATGGGAAATAACAAATATAATAATCAAAAACTAACTTTTCATACTTTTAAATCAATTATAGAGAAAGATAAAAAACAAATTAGTGAAGAAAAAAATATAAAGAATTTAAGATTAATTGATTATGATAAATTAAACCATAATAATAAAATTCAATTAAAAATTAATGATAAAAAAAATATTTTAATTAAAATAGATAGTAAAAATAAGGAAAAAATAACAGTAAATAATTCTCCAACTTTAACTAATAATGATTTTTCAACTCAATTCACAAACAATAAAATAAATAAACTTTTTATAAATCCCAAATTTAATTCAGGTTTATTACCTTTAATAACTCAAGAAAAAATAATAAAATTTCCAACATTAAGAAAAACTCCTTTAAAAACAGACTCTAATACAAAAGAACTTATTCAAGTTAAATCTACTAGATTAAAAGATTACAAAAATAAAAATAAAATTCCTTTTTCATTTCATAATATAAGAACTAATAATTATATAAATGTCACTATAAAAAGTATAAAATAAAAATAAAAAATTACAAATATTAAATTAATTCATAAAAGGATATTTTGTAAAAGACAAATCCTAAAAAAACTTAATTAATATTTAATTAAAAATTATTATAAATTATATTATAATTCAAATAATTAAATAATAAAATATACTTAATAATTAAATAAAAATTTCATTAATTTTTAATTAAGTCATATATAAAATAAATTAATTTCCTGAAAAATGAGTACATCAATAAACTCAAATAGAGGAAACATTACAATTAATTTAGATACAAAACAAACATTAACCTCAACAAGAAAAAGAAACACTGATTCTTTATATACTTCATCAGAGAGTAAGAATTATTTATCATAATAGAGAAAATCATAAATATATAAATATAAACGTTAAAGATAGAAAAGTAATGTCTCAGTCAAATAAAAAATTCAAAACTCAAAAAAAAAATTCAACTTCTACAAATCATCTTTTTGCAAATTATAAAAAAAATAAAAATACTTCTAATTCTGAAAGAAAATTAAGGAATTTTCCTAATTCAAAAATAAATTCAAGACAAAAAAGTGAAAATGTATTTTTTAAAATTGAAAATCTGAATTTAAATACAATTTCCAAAACTAAAAATGACTTAATAGAAAATAAAGAAAATATAAATATAAATTTATATAATAATTTTAATGAAAGTGAAAAAGAAGAAAAATTAGAAAAAGAAAAAAAAGAAAAAAAGGAAAAAG
>JAEEGK010005859.1_pt1 | contig 29699 bp, 14 predicted proteins | sample 8958771 | NCBI WGS metagenome assembly JAEEGK01 (sample SAMN16246547, study PRJNA631951) | gut metagenome | biome: gut microbiome; feature: rumen; material: SC-attached | host: Bos | place: Iran: Karaj | collected 2018-10 | reverse complement strand
GACGGGTGATTATGAGTATGTGCTGCCTACGGGCGATGTGGTGACGATCACACCTGATCCGGATGCGCATGTCACCAACGTGTCGGAGGGCGATGTTCCGAACTCGTTTACCTACACGGTGGAGAATGAAAGCAACTATCCCCCGGTGGAACCGGTGATTGGCACTCTGACGGTGACCCCGACAACTTTGACGGTGACAGCCTTGGATCAGACCTACACCTACAACGGAAATCCTCAAGGACCTGAAGGAACCTATACGAGTGGCTTTGACACTTACGTGACGGTGTCCGGTCTGCAGGGCACGGATGCGCTGACAAGCGTGACGCTGTCCGGTCAGGAGACGAATGTCGGAGTGTATGTTGACGAGATTATCCCGAGTGCTGTGCAGATCGGAGAGAACACTGGCAACTATACGATTGTCTATGAGAATGCCGATTTGACGATACAGACTGCGAATACGATTGTGATTACCTCATCTACGGATACTTGGGAATATGATGGTGACCCGCACACGGAACCGATCTATACGGTGACGTACGAGGGCGTGACCGACACGGCCACCCTGAACCCAGTGACGGGTGATTATGAGTATGTGCTGCCTACGGGCGATGTGGTGACGATCACACCTGATCCGGATGCGCATGTCACCAACGTGTCGGAGGGCGATGTTCCGAACTCGTTTACCTACACGGTGGAGAATCCAAGCAGCTATTCTGGAGTGGTACCCGATTTCGGTACTCTGGCGGTGACCCCGGCAGAATTGACAGTGACAGCCCAGCCTCAGACCTACGTCTATAATGGAAGTGCTCAGGGTCCTGCAGGTACCTACACGAGCGGCTTTGACACTTACGTGACGGTGGTAGGCCTGATGCCTGGTGACGAGCTGACGAGTGTCACAGTGAGCGGTAGCCAGACGAATGCGGGTGTTTATCCCACTGAGATTTTACCGAGCGATCTTGAGATCGGTACTGCGACCAGCAACTACTCAATCACGTATGTTCCCGCTTCACTCACCATCACCCCGATTCTCACCATCACGGCCACCAGCGAAACCAAACCGTATGATGGTACAGCCTTGGTTGGAAGCTACACCAGCGATGGTTTGCTTGCCGGCGACGTGCTGAACGTGACGTTGAACGGTTCACAGCTCTGCGTGGGCGAAACTGCCAACGAAGTTGTGAGTTACAGTGTGATGCGCGCTGGCGTGGATGTCACAGCCCAATACATTGTCAACACGGTAAATGGTTTGCTCACTGTGACACCGGTGACCACGGGATTCGCTTGTCCTGCCGCCGTAACGCTTACCTTGAATGATTGTGACGATAATATGGTTGTTACGGAGAGCCAGCTCGGCACCCCGACTCATGCGCTGATCAGTGCTGGATTCGCTACGGCCTTGAATAACCTTGCGTTGGTCAACCCGATGGCGGAAGGCACGCACGCGGTGAAATGGTACTTCCTCGATGGCTGTGGCAACAAGATGGACTCCTGTACGCAACTGGTCACAATACAACGTCCTGAATGTGTTGGCGTTACCTATCATGGCCATCCTTATCCCGCTGTCCAGATCGGTTCGCAGTGCTGGTTGGCTGAGAACCTCCGCAACGAAGAGGATGCAGATAACAATTCTATCGCGAACTTCCATCCTCTCAATGACGATCCGGCCAATGTGGACACGTATGGCTACCTCTACTCATGGTATTCTGCCGTGGGTGTGGAAGAGGGCAACGATGCGGTTATGCCCACCACTTATCTGGATGACTGCGGCGATTCGTATGTGCGCGGTATCTGTCCTGCTGGATGGGCTGTTCCTTCCCAAGAGGATGTCAACAAACTCAGAGCGGCTATCGAAGATAACGTCTCTGTCTTGAAGGGAATGGATCCTCAGTACTGGTTGCCGGGTGCAGCTGGCACGACCCCGAACACGGGATTCAATGCCCTCGCCGGAGGTTTCTACAACAGTGCAACTGGACGTTACGAAAGAATCAACCTGGCCGCTTACTTCTGGGAATCTAATTCCACGCTGAATGTCTCTGACGTAATCACTGTGGTGATCTCCTACTACTGCGATTACACGATAGAAGAAATCAGTCCGAAGACCGACCTGCGTCCTGTCAGATGCGTCCGCAAGATTGCGCACTGATGAGCACAAAGCAGTCTTCCACGACTGTCAGATAATCTTAAACAAGCAGATGTGTGGTTTTCACGCATCTGCTTTTTTTATGGGGCAGGCTGCGTCTTGTAGTCGGAAAAAGAGGGTTCAAAACCCCCTCGTTTCTCGACTCGTAACTGTTGATAACTTGTTGATAATTCTCTCGTGTCGTAAATATTGCATCCGTGACGGATGCTGGTTTATTTTATATTTTTGCATCGTTGTTCTGCCAATAGGGTAGAGCAGTAGTGTTTATTAGAAAGAAAGCGAGTTTTAACACATGCTGGGTTTCACTTTCTTTTTATTAAGATAATTCACGAAAAATTGAGGAAGATGAAAAAGATAATAGCAACGACAATTCTGTGGCTTTTGCTAAAGGGGGCAAGTTTCCTTATGGCGCAGAATCCGTTATATCAGGGTATCATATATGTTACCCCGACGGGTGCGGGCACCCATTCCGGCAACAGCTGGGAGAACGCTACATCATCTATTGATACTGCTCAAGCCTTAGCAGAGGAACACGATGCCATGGTGTGGGTGGCCGCCGGCATCTACTATGGTGACACCACTGCCACATCCGAGAACGCTTTCACGATGGTGAACGGTGTGAGCGTCTATGGCGGATTTGCAGGCAACGAACCTGCGGACTATGATTTGTCGTTGCGGGATACAGAAACAAATGCGTCTGTCTTGGATGGTCAGGACGTTAGACGAGTGCTGTTTCAGCCTGACGGTTTTGGAACACGAACGATGTGGGACGGTTTTATCCTTCGTCATGGCCGGACTACGGGGAACGGTGGAGGTGCATACTTGCGGAGTAATGGTGTGTTGAGTCAATGTAAGGTTACCGCGTGTATGGCCGGTGGTGGAGGCGGTGTGTACTGCACGGCGGGAACCCTTTCCGAGTGTGTCATTACAGGTTGTACAGCCGGCAACGGCGGCGGCGTGAACTGCACGGACAACACCACCGTATCGTCCTGCACGATAACCGATAACAACGCAACAGGAAGCGGCGGTGGTTTGTATTCCTATAATTCAACCATTGTTGATTGCGATATCATAAACAATGAAGCCTCCGGATACGCCGGTGGAGTTTACTGCTATTACTTTACGGGAATCAGCTTTAACGTTCACCCCACCAAAATGATTCGTTGCAGGATTAGCGGGAACCGCTCGTCCAACAGCGGCGGCGGAGTCTGTATGGGATATGGGAACGACGAAGTGAACAGCTGCTTGGTCTCGAATAATTCATCCAACTCGACGGGTGGCGGTGTTTATGGCAATGGACATCTTAACAATACGACAGTGGTGCGAAACAGTTCCACGGGCGACGGTGCGGGTGTAAACGGAAGCACCTCCACAACACTGCAAAATTGTATTGTGTGGGGCAACGAACAAAACGGCGTCACGAATAACATGAACGGGAGCAGCATCGTTTGTTCGCATACGGCCCTTGAAGGTGGCTATCCTGGGACGGAGATGGTCTTCTTGGGCAACTATGAGAACAGTCCCCGGTTTGCAAACCCTTCTGTAACAGCTGGTACGGACGATTCCACTGCCAATGTTGATTGGCATTTGATGTTCGGATCTCCTTGTGTCAACAAGGGCGATAATGCCGCACTGACCGACAGCCTTGACTTGGACGGCACGGCACGAATCAAACGCGACACGGTGGATTTGGGGTGTTATGAATCCGATTATTATAGTGTGCCTGTGACCGGCTTTGGCAACATTATCTATGTTACACAGACAGGATCCGGTAATCAATCTGGCGGCAGTTGGGTCAATGCCATGACTTCCGTTGAGGAAGCTCAGACTTTGGCACAGACAAACAATGCCGTGGTCTGGGTGGCTGCTGGTACGTACTACGGCGACACCACATCTTCCAATGCCTTCACGATGCGTGATGGCGTAAATGTCTATGGCGGTTTTGCTGGTAATGAACCTGCGGACTTTGACCTTTCGCAGCGCGATTTCGAGACCAACGCCACCATTCTGGACGGACGGAATGAAAGGCGTGTGCTGAACCAGCCGTATGAGTTCAATAAAGAAACCGAATGGGATGGCTTTACGATTCAGAACGGACGAATATCTGGCGACGGTGCCGGCGCGAATTTACAGCGAAATAGCAAGTTGTTACAATGCAAGGTGCGGAACAATTATTCGACTAACGGGAATGGCGGTGGTATATGTTGCCGCAACGCCTCGGTGGAGAGTTGTGATATTGTGAACAATTCGTGTCGGAAAAAAGGCGGCGGGGGCTATGTGTTATCTTCGACAGTCTCTGATTGCAGAATTGAAAACAATACTGCAACGAATGGGGGTGGCGGCATTTCTGCGGATGCGTCTGCCGTTGACAATTGCCGGATAGTTAGCAACCAATCGGCTGGCGACGGTGGCGGTGCTTGGTCTTACAATACTCGGTTTACACACTGTGACATTATTGGGAACATCTCTAATCTCAGTGGCGGCGGGGTGTATTCCTACTTTAGTGCATTTATTTTCATGAATGTGGCACCTACCATTGTTTCCCAGTGTAGGATATCCAATAATTATGCGGGAAGTAGTTCTGGTGGCATAAGAATGGGCTACTACAGTGACGAGGTGTTGAACAGTTTGGTGTGTAATAATACTTCAGGTTCCGGTACTGGAGGAATGACAGGTAGCGGGAATATAGTGAACACGACAATAGTCCGTAATTTGTCAGGCGGTAATAGTGCTGGTGTTACGGGTGATGTCAATCTGAAAAACTGTATCGTCTGGGGCAACAAAAATAGTACAGGAGCGGCAAAAAATATCGTTGGGAAAGAGATCGTTTGCTCCTATTCTGCCGTCGAAGGCGGTTTCATAGGGGAGGGCAATTTCACACTCGCCGAAGAGAATGGCAGTGCGGATAATTCCCCGTATTTTGTGAATCCGACAATCGGTACAGGTGAGGCATACGACAATGGCGATTGGCATCTGCTTCCGCAGTCTGTTTGTCTTAATATGGGAAGTTTGGACACGACGATTCTTTCTGACATTGATTTGGACGGACAGCCACGTCTGCAACAGAATCGTGTGGATATGGGTTGTTATGAATATCAAGCGGCTGCAGACGGCACGGTGAACATCTCGGTTGTCAGTGGCGATATCATGCGAGGCGGTGCGGCTGGAGGTGGATACTATAATCCAGGTGACACCGTACGGCTTCTCGCCATCCCCAACTTGTACGCCCGTTTCCTCCGCTGGAGCGACAACGACACCACCAACCCGCGTATGGTGATTGCAAGTGTTGACACAGCTTTTACGGCTTTCTTTGAACTTGACCTGCCCGAATTGCATGTCACCTCCATCTCTCATTCGGAACTGATTGGCGGCGATTCCGCCACCATCACCTGGACAGTCCGGAATGATGGAACGGTACCCACCCCGAGTGGAGCTGTGTGGTATGATAGAGTATGGTTGTCACCCGAGCCCAAAGTGGACGTTGATATTGAGAGCGGATCTCTGGTATTGCTGGGAACACTTCCTAATATGTCTGCACTTAATCCCGGTGATTCATATACACAAACTATGGAGGTCAATATTCCATTGCAGATTTCAGGTGATTACTATCTCTTTGTGATTACGGATGCTTACGACGCCGATCAGATTTTCTGGGAGGATGGGGTTGAAATCCCCTATAACCCACCAACCTATTATGGTGCCTTGAGTCATAATTGCTATGGGTCGAATTGCGTGAATGATGCAGGAAACAAAATCCTTGAGATCTCGGAATATGACAACAATCCTCGCTATCCGTATTATCATGATAATTTCTTCTATGATTTTTCAGAGGTGCATATTCCTCAATTTCCGGATTTGAAAGTCACCTCCGTGTTCCCCATCACACAGAATTTCTTTTCCGGAACAGCGGTGAATCTGACCTATCAGGTGACCAATGATGGCGATTACGTCACGTGGAGGTCGGATTGGCGGGATGTGATTTTCGTGTCAAACAGTCCCGAATTCGACTCGGATGCAGAGATTCTGCAGATTGTCCCGCACCACGGGTTACTATGGCCTGATTCCTCCTATCAGGTCTCCACAGACGTAACCGTACCGTTGGATTTGTACGGCACTGCGTATTTTTATGTGCATACGGACTATTATGACCAGATTTATGAGCATATCAATAATTACAACAACATCACCCGCTCCGACTCTGTCAATGTCTTCCTTACCTTGCCGGCGGATTTGGTTCCCCAGAATATTACAACAGACAATGTGGTCAGCACAGGGGCAACCTTCAACTTCTCATACGAGATACACAACCAAGGGGCAGGTGCGCCGAATCATAATACTTGGGAGGACAAATGTTATCTCAGTACGAATGCCAATACGTTGGAAAATGCCGTCCTGATTGCCAGTGATCAGCACTTCAATGGCCTTGCGGCAGGAGAATCGTATGCTGTACAGCATTCAATCTCACTTCCCGATGGTCTTACCTCCGGCATATATTACTTGTTTGTGAATGCTGACGCTGAAAACAATGTTTTTGAATATACGAGTGAAGAAAACAATCTTGCACGCTTTGCGCAGCCGATTTCAGTGGTGCAACCTGATTTGCAAATTGTATCCCTGAATGTTGACGACACGCTTCATGCGGGTGTTGAAGTGGCTTGCATCTATCAGCTTGCCAATGCGGGCGCGGGTGCGGTCATCAATCGTACAATGACAGACTACTTGTATCTTACACAAGCCCCAGACGGGACTGCTGCCACTCAAATTGGGGAATTGTCGTACAATCTTTGGCTGAATGCCCAAGACACAACCTTGAAAATGAGTAATGTACGACTTCCTGATGATTTACAGTCGGGAGTCTATTTCCTTTTTGTTAAAACAAATGAACCTCGTGTCGTGAATGTACCCCGTTCCGTTAATGAGTCGGATTATAACAACAACATGTCACCCATCAAACGGGTCTATATCCATTACCAGCCGCTTCCCGATTTGGTTATCACGGATATTGAATTGCCCGACACCGTGACGGCGGGTGATTCCGTGGCCATGCGCATCCACCTGCACAATCAGGGTGAGGTTCCGGCTAATATCGGAAATTTGGGCTGGCGACTGTTTGCCACTAAAGGCAGTCATCAGTACGATTGTGTCGTCGGCTCTGGCGATGCGGATACCACCGTGTTGCCTCCTGGCGGTTCGGTATATCTGCTGAAAAACGTATTTATATCGCCGATTGTTTTCGGGAGTCCGGCTTCGTTCACGTTAGCGGTAAATCCTAATCATGCTTTCACGGAGTCCATTTATAGTAACAACAGCCATACTTTCAGTCATTTGGTGCAACCTTATCCGTTTGATTTGGCCGCTGACCAGCTTGCTACCTTGAACGAAACCATTTCTGGGGAATACATTCCCGTAACGTGGACGGTGGAGAATGCCGGGACCATGCCAATGGAGTCGCAACCGATGTATATGCGTCAAGATACGACATACGTGCATTCCTTAGGCACACTCCAGATACCGTGGTACGACCGCGTCTATCTTTCTACGGACAGCCTCTTTGATTCCGGTGATGAGGAAATCGGCGCTTATACCCGAAACCAGGCGTTGAATGCTGGCGACAGTTACACGGCGAATTTGAACTGCCGGATTCCCGTGGCCGCCGATGGAGACTATTACGTGTTGGTGGTCAGCGATGCCACGAACGTCACCTTTGACTACCGAAGAGCTAACAATGTGTGTGGACAACCTATTTCCATTACGCAAAGCACACTGCCGGATTTGCAGATGGACACCTTGTCAACCATCAGCACTCTTACGACAGGGGATTCCTATCAAGTCCGCTATACGGTTTCCAATGTCGGGGAACACGTTACCCATGACGACCGATGGACGGAAGCCATTTACTTGAACAACCAACCGACATTGGTGGATGCGGTGCTGCTCGGTTCCAAGACCCATTATGGGTTGTTGGATGTTTCCGAATGGTACTCCGACTCTCTCAGTGTGACCATCCCGAACACGTGGATTGGCAATTGTTATCTGATAGGTGTGACGGATGCCACCGGTCAAATTGTGGAATCGAACGACGAAACCAACAATATGTTCGTTCTGCCCGTGTCCATCACTCGTCCTTTGCCATGCGATCTGACGGTGATTCCGCCAGACATTCCGGAGAGTGCGATGGTGGGAGAGGATATCCAAATCTCATGGACATTGCAGAATATAGGGCTGAATACAGCGCAAGGCAACATCAAGGATGCCGTTTATCTCTCCATCGACAATACTTGGAGCAGCGATGACATCATGTTGGGCTCCGAGACGTTTGCCGTTAACCTTGCCGCCAATGGCCAGCAGCAGCGGAATGCCACGTTGTTCTTGCAGGGCGTTCCCATCGGCGACTATTATGTGGTGGTGAAGACCAATATCCTCAATGCGTTGAATGAAAACTCTTACGACAACAACAATTCGGTCTCATTGTTGAAAATACATCTGGATTATCCTTCCTTGTACATCGGTCAGGAAGAACACAGCCAACTGAACTCCGGCCAATCCATCTATTACAAACTGGAAGTGGGGCCGGAATACGAACATCAGACACTCTCCTGCAAGTTGACGGCTCCCTCGCCATACGTGTCGAACGATTTGTACATCGCCTATTCTTCGGCACCTTCCGCTTCGAATTTTGACTGGAGTGCAACCAGGCCCTACGTGCAGGCGCAGGAAATCCTGATACCTTCTTTGAGTCAAGGAGTTTATTACATAATGGCTCATGGACAAACCGCGGATGATGCTTCGCAGTCGGTTACGCTTTTGGCCTCCATCATCAATTTTGAAATCATCAGTGTCAATGTCAATAGCGGCACGAACGCCGGTTCGGTGACCACACAGATTACCGGAGCCAAGTTCGATACCATTATGGATTTCAGACTGGCGAATAGCAACGCCTATCTACCTGCTGAGAAGGTTTTCTTCCATAACTCCACCGAAGCGTACGCTACGTTCAACCTGTGCGGCCAAGAGCCGGGTGTCTATGATATGGAGGCCGAATTGCCGGGCGGCATTATCACCGTCAAAGGACAGGCCTTTGTGGTGGAACCCGGTCTGCCGGCGGAACTGCAAGCCCATATCATCGCCCCGGCAGGTGTCCCCGTTGGCACCACATTTACCGTAACCATAGAGTACGGCAACAACGGCTCCACAGACCTGGATGTGTCGGGATTCCTGGTTGTGTGCACGAATGGATTCCCCATTGCGCTCTGTAGCGACAGTTTGGTCAACAACGCCATGGAGTTGACTTTAGAGACAGCCGAAGCCAACGGCAATCCTGATGTGATACGTCCCGGCCATTTCGCCACGAAGACCATTTTCGTGAAGGCGAACCGTGTGGGAAACATTGAATTGAAGTTGTACCCGATCAGAAGACAGTATTAATTATGATGACAATGAAACGATATACAATGGATAAAAGAAACATATTGGTTTGGGCATTGCTTATAGGTGGTGTTATTGCTGCTTCGGCGCAAACCATCACCCGCCCCAAAATATCGTGCCCCAACGGCATCTATGTGAACAGCTACAATGGAGATCTGTTTTACCAACGAGTTGATTTGCAGATTCCCAATCGGGGACTGGATTTGGAAGCGGTGTTCTATTACAACAGCACCTCCAACCGCATCAACTACGGTTATGGCAACGGTTGGAGTTTGGGTATGGAGATGCGCTATATACCGGATTCGGCGGGCATCATCATTGAATTAGGTAGCGGTCGGCAGGATTTATATACGAAATTCGGAGATAGCCTAATCGCTCCAACGGGTATATTCAATACGCTATCTTACATCAATGACGGCTACCAGCTGCGAACCAAGGAGGGCACCCGCTACTTTTTCACCGACACAGTGTCCAAGCGCATCACCCGTATGGAGGATCGCAACAACAATGCGCTCAACCTGAGCTATACGGGTGGACATCTGACATCCATTTCCGATGACCACGGTCGTGCGTTGCAGTTCGAGTGGACAGACTCGCTGATGACCAAGATGACCACCTCCTTCGATAATCGCACTTGGAGTTACCAGTATGATGAAAATGGCAACTTGGCGCACGTGACCGACCCGATGCAGCGCACGGTGCATTACGGCTACAATGGCGACAACCGGTTGTGTGTGCTCACCGATGCGGCGGGCTACAGCACCTACGTGACCTACAACGGCGACGGCATGGCACACCGCGTGAAGACGGATTTGAGCGACAAGTCCATCCGCTACGAGCAGGCGTTGAAACAGACGGTCTTCATTGACTACCTCACTGATGGCAACAACCAGTTCTCCACCTACTATTGGGACGACCAAGGCCGTGTGATAGAGAAGAAGGGCAACTGTTGCGGCTTCAGCAGCAAGTTGACATACGATGACGATAACAATATCAGAACGCATGAGGATGCCAATGGTCATGTCACCACTTACAATTATGACCATAATGGCAATATGCTGAGTTCCACGGATGCATTGGGACAAACACAGTATTATGTATATGAGCCTGTCTATAACAATCTTACCCGCTATACGGACAAGATGGGAAATGTCTATACGTTCACTTACGATGACCGTGGTAACCTGACGGAGATGCGCACCCCGCTGAATACGACCACCTCGTTTACATATAACAATTGGGGTCAGGTGCTGACCTCTACTGATGCCAACGGCAATACCACCACCTTCACCTACGATGAATACGGCAATCTTGAGACCACTACTGATGCCTTAGGTAATACCAACACCATGACCCACAATGTGGCAGGCCATGTCACCTCCTCTAAGGATCCTTATCAAGCGGAGACCCGCATGATATACAACAATGCCGACGAGTTGATCCGGATGGTGGATCCGTTGGGCAATGCCATGCAGATGAGCTACGACAGCCGGGGTGCGATAACGGCCATGACGGATGCCAAACAGCAGGTGACGCATTTTACCTACGACGCGCTTCGACAGCCGATTTCCATTACCGGTCCGATGAACAACACCGTAACCACCACCTACAATGCCAAGCAGAAGCCCACCCAGATGGTAGATGCCATGAACAACGCCGTGAAACGGGTCTATGACGACCACGACTGGTTGACCTACGTGGTGGATGTGCTGGGCGATACAACATGGTTTTCATACGACAATACGGGTCAAGTGATTGGCATACAGATGCCCAATGGACAGGAATTAACCTACCAATACGATGTGTTGGACCGTTTGGTGACTACGAGTGACAGGATGGGTACGACCGCGCAATATGTGTATGATGCCAACGACAATGTGGTGGAAAGCATTGATGGCGAAGGCAATCACACCTATTTCACCTACGATGCGATGAACCGTTTGGTACAGATTACCGATGCCAATGGAGGTACCTCCCAATACACCTACGACAACAACGGCAACATCCTGACCTTTACCGATGCCAACGGTCATACCACCACCTTCACCTACGATGCCCTGAACCGCCAGTTGACCACTACCGATGCGTTGGGACATACCACCTCGCACGTGTATGATGCCAACGGCAACATGACTTCGATTACGGATGCGAAGGGACAGACCACTGCTTACACCTACGATGCCAACGGCCAGCTGACCCAGATAGCCTTTGCGGATGGCAAAACGCGGACGTTTGAGTATGACGGCAACGGTAATATGGTGCGCCAGAAGGACGAGGCTAACCGTTACACGACCTTTGCCTACGATGCGCTGAACCGATTGACGACAAAGACCTATCCCGACAACAGTACCCACCAGTTCACCTACGACCTGAACGGGAATATGCTCTCGGCGGTGAACGCAGACGCTACGGTGCAGTTTACCTACGATGCGGCGGGGCAGGTGCTTTCCGAAACCATGAACGGCAAAGCCACCACCTACAGCTATAATACCCGCCAGCGCACGATAGGCATTACCTATCCGGGAGGGCGCAGCATTACTGAACAGTACGACTACCGTGGACGTTTGGCCGCCATTGAGGAAAACGATAACAATGTGGTGAGTTTCAACTACAACAATAACGACTTCCTCACCCAGCGCACCTACCAGAACGGTACGGCCACCAACTACACCTACGACCTACTGAACCGTCTCACCCGCATTATGGACAACCCGCAGGTGGTGGATGTGGAGATGACTTACGATGCGGTGGGCAACATCCTCTCCAAGAAGGATTTGTTGCATCCTACCAAGAGCGAGGCCTACACCTACGATGCCGTGAACCAGTTGATTGGCTTTAAGAAAGGGACGATGACCACGGGTGTGGAGATTCCCAACCCGATGCGGCAGATCCACTACGTTTTGGATGCCGTGGGCAACCATAGCACCGTGACCGAAGACGGCCAGACCACCACCTACACCGCCAACAGCCGAAATGCCTATACAGCGGTGAGCGGAGCCTCCAACTACACCCCACAATACGATGCCAACGGCAACCTTGCCCAAGACGACCACCACACCTACACCTACGACTTTGACAACCACCTAATAAGTGTTGACAACGGAAACACAGCAATCTATGTCTATGACGCCCTCGGTCGCCGTGTCGAAAAAACGACAATGTTGCCAACCCCAACAACCATCCACTACTATTATTCCGGCGACCAAATCATAGAAGAGCGCGACGGCAACGACCAAATGACCGCCACCTACCTCTACGGCATTGGCATTGACGACATCCTGCAGATGCGCCGCAACGGACAGGACTACTGGTACCACAAAAACCACCTCGGTTCCGTTGTGGCCTTGACCGACGGGCAGGGTAGTGTGGTGGAACGTTACGAGTACGACCCTTACGGAAAGTTGACGATTTTCGATGCTAACGATAATGTGCAGACCATTTCTGCCGTGGGCAATATTTACTACTTCACCGGCCGCGAGTACGACTTTGAAACAGGTCTGTACCACTATCGCGCCCGCAGTCTCCATCCAGGCCTTGGCCGCTTCATGCAGCACGACCCGCTGCTGTATGTGGATGGCATGGGGCTTTTCCACTATGTGGGGAATATGCCGACGATGATGGTGGATCCGGGGGGAGAATGGATCCATATTGCTGTTGGAGCAGTAGTAGGAGGAGTAATAGGTGCAGGAATAAAAGGCTATGTGGCATGGAAAAATGGACAAAGGGGATGGGATTTGGTCAAATCTATCGGTATAGGAGCTTTGACAGGTGCTATTGGTGGCGCATTACTCGCTGCAGTTCCAGCTGCAGCCTCGTTAGGTGTTTATTTGCTTGTGGGCGCAGGAGTTGGTTTTTTGGAAAATCTCCTTGATCAAGGTCTTTCAAAAGGATTTGATTGTATTGATTGGGGCGAGGTAGGAATGTCTACAGTATTAGGTGGGGTGTTCGGAGCAGCGGGTAAAGGCTTGAAAGATGCTGTGGCATGGATGGCTAGGAATGCTGCAAATGGAAGTTTTCCACAATGGGCAAATAAGTTGTTGTATGGTAATGGAAAAAATGTTGTTCTATGGAGTAATCTTGGAGAAGATGGTGCAGTTCGTGCTACCAACTGGGTACGATCTAATGGAGGTGTAACATTGGAAATGACTCCTATGGGGCGGATGCTAAAGGCCACAAACGCTTCGACAGAATCGTGGAGCAATGGATCGGTTGGTTTTGTACGTAATGCAAAAGGAGGAAAAGTTAGGAAACTTTTCGACCGTGTTCAAAGGAAAGTTGATATGAATGAAGATCCAACAAGGGGAAGGATATTTCGTTTGTACGAAAAACCAACAGCTGAAAAAGAAGGATTCATAATTCACTATACTGATATAAGAAGAACATTATAATAAAATAGTTGTAAAGTTGAAAATAAATTTTGAAAAGAAATAAAACACTAATGTTGTTGATTATTGCGATATTGCAAAAAATCTGTTTTTTCGGATTTCCACAAAAATGCATTCAAGACCAGCAGAACAAGGTTGAAAATGCTGGGGAATCAAAACGTGATTCTAATTCTGAACAAACGGTAACTCGTAGTGTTATCAGCCCTGTGTACCCTACGAAATCATCGGCCTGGACGGATATAACGCTCCAGAGAGCACGGACACGCTATGGTGGGTTTTTGTGACTCCGAGCTTAACCTACACCACCTATTTTGAGAACGATGCGGATTTGGCGATGGCGGCAGCGAGTAAGGGTACGATTAACGTGCCGCTTTATGAGAAGCTCAACTACGCTATCTTCAAAGAGGATGGGCAGCTATAATGATGATACGTTTTGATTAAAAGTTTACAATAAAGATGATATGCTGAAAATAATTTGTTTATGAAAAACAATAAGATTCTAATACTGATTTTGCTTTTGCAAGGCCTTTGCTTTGCTGGCTTTGCCCAATGTGAGTCAATTGAGCCCCAAGAAAAATCTAAAAATGCTCAATCCCAAACAGACCAAAATCCCATAGACAGTGTAATCATCGCGTCTGTCATTCCCTGGGACCCCAATGAAATCATCGGGTTGGACGGGTATGATGCGGCAGGGAGCGTGGACACGTTTCGGTGGGTGTCGGCCACACAGAGCTTGGCCTACACGGTCTATTTCGAGAATGATGCTGATTTGGCCATGGCCGCGGCAAGAAAGGTTTCCGTCACCGTGCCGTTGCATGAGAAACTCAATTTCGCCACCTTCGGGGTAGGCAATTTCGGTTTCGGCAGTTACATTTTCGAGGTGGAGGGCTCGCCGTCGAGCTACCAGACCCGCATCGATTTGCGGGATTCGTTGGGCATCTTTGTGGATGTGGTGGCCGGTTTTGACATCGTCCATAACGAGGCCTTCTGGATATTCCAGTCCATCGATCCCGCCACGGGATTGCCGCCAACAGCTATTAACATGGGTTTCCTGCCTATCAACGATTCGCTACACAGCGGCGAAGGTTTCGTCAGCTTCACCATCAAGCCCAAAGAGGGACAGTGCGTCACGGGCGATACCGTTACGGCCACGGCATCAATTGTGTTCGATGTCAACGAGGCCATTCCCACCAACACGTGGGTGAACACGATTGATGCCTTCGCGCCTACGAGCACGCTTACCATAACCCCCAATGCGGCAGGGGATATGCTCGTTGCCACATTCGCGGGCGAAGACGATGAAGGAGGCTGCGGTATCAAGCAGTACAAACTCTACTATTCCGTCAACGGCTCTTCGTATCAGCTGTACGATGTCTATCCTGTCGGGGACACGGCAGAAATTCCGGTGGAAACGGGCATGGAGTATGAGTTCTTCACGCTGGCGGAGGATAATGTGGGCAACTGTGAGCAGATGAAGACCCAGCCGGAATACAATATAGGTACCAACTTTGTCACCTTGGCCGTCAACGCCTTCCCGCAGGAGGCAGGCACCGTAACAGGCGCTGGTACCTATTCGGTGAACGACACGGCGGTGCTTTCTGCCACGGCTTCGGAAGGCTACCATTTCGTCAACTGGATGTGCCAGGGTGTGCCGCTCTCCTCGCAGACCCCGTATGCGGTTGGGGTGACGCAGAACCAGACCTTCACCGCTTTCTTTGAACGTAACGCCTACACGTTGCAGACGTTGGCGGCAGAGGGCAGCACCATCACGGTCACTGACCTTAACGGCAACGAAGTGCCCTCCGGCAGTACGGTTCTGCACGCAGACAAACTGATAGTGCAAATGGCTCACGAGCAATGCTACGACATCATAGGAGGGTTGGCAAACGGTCTGGCCTTCACTTCCGGAGATACGCTGACGGTTACATCCGATTTGGCTATCAGCACCCAGACAACACCCTTGTTTAACACCATAGACACCTCCGCTGTGGCCTGCGACAGCTTCACTTGGAACGACAGCACCTACACGGAGTCGGGAGATTATATGTACTATAGAACCAACGTGGCGGGCTGCGACAGTGTTGTTACATTGCACCTGACTGTTGCAGACGCACCGGCTTTGCAAGCGATTGCTGGTGAAGAAGAGCTCTGTTTGAACCAGTTCGCAACCTATTCCTACGACATTTCGGATCCCAATTACCATTACAGATGGTTCAAAGACAGCGAAATATGGGCGATAGATGTGCCGACGGTGACACTTCATGAGTTGAGCGAAGGTGTTGTGACGTTGACGATGCAGGTAGCCGATGAGCAGTTCGGTTGTGATGCCGACACCTCACTGTTTGTCCAGGTGGTTAACCATATCGCCCCTGATACCACTGAGATTCTCCGCGTGGTGAATACGAATATCCTGGTTTGTCAGCCCGTCAATTCCGACTACGGCGAAGTCCATTACCGCTGGGGTTATACAAACCGCTACACAATGAGTGAAATGGTGATGTCGGGAGATCAAACTTATTGCCTCTACGATTTTGGCATTGATACGTTATCCTATCTTTATTGGGTGGAAACCTACCTTGAGAGTCCTATAGGGGAGGGCTGCGACAACCGTTCCTATTACAGCCATGGATATACAACGGTCACTTCCGAATACGATGCCAATGCGGTAGAAGCATACCTTTCGAACAATCGTATTGTATTGTATGTCAATATTTTGTCGATAGATAATGTTATAGCAGCATTGTATGATGTGAATGGTAAGCTGTTGATTGCAAAGGAATATGGTGTCACCGATGTGGTGTCAGATGTTATTCCCGTGAGTGTCGCCCCTGGCATCTATTTCTTAAGAGTGGGTGTCGGTAGTCAGTTCTATTCATTTAAATTGTTGAAATTATGAGGAATGTGAAAGAGATGTGTTTGTGCTTGTAAAAGTTGATCTTCTTTTTTGCAACCCATTTGCAGCAAATTATTTGTACTTTTGCAGCCGAAGCTGAAAGCCCATAGCCAAAAGCTAAAAGCTAAAAGCCGAATGTTAGGATTTTAATCAATAATCAAGCAATATTATGGCACATAAAACCTTAATGAGAAGCAAAACCGATTCCAAGATCGCCGGAATTTGCGGCGGCCTGGGCAAATATTTCGACGTGGATTCCAACGTGTGGCGCATCCTTTTCGTGTTGCTGCTGCTTTTTGGCACGATGGGATTCTGGTTCTATCTGATCTGCTGGATTATCCTGCCGGTGGAAAACGAGATGCTTAACGAGTAATTGATAATTGATAATTGATAATTGATAATTGATAATGATGCGGAAGTATGTACTGATTGGGGTTCTGTTGGCTCTGGTGGGATGGGGGAGTGCTCAATCCACGTTTACGGGTAAGGTGTTCCAGATTGGGGAGAACGGTGACACTGTTGCGGTGTCGAATGCCGCGGTGCAGTGGTTGCATACCAGCATAGGCACGCACACCGACCAGTATGGCAAGTTCACTCTCAACCGCACCAAAACCGACACGCTGGTCATCTCGTTCCCGACTTTTCTGCCCGACACCATGGTGATCCCTCGTGGACAAAACGGGCTGACTTTCTTCCTGAACACCGCCCATAACCTCAACGAGGTGAGCATTGTCGCTCGTGACGGCTCCTATATCTCCGTGCAACCGATTTATACACAGATAATTGGAACGGAAGGCTTGCGTCGTGCTGCCTGCTGTAACCTCGCCGAGAGCTTTGAGAGCAGTGTGGCTATCGACTCGGAGTTTCCTGACGCGGTCAGCGGTGCCCGGCAAATTTCCATGCTCGGACTTGCCGGCACTTACAGCCAGATTCTGTTGGAGAATGTACCCTATATCCGCCTTTTGTCGCACCAGTTCGGCCTTGGCTTCATCCCCGGCTCGTGGATGGAGTCCATCAGTCTCTCGAAGGGAACGTCTTCGGTGGTGAACGGTTTCGAGGCTATCACGGGTCAGATTAACGTGGATTACAAGAAGCCGGAGTCCAATTTGGAACGCTTCTTCATGAACTTCTACGCCAACTCGATGGGCAAGGGCGAACTGGCCATGAACACCCGCATTCCCGTGGGCAAGAACGAGAAGGCAAGCACCAACTTCCTTGTCTTCCTTGCTGACCAGTTTGTGAAGATGGATATGAACCACGACGGTTTTATGGATGTGCCGCGAAGCCGTCAGGTCAACGTGATGAACCGCTGGGACTACAAGGCACCCGTGGTGGAGGGCCGTACAATGATTGATTTTGTGTGGGACAACCGCTTCGGCGGGCAGATGGGCTTTATACCGAATGGTATTATGCCAGCCGTCCTCACATACGGTTTCACCGCTGACAACAAGAGGGTGGATTTCATCACCAAAAACGGCTTCCTGCTGAAGGGTGAGCACGAGAGCATCGGTACCATCCTCTCCTATACCGGTCATTGGCTTCACTCTCGCTACGGATATGCTCACGCTTATTTGGGAAATCAGCAAAGTGTGTATGCTAATGTTTTGTACTCCAATAAGTTTGGTACTAAGGAACGCCATAAACTGACGGCCGGCGCCAGTCTGCAGTTCGACTGTCTGAATGAATCCTATTATGACGATATGGATTTGTATTATTACGACAGGCCGCATCATCATGACATGATTCCCGGAGTGTTTGCCGAATATGCCTATATCATAGACCCGAAATTGGTGGTGATGGCTGGTATGCGCTTGGATTACAATATGGTACGCGACAAACAGTATTCCTCGTTGTGGTCAAGTGTCAACCAGCTCTTCTGGACACCGCGAGTGCATCTCAAATGGCAAGCTACCAAGGATTTGTCCTTCCGCGCCTCTGCGGGAAAAGGCTACCGCAATGCCCATTTCTTCGCCGAGAACCAGTCGCTGATGCTCTCATCGCGCACGCTCCATTTTGACGGACATCCCAGTCCTGAGGAGGCTTGGAACGCTGGTGCGAGCGCGGTGTGGCAGTTCAATATGCCGGGTGGAAAAGCTTCATTGGCAGTCGATTATTTCTACACGCACTTTGTACAGCAGATGATTGTGGATTTGGATCAGGATGTCCATGCGGTGCATTATTATGCCTTGAACGGTGAATACAACGGCTATCACAACCGTTCCCGTTCGCATTCCGCGCAGGTTGAATTAACCCTCAAGCCTTTGCAGCGTTTCGAGATCCTGTTGGCCTACCGCTACAACGATGTACGCTATATGCGCAACGGCGTGATGCGCCAGAAGGACATGATGAGTCCACACAAAGCACTCGTCAACCTCAATTACAGCACTCCGTACGACAAGTGGAAATTCAACATTAACTGCCAGATTTACGGACCGATGCCGTTGCCCAACACACAGAGCAACCCCGAGCCGTACCGCCGTCCTGACGTGTCGAAACCCTACTGTCTGCTCGCCGCGCAGATTACCAAGAAGTTCCGCAAGTGGGAAATCTACGCCGGCGCGGAGAACCTCCTCAACGTCAAGCAGAAAGACCCGATCGTGCAAGCCGAGAACCCCTTCGGTGAATATTTCGACGCCACGATGGTGTATAAGCCGATTACGGGAATCATGGGGTACGTTGGCGTGCGGGTGATACTGAAGTAATTAAGAATGCTGAATGCTGAATGCTGAATGTAGAATGAAGAATGTAGAATGAAGAATGTAGAATGAAGAATGAAAAATGAAGAATTGTCTTATCTCCTTATCTCCCCCCAAGACCCCGTAAACTATAAACTTTAAACAATAACCATTAATCATTAACCATTACCCACTAATCATTAACCAATAATCGTTAATCGTTAACCAATTATCCATTGAGTAAGATACTACTGATAGAAACGGCCACAAGTGTCTGTTCGGTGGCGCTTGCCGACGAGGGCAGGGTGGTGGCCCGGCACGAGAGCGATGCTCCCAACGCCCATTCCACCCAGCTGCCGCTATTTGTCAAGGAACTAATCGAAGGTGTGAAGCTCGACGCCGTCTGTGTTAGCGCCGGGCCCGGCAGCTATACGGGTCTGCGCATCGGCGTGAGCAGTGCCAAGGGCCTCTGCTATGGCCTTGGTATACCACTGCTGTCGGTGCCCACTCTGCTGGGCATGGCAACGCTCTATTACCTTCAGCACCCCGACTACCGCGGCTTTGTCTGTCCTATGATCGACGCCCGTCGCATGGAGTGCTACACTATGATAGTTCAGAGGTCGGAGGTCGGAGTTCAGAGTTTGCGGGAGACTCATGCGGATGTAATCACGGAACATATCTACGACGAGTGGCTGGACAAGGGCGAGGTGACATTCATCGGAGATGGAGCCGAGAAGACGCGCGACATCCTGGGTGCCCATCCCAATGCACGCTACGACAACTCCTTCCGCATCGGTGCCGAAGGTATGCTGCCGCTGGCCGAGGCGAAACTCGCCAAAGGCGAGGTGGAGGATGTGGCTTACTTCGAACCCTTCTACCTCAAAGACTTCGTCGCCAAGAAAAGTGTCGTCCACGGACTGAGAGAGAGTTAAGAATTAAGAGTTAAGAATTAAGAATTAGGGGTATGTCGAGTGTTGTATTTGAAAAGAGTCTTGAATTTGCAGTACGATGTGTTCGGTTTTATGACTATTTAAGATCCGAGAAAAAAGAATATGTTATAAGTAAACAAATACTTAGAAGTGGAACAAGTATAGGCGCAAATATTAGTGAAAGCCAGGGGGCGCAAAGTACTCCCGACTTTGTTGCAAAATTACATGTCTCGCTTAAAGAAGCGCGGGAAACTGCTTATTGGTTGCTAGTCCTGTATAAATCAGATAAGATTTCAGAGGCTGAATACGATTCAATGAACAAAGACCTTGATGAATTGATATCATTGTTGGTGTCTATTTTGAAAACAGTTAAAGCAGGCTCTTAATTCTTAACTCTTAACTCTTAATTCTTAACTCATGATGCGGTTCATTGGAAAGAGAATGCTGTATGGCCTCCTGGTGCTGCTGGGGGTGGTGACGCTGGTCTTCTTCCTGTTCAATATCCTGCCGGGCGACCCGGCCCGCATGATGCTGGGCCAGCGCGCCGACCAGGAGAGCATCGACATCATCAACCGCGACCTGGGACGCGACAAGCCCGTCGGGCTGCAGTACCTCAACTACCTCAACGACCTGGCCCCCGTCTCGTTCCACAACAACAGCGACTCCACCGACTACTTCTTCCTCTCGTCCGAGAAGTACGCTCCCTACACCACATTGCTGCGGGTGGGTACTACCTCGGTGGTGCTCAAGGCGCCCTATCTGCGACGTTCCTACCAAAGCCAGCGCCGCGTGAGCGAGATTCTCGCCACCGCCTTCCCGCAGACAGCCCTGCTGGCCCTCGTGGCCATGCTTTTCGCCCTCGTCGTGGGCGTCACCCTGGGTGTCGTCTCGGCCTTGCACAAAGACACTTGGGTCGACCGCGTGGTGCTCTTCCTCAGCACCCTCGGCATGTCGTTGCCCTCCTTCTTTGCCGCCATACTCATCGCTTGGTTCTTTGCCTACGTGCTGGCCGACTGGACACACCTCAACATGTTTGGCAACCTCTACACCGTCGACGACTACGGCACAGGCGAATACCTCGACCTCAAGAACCTCATCCTTCCAGCCCTCACGCTAGGCATCCGTCCGCTGGCGACACTTACCCAGCTCACCAAAAACAGCATGCTCGAAGCCCTCTCGCAAGACTATATCCGCACTGCCCGTGCCAAAGGCATCCCCGAGCGGCGCGTCATCTTCCATCATGCCCTCCGCAACGCACTCAATCCCGTCGTCACTTCTGCTTCGGGTTGGTTGGCGGGTCTGCTGGCAGGTGCCGTCTTTGTCGAATATGTCTTCGACTGGAAAGGCATGGGCATCGTCATCGTCGACGGCTTGGACAAGTACGACTTCCCTGTCGTCATGGGAGCTATCCTCTTTATTTGTGTATTATTGATAGTAATTAATATACTAACCGACATCCTTTACGGCCTCCTCGACCCAAGGGTGAGAATCAATTAATGAATGCTTGAATGTGTGAATGTGTAAATGCCTGAGTGAGAATACTCAAACAATCAAGCAATCAGACAATCAGGCAATCAATAGGCTCAAACAATCATGCAATTAATCAATCAGGCAACCAATAGGCTCAAACAATCATGCAATCAGTCAATCAGACAATCATAGTTTTTAGTTTTTACTTTTTAGTTTAAATGACACATTCACACATTCAAAAAATCTCATTTTTAGTTTTTAGTTTTTCCCTTTTACTTTCCATAATAAGTTGCAACAACCCAGGCAGCAACACTTCTTCCAATCCCGAAAGAGCCATCTATCATTGGAAGACCACCTTCAATCCCACGCCGTGGGAACTCCAATTCCTCAAAGACCACCACATCACGCGTCTCTATCTCCATCTCTTCGACGTGGTGCCCAACGAAATGAAAACCGATGTCGTCCCCGCTGCCACCCTGCGCTTCCTGCAACAGCCGCCCGAGGGCATCGAAATAGTACCCACCGTCTATGTCTCCCGCGAGGCGATAGAACATGTGGAATATACGTCTTATCTGGCTGAACGCATCTACGACCGTGTGTCTGCCATGATGCGTTGTCAGGGCATAGGCTTTCGCGAACTGCAGCTCGACTGCGACGGCAGCGCCGACGCTTACTACACTGCCAATTCGATTACTCGCTATCTCTACGAGCGTGCCCACCAAGACAGCATCGCCCTCAGCGTCACCGTGCGCCTCAGCCAGCTACGCGACATCAATTTGTTGCCCAAGAGCGACCGCTACATGCTGATGCTCTACAACACAGGTGCGCTGCAGCGCAAATCCACCCGCAATTCAATCCTCGACTACAAGGACGTAACGCCCTATCTACAGTTTCTCACCACTTCGTGGCTCGACACGCTGGAGGCCCACGGCATGCGGCTCGACTTTGCCTATCCCCTCTACGGTTGGGGTGTGGCATTCCATCCTGGTGGTCAGTTTGCCCAATTGGTGCCCTCGTCTCAATTGCCCGCACAAGGCAACGACACCCTACGCATCGAATGGGGCGAGATGTCCGACATTCGTCAGGTGCAGAAGGCAGTGAATGCCAAGATGCGCCATCGTCACCATCATTCTACCGTACTCTATCACCTCGACTCAGCCAGTTTGGCACACTATACTTTTGAAGAAGTAGAATCCATTCTTTCCCGATAATGTCATGAAAAAGAGATTCAGTTCTATTCAAATAGGGGCCATTGCCCTCTTTCTCTTAGTCTTATCCACACCTCTCCGCGCCTGTGGTCCGTGGATTTTTGGCCCAGGTGACATCAGTATTTATCGCATCATGCCCTACTGGCAGGAGATGGAATACACTGCCCAGCGGAGCAACTTTGTCACCGCCAACTGCCGCCTATGGGCAGAGCAGGTGGGTGGCGATGTCACCGAACGGGATGTCTGTGCTGCCTTATATCAGACCGATTACCGCGACTGGAAGGAGTTTTTTGCTTACCATACCACTTCCTGTCAGCCCGACCGTCAGACAAGGCTATTACATTCCGTCCGTACCTATTTCGGCATTTCCATATCATTGCCCGACAATGCTTTCGTGAAACAACTATTGGCTACTAACGACTCTGCTGCATTGGACTATATTCACCTTTGCAAGCTATACGAAGACATCCGTAAGCAGCAACTCGACCCTTGGTACTATAGCTGTGGTTGGGATGACAATACCGCTACATTAGATTCTATTGCTCATTTGGCATTACAAAAGGTTGAAGCGTTTAGTGATTCAAGTGTGCGGCGGTCAACTCTCAATTTTCCTGACCGCTATTTGTTGCTGGCCGTCAGGGCTATGAATGCTCTGCGTAGCGATGCCGAGTGTGTACGCCTATGGGAGGGACAGGGAAAACTGCTGACAAAAAGTCCACTTCGCGACGAGATGGAAAACTATGTGGCAGGCAGCTATCTTCGTCTTGGGCAGCGCGACAAAGCAATGGAAATCTACACCCGTCAGGGCGACATCCCCTCGCTGGTGTATGTGCTGCGCAATGCCGAGCGCGTGTGCGAACAAATCTACGACCACAACCCCAACAACGCCTATTTCCCCTCCACATTGCAGAAGTTTCTCTACGACCTGGAGAACAACGACCTCTCCGCTGCCTACGGCCAATATGAGCTCTATCTCGACAGTGCTGGCCGTCACCGTCTGCTCTCCCTCTGCTCTCGCGCCATGGCCGACAGCCGTGTGAAGAACAAGGCAATGTGGCACTACACCGCCGCCGCCATCCACGACCGCTACAACCGTCCCCAACAGGCATTGCGCTGTCTCGAGGGTGCCGAGAATGGTTGCCAAGACACCTTCCTCTGTCGCAGCATCCGCCTCTTCCGCTGCTATCTGCATGCTCGTCTCGACCCCGTCGACGACCGCTATGAGCAATACTTGTTGGGCGAACTGCGCTGGATTGATACTGAGCTGCAAAAAGAATTTGTCGCCCTCGACCCCAACATTCGCTATGGTTTGCAACATTTCGATGAGTTGGAATACAGTTCTTTGAATAAGTTCTACACCCACGATGCCATGCGCAAGATTCTTCTAGATAAGAATGGTGCCTGTGCACGTCTGGCGCAGCATGGCCGTCCCGTGCGGGCGTTGCAACTCGCCAATATGGCCGAAAACCGCCTTTTCGCCATCACCCACAACGAGGTGATGCCCTTGGTTCGCACCCGCTTAGGGCAGTTTGAATATACCCATGTTTGGGGCGGTCGCGATTTCTTTTATTATTGCGAAGTGAACCCCGACAGTCTGCGCAAAGCTACCTATGTCGACACCCTCCATCACAACAACCACGACTATAGCAATTTTGCTTTCTGGATTGCCGACACCATGTCGGCTAGCAGGCTGGTGGAATACTTTGAGCGCACCACAGGCACTCCGCGCGACGAGTTCGACCGCTTCATTGCCGACAAGGGCTACCGCGACACCAACTATTGGTATGAGATAATAGGCACCCACTATCTGCGTGAGGGAGACTACTACAACGCTGTACGATACCTCCGTGAGGTGTCACCCGACTTTGTCAACAATCAGAACATCGATTTCGTGTATGACCCTTTCAGTTACGACCGCCAACCCTTGCGCTATCAATGGCATCCCAAACTGGTCTATGCCGAGCGGATGCTCTGGCTCGAACGCCAGATGCGTCAGCCACAAGACCCCGACCGACTGGGACTGCTGATGCTCACCTATTCCATAGGCTTGCGCAATGCTGCCGACCTTTGCTGGTCGTATCTTTCTTACGGTAGAACCTGCGACGACTATGCCTTTTGGGACGAATACAGCGAATACTACGAGCCCGACTGGCAGTCGTGGTTCTCGCCCTACGATATGCTACCCAATGGTCATGCCTGGTTCAACACCCGCGAATGTCGCCATCTGGCATCTGTCTTGGCCGACCAATGGCAGCGTCAAGCCTTCCAAACCCTCCGCTCCGACGATGCCCTTGCCTATGCCTATCACCAATTGTGCTTCTTCGACCGCATCCGCCGAGACTACCCCAACACCCCCACCGCCCGATGGATAGAAACCCACTGCGACACCAAGGCTCAGTGGGCTCAACCCAAAGGGAACACCCCCCGCTAAAGAGAGCGGTCATCAAAAAAAACTAGTATCACTAGCCCCACTAGAAATACTAGCGATACTAGTGATACTAGCCCTACTAGAGATACCAGTTATTTCAGTCAAAAAGTCACCTCTACCCCCATTGAGTGAAGGCTCTTCCCTGCCTCTTTGTCGCGGAACTCTGGCAACAGGTTGGTGTACAGCCTCAGTCCGTGGATAATGCCTATCGCATTAGTGGTCAGGTCGAGGCCTACCTCTATGCGCCAAGGGTTGAATATGCCTTCCTTCACTTTCAGCTTATTTTTTTGGAAGAAGTCGGGCGTATTTCTGAAGGAGGACCCAACCAGACGGCTCACCCGCAGGTCAACCCCGAAGCTCACCGAGCGGCTGCCCCTCTCGGGGTTTGGGGTGAAGTATAGCGTGGTAGGTATACCAAGATAAGTGTTCAGAAAGGCGTTCTTCTGTATGGGTATGCGTCCGTCTGCAAGGGTGAGTGTGCCGTTGTCCAATGCCACTTGGTGATACATCTTGGTGTAGTCAAAATTCAACATCAGCCCTGTGCGCAGCGTCCACTTGTCGCTCAGCTTAAAGTCGGTGATGATAGGTATGCTGGCAGTTATAGTTCCCTCATTGGCGTATGGGCTTGCCAATGCCTTAGGCGAAATGTCTCCAAACCGGTAGCCCACCAACAGACCTGCGCTTACTTGATAGCTCCATGTGCGTTGGTGATACTTGAATACAGCAATATGCTGTGTCGTGTCCTCCAATCTCCAAGGTTGACATGGGTGGGCAGTTAGTCCTTTGGGGTAATACTTCTCGTAATGTGGATTTATTTCGGCAATAACTAGCTTGCCGTTGAGCTGGTTGACACTATAGTTAAAGCGATCGCCTCGATGAAGTTCTATGTGGAAGTCTTCGCCCGAGAGGGTGTCGATGATGGTGTTGGCATAGTCTGAAGACCACAATTGAGCACCGCATCCGGTTGCTGTTACCAGATGGCGGATGTGCAAAGTGGCATTTTCACCGACCAGCACTTCGGTGCCGCCGCCCTTCTCGTTTTTTGCTATGTAATGATCTGCCACCACTGTAGCATTCTCTCTAAGTATCAACTCTTCCAGTCTCAATCTGCCGCTTAATTCAACCACCGTTCCCTCAGGCAGCGAGGTATTGCGCAAAATGGTGAACCTGTCCTTTTTGATACTGCTGAGATAGGTGCTACCAGCCGTAGGTATTTTCTCTTCTGGAACGATGATTGCGATAGTGCTGACGGGCGAGTCGTTCTGAATCAGGTGTACTTCCCAACCAGCCTCTACGATGAGTTTGGTGAAAGGTCGCAAAATGGTGTCGGTCAGTGCCACCTCTTCTTGTGCTATGGCGGCCAGGTTGATGCAAATTGCCGTCAATGTTAAAATTAGTTTCTTCATGGAGTTATTGTATTTTAATGTTTTATGGTATTAAAAGAGTTTAATTGTTCGTCAGCCATCTCATTTTTAGAGTGTGCCACGAAGCGGCAAAGTATGACTACAACGAAGCAAGCATCAGCATTCCTCCATCCATATTGGGAGTGGTTGGTGTGCCAAGTATGGTTTTGTCTGTGTCACGGTATTCTCTATCACGTCCGTGTTTGGTGCCGCAATCATAGCAGACCAACTTGTTGCATGCCACTACACGTCTTGTCGGTTTTGCCGCAGGTGGGGTCACTTTTATCGCCGAAGGCTCAAGCGTTACTGCCTCCTCGGCAGTTTCGCCGACCATTGTTGTGTAATCCTCTACTGCTGTTATTTCCACATTCTCTATTGTTTCCGTTTCTATTGTTTGTGCCAATAGGGTAGGGGTGTTGTGTTTGACCGGCATGGCGATAGCCGCAGTCTTCTCGTTAATAGGCTCTTGAGTGCTCGTTGTTACCTGAGTGGGAATATCCGTATGTGCAACAGCCTCACTCATAGTGGTTGGCACACTGTTGTTGGGCATTCTTATGATAAATAATGCTGCACATGCAGCTGCCACCGCCATACCGGCCCACGGCCATAAGGCTCGACGTGATGTTGCTTTTTCTTGTGCGGAAAGGTTGTCAATCAGTTGGCTCAATTGCTCTTGCCGTTGCTGGTTGGCGTGGGGTTCTGCCAGTGCGTCCAGCAGCTCTTTTACCTCGGGCGATATGTTTTCTTCGGTTTTCATGGCTATTCGGATTCTTGCATCATCTCGCGCAGTGTGCTGTAGGCTCGCGACAGGGTGGCGTAGAGATGAGTGCTGCTCATTTTCATAATTCTTTCTATTTCCTTATTCTCTTTTCCCTGCTGGTATTTCAACAGGATGGCTTCACGTTGGCGTTGTGGTAGACGCTCTACCAATCGGAGGGCTCTCAGAAATCGCTCCTCCGTGTCGTCAGGTGGAGGGTCGGCCAATTGCAGGGTTTCCTCGTCGATAGGGATGGAAGGGTGCATATTGCGCAATTGGTCTATGCACCTACGTTTCACCATAGTGATGCAGTAACCCTTCACATTCACAACATTCTCCAGTCGTTCGCGATGCTGCCACATGTCGACGACGGCATCCTGTACTGCGTCAGCGGCTGCGTCGGCATCCCCCAGCAACACTTTTGCATACCGTTGCATGTCGGGCTGCAGCTTCAGTATCGTCTGTTTGAACGTGTCGGGTGTCATTATTCGGTGTTCTTTTGGCTATATGTCGTAACAAAAGGCCAAATCTTACACTTTGTGCGAAAAAAATTATCCTAGTTCCATCATTCCCCATAAACGAAGGATGTTTCCCTTTATTGTTCATGGTGCCTACGCCTTTTTTTCGTTTCTTCTGCAATTTATAATCGTTCGTTTATCGTTTCCAGCATCGAAAAGAAGATGTTTTTAAATGAAAATATCTGTGTTTTAATGGTTTATGCACTTTGGTGGAAAGGTGATGGCTCTGAAAAAGGGAGACCTGATAGGTGTGGACATAATAATTAAGGTCTTTTGACGTTATAGAAAATATGAAAGGTAACGATTTAAAACCCCATATAGGCATTTTTGGCCGCAGAAATTACGGCAAGAGCTCTCTGGTGAATTATTTGACAGGTCAGCAGGTGGCCATCGTGTCCGACACGGCTGGCACCACTACCGATCCGGTGAAGAAGACGATGGAAATAGGCGGTGTGGGACCTGTAGTGTGGATCGACACTGCCGGCATCGACGACGAGGGTAAGGTGGGACGTATGCGTATAGAACGTAGTCTGGAAATGCTGGCACAGGCCGACTTGGCTCTTATCCTCTTCACCGACAACCGCTTCGAGGCAGAAGAGGTGATGCTGGTTGAAGGCTGCCGAAAGCGTAGCATACCATTTATTCTTATCTATTCGCAGGCAGATAGGCTAAAACCCGACAACGCCCTGTTGCAGAGATTGAATGAGGATTACGGTACTGAAGTGTTTGTGCTGACGGTGAAAGACCCTGCGCTGCGTGAGCCGCTGACAGCCCGTATCCGTGAGGCTCTGCCCGAAACAGCCTATGTGCATCGCAGCCTACTCGGCGATGTGGTGAGCGCGGGCGACACTGTAGTGATGGTGACCCCTATCGATAGTTCTGCCCCCGAGGGACGTATGATACTGCCGCAGGTACAGGTGCTGCGCGACTTGCTTGACAATCACGCCCGCGCTGTTGTGTGCCGTGAGACTGAGCTCGAAGAGACCATGAAGATGCTACCTCAGGTGCGGCTGGTGGTGACGGACAGCCAAGTGTACGACATGGTGTCGCGGATTGTGCCCGACGAGGTGTTTCTGACCAGCTTCAGCGTAGTGCTGGCAAGGGCTAAAGGCTTGTTTGCCGACTATGTAAAGGGCACACCCACTATTGACAATCTGCGCGACGGCGACCGTGTGCTGATGCTCGAGAGCTGCACGCACAACGTTACTTGCGAGGACATCGGGCGGGTGAAACTGCCTAAATTGCTGGCAAAGTACACTGGCAAGAAATTAGAGTGTGAGGCGGTGGCAGGGTTGTCAGCATTAGCAAGACCCGTCACAGACTATGCCTTAGTGATACAGTGCGGCGGCTGTGTGCTGACCGCAAAGCAATTGGCTGCCAGATTGGCACCAGCCATCGAGGCCGGCGTGCCTGTGAGCAACTACGGCCTGGCAATAGCCTATATGAACGGCATATTTGAACGAAGCAT
>JAEEGK010005857.1_pt1 | contig 29715 bp, 20 predicted proteins | sample 8958771 | NCBI WGS metagenome assembly JAEEGK01 (sample SAMN16246547, study PRJNA631951) | gut metagenome | biome: gut microbiome; feature: rumen; material: SC-attached | host: Bos | place: Iran: Karaj | collected 2018-10 | reverse complement strand
AATATTAAAGGAAATAAATATATTTTTTTATCCGACATTTTATTTTATATTAACTTTTAATTAAATCAAATATGAAAAAAATTAAGTAAATATTATAATAAAAATTCATAGAAAATAAAATAATTAATTTTGTATAATTGTTTTATGAAAGTTAATTTATTTCAACATTCAACTTTTGATTCAGAACTTATTAAAATTAATCCTTTTAGAACTTTTTTTAATTCTAAATATAAATATTCAAATTGTGGACCAAGAATTCAAATCAATCCAACTAAAACATATTATGGTTTAGAAATTCAAAATACAATTTATCCTTCTCCTAAAGTTTATATAATGCAAAATTATAATAAATTTAAACATTCTTATATTAAAAACTTGTCTAAAAGTGTTGTTCCAAATATTAAATATATAAGTCTTTCAAAGAATAAAAATGTTTTTAAAAGTTTTAACACACAAAATTCAATTTTAAAACAAAACAATCATAAATCGAATATTCAAATTTTTAGAAAAAATAAAGTGGTTTCAAGAAATGTAAGAAATATTTATTTAGATTTCCCTTATATAAAACCTTCTAAATATAGTTTAATAGATTATTTCAAAAAAAATAAAAAAATAAAAACAAATCTAAATATATATAAATCCTTTACATAAATATTTTAATTTAAATAAAACATAATAAAAAATATTATATATTTATTATTTTTATATAAATGGGTAATAAAGTATTATTTGATTCACAAAAAAACGAAATAAAAGAATATGAAAATTTTTGTATTATTGACGGAAAAATTAAAAAAAAAGAATTTGATTATGTAACACCAAATCAAAGATTTATAATTACAATTTCAATAAATAAATGTAAACAAACATGTATTTATCAAACAGAATTATTTTCATTACAAAAAAATAATCAAAAAATATTAATTAGTAGTTCTCAAAAAGTTCGTTGTGTTGAAACAAATGAATTAGTAATGGATAAAATAAGAATAGATTTAAATGTAACAAATGAAGAAGAAGATTTTATTTTATTGATTCACAGAAATAAAAATGTTTTTCCAGTTTCTTTTTCTTTTTATGATATTATCACCAAAAAAATAAATTATCTTTTAATTTCTTCAAAAGAACCAGAAAATTATACTGTGAATGCAAAATGTGAAAAAACTTCAATAAATTTTAAATTTCTAATTCTGTTTTCAATTACACCTGATTTAACAAAAGAAAAAAATAATTTTTATTATTATATATTAAACAATGATAATATTATTTATAAAAGTAGAACAATAACAAATAATTATTCTTCACAATATGTAGAAACCGAAGAAGGTCAAGTTCCAATTGAATTTTTAGAACCTAGTTTTGAATTACATTTTAAAAGAGTTGGTTACGAACAACCTTTTTATAAAAGAAAATTTACTATTGAAGAATTTTTTCGTAATAATAAAAATTCAACTCAAAATTCTGATGTAGAATCTTATGAAGATGTTCTTGAAGAATTAATTAAATTTAGTACAAAAAGAACAATAAAATTAGTTAATTTAAGTAAAAGATCTATGTTATTATGTGATTATCAATGTTCTCAAACATTACTTAATCATTATAATGAAGTTAGAAAGGAATTTTTAAATATTAATGAAAAAAAATATTTTCGTGATATTAATGAAGAATCATCTAATCAAATATTACTAGATAAAGATAATCAAAATTTAAAAGGAGCTGTTGAAGAACCAAAAGAAAAAATAAATTTAAAAATTTCAATTAATTCTGTTGAAAAGTATAATAATTATATTCTGAATGCATTTCAATATATTAAAGGAAAAAAAGAATTTTTACAAACAGAAACTGTTGAAGTTAAAGATGAAAATAATATTACTTTTCCTACTTCTTTAATTTTAGATTATTATTTTGAAAAAGAACAAAAATTAGAATTTGAAATAAAAAAGAATAAGAATTCTAATAATTATAATATTAAAACTACAATGGGATGTATTGTTGGTTCTAAAAATTCTACTTTTAAAAAAATTTTAGAATCTTCAAGAGAAGAAACTTTTTTAATTAAAGCTGAAAAATTTCAAAATGAAAATACTCAAATTTTAGAAATTAATTTTTCTATGAAAAATGAATTAAATTTGTTTATTGAAAAAAATTTATTTTTTTATAAAATTACAATAAAAGATAATCAACTTTTATATCAAAGTAATATAATAAGATTTGGAACAAGTAATGTAAAAATACCATGTTATTTAATAAATGGTCCAATAAAATTTATTTTTGTCAATAACAAACTTCAAGAATTTTATTCTTATGAAACAGATTTAGAATCAATGAAAAATATGTGTACTTTTAAAATATATTTTAATCCAGATATGTATTATACAATAATACTAAATAATAAGATTCATAATATTCCTACATTTTTAGATTATTTAAAAGCTGGAGTTAGAATTGGTTTAACAATTGCTATTGATTTTTCTGAATCAAATGGTGATCCACATGAAGAAACTTCTTATCATTGTTTAGATATTAATAGTACGAAAATGAGTATTAATAATGTTATTTCTTCTGCTGATTTACAAAAAAGTTATAGTATTAATAATGAAAAACAAACTATTAATTTAAATGATATTAAAAATAAAATTGATTTAAATAATAATCTAAATAAAAGTAGTAACTATAATATCAATAATAATTATAATAATAATCAATATAATTTGGATTTACCAAGTTTAAATCAAATTAATCAAAATCAATCAATTGTTTTACAAAATAATAATTGTCTTATTGAAGATAATAATAATAATAGTGAAGAAGCTAATAATAATAATAATGAAGAAGAAAAATTAAAAGGAAATGATTATGAAAGAGCAATTAAAGCATGTGGAGATATAGTGGCGTTTTATGATAATGAAAGATTATTTCCAGTATATGGATTTAATGCTGAAGTAGAATCTATGTCGAATTTAAATCAAAAATGTTTTCCAATTAATTTTCGTAATGATAATCCAAAAATATATGAAATAAAAGGAGTATTAAAAACATATAGAGAATGTTTAAATAAAATTAAATTATTAGAACCAACAAAATTAGCTCCTGTTTTCCAAGAAATATTTTCATACAAAAATATTGATAAAAATAATATTTTAGATTATAAAATATTAATGATATTAACTGATGGTCTTATTGATGATATTCAAGAAACAATTAAAGAAATTCAAAAATGTGTTGAATTACCTGTTAGTATAATTATTATTGGAATTGGATATGCAAATTTTCAAAATATGGAAATTTTAGATGATGATATTGAAACTGATAGAGATATTGTCAAATTTGTTCCTTTTAATAAATATAAAGATAATCCTTCTTTGTTAGCTAGTCAAGTCCTTGAAGAAATACCAAAACAAATTGTTGGATTTTATAAACAAATGAAAAAAACTCCTGAAAATATTAATGAAAAGAATAAAAAATAGATATCTTTTATTTATTTCATAAATAGTTTAAAATTAAAAAAAATTTTTAATATGAATTTTTTGAATTATATTTTTTATTTTTATAATTAATAATAATGATAAAGTTTTATTTGAGTTTATTTTAAATAATCTATTTATTAAATATATAATAAACCTTTGTGATTGTTAATCAATTAATCTAAATTTTATCTAAATATTAATATCATGATTATTGATTTGATTTATATTTATATAATTTTATATATAAAATACTTATTTTTGTAATTCATTAATTTCTGGATTTTAAATTTATTTTTTAATCCATAAAATATTCAAATGATGGGAAATTTAAAAAAATAAAAATTATATTTTAATTTCATTTATTTAACTTAAATAATAATCATTAATTTAAGAATATTTTTTTGAGATAATTTTATTTCTAATTTATATATTATGTTTGAATATTTTATTTCTTTTTGTTTTAAATTTTATATTTAATATATATTTTAGAAGTTTAAAATTATAATTTTATAAAAATTCTTTTTTAACCAATTATATTCTTTATTAAAATAAAACATAAGAATATAATTTATCCTTTATTTTCCATATTATCATCAAAAATAGAAACTTCATTAATTTGTTCTTCTTCTTTTTTTAATATATTAAAATAATTCATAAATTCATCTATATTCATTTTTTTCTTTGATTTATTAAATTCATCATTAATTTGAGAAGAAAGATTTTCTAAATCTTTATAAAAATTATTTAATTTTGGATTTTTTTTTTCATTGATTTCATTTTGTAACACAATTATATAATAATAAACTCCATTTAATAAATCCTCTAAATTTATTGGAATAAATTTATGAGTAAAATGCAATTCATCTGATTTACATTGATCACATAAATTTAAATTACAATCCCTACAAAAATATTTTATTTCATGAATACTACAATTATGACATTTTAATTTATTTTCTTCATATTCTTCTGGAATAATTACTTCTACTTTAATAAACACTTTATTTTGCTTAAAAAATATACCTACAGTTTTATTTTGATAATAATTAAGATTTGAATTATTATAATATAAAAAAACTTTTGAATCTCTAGGAAGATTATAAACTATTTTCACATATTGTGCAATATCTTTAATCAGTTTATATGCTGGAATTTTAACCATCTTTTTCTTTTTATTATAAATGAAATTAAAAGACAAGTCATTTTTAAAATAAATTGACATTTTAATTAATTCAACTTTTTAATAAAGAACTTATTAAAAAATAATATAATCAACCTCTTAAAAAAAATAATAAAAACAATTAATAAAATAAAATAATAATTTTTAATCAAATATCATATTATTTTAAAAATTACCAAAATGGAACAAAAAAAAGAATCTAAATATATTCTTTTAGAAAAACCAATGTTTTTCAACAGTAAATTAAATCCAAAAAAGGAGGATTTAACAAATGAAAAGAAAGAAAATCAAAATTTTCAAAATCCAGAAAAAAAAAATAACAGTCCTCCTAAACACAGAATATTTTTAAAAGATCCAAATGAAACTCAATGGCATTATCGTTATGAAAGAAAAGGATATACAAATGTAAATTTATTACAAGAAGATTCATTATTTTATAAGGAACATATAGAAAACTTAAAAAAGAAATCAAATTTTGATTTTGAATCTCTTCAAAAATCAAATGAAATAAAAGTATATTTAAACAATGAAGAAATTCCACAAAAACCTAAAAAATCATTTAATGAAATTTCATTTGATGAACACATAAAAGTAAATTTAGAGAAATTAAATTATGATTTAATGACACCAATTCAACAAATAATAATACCATTTATATTAAATAAAAAAGATTGTTTAGGTTGTGCTCAAACAGGTTCAGGTAAAACAATAGCATTTTTAATTCCTTTAATCAATTTAATGTTAAAAGAAGGTCCTCCAAAAGAAGATAATATATATTTAAAAACAAATTCAAATTATAATTTATCTTGTTCATATCCAATAATGTTAATATTAGTTCCAACAAGAGAATTAGCAGAACAAATATTTAAAGAAGCAAGAAAAGTTTGTTTTAAAACTGGAATTATTGTTTCTCGTTGTTATGGAGGAGTTAAATTAGATAATCAAATAAGAGATTTAAAACAAGGCTGTGATATTATTATTGGAACTCCAGGAAGAATAATAGAATTAATTGAAAAAAGATTTTTATATTTAAAATTAATTAAATATTTAGTAATTGATGAAAGTGATAGAATGCTTGATATGGGATTTGAACATCAAATTAATGATATTATTTTTAATAGTCAAATGCCTGAGAAAAACAATAGAATTAATTATATGTTTAGTGCTACTATACCAAAAAATGTCATTGAAATTTCTAAGAAATTTATGAGAGAAGAATGTTATTTAATTTCAAATAAAAATAACATAGATAATAATGAATATAATTTAAATGAAAATGTAATACAGAAAATTTATTATGTAGAAGATAATGATAAAATAATAAAATTACATGAAATATTTCAGCAAATAAAGGGAAATGCAATAATATTTTTAGAGACCAAAAAATCAGTTGATAATTTGGAAAATTTTTTATCAAGAAGAAATTATAATGTTTTAGCAATTCATGGTGATAAACCTCAAAATCAAAGACAAGAAGCAATAAAATTATTTTCAAATGGTGAAGTTCCAATATTAATAGCAACAGATGTTGCAAGTAGAGGTTTAGATTTCCCTAATGTAAGTTATGTTTTTAATTTTGATATGCCTAAAAATATTGAAGATTATATTCATCGAATTGGAAGAACTGGAAGAGTAGGAAATAAAGGAATGGCTATTTCTTTTTATAATGATAAAAATAAAGTCATTGCTGAAGATTTAGTTAAAGAAATGAAAAAAGCTAAACAAGAAATCCCAGATTTTTTAATTAAGTATGATCACGTAAATTTTGATCAATCTTATTTTAATGGAGAATATAAGAAAAAAAAATATAATAATAATATTAATAATAATAATGGGAATAATGGGAATTTTCATAAGAAAAATTATGGGAGAGGAAGATATAATAATAGAGGATATAATAGTAGAGGTGGATATAATAATAATTATAATTATAATAATTGTTATAATAATAATAATTATAATTACGGTAATATTAATGATAATGATAATGGAAGTTGGAGAGAAAATTTTAATTGATTTTTTTTAATTTTTTTGATTTATCGAAATTATTTTTATGTAAATGAATATATATATATTATAATTTTGTAATATTCAATAAATTATTCTTTGTCTAATTTATTAATACTCATTTTATATTATTGTGTCATGTATAATTATTATTGTAAAATAAATTATTCCCCATAAATTAAAAAATTATTCTTCTTTCTTTAAAATATTTTATTTAACTATTTAAATTTGAAAATATAAAGAAATTTAAATTTGAATTTTTTTAAATATATTTATGAGTAATCAAACAACAAAAAAACTACCTGATTTAGAAGTTTCAAATTCTTTTCTTAAAGATATTGAAATTTCACAAAATTCTTTTTCAATTAAGTCCAATTTAATTTCTCATCATAGTAGTCTTAAAGGATTAAATAATATTAGAAAATATCTTAGTGAAGAATATAAAAATTTAGATTATGATATTGAAACTTTACTTTTTGTTTTAAAAAAAACAAAACATAATCAAGAAGAAATTCCTTTTATTTTTTCTTTCTTTATGAAAAGCCAATTACATAATTATTTAAGTTTATTTAGATTAAATGATGATAAAATTAAAAATTTATTTTTAGCTTTAACTTCTTTTATCACTGTAAATGATTTAAAGAAAAATAAAATAATATGCAGAAAAGATGATAAATCTAAAATATTATATTTATTAGTAAAAGGAGAAGTTGAAATAAGAAATTTAAGTGTTGAAGAAGTTAAAATGAGTGGATTTAATTATTTTAAATATTTGATAAATTTACAAAAAAAAAATGAAAAAGACATTTTTCTTAAAACATTAAAAAAGAATTATAAAAATTTTCCAATACATTATAAAGATAGATTTATTATTTCTTTTATTGCATTTAAATTATTATATGAAGATTATATAATTGAACAAAATTTACAAGTGAATTTAAGGAGAAATACATATCAATTTGAATTAAAAGAAGTAAATAAAATACATGAATTATTGAATTTATGTTTATTAGATTTAATTCAAGATTTTGGAATAAAAATTGAATTTAATATAGATAACTTAACTAAAATAAAAGAAATAATTAAAAAGAATTTAGAAAGTAAACTTATAAATAATTATCTTCTTTCATATTATACTTTTTTAATAGATGACACTAAAATTAAAACAGTAAAAATTTATAAAGAAATAAATTATGTTATTGATAAAGAAGGAGAAATTATTGGAAAAGAAGAAAAAGGAAATTATATTGAAACAGCAATTTCAAACACTGAATGTAAATTAATTTCTTTTTCTTCTGAAATATTACATAAATATATTGAAGAAGAAAAAATAAGAATAATAGGAAATGAAGCCGCTTTTTTAAATTATACTTCATTATTTAAACAATTTAGATATTCTTATTTTCAAAAATTTTTTTATGAACAATTTCAATATTGTGAATATTCAAAAGGAGAAATTATTAATAAGGAATCAAATGATTATTTAGAATATATTTATCTTATTAGAGAAGGAGAAGTATTGCTAACTATAAAATATAATAAAGAAACAATTGATAATTTAATTTCTTTTATTATTAATAGAAAAAATTTTAATTATAAAAATGATTATCTTTATTTTCTTGGAAAAGACGATAATTCAAATAAAGAAATATTAAAAATTATAACACTTAATAAATATGATTTTTGTGGTTGTGAACTTTTATATTTTAATTTACCAAATTTATTTACAATAAAAGCATTAAAAGATAATACGAAAATATATAAAATTCATTCTTTTAATTTTCAAAAGATTTTAGAAGATAACCCTTCAATTTTAGAAAAATATAAGTTTCATTCAAAAAATAGATTAGACTCAATAATTAATAGCTTAAAAAATTATATAATAATTCAATCAAAAAACCAAGAAAAAATAAAAAAAGAAAAATTAAATAATTTTTCTCCAAAAAATATTCCAAGATTAAAAACAACAATATTTAATATATCTTCAATTCAAAATAATATAAATAAATCTAGGAAATCTTATAATAATTCATTAGAAAAATTATTATCTTTAAAAAAAACAAGTTATAGAAATAATAATCTTTTATATTTAAATACAGAAAATAAAAGTTCATATCAACAATTTAATCCAAATATATCTAAGACTTCGGATAAAAGTAATTTTTCATTTGAAGATAATTTTATGAAGAAAATAAAAGAAATAAGTACAAGTTCATCTTTTAATATTATTTCTTTATTTAAAAAATCAAATATCCAAACTCCAAAAAAGAAAAATTTTTTTCCTACTTTGGCGAATTTAATAAGTAATCAAAAAAATAAAACTAAAGAAAGAAAAATTTTAAATTCTTTTTCACTTACTCAAAATAATGATAATGAAATAATATTAAAACCATCTAATTTAAAAAGTTTTTTAAGTCCAATTAAACTTATTAAAAATTTAAATAATCATCCTTTAACTCCTTCTCCTGATAAATTAAAAATATACAAATTAAATTCAATAAAGAATAATATAAATAATTTAAATTAATTTTTTTATAGTAATTTAAACAATTTTAAATATTATAAAACAATTATTTTTCATATTTTTTTCATAATTTCTATCATTTAAATTAAAGAACTGACATTAATATAGGAAAATAAATTTAATCAAATAATATTAGAAATATTTTAATTTAAAGGATTATAAATTCAATATGTTTTTAAAAGAATGAATATATTCTTATAACAAATTAATCTATATAAATATAATTTATTTTTCTAATTAAAACATAATTTTAATTGATTTTCGTTTAATTTTTTTTATGGAAAATGAAGAAAATAAAATATTAAACATTATTGAAAAAAAATTCGAAGAGAGAAATGAAACAGAAAAATTAGATTTAATTAAGTTTTATAATGATTTAGGAAATATAAATGATATATTTTCACAGAATACTATTTTAGAATTTTTATTTAATTATTTTAATAAACATATAAATATATTACAATATTTATATGAAAGTGATTTAACTAAAAATTCAAACAATAAATTATTTTATCAAATTTTATTTGATTTATACTTTGAATTTGGTCAAGAAGCAAAAATTATAATAAAAATTATAAATTTATTAAAGAAAAGAATAAATTTAGAAAAAGATAAATTATTTTATTGTTTAAGAATTATAGGCTCTATGGTTAGGAAAAAAAATATAAATATGAAAAAATTTTTAAATATAATTGATTTTATATTTAATTTATTTCTTATTGAAGAAAAAGAACAATCAAATATTTTTGTCTTAGGAGGAGTAAATATATTTTTACCTTTATATGAAATTGCATTTAAAAACTTTTCTTATAACCAAAATGATTTAAATGAGCAAATTAATTTGAATTTATATAATATTTTGAAAATAATAAATGATAATCACGAAAATATAAAAAATGCATTAGATACAAATTTTTTTTCTTTGGTATCAATTTTTATGAATCCAAATCAATATAGTGATTTTTATAGAATTATATTTCATATATTTAAAGCACAAAACTTTAATTTAAATTTATTTTTCATTAAATTTCTTATATTAAATTTATCTATTATTGGAAATCTTAATTTAGAAGAACAAGAAAAATACTTAAATCAAATATATGAAAATTACCAAAATCTTTTATTAGAGAATAATTTATATCTTATGATTCAAATATCTGAAATTAAAAATGACTTAATAAATAGTCTTATTAAAATAGGAGAATTTTTATTTAGAAATGCAAATGTAAAAGAAAAAATATATTTTATTAATTTACTTAATAATGGGCATTGTCCTACAAACATAAATAAATTTTATGAATTTTTCCAAAACACTTTAAAAATCATTGAAATAAAAGATAATAATAAATATTTAATTTGGGAATGTTTGAATAGTTTTATAAATTTATCATTAAATAATTATTTTTATTTAGAAGAAAAATTTAAGAAATTATTATTAAATAAAATATTTGAATTAATAAAAGAATTTCAAATATTATTTAATAATAAAATAAATCCTTTCATAATTAATATATATCAAAAAATTGAATTGTCAAAAATTTTGATTGATCCAAAAATTGACTATAAAAAATTATGTGAAAATAATAATATAAATAAATTAATTGTTCCAATATCTATTGAAATTAATTTTATTTCATATTTATTTGAAATAATAAATAAGAAAAATTTATCAGAAGATTTAAAATCTAGAAGAGAGACTAAAGAAATTATAAATCAATTAAAATCAATATTTAATGATGGTTTTGAAAAAGAAAAAATATCTTTTTTATTAATTGAAATGACATTTTGTTCATATTTAAAAGAAAAAATTATAATTAAAAATAAAAAAGGAATTTACAATTTTTGTTTATCTTTATATGTAGAATTATGCAAAAATGATAAAACATTTGAATTTAAATTAATAAATGAATTGATTGAATTTATTTATATATCTGGATTTCCAAAAAATGAATATCATACAATTTTTAAAATTTTATTGAAAATATTTGAAGAAATATATTTGAAAGTAAATGAAAGTTCAAATATAAATGAGTTTTATAAAAACAAATTAAATCAATTTGAAGAAATAATAACTCAAACTTTCGATAATAAATGTAAATTTGAAGAAGAAGAAGAAAATGAAGATATTAAAAGAGATAAATTAGAAAATTTTCTTATAGATTTTAATAGAATAAATGAATTTAAAGATATTGGTAAACTTTTATATAATAAAATGGAATATTCAGATTATACTTTTGGAAATTATTTACTAAAAAATGAGAAAGCAGTTTTTAATAAAATATCATTTTATTATTTTTATAAATTATATTTCGATGAAAATAAAATTGAAGTAATAAAATCATATATTAAATTTATAGAAATATGTAAATATTTATTTTCACATGATAATAATTTAATAGCTTTATTTTCAAATAAAAATCAAGAAAATAAAGATTTTTTTATTTTTTTTTTTGAAGTTCATTTAAAATTTATTTCTTTTAATATTTTATATTTAGATAATGGAGAGCTCAAAAATTATTTTTATTCAATTTTTTTTTATATAATTGAGTATATAAATTATTTTAACCAAAAAAAATATAAAGAAGAATCATGTTTATTTAAAGCAATTACCAAATATATTGAAAATTTTCCAATTATGGAAAATGAATATAATATTGAATTAATAAGTAAAATTATTTTAAATAAAAATAGTTCTTCAATTAATTATCCATTTGATGAAGAAAATGATATTATAAAATTTGATTTAGAACAATTATCAAATGAATTATTTGAAGATCCAAATATAATAGAATTAATTAATTTAAAGAAATCTTATAAACAAATTAAGAAAAAATTATTTTCTTTTAATGGTCCTTACTCGGATCTAAGTTATTTTTATAATAATATTAATAATGATAATTCACAAAATTATAATAAAAAAATATATAAAATATCAAATCATTTAACAAGTGAATTTAGTCAACCTTTAATTGTTCCTATTTTAGATTTTAAATTTTATCTACAAAATGATAAAAAAGATATTTATTTAAACATTTTCAATTTTGATTATCAAGAATTTTACCATATTGATTTATCTTATAAATTTAAATATAAACCTCTCTTTTTTTTTGATAAATATTTTACTGGATTCAACGTTTGTTTTATTAATTTAATTAGTCATTATAAAGGAAAATTACAATTATTTTCAAATCATTTGATTTTTTATTCTTTCGAATTTAAAATGAATCCAGAAAAAATTAAAAAAAAAAATAATATAGTTTCAAATGAATTGAAAGAGAAAAATGATAATGAAGAAATATGTCGAAGTTGTTATTTTAAAACAAACAAAAAGAAATATTATTTAATTAAATATTCAGATATTAAATTTATAACGAAAAGATATTATTTATATGAATATCAAAGTATGGAAATTTACACAGAAACCAAATCATATTTTTTTGAATTTGAAAATGAAAAACAAAGAGATTTATTTATAAAAAAACTTTTAATGAAAGTAAATTTAAACCCAATTAAAAATAATGTCAAAAAAAACAAAGAAAATCCTAATATAAATATTATAGGATATTTTAATCCTGAAAATAAATCAATATCATATATAAATGATTATGAAAATATAATAAAAGAATGGAAAACAAATAATATATCAACATTTCATTATTTAATGTTATCAAATATATTAGGAAATAGATCATTAAATGATTTAACCCAATATCCAATATTTCCTTGGATAATAACAAACTTTGATATTACTCCTTTAAAACCATCAAAAGAGGAAAAATTAACAAAAGAAAAAATAATAAACAATTATTTAAGAGATTTTTCACTTCCTATAGGATTAATGGAATTAACAGAAAGAGGAAAAAAACGTAAAGAAAATTATATAAATACTTATAAAATGAATTTAGAAGAAAAAAATATCAAATTAATAAAAGAAAATCCGTTTCCACAATATAATTATGATTTTGAAGAATATATATCAAATCCATTAATTAATGTAGATGAAATACCTAATGTTTTTGGTTCTCATTTTTCAAATCCTGCATATATATCTCATTTTTTAATGAAATTATTTCCTTTTACTATTTCTGCCTTAGAAATTCAAGGAGAAACTTTTGATGCTCCTGATAGATTATTTATTAATATAAATAAAACTTTTCTAAGCTCTTTTACTGAAAAATGTGATGTTAGAGAATTAATACCTCAATTTTTTTATTTACCTCAAATGTTTATAAATAATAATCAATTAAATTTAGGAAATTTACAAATTCCAAATGAATTTGAAAATACTTCTTATATGATTTTTCTTCAAATTTTAAATAAAAAAATCAATGATGAAGTTAAAGTAGAAAATACTCTTTTACCAAATTGGAGTGATAATAATGAATATAAATTTATAAGTTTACATAGAGAAATATTAGAAAGTGGATTAAATATTGAAAAATGGTGTGATTTAATGTTTGGAATAAATTTAAGAGGAAAAGAAGCTCAAAAAATAGGTAATTTATATATGTTTTATACTTATTGGGATGCTATTAATTGTAGAATGAATTATTTAAGAGAAAGAAATGAATTGGAAAATTATTTAAATTTTTTTGAATTTGGAATAAATCCTATTCAAATCATTCAACATAAAATTTGTGGTAAAAATAAAATTATAAAAAATGAATTTAAAGATTTTAAAATAAATCATTTAAATTTAGAAGTTATTAATGAAGGATTTATTGATCTTAAAGTTGGTAATGATAAAAAAACAATTGAATTTATTGAAATTGTTTTAGAAAATAAAAATATGGATTTCGATAAAAGTAAAGTTACTTTTATTGAAATAGAAAAAAAATATAATTTAATTTTGTGTGGAACTTATAAAGGAAGTATATTAATTTTTAATTTGAAAAATAATTTCACATTATATAAAGGAATTAATGATCATAGTAAAAAAATAAATTGTATTCAATCTAATTCTTCTTTAAATATGTTTATTGATTGTTCTGATGATGGTTTTGTAAACATATATACTTTACCAAAAGTAAAATTTGTTTCTTCTGTATATTTAAAAGATAATGTTCCTATTTATTCTTTTTTATCTATGATACCTGTTCCTTGTTTTATTGTTTATGTAAAAAATAAATTTATATTATATGATTTAAAAGGAATAATTATTCAGGAAAAAAATAATATTGAAGATATTCATAATTTACCTATTATGAAAGTGGATTTATTTTTTAATGAGTATATTAGTTATAATCATCAATTAATGAAAATTTTCTTTTTTGATTATCAATGATAAGTATTTAAAATATCTAGAAATATATAAACAAATAATATATATTTAATTATTTTATAAAAAGAATTTAGATTATATAAATTTAATATGAAAAAATAAAATATTTTTTCTCTTTAAAAATTTGGATGAATTAGTATTTAATCAGGTTTTAAATTTACATTAAACTCTTTTTCCTCCTAATCTTATTTAACATTAATACCATTAATATAATTTCCTTCATGGTAAGTTATAAAGAATAATTTTATTATATTTCTATCAATTTATCCCTAACACAAAAAGGCTCCATCTTCATTTATTATTTCAATTTATTGAGAAAGAATATTCGAATAAATAATTAAAAAATAAAATTTCCTTAAAAAATAATTGTCAAACAATTTAAAAAAATAATAACATTTACTTTTCATTAATTTTCTTAATTATAATAATATCAAAATAAAAATGTATCCAATATCTGATCCATTTCTAAAGGAGCTTTCAATAAAAATATTCCAAACATCAAAACCTTCAAAATATATATTAGGAGATTTAAAAGAAATAAAATTTCAAAATAATTTTTTATTAAATGAAAATGAAAATATAGAACCAAATATTCCACTAAATTCATCAAAATTAATAAATGAGCAAAATAAAATAACAAAAGAAAATGAAGAAGAAAAGAATTCAGAAGTAAAAAGTAATATTGAAATAGAAAAAGAAGAAAAAAATGAAAATTTTCTGATGAAAAGTAATATTATTGAAGAGAAAAAGATAGAAATAGAAGAAGAAAAAAAAATAGAAAAAAAATATAAATTTAAAGTATCGCCAAATGATATTATTAAATTACCAGAAAATTACTCAACAGATGACGAAGATGAATATAATATCATATCAATATTTAATGAACCATTAGATAAAAATTGGAAATTAGCAATAGATGATAAAACAAATAAAATTAAAGTATATAAAAAAGAATTAGAAGGAACAAAAGCATTATTATTAAAAGCATTTGGTGAAATTCCTTATTCATTAAAAACAATAATGGAAGTTTTAGATGATTATGATTTTAGAATGAAATGGGATAAAACATTTAAAACAATAGATTTAATTGAAAGAATACCAAAAGGAAATAATGAATATGAAAGTTATATTCAATATTCATATATGAAATTTCCTGCTTTTATGACTGATAGAGATTTTGTTCAAAAATTTAAATTATGGAGAAATTATTTAGGTAATAATAAAATTGTTTTAAATCATAATAAAAGTGTTTCTCATAATAAATTTCCTGAAAAGTCAAATCCTATTCGAGCTGAAATGATTATTGGAGGATATTATTTTGAAGAAATTAATAATAATTTAACTAAAGGTTGTTTTATTAATCATGCTGATGTTAAAGTTGAAACTGGAGTTAGTTTGGTTAATAAAAAAGCTCCTGAAAGTCCTCAAAATTTTATTAAATATTTAATCAACGGATGTAATATGTGGGTTAAAACAAAAAAATAAAAAATTATTTTTTTTTCTTTATTTCTTTTTTATTTTTTCAAACAAATAAAAAAGATTCAATTAAATGATTTTTTCAAAAAATAATAAATGATAATTAAAAAAAATAAAATAGATTATCCTATTTTAAAGAATATTAAAATCATTTTTGGTATAAAAAAATATATTTTTATTGTCTATATTCAATATTTAAATATTTATAATGGTAAAATTTGAAAATATTATTAAATCTCCTAATAATTATCATTCAATCTTGTTTAATTGTTTTCATTTTAAATTTGTAAACTTCGAATTGATTTTTTTCAATTTTATTATTTTTTTTTAATCAATAAAAATCTTTATACAAGAAATGTATAAACTCAATTTATTATTTTTTCCTTTTATTCTCTTATATCAAATTAAACTTATTTTAGGAGTAAAAAGTGAAGAAATATTAAAAAAGAGAAAATTACAAAATGTTGATTCATTCAAAATTTTAGATTCTCTTGATATAGTTTCAACATCTGAAATTCCGAAATTTTCTTTTAGAGTTGTTGTTAATGAATCAATAGGAAATGATATTTTTATTAGAGGTAATCTTAGAAATTCAAAGGGAGACTTTATAAAAATAAATTGTGGTGCATCTGGAAATGATGTTTCTTGTATTCCTATAGAAAACTATTCATCATTATTACCTCTTACAATAAATGAAATCTATTATTTTGATAATCAAGGAAAACAAGTTTTAAATATTTCACAAGAATTACTTTTTTATAATTTAATAAAGAATTCCACAAAATATCATTTTTTTGATTCAAATAAACTTCTTTTGAATTTAAGTTTAAATTATGAATCAGAAGAACCTATTTCTTTTATATTTAAAAATTCAAAAAATGATTCAGATAATATAACTGTAACAGGTACAATTTTAAATGATATTTTAAGTTTGAATTTATCTGACTTAAACCCTGGAACACATTATATATTATATTATAATGAGAAAATTTCAAGTGATATGCATGTTTATATTAGAGAAGAAAATTCAAGTGTTATTGTTTTAGGAGAAATAAAAATGGAACAATGTTATAAAAACAATTCAAACTTAAGTTTTGAAATAGAAATATTATATAATAATACAAAAATAGATAAAATAACTGGAAAATTAAATTCTTCAACTGATATTACTTGTAATATTTTAAATATATCATCTTTACATTGCCAAATAAATGCAACTATACCAAAAGGAAAATACGAAATTTCATTTGGAAATAATAATAGTTTTGATGATCCTGAAAATACTGATAATATTATAAATATTATTTTATTAGATAATTCTTTATTAAAAATAAATCCAAATTATCCAACTTATAATTCAATATCTTCAAAAAACGGTATTTTTTCGATTGATCTCAATGACTCCTCTGAAATTTCTTTTAATTTTAAACCAAAATTTTCTCAAATTTCATCATATAATTTTCAATGTGGTAGTGAGCAAAATGGGACTTGTGTTATAAATTCACACTCAATTAGTATTAAAAGTTTACCTTATACAGATTATTATATTTATTTAAATGATGAAACTTGTGGTGAAACTAATTTGAATACCGTTTTTACTCCATCATCAAAAAGAGTGGTTAAAAATATAACTTCAACAGTAAATTTTACTACATGTAATTATAAAAATAGTAATTCAAATTTTACAATAACATTCACAGAAGATGGTTATTCAATTAATGGATATAACGGTTCTTTAGTAAATTCTGGTAATAACTTAATTAATTTTTCATGTCAAGATGTATGCACACTTCAATCATTACCAAATATTGGTGGAAATTATTATTTAGGAGTATTATATAATTCGTCATCTCAAGTTATAATTCCTTCAAATATTGCTGAACAACCAATTAGAATTCAAGCTTATCCAAATAATATTACTTTACAAACTCTTTATTATAATTATGGAGCTTTACCAGTTCAATTAAATTTTTCTTATGAAGAAAAAATTGAAATTGATCCTTTAACTTTACAATTCACTGAAACAAGATTTACTAATTTTACAAAAGATGTTAATTGTAATGTTAATTCAAATGATCCTTCAAAATTAATATGTTTAATTTCAAATTACACAATTCTTCCTCAAGGAATATATGATATATATTATAATAATTGTATAAGTGATAATTTAATAAATATTGGTAGATATAGCATAATTCAAAGTTCTCCTTCACCAGGTCAATTAAATTTAACATATTTAGATATTGATGTTTGTTTAAATACATCACTTCCAAAAAATATATCATTTTCAGCATCAAATAGTACTAATGCAATTGAAATTAAGAATGGCTTTATTTTTAATTCTGACAATATACTTAATTTTTCAAAAGGAAATATAAATAATGGAATATTAAATATGGCAATTGAACAAGAAAATGAAAGTGAAACTTTTGCAGATGGTGATTATATGTTTGGAAATGTTTATTATACATTAAATGATATAAATACTGCAGCTTATCTTAATGATTATCAAAATATAGTTTTTCATTTTAATAAAGATTACAATCCCATTGATAAAGATGCAACAAATATAAGACAAAGCATAACTTACAATGAAAATGTAACTTTAGTATATACACAAAATTTAACTGCTGACAAAACTATTTTTTTTTTGTTAAATAATAATAATGATAATAATAATGATTTAAAATGTGTTAGAATTCAAAATTCAAATAAATGTACAATAGAAATAGGAGAATATTCAACAAAAAATTATTTAGAAAGAGGTACATATAATTTAAAAGAGAAAAACGCATGTGGATTTATTGAAGATTTAGATGTTATAGTATATGTTGAAACAGGAATGACTTTTCAAATTGAAAAAACAACAGGTTATGAATGTACAAATTTAAATGATTTTGAATTTTATTTAACTGCAAAAGATAGAAAAGAAAACGCAACTAATATAACTGGAAAATTAACTGATAATGATAATATTTCATTTGATTTTAGTTGTACAGATTTAACAATCACAGAAAATAATAAAGACGAAATTAAATGTACTGTTCTTCCTTTTAATGGTACATTTACTGGAAATAAAAAATTATATGTATCTGGAATTAATTATTTTTCAAATAATATTCTAAAAGGAACTTCTGTTACAAATTCTGTTGAAAATCCGATTATTTTTAATTATGATTATAATCCTTATAAAAGAGATTCAAACACAAAAAGTTTTTCAATTGATTTTAATTCTAATATTTATTTTGATATTTATTTTACTAAAAATGCTACAAAAAACTTGGAAAAACAAATAACTCTTTATAATTCAAATGATACTGAATCTCATTCATATAATTATACATTAGCTGAAAATAGTGATAAATTAAGAGGAAACATCTCTGAAATAAACGGATTATTAGTTGCTAATGAATATTCATTAAAAATATTGACAGAATGTGGTGAAAATGAAACAACAGATATAAAAATTAACATATCACAAATGGAAGTTAATGATGCAAACTTTGGAGAAAATAGTGAATCAATATGTTCATCAACTTTAGCTAATTTTACAATAGAAATAAAAAAAAACGGAATAAGAAATAATAACTCAATTAATTTAACTGCAAGTTTGTTGAACATAAACAACAATAAATCTATTTCTAAAATTCCATGTTCTTTTGAATCAGATTCTGTATTTACTTGTGACCCAAGTGGTGTGGAAGTTGAAGAAGGAACTTATCAATTAGAAAAATTTCAATATAATTCATCAGATGCAAATATCACAGAAAAAATTAATTCATTTAATTATTATCCAAACAATAATCCATTAAATGATACTTTAACAACAGAAAAAATCAAAGCTAGAAATCAATCTGAACAAAATGCTTTGGTGGATGTTTGTTTTTCAAATAAACTAAACGAAAGTAATGTTTATTTTATTGCAACTACTTCATTAAATATTACTAAAAATTGTAATAATAATAATACTAATGGTGAATGTGTTTCTTGTGATATTTCTGATCTACCGCCTGATAATTATACTATTGAAGTTATAAATAAATGTGATCTACAAGAAAATGTAACTGAAATATTATCTATTAAATTTATGGGGTCATGTGATGGAGTTTGTAATAGTTCAATTGGTATTGATAATTTTGATCTTGATAATAATTCAGATAATTTAATTAAGGAAAAATGTGTTTATAATATATCACAATTAAAAATCTTACTTAATAATACCAATGATCCAATTGATGTAAATGAACTGACTTTATCAATCAAAAATCCAATAAATTCTACTAATTATATAACTTATAATTGTACTCCACAATCAATCCCTTCAAATTTATTAAATGTGAGTTGTACTACTAATACTAATGAAAATGGTATTCAAGAAGGGAAATATGTGTTATATAATTTTTCTTATTCTATAGGAAATGAACAAAAAAATGGTTGTGTTAAAAATTGTACTTCTTATGTTAATTATAATCCTAATTATAATCCAGTAATTCCTGAAACTAAGACTATTTTATATAATCTTAGTTCAATTTCTCATAATTTTCCTATTACATTTAAAAGAAATATATCAAATATTTCATCTTCTTTTTCTATATTATTAGATAATGAGGATAGGGATATTACTTCATCTTGCCAAAATAATATTAATGTTGCTGATAATAAAGTAAATTGCGAAGTCCCTGAAGACTATAATTGTGGTAAAATATATTCAGTTAAAATCAAAGACAAAATTTGTGGAAATATAGAAGATACTAATATCAAAATTAAATATTTTGATTCTATCATTATCGGAAATATTTCAATAATTTCTTGTGAAAATGAAAATACAAAATTACAGGCTATTATTGATTATAATCCTTATGATGATATTTCAAATGTAACAATTAATATAATATTGAAGGAGAATGACATGGAAAATAATTCTTATAATGAAACTTTTAATTGTAGTTTGGATGAAAATAACATTACTTGTTTAATAAACAAGAAAGGTGAACCAAATAATTATACAATAAAAAATATACAATTTAGTGTGGCAAATCAAAACAATCAAATTGAAGCAAGTTTAAAAAAAAAACATATATTATTATTCTATGATGTATCAAAGGTAAAAACTTCAATAAGAACAATAAATGCATGTATGAATAATGACTTTAAAATTCAATTGTCTTCTCCTTCAATATTAGAAAGTTATGAAGTATTTGCAATTAATAATGAAACAAAAGAAGAAACAGAACTTAATATAACTGGAAATAAATTAGATTCAAAATCAGTCATTTTAGTAAATTTAACAGACAATCGAGAAAATTTATGTGGAAATGTATGTGAAAATCAATATAATAAATATTATGAAAAAATCGGTTATTATGTTATTGTTTCTGATAATTGTGGTAAAAAACAAAATACTAGTATGAAAATTATTTGTAAAAATGAAACTAAAATTGAATTTGAAAAATCTAAATCTAATGAATCGTTTAACTTTCCAAAAAGTGTAAAAGGAGAATATATAAAAATAAATAAAATAGTTATGCTTTTATTTTTATTTTTTATCTAATTTATTAAATTAATTTTTTTAAATAATTATTTAAAAATATTTTTTTCATGGAAAATTTACAAATTTAAAATGCAGAAATAAAAATGATATAAATTTTTTTTGAATGAAATCAATAATATGAAATAATTTAATAAGTTTATAAGTATTGAAAGATATTATATTTTAAAAATTTAATTTCAAAAAAATGAATGTTACACAAAATAAAAATTCAATAGATTTAAAATTGAATAATTGTTCAACACATATAAGCAAAAACAATGAGAATTTAAAAGAAAATAATAAATATAAAATTTAAAAATTGATAAATTTACATTAATTTCTGAAGAGAAAAAAATGAAAATGAATATAATCAAATAAATAATTAATCAATGAATTTATCTTTAAGTTCAAAAATTACTTTGAATTTATCTTACCAATTAAAATCATTAGAATTAATAAATGATAATTAATGGTAAATTTTATGAAAATCAAAAATTTGAAAAAGACGAAAAAAAAAAATATATAAAGTTTAAATGATGAAGATATATATGATTCTGATAATCATAATATTTAAATGATTGTAAATAAAAAAGAAAAAATTTTTCAAATATAAATTCAGATAGAGAAACATTTATGAGTGAATTGTGGAAATGAAATAATCTCAAATTCAATTTTTTCAGTGAAAAATTATTATTTAATATTATACTCTAAAAGAAAATTGAAATAAAAATAACAATATAGAAAACGAAGAATTTAAATCTCAAAATCAATGTTAAGAACAATTGAACATTTATTTTTGAATGATTGAGCAAGATATTAAAATATAAAGGATATTATTATCTATAATTAAATCAGATTCAAAATTAAGATTTGAAGAAAAAATAATTTAAACACAAATTAAAAAAATATATCAAATATTAATTTAAAAAATCTTAAAATAAAACTAATGAAAATAGAGTTTGTTCATAAAAAATAACTTTTATAGTCATAGTAGTCAAAAAAATTTTCATTTTTTTAATATAATTAGAATCAACAACAAAAAAATATTATTGAAGATTCATAAGAAAAATCATTTTTACAAATAAAAAAAAAAATAGCTTAAAAAATTAAGAAATAAAACTTTTCCTGAAGATTCTATTAATACTCTAATTTCAATTAAAAAAAGAAAATTTAAAAAATAAATGAATAATATTTAAATCCATATAAATAAATGGATTAATACAAAATAATAAAAAGAATTAAAAAGAAGAATCAAAAAATATTGAAAAAAAAAATAAAATAAAATACATTTCAGATATATTTAACTATAAAAATGAAGATAAATAATTTCAGAAAAAAATTTTCAAAATTAAAGTTGAATGAATTTAATAATAAAGGAAAAGAAAGTCAAAAAAACATCCTCATAAAAAGCGTTTGACTTTAAGTAAAGATGAATTTTTATAAAAACATAATTTATATCATAAAAAATCAATAATTTCATCATTAAATAAAAACATATTCAAAAAATTAAAAATTAAAATGAAAAAAATTACGAATTCAAAAAAAATATAATAGAAAATAATTTAAATATTAATAAAATAATAAATAAAATGGAACACAAAAATGATATTTTAAATAAGGAAATAAATACAAATGATATAGAAATGAACTCAGAGAAAAACAATAAAAATATAAATAAAATGAAGATAGTATTAAATTTAAATAAATTTAAATCTTCAAAAACAGAAAAAGAAGAAATAAAAGATTTAATTGAAAATAATAATAATATAAAAAAAAATTTAGACAATTTAACAGATTGTGAAACAATTGATAATAATCTTAGTGATATTGAAGAAGAAATTGTAAAAGAAACTTTATATAAAATAAAAGAAAATTTAAATGAATTTAATAAAGATGAAATGGAATTAATAAAGTCAATTCAAAAAATAAATGGAGAATATATAAATTTTAAAAAAAATAAAACTAATATATTTTCTGATAAAAAAATTTATAGAATTAGAAATATTTTTAGTCAAAAATTAAAAAAATCAATTCCTAATATGAGATATGAAAATGATGATGATTCAGAAAATGAACTTTCTAATGAAATAAATGAAACAATATATGATAATGATAATAAAGATTATTTGAATGAAAACATTATAAATTTAAATAAAGAAATTAATATAAATGATTATGGGAATAATAAAAATGAAAAAGAAATGATTGAATTAATAAAAAAAAAAGTCAAAATTTAAATGATTTTAATGAAGAATTAAATTATAATGAACCAAATGATAATAATAAAGAAACTCTTAAAATTAATTTTATTGATAATGAAGAAAATAATGAAGATAAAAATAAATTGAATTTTGAAGGAAAAAAAATAATTAATGTTAAAGAAATAAAAGAACATAAAGAAGAAAATAATAATGAAAATAATTCACTTAATTCAAAAGAATTAAACTTAAATAATAATATTATTGAAAAGTCAAAAGAAAAAAATAAGAAAAAACTAGATTTAAAGTTATCAAAAGATTTAGAAGAAAGAGTAAGAAATGTAATATTTGATGAAGAAGAAAAAGAGATACGAAATAATAATAATATATATAATATTATAAAAACTATAGAAGAAAGAAAAAGAAATGTTATATTTAATGAAGATGAAGAAAAAAAAGAAAATGAGAAAAATAATAAAAATAAAACAATTAATATTATTAAAGAATTAACAGAAAGAGAAAGTAATATAAATTTTGATGATGAAAAAGATAAAGAAAAAGATAAAATAAAAGATAAAATCAAAGGAGAAGTTAAAGAAAAAAAATATCCACAAATTAAATTAATGAATGTTATTAAACAATTAGAAGAAAGAGAAAGAAATATAATTTTTGATGAAGAAGAAAAAGAAATAAAAGTAAATAATATTATAAAAGAATTAGAAGAAAGAGAAAAAAATAAAATATTAAAAGATGAAGATAAAGAAATAAAGCCGAAAAAAAATAATAGTAATAAAATATTAGAAGAAAGAGAAAGAAAAATAATTTTTGATGAAGATGAAAAAGTAAAAAATAAAACAATCATAAATGCAATTAAATTAATAAAGAAATTAGAAAAAAGAGAACGTAATGTAATTTTTGATTCAAATGATGAAATTAAGCCCAATAATCCATTGAAAAAAATTGCAAATACAATTTTAAGAATAAAAAAACTAACAAGGGTTTACATTAATCCTCTTAAACCAAGATTTCATATAAATATTTATAAAATAGATAATGATAAAATAGAAGAACCAGAAAATAAAATTGAAGAGGTAATAAAATATTGATGCAAAACCAGAAATTTTAAATTTTAAAAAATTTCCTGACACAAAAACAAATTATGATATTTTAAATTTACAATGTGATGGAATGAATAATGTTCAAAATAATCAAAGAAATTGTTCTATTAAAACTGATTATGTTTATGGAAAAGAAAAATGTAATATTTTTAAAAATGAATTTCCTGATCAACTACCTCAAAGTAGTATTAAAGTTACTCAAATGCCTGGAGGAAATTCTAGTAAGATTTGCATCTCAACAATAAAATTTTTTAGAGAATTTAATTTGGATTTTTGATTTATCATTTATTTATTATATATAATGTTTTTAATTTATTATTAAATTGAAATATTTTTCTTTATAAAAAAATTTTTTTTTTCATATATTTTTTATTTTTGTTTTTTTTTAATGAGATTTATGATTTTAATATATAAGAAATAGAATATAAATTTAATAACTTAGATAAAATATAAAAATAGAAAAAGATTATAAGTTACTCGAATATAATTTCATAAATTTCAACTTCTTTAAGTTCAATATCATCATCATCTTTATTATAATATAAATCTTTATCATTTAAAAAAAAATATTGATTTGATTTATAAGAATAACAAATTTTCATATTTTTTTCAAAATATAAATCATTACGTCCAAACCAAGGACCACAATCTTGATCAACATAAATATCTTTATTATCATTTAAATTATATTTTTTTTTAAATTTGATATTTTTATTTAAACTAAATAAAAAAGTTTGACCATCAAATTTATTTGTCCATTTACCATCCCATGTACAAGTTGTATATCCTCCAAATTTTTGGCCATTAATTGATTCTATTATTATTAATGTTGGACTTTTATTATTACATTTTTCATGAAAAGTTTTAAATGATTCTCCATCTCTTGATAATCTATATAATAAATTTGCTTTTATAAATGATGTTTTATTTATCCAATTTTTTAAAGATATTTTATATTCTTTTATATTGTTTATTATATGAGAATCTAATTGAATTCCTTTTTCTTTTTGTTCTTTATTTTTTGCTTTTATAATATTTTTCTGTTTTTGAGGTTTTATTAATAAATTTTGCTTATATTCTAATAGTGATATTTTGCTTTTTAATGTTGATATTTCAAGATTTAAATTATTTAACTTATTTAATTCTTTTTTTAAACAATTATTTTCATTTTCTAATTTATTTATTTTTTCTGTATGACTTTTTAAAATATTCAAAATGTTACTCATTGTATTATTATTGAATTCATTATTTGAATTATTATAAATTTGATTAATATCTATATAAAATATTAAGATATTGAATAAAAAAATAATAATTAAAATGAAAAAATTTTAATTTAATTTAAACATTGAATAATTATAATATTATAATATTTACAATTAATTATTAATAATGGAATGAACTGTAGAATTCTTAGTACCAATTCTTAGAGTTGTTTTAGGTGATATTATTTTTTTATCATCATCATCACAAACAGTATAGTCTATACAAGTATGAACACCTTCAACAGTAAAACAATCCTCATAAGATTCTTCTTTAATTTGATATATTTCTTTATTATATTGATAAGGTTCAAAATTAGTAATTGTAGTTAAATTAATATCAGTCGATTTTGTATTAAAATCAACATTCATTGTATAATTAACATTATTAACTTCTACTTCTAAAGCCTCAACAATTCTTCCACATCCATTTAATGTATTTATCACATCAAAATTAATTTTTTTTTGGTCTATTTTGATTAACTATATTAATTTTAACATTTGGTTTTTTTATCCATCATCTTCAAATTCTAAATCATATTTAAATTTTGTCTGTTTTGTCATATTAAATATTTTATAATCAACTGATATTATTTGATTTTGATTTCCAACAACATAAGTATTTTGTTTTTCTTCTTGAGCAATTTCTAATTCTTCTTTATTAAATGGTTCTACTTCTTTTGATATTAAATTATATTTATCTGCAAATGTAATATAAGTTATATTTGCACATTCATTTAAATAATTATTAATTTCATTAATTGATTCGATTAAATAATCTTTTACTCTATAATAACTTTCATTTATTTGTTCATAATAATCTAAAGTTATTTGTTTTAAATATTCTAATTTATTATCTAATACATTTAATATTTCTTCTTCATAATCATTATCTAAAATTCTATTTTTTGATACAATATATGCCGAATTTGCTTTATTAATATATTTTGTTATTAATTAATCAAATCATCAAATTTTTCATAAGAATTTATAAAATTTTTTGTATTATTTGAAGACTTTAATAAATTTTTAAATGTATCATCTATTGTTTTATCTGCAATTTTTTCTTGATTTATTAATTCAATTTCTTCTTCTGTTAAAAGTCTTTGATGTAATCTTCTATTTCTTTCATTTTGTCTTATAATTTCATTTTCCAAATTATCTGGATAATCATTTTTTCCATATGAATTAATATTTTCTTTCATTCCATCAATATAATTAGTTTTAAATGCTAAATATGAATTATTTGAGTTTAGAATAAACTCTCTTAAATTAAAATATTCTTCATAATTATGACAATTTTCTTCAATATTTAATATTATTGCATATTCAATTATTTGTTTAAGTTGTGAACATAACAAAAAATGTGAAATATACTCAATTAATAAAAATGAATGGTATGAATTACCAGAAATAAATTTTGAAAGAAGTGAATTTGCAACTTATATTATTAAAAATAGATTTTTATTTTCTATTTTTGGATTTAATTCACCTAAAAATGAATATTTAAATAATATTGAATTTTTTGAAATTTAGATTTTAAAAGTGATAGTTTTTCTTTATATATTAAAGGATTATTAGCTTTAAATTATTTTGATAATAAATTTTTCTAATAGGAGGTTTTAATGGAGAGTTTAATAAACCTTTTGAATATTTTTCACAAATTATTTTGGGAAGGATTTTTTAATTATTTTTATTTTATGTTTTTATTTTTTAATTAATTGATATAATAATTTCATTATTTTTGATGTATATTTAATAATAAAAAACTCAAATAATAATTTTAAGCTTTCTTTTTTTCAATAAAAAAAAATTAAAAAAAAGAAATAAAATATGGGTTGTAAGATATGTAAATATAAACAAGAAGATAAAAGAAATGAAAATATTCGTTCTTCGCTTCCTGAAAAAAAAACAAAACTATCAACCTCAAAATTAGATATATTAGAATATAAAAATGAAATATTATCATTAATAAATAAATACAGAAAAGAACATAATTCTCATCCATTGAGAGAGAATCCTGAAATATCAAAAATAGAACAAATTCATTCAGAAAACATATCAAACAAAGGGAAAATATATTTATCAAATAATATATATAATGGAGAAAAATTAGGAGATAATATTTTTGGTTCATCTAAATTATATAAATCAAAAGATTTAGTTAAAAAATGGTATAATACTGAAAGTGAATACATATGGAAATGAAGAAACTAAAGCAACAAATTTTGCTCAAATGATTTGGAAAAGTTCTACTGATCTTGGTTTGGGTTTTTGTCAAAGAAATAATGTGAATTATTATTATATTGTTGCTAAATATTTTCCTCCTTGGAAATGTCACTGGACAATTTTGTAATAATGTTTTTCCTAAAAATAATGAATTGGAATTATTAATAATGATTGTTCGGATAATAATAATAAACTTTTAAATGGAAAGAATTTAAATGGTAGTATGATAAAAAGTTTAAATAATTTAAATAAAAATTCTCTGGATGATAATAATGATATTGATATGGAAAAATTTAGGAAAGATGCTTTAGAAACTCATAATAAATTTCGAAAAAAGTATCATTCTAAAGATTTGATATTAAATGACGATTTAAATCAATTAGCATTAAATTATGCAATTAAATTATCTTCTTTAGGAAATTTAAAACATAGTATTGATAAATATAATGGAATTGAATTAGGAGAAAATTTATATTATTGTAAAGGAACTAATATTAATGGTGTTAAGATGACTGAAAAATGGTATGAAGTTAATAATTATGATTTTAATTCCAATAAATTTATTTCTGGAACTGGAAATTTTACTCAAGTAGTGTGGAAAGATACCAAAGAATGTGGTTTTGGATTTCTAAAAGCAATGATGGTGCTTTTTATGCTGTCGGGAAATATTATCCTACTGGAAATTATCAAGGAAAGTTTATTGAATGTGTTCATCCTAAGTAAAATATATAGATATATTTCTATATTTAATGTTTTTTTTAATTTTTTTGAAATATTTATTTTAGTATTTAAAATATTAAAATATATATATAATTAAAATTCCTAAAAGAAATTAATTAAAAAATAATTTTCCCATTGTTAAAAAATAAAAAGAATTGATTATTTAATTAAATATTAAATGATATAAATCATAATTAGAATATATAAATAAAAATATGAAATCATCTTTATTAATTTTCATAACATTTTTATCATTAAATTTATCAAATAAATTAGATTCATCAATTATTCCAAAAATTCAATGTTTGGTAAATGATGTTGTTTAATATGATTATTAAGTTGATTTTATAGAGATTGTAAAAACAAAAGATTTTAAAACAATTCTTGAAGCTTTGAAAGAAGCATATCCAATAGTTAAAGAAGAAATACTAAAATGTTTGAAAAAAGAGATAGAATTATTTTCTCCAAAGAAGAAAACTTTAACTCCAACTCAAACTCCAGAAGAAAAAAAATGCATAGGTGATTGTTATATAGAATTTGCTCCTATTAAAAAGCATTTTGAATATGTAATATGTGCTGATGATTGTATAAAAAAAAATTGTAAAAAAAATGAATAAAAAAAGAAAAAAAAATTCAAATTTTAAATGAAAATTGTTTTACAAATTTTTTCCAATAGGAGGATCATTATAAGCATTTTGATAAAATTGAATAGCACCTCTAGTATTT
>JAEEGK010005855.1_pt1 | contig 29717 bp, 30 predicted proteins | sample 8958771 | NCBI WGS metagenome assembly JAEEGK01 (sample SAMN16246547, study PRJNA631951) | gut metagenome | biome: gut microbiome; feature: rumen; material: SC-attached | host: Bos | place: Iran: Karaj | collected 2018-10 | reverse complement strand
ACTGGATATTCTGGCTGAACATCGTCCTTGCAGTGACCAACGCACTGCCGGCAGTGCCCTTCGACGGAGGATTCCTCTTCGCAGGCGGTGTCGAGTTCATAGTGGAGAAATTCGTCAAAGAAGAGCAGAAGAAGGACAAGATCGTCAACACCATAGCCACGGCCACGACCTACTTCATGCTGTTAGCACTGGTATTGGTGCTTGTGGTGATCATATTCTGACGATATCGGAGGAATCTCCGATTATCCTCTTGGCCCAGGAGAGTTTCTTCTTCTTCACCTGAGGGTCTGAACCGTCCTTCTTCGAAGGATTGTCGAAATCGAATCCGTAAAGGAATATCTGCTTTACACCCATGTGCCTTGCAAGACATACTGCACGGTCACCGTCTGTGAATCCTCCGAAGTTGCAGATGACATTGTCAGGCTTGGATTGTGTTGTGATGATCACTTTGCCTGTGAATTCCTTGGCATAGCGCATGATCAGGTCGATGTTATCGCCATGTGCATGAAGTACCGCGACTGCACCTGCTCTGTTGGCCTCGATCTGTCTTTCGACATCACCGTCCAGATCGGTGACCACGATATCAAGTGTTATTCCCGCATCCATCACCGCCGATGTCGCAGAACCTGCTGCTATCAGCGTACCCTGCGGTGCCTTCTTCCTGATATCATCTGCAAGACAGTCGGCTGCGCCGAACACCGATACCGTATCCCCGATACCCAATTCGTCCTCTGTTATCAGATCGGCATTGACCATCAGTGCCTTCAGCACCCTTGCTGAATTCTCATCGGATGCCCTGTCGTAACCCATATCCGCGAGAATCTCGGAATAGACCGGTTCCCAGTCCTCATTCCTCATCTTCAGCTGCCTCTCCGTGGTAGAGGAAGTACCTGTTGTATGAGATGTGTATGATACTGGCCAGAAGCATCAGGACGATACCCAGGACCACTTCTATGAATATCATGCGGTTCTCGAACGAACCGTATCCGATGAAATTGGTGATGAAATCGATGGTCGCCTGGACGATGAACGCGATTCCGAAGATGGTGATGGAACCCGTCATGAAGGTATCGGTCAGGTGTTTCTTGTCGACGTACTCATCGAGCATCTTACCGAGCTCGTTGAGTAAGAATGCGAATGCGAACGGCCAGACCACGTTTGAAACGAAGACGAGTGCGACGTAGATGAAACCGTTGGCGTTGATGTTCTTGATGGAATAGAAACCAATGATCAGCCCTATGATTATCATTGCGAATGCCAGGATTGTGAAGGTCAGAGAGATCTTACTCTCAATCATCTGCGACTTCCAGTCATCGATATACTTGATTATCTTGTCCGTCGAGTTGTAACCGTAGAGTGTGATCAGCATACCGATCAGCAGTATGACGATCGGAGCGGACATCGATATGATGTAATCCATGCTGCCCGAAGCTACGAAAGCGACGATATCCAGCGCTATGTAGACCAATGCGATGAACGAGAGCAGCACACCTATGGGTGCGAGGAACCTCTTCCTCTTCTGGGGATCCGACAGCATCTTCGAGAAGATGTAGAACGAACCCTCGATACCGGGTGTCTGTTTGACGTAGACCTTCCTGACGGAGTCCACGGGTACGCGCGATGATATGATCGGATAGACGAATTCATCCTCCGCACCGTCCCCGACGAGTATGGCACGGTCGGGTTTCACCGTGTCGATGACCGAATTCAGTTCATCGATGAGTGCGGAATCGGACTTGTAACCGACCTTCTTATCGCCGCATACGAGAGCGATCTCCACATCCTTGCCCTCTTCCGAGAGCTCCTTGTAGATGTTCATCGCTGCAAAAAGGGCATTGGTATCGGAATCCTCGGGATCGGCGGTGCCTAGAGCTACCACTGCCCTGGTGGCCTCCTCGATGCCTACAAGAGGCGTCTCGACTCCGCCTTTCTCGCCGTAATCGTCATCCCTGTCGACGACAAGGACCAATGTCCTGGTCACGAGTGGTAATTCACTTAACGGCCTTATAATCATTTGCGCGTGCGCGACAGTGCACGGAAACTATTATTTCAGTGCTCAGTGATGGAGTGGACATGCAGATAAGATGGCACGGACATTCATGTTTCGAGTTCTCCGACGGTAATCTGACCATAGTCACGGATCCCCATGACGGCAAATCCATAGGTATCAGACAGCCCAGGGTGAACGCGGATATCGTCCTCATGAGCCATGATCACTACGATCACAACGCTGCAAGGGTCATCGGCGGCAACCACAAGGACCATATGATGCACAACGGAAGGTTCGACTGCCGCAACATGACATTCTACGGTTACCCCACATTCCACGACAACGAAGGCGGAAAACTCAGGGGGAACAACACCATCTACAAGTTCAGGATGGACGATATGACGGTCTGTCACTGCGGAGACCTGGGCGACATACCCGGACCGAAGGTCATGGAGCAGATCAAGAACGTGGATTTCCTCTTCATGCCTGTCGGTGGTACATACACCATGGAGAAGGATGTCCAGAAGAAGTTCATCGAGATGGTCAATCCCAGAATCATAGTTCCGATGCACTACCGCATCGGCGGACTCACCATCCCGATCGACAGCGTGGATACGTTCCTCGAGATGATACCCGAGGATTACATCGTCTACGTAGGCAATTCCATAGACATCTCTGCTGAAGAACTGCCTGAAGCTAAAGAATGCTGGGTGTTCGACAGGAACTGATCAGTAGAGGACAAGAGCGTCCTCTATCTTTCCCATTTCTATGGGTGTGGTAAGGTCGCCTACCAGTGCGCCTTTGGAATTGGCAAGGACACCGGGCGAGATGAACCTGCATCCGTGGTTGACGGTGACCTTCATGGCCTCGACCTTCAGCACGTCCTTTATCAGCGCGATATCGGCCTCGGTGGCATCGGGGCTGACCGCCGCACCTTTGTTGGTCGCTCTGCAGACCGAACCGACGGTGTTGATGTCGGCGATGGTGGATTTGACGCACTCCACGCCCAGGATGTCCTGGATCTCCTTCAGTGTGTTGTTGTCCACTTCGGGATTCACGATCGCACCGTTGTCGTTGACAAGTATGTTGTTACCGGCGGCATTCAGCTTGTCGCTGATCGTGGCCACGGGAATCTTGGCCCTGATGGTCTCCATCTCCCTGTCTCCGATCAGTCCTGAGACTATGGCGCCGTTAGAATTCATGGCGACCAGCGAACCGACGACGAAACTGTCGGCCACGGTCGTCCTGATGACTTCCACACCTAAGGTGTGAGCGATGCCGTCGACGAACTCATCGACGGCATCGTGGGCGACGAATGCGAGACTCTCGTTCGCTACAGCGAATACCCCGATATTGGGGTTCCCTCCGTAACGGGAGAATCTCATCATCCAGATCACTCCTTTGCTTCGGGTTTTGCTGCGTCAGCGAGAGATACCTCTACAAGACCGTCGTCGTACTTGACTGCCTTGACGGTGATCCTCTTCGGAGGCTTCTGGATGCCTCTCTCCCAGATCTTCTCGTTGAGCGCCTGGTCGATCCAGATCTTGTCTGCATCGGCCTTCATGTGCCTTGCGACGTTGTCCCTGACCTCCTTGACTGCACGGAGTGCACGCCTGGAGCGGGGCACCATCTTTGTTGCCCTGAGGGGTATGGTAATTGTTCTCTCGATTTCATCACTCATTTTAATCCCTCACTCCTTCAGTTTGCTGATGCGCCAGGACCTTCTCTTGGGGTGGCGCAGGAACTGCCTGTTCGTTCTGATCATCACCCAGGCGGGGACACGGCGGTTCTGCTTGGTGGCCTTGTTGAGCCTGGATTTCATTGCTGGCGGTTTGGTTGATGACATGATTATCTCCTCTCGATAGTGATCTCCCTGTGTGCAGGGGCGACCTTCCTAAGGATGTCTCTGAGCATGGCGTCGTTGATGACTCCCTGGAGCCTTCCGGACTGGGCAAGCTGGATGAGCTGTATCTCCACCGATTCTGCCATCTGGGGGTTCGCTATCCTGATGTTAGCGAGCCTGTCCCTGGCGTCGGGTGTGAGGATCTGCCTCAGTATTGCCTGTTTCTGGATCTCCATCTGTCTGCGTTGATCCTCTGCTGCCTGCTGCTGAGCCGCTGCCTGCTGCTGGTTAGCCTGCATCTCTGCAAGTCTTCTCTGTCTCAATGCTTCCAATTCGGGATCTTCCATGCCGATTCCTCCTTCAGGCTTTCATCTCGTCATAGACCTCTTTGGCGGCGTTGTCGAGAAGCGACATGCCGCTGGGGCTGATAGCACGGCCCTGCTTGTCCTTGGAGACAAGGTAGCCAGCCTTTTCGAGCTGAATCATACATTTCCTAGCGATGTTACGGGAACCCTTCACTGCCTTGTTGGGCATTGTTCCGTTGTCACGGTATCCTCCGTACTCGGCTGCGAGCTTGGATGATCCCATGGGTCCCTTAACGTAGAGCTTCCTCAGAATGGATGCGGACCTGGTGAACCACCAGTCATCCTGTGAGGGAGCCTTCTCTGTGTGCACACCGGTCTTCACAAACTCGGCCCACTCGGGGGGCACGATGGCTGAGTTCTGTTTGAGCTTCTCAGCCGTCTTGAGAATGAGCTTCTCGGCGGGAACGTCATAGACGGTTACCATTTTTCTTACCTCGTTTCTGCGCTGCACAGGCAGTGCTGCGCAGTGATGGGTGCGTGTATAAGGAATTTGTATATAAGCATTGCTAAAATACACTATTTATTTAGAAGGGTTCGAGTCTCGCACGTTCGCCCTTTCGGACCCCGTACGACGCGAAGACGAAATGTCTTCCACGGCAGGCCTTTCGGTCTGTAGTTCCGTGATTCATCGTATCACTGATTTGTATATAAATGATTTGGAACACGCCGTCGTCATTCCTTCACAACAATTAATGTACGGCCACGGTAATCATCCGAACGTGAGATACGTAATCGCCATCACCGGTGCATCAGGGTGCATGTACGGCATCAGACTCCTCCAGGAACTGAAAGGGGAGAAGATACTTGTGATGTCCAAGATGGCGAAGGAGATCATACCCCAGGAGACACCCTATTCCGTGGAGGATGTGGAGAAGCTCGCTGACAAGGTCTTCGATGACACTGATCTTTTCGCTTCGATATCATCTGGCAGTTACAGATTCGATGCAATGATCGTCGCACCCTGCAGTTCGTCGTCCCTGGCGAAGATATCGACAGGATTGGCGGATACGCTCATCACCAGAGCCGCCGCGGTCGCACTTAAGGAATCCAGGAAACTTATCCTGATAACAAGGGAGACCCCCAAGAGCGCAATAATGCTTGAGAATGAATTAAGACTGGCAAGATGCGGTGTCTGCATACTTGACGCCAACCCCGGATTCTATTCCAAACCCAAGACCGTCGATGACATAATCGATTTCATCGTCGGAAGATGCCTCGATCAACTGGGTATCGAACACAAGTTATACAGAAAATGGGAATGAACCCGGCCGGAGCCGGGTGAATGGTTTCACTCCAGATAGATTCCGGGTTTTCCGGGTGTCGCTACCTTGGATTTGCCCTGAGGATCGTATTTTCCCTCATCGTCGGCGCTGTAGACCTCGACGGGATATCCGATCTCGGATGCCATGAACTCCGCTGCGGATGAGAGCAGTGCCGTCTCATCGGTGTCGGTCACGGCTGCGATCTTGTCGACAGGCAGACGCATGTAGTCCGCTGCGGTCTTCCTTGCAAGCTCGGATACCGCCTTACCCATCTTCCTCAGGTCCTCGTTGGCCATGCACTTCTTGGTGAGTCCGGGGATGTCCAGCTTTCCTTCCTTGTGGAGTTCCACTGCATTCTCGAACACCTGGTGCTTCCATTTGGACGCTGTGTACAGGACGATCCTCTTGGGTGCCATGCCGGTGACCTTGATGATCTCGTTGATATCCGATATGACGTCTCTGATGAAGTCCTCGCCGTACTCTGCAACTGAGGACCTGACATCATGGTTCACCTCAGGGAACTGTGCCTGTGATACGAGACCATCGAATCCGCACTCCTCCCACAGCTCCTCTGCTGTGTGGGGTGTGATGGGCATCATCGCTGTTATCCAGATCCTGAGTGCCTTCTTCATCGTCTCGGAGTCGTTGCCGCCCCTCCTGATGTACCACTTGAAGTCGTTGAACATCTCGAAGTATGCGGTGGATGCCAACTGTCTGAGGTCGAACGATTCCATGGCCTCTCTGATCACCGCGACATGGGTGTTGAACCTTGAGAGCAGCCAGTCGTTGATAGGTGCCTCTGATTTCGCAGATTCGGATGCCATGAGGTCATCGACGAATGCGACGATCTTGTCGACCCTCTGCTTGTATGACATCACGGTGTCCTCGTCCCACTCGATATCAGCGAATGCCGATGCTGAATGGGCGTAATACAATCTCATACCATCCACACCGAACTTGCCTGCGGCTCCGGGAATGGGTTGCGCTCCTCCTTTGGATTTGGAGATCTTGCTCTTCTTTCCGGTGACATACCAGTTGACCATGATGCCTCTGGGCCACATGTTCTCGGGAAGTATGCCGACGTGGTTGAACAGGAATGCGGGGAAGTGCACGGTCATGTGCTCCTTTCCTCCCAGGTTGAGATCGAGAGGATACCAGTATTCCACGTCCTTCCTGATCTGATCCAGAAGGTCCTTGGAGATGCCTGTGTTCTTGGAGACATCGTCGATGCTTCCCTTTGCAAGGTATACGTAATCAAAGAACCCCTCGGTCATCTGCTCGGGCTTGATCTTGCCCTCGTTCGCATAGATCGAAACAAGGTAGTAGATCGGATAGAGTGTAGAATCCGAGATGGCCTCGATGATCCATTTGTCATCGAACGGGAACCTTGTTCCCAGCCAGTTTCCGAGACGTGCGCATGCCCTCTCCCTGAACCAGTCCAGGACTCCGTGCACATTGTTGTAATACTCCTGGGGTTCGATGTGCATGCCCTTGCAGTGCTCATGTGTCCTCTCCGTGAGCTTCTCATCGCCGTAGTTGATGAACCACTGGTCGTCGATACGTTTGATGAGGACCTTCTCACCGCATCTGCATATCACTTCTTCAGTGAGGTCGTAGAACACGTCGCCCTCATTGGCATCGATCATGGCCTGCTTCATCTTATCTTTGGCTTCATTGACGCTGAGTCCTGCGTACTCTCCGCAGATGTCCTTCATCTTACCGGTGTGGAAACCGTCCTTGTAGACCTGTTTCTTGGCATCAACAAGTTTGGGATCTCCGGGTGCGGTGATGCCCATGGATTCTATGATGGACTGTGCGGGGAATTCGCCGTAGCCCTCGATCTTGATGATCGATACGGGAACGACGGAATCGATGAGTTCCTGCGAAAGACCGTATTTGGAGATCATCTCGGGGTCCTTCTTCACTGCCTGCAGTGAAATCCAGTCGTCGGGTGCATCCGACGGACATGATGTGACCAGACCGGTACCGACATTGGGGTCGCAGAACGTGGCCGGGAACACGGGGATGTTCTTGTGCAGTATGGGTGCGGTGCACATCCAGCCGATCATGTCCTTTCCGGGGATGTCACCGATCTTCTCTATGCCGTCCTTCTGATACTGCAGCTTCTCGAATGCCTGGGGGGAGACGATCCATGTCTCGCCCTTGTACTTCACCCTGACGTAATCCACGTCGGGGTTGACCCAGAAGCAGACCTGTCCGAAGATGGTCTCGGGTCTGAGTGTTGCAGCGACAAGATACTCATCGCCGTGCTTGAACTTCAGTAACACATATTCCTGCGTCTCCGCGTTTCCGCCCTTGGAGATGTCGGTCTCGGATGCATCCACGGCCACGGGCCCGTGTACCTTACATGAGGGTGCATAGTAAGGCTTCTGGATCAGCAGTCCGGCATCCTTCAGCTTGTGGAACTGCCACTGGATGAACTTAGCATAATCGGGATAAAGGGTGCATGTGAATCTGCGCCAGTCGGCCAGGAATCCGAACTTCTTCCAGTAATCGTTCTGGTAGACACCGTTGAAGAAGTTCACGACTTCCATGGGCTCGACGAGTTTCTTCAGTTCCTCATCGGTGCATCCGTTCCTCTTCATGTAGTCGATCATGCCCTCGTCGCCCTTCTTGATCCTGTTGGCGAGGCTGATCGAACCGTTACCTGTGGCGTGCGTACCTACGGGGAACAGGACGTTGTACCCCGTCATACGCTTGTATCTTCCGATCGCATCGGCGTATGAGAACCCCCTCATGTGTCCGACGTGAAGGTATCCTGTGACACCGGGATAGGCAAAAATGACCATGAACTTCGGTCTTCCGTCCCTCTCTGCGCAGTTGAGCTTGGCATCAGCCCATCTCTTCTGCCATTTCTGTTCCATTTCCGTGTAATTGGTTATCATATATGCACCCAGATAACGAGGGCTTGATTGTGCAAGCCTATTATATACCTACCCCTCCTTTCTTAGAATATAATAAACTGCACACCTGAGAGAAATTGTGTTCTCTCCTGTGTAATACGGCTTGTATTACGGTTGTAGTAAATTGTATAACTTTATATACTTCGACATGTATCTTCTATCATAGCCGAGTTGGGATGGGACTCTACAAGGCTGAGAGGTGGAAAAGATGACCGACGAAAAGATCGTATCCCTCAGGATGGGAACGGAAGAACTCCAGAAGATGGATGACTTCCTTGAGGGACACCCCGAACTCGGGGGACGTTCGCTGTTCATCAGGACCGCCATCCGCCAGTACATCGATAGGGATGCCGATGTACAGGCTAGCAGCAAGAATACCGTGGAGGTTCGTCTCTCCAGAGCAGAACTGGAGACGATCCAGTCCATGGTGGACGACGGCACGTACATCGACTGTGCAGATGCGATCAGGAACATGGTCCGCAGCAAGATGGTTGACGAGATCAAGGTCACCGAGGTCGCACAGAGCAGGTACAGTGACGCTATCAACACATTAAGATAAACAGAAGGGAAAACAGAGACCGAAGGAGGATGGGACTTCAATCCGTCTGGATTGTTGCCTCTCGGTCTCAGCTTTACCCGCCCCGGAGGGGGATGGGACTTCGGACTCCGGTCCGTTGCCTCCAAGGGTGCGGGATCGAAACGGTTTAACAATCAAGGTGAACCGAAGGAGGATGGGACTTCGGGTCTGAAAGACCCGTTGCCTTCAAGGTTCGCAAGGAAGGCAAGAGAAAATGGCACCGAAATACAGCACCAGGATCGAAGCACGCACCGCAGTTATCGGAGTAGGCGGAGCAGGATGCAACGTAATCAGTGACATCTATTGGGACCTTCCGTCGGTCGACACCATTGCAGTGAACACCGATAAGGACGCACTTCTGAACACCGATGCAGACAGGAAACTTTTCATCTGCAAGGCAGTCACCAAGGGCGAAGGCACCAGAGGGGACAGTCTTCTCGGAAAGAGGTGCGCACAGGCACACATCGAGGAGATCCAGGAGGTCCTTTCTGATTATGATGTGGTGTACATCGTCGCAGGCATGGGCGGAGGTACCGGTTCAGGTGCAGCACCCATAATCGCGGAGATCGCACAGCGTCTGAACCTTGTGGTTTTCTCCATAGCGATCAATCCGTTCTCGTTCGAGAGCGCACGCGTCAGGACCGCCAAGGACGGCATCTCGCACCTCAGGTCGGTCTGCCCAATGACTGTGGTCGTTGAGAACGATCTGGTCATGGAGAAGATGTCCGACCTCAGCATGAAGGATGCCTTCGGTATCGTCAACAAGAGCGTGTCCGCTTACATCTCGAAACAGCAGAGGAAGGTCACATCGTCCTTCCTGGAGCAGTTCGCACACCTGGGCGATTTCGTCAGGGATTCGTCGAAGATGCCTGAAGTGCACGGCCTCAAGGGCGTCGCATCCAACTGAATGCCATTTTCAGCTGTATCCGCTGTCATCAAAGCCATATTTCGTCGAGTTCGGGCTATAACTATATGTCCTAATACACAGTTTTCAGAGCATGGACGGCCGCTCTGCATCGTCGAATCGTACCATCACAGTCCTGCTCATCGCCTCGGTCGCATTATGCGCCGTCATTTTGGGATGGACAGAGGATTCCGATGCGGATACCAGCGGAACATGCGGGGATCTCAGCTGGACGTATGATTATGAAGGGGTACTGACCATCACCGGAATCGGCGAAATGAATTTCGATGACTGCGGAGGCGAGGCACCGTGGAAAGATTACACTGATTACGCCGGGTCCATCAAAATCGGTGAAGGGGTGACATCAATAGCATCCAACGCATTCCCCGGTTGTTCATATCTGGAATCGATAATCATCCCCAGCACCATCATTTCGATAGAGAGCGATGCATTCGGCCCGCTGGAATTCTATGATACGGACGGTACGACCAGATTGGATATCACTGTAGACAACCTGGAGGATTCGACGTTCACCGGTTCCGCGCACAAGATGGTCAAACAGACGTCCGGAGACGATCCTTCTCCAGAACCGGAGAAGGAGGACATCATGTCCCCGATAGTCGCGATCACCGCCGGGATATTGTCTGCCGCCGTGATCCTTCTCCTTGCGATCCGCTATTAGATTGCCTATCCGTCACTGCATGGCGTCGTATCCGAGATCGAACGCCTTCAGGTTGAGGTCCAGGAACTTCTGGGGAACGTTCTCCGCCAGCGTCTCCTTCAGTACCTCTTTCTTCAGCGGGAATCCTTTGATGCCTGCGACGGCACCGATCATCACGGCGTTGGCGGCGACGGCCTTACCTGCCTTGATGGCGATGGACGTCGCCTCGAGGGTGTAGACGTTGTCGTTGAGCTTCTTCGCGGCTGCGATGAGGTCGTCGATCTTCGGGTATTCTTCCATGCCCGCAGCGACCATCGCGGGATACACTGGATCGAGGTTCATCAGGATCTTCGTGTCCTTGTTTCCGAGAGGCATGTTCCTGCAGGTCTCCACGGGTTCGAATCCCATGATCAGGTCCGCTCCCCCTTTGGCCTCCAGCGGTGAGATGACATCGTCACCGAAACGCAGTGTGCAGAGCACGCTTCCGCCCCTCTGGGCCATTCCGTGCACCTCGCTCATGGCGATCTTGTAACCTTCCTTCATGGCCGCATTTCCGAGGACCATGGAAGCGAGGAGGACACCCTGTCCTCCGACTCCGACTATCTGGATGGTGTATTTCATTGTCTCACCCCTATGGCATCCTTGGGACATACATTGGCACACATGCCGCACCCGATGCACTGCTGTTCGTCGATCATGACCTTGTCATCCTTCTTTATCAGTGCAGGACAGCCGATCATCTTCAGGCAGGTTCCGCACTTTATGCACTTGTTCTGGTCGACCTCACATGTCTTCGGGACCAGTTTCTTCTCCTTCTTCAGCTCGAGGGGACAGGGGCATTTGGAGATGACAACGGAGACACCGTCGAATTCGATGGCCTTCTTCATGATCTCGGCCGTCTTGGTGACATCGTAGGGGTTCACGGTCTCGACGAACTCGATTCCGACTGCCCTGACGATCTTCTCCACGTCGATTATGTCCGTCTCTACACCGCCGAAGTGCCTTCCGGTACCCGGGTTGGGCTGATGTCCAGTCATAGCCGTCGTACGATTGTCCAGGATGACCATGGTGTACTTGTGGTTGTTGAACTTCGCGGATATGAGCGAAGGAATACCTGAATGGAAGAATGTCGAGTCACCAAGGAAAGCGATAGCCTTCTGGTCTGTGGTCTCGGAGAATCCTCCTGCCGCTCCGGCTCCGCCTCCCATGCAGATGATGAAATCAGCCTCATTGAACGGAGGCTGGCCGCCAAGCGTATAGCATCCGATGTCCGAACAGTAGATGACGTCCTTCTTCCCGACCGCTTTCTTCGTTGCCGAGTAGATACCACGGTGAGGGCATCCAGCACAGAGCATCGGAGGCCTTCCCGGAAGTTTCACATCTGCCGCAGGCAGAGGCTCGGGCATATCGACGGTCTGTACAAGCTTGGAGATGAGCCTGATGGTATCGGGGGAGAACTCCCACTCCTTCGGGAGCGTGCCGTCCCTCTTTCCTATGATGGGGACATCGATCTTGTTCTGGCCGCAGATCCTGAGCACATTGTCCTCGAGATAGGGATCCAGCTCTTCCACGACGATGATCTTCTTCTTCGATCTTACGAAGTCGGCGATCTTCTTCTCGGGAACGGGGTTGGTGAATCCGATCTTGAGGATGTCGACATCCTTGGTGTATTCCTTGACGTAGGTGTAACTGACACCTGATGTGATGATTCCGACGTCGCTCTTTCCGTCGCCGTCGATGAAGTTGAACCTTGATTTCTCTGAGAGTTCAAGTGCCCTTGCATTCTTCTCCAGCAGGACCTTCCTGTTCATCCTGGAGTGTGCGGGGATGTTGACGTATCTCTTGAAATCCTTGTTGAAGTGGCCTTTGGCAGGTTTGTCGACAGGTTTCCTGAATTCGATGATGCCACGTGCGTGGTTCACCCTTGTGGTGGTCCTGAAGATCATCGGGAGTTTCAGTTCCTCTGATATCTCGTACGCCTCAGGCAGCATCTCCTTCGCCTCCTCCGGTGTTGAGGGTTCGATCATAGGGAGGAGCGAGAGCTGTGAGTAGTAGCGGTTATCCTGTTCGTTCTGGGAACTGTGGCATGACGGGTCGTCGGCGGTCATGACCATCATTCCGCCCTCCACACCTGCGTACGCGAGTGTCATGAGCGGGTCCGCAGCAACGTTCAGACCTACATGTTTCATGAAGACGAAAGATCTCACGCCTGCGGATGCCGCTGCGGCGGATACTTCCAGCGCGATCTTCTCGTTGGATGAGAATTCGAAGTAGATTCCGGCCTTGTCACCCATCTTCTCAAGGTTGTTACCTACTTCCGAAGAAGGTGTTCCAGGGTATGTAGACGCATATTTCACGCCCGATTCTATAAGTCCTCTTACAATAGCCTCGTTTCCGAGCAATAACTGCTTTCCTTTCTCTGCCAACAGATCGACCATTAAGGTTCCCTCTGTTACCCTGTATCTATTGGCCCGTTATATAATCGACCCAACACTAATAATAGGAAAAGGGGTTTAGCTGCTCACAGGCGAGGGTAGTCAAGCTTGGCCAACGGCGCAGGACTTAGGATCCTGTCCCTAGCGGTTCTTGGGTTCAAATCCCAACCCCCGCACCATTTCTCATTCAGTGATCGTGGCAGTGGCAATGGTCGTGATCATGATCATGGTGGTGGTCATGGTCATGATCGTGGTGATGATGCTCATGATCGTGGCAGTGGCATTCCTCACCGTGCTCGTGATGGTGCTCGTGATCATGGTGATGATCGTGACCGCATGCACACTCGTGCTCGTCTATGTGGAAGTATACGCCGGAATCCTCCATCGCGTGCACCATGGCATGCTCCAGGTCGCCCTCGTTCACATCGACGACCGCGGCCATGAAGTTGAAATCCGCCTCTTTGGACGGTTTCAGACGATTGTGGTGCTCCACACCGATGTTTAGATCGGTGAGATTCAGTGTTATTCCTTTGCCGTCAACAGTGACGGACATCTTGATGTGCCCCATGAGGTAACCGGCTTCCTTCTCCACCCATCTGCCGACCTGCATCATCATGGCATCCAGCCTTGCTTCCGCATCGGCGTTGAAACCGTGGATGTGCCCGGTAAAACCTACGCCGACACCGCCTGCCAGTTCTTCCGAATTGACCATCAGATCACCTCGAATACCTCTTTCACACCCTCTCCGGTGGTGGCGCACATGGGGATGACCTTCACACCGGGGAATTCGGAGTTGAGCCATTCCGTGATCTCCTTCATCTTCTCGGGCGATGTGAGATCCTTCTTGTTTATCGCTATTATATCGGAACCGGAGAGCTGCTTGACGTAGAAGTCCTTCTTCTTGGTTATGAAAATATCATACCTGGGGCCGTCCAGCATACCGACGACATCCAGCTTGTCGTACTGTATGAACTTGCCTCTGATCACCTCTACGGATTCCTTCACCGCGTTGGGGAGTGCGAGACCGGTGGGTTCGATGATCAGTATGTCGGGATGATAGTCGTTGACTATCTGGACGAGCGATTCCTGCAGTGCTCCGACAAGCGTACAGCATATGCACCCCTGGGGCAGTTCCACGGCGTTATAACCCTGTCCCTTGATGGTGGTCCCGTCCACGCCTACGCTTCCGGCTTCATTGACGATTATCGCCACGTTCTTACCGATCTCCGAATACATGGAGACCAGTTTCATCAGGAGCGTGGTCTTGCCTGATCCCAGGAATCCTCCGAGAATATGAATGTCCATGAGCGGTGCAATGCATTCGCTGTATTTACGTTAAACCAAAAGATCGCGTAATGAATCGATTTTCACCGTACACGGAGCATCTTCGGGATTCCCTCTGGGGATGTAGATGCCGTCGATGCCTGCGTTCTGTGCGGCCTTCATGTCGTTCACCGCATCCCCGACGTAGCAGATCCTGTCCTTCGGGATGTCGTATTTCGAGATTATGTAATTGAGACAATAGGGCGAGGGTTTCGGTTCCAATGTCCTCTCATAACCGATCACATGCTCGAATGCGCCGCACAATCCGTGGTTCTTCAGGATTGATTTGATGCGTTCCTCGCTCTTCCCTGATGCGATGCACAGCCTCTTGCCTTTCAGCATCAGTGCTTTGATGACATGATCGGTCTCGGGGAAGATTACGGTGTTGTGCAGCATCGATGTCTCCGATTCGCGGATGAAAGCGGCGATGAACTCCCTCCTCTTGCAGGGGGCATTGGAGAATCTCTCGAATGTATGGTCCAATGATTCTCTGATGTACATCTGGCACTTGCTCTCATCGAAGGGAAATCCTACGGCCTGGAATGCCTTCCTGTAGCATATCTTGACGCCTTTCATGGAATCGAAGAGCGTCATATCGAAATCGAATATGTACAGGGAATAATCTTTCATTGAAAAAGGGAAAGGAAAGGTTTGGTAATTAGTTTATGGAATCTTCACTCCAGAACGTTCTGGTCTTCCAGATAGGCGAGGATATCCTTCCTGAGCTGAGTGAACTCCGGGTTCGTCCTGTCCCTCGGTCTGTCCCAGGGGACTTCCACTATCTTGTGGATGGTCGAAGGCCTCTTGGTAAGGATGACCACTCTGTCACTGAGATACAATGCCTCATCGACCGAGTGTGTGACGAACAGGATCGTCCTCTCGCTGTGCTGGATGATCTTCACCAGCTGTTCCTGCATGATGTTCCTTGTCTGGGCATCCAATGCTCCGAAGGGCTCATCCATCAGTGTGATCGCAGGGTGCATGACAAGCGCACGGGCGATACCCACACGCTGTTTCATACCGCCTGAGAGCTCGTGGATACGCGAATCGGCGAACTTCTCAAGACCGACGGCCTTGATGTATCTCATGGCACGCTCTTCGCGCTCCTCCTTGGGAACACCTGCCATCTCCATTCCGAACTTGACGTTCTGCTTGACGGTACGCCACGGGAACAGAGCGAAGTCCTGGAAGACCATTCCGCGGTCCGAACCGGGACCGCTGACCTCGTTCTCACCGATCTTTATCGTTCCGGAGGTTGGCTGAAGAAGTCCTGCGATGGAACGGAGGATTGTGGTCTTACCGCATCCGGACGGACCTACGATGGATATGAGTTCTCCTTTCTTCACATCGATGGTGAAATCATCGACCGCAACGGTCTCCTTTTCATCGGTACGATAGACGACACGGAGCTTGTCGATCTTCATCAGGGTCTCCCCTTCGGGGATATCCTTGTAAAGTTCGTCGGTACGGTCCGCGCGGACGCGAGCCCTTCCCCATTTCTCCCCTTCGATCTTGATCTTAGGTTCTCCCATCAGACATCAACCCCCATTCTTCTAGAAACGACCTTGGAGATGTACTCCGCGACACCTGTGGTCAGCAGACCGAGGATAGCGATGACGATGATGCCTGCGAAAGCATAGTCGTACGACGCGTTGTCTATCATGAACTTGACGAAATACCCTATTCCGCTCAATGTCGTGTTGTACAGCTCAGCGGCAACGATACACATCCATCCTACACCCAGACCGACCTTGATACCGTTCATCAGATACGGGATGGTGGAAGGCACAAGGACCTTCATGAAGATCTGTCCGTCAGATGCACCAAGGGTCTTCGCCGCATCCACCAATATCGGATCGATCTTCTGAACACCGAATATCACGTTTGTCAGAAGAGGGAAGAAGATACCGACGAACACGACCATGATGGAACCGTTGGTAGCCTGGAAGATGATCACGAAGATAGGGGCCCATGCGATAGGCGCGATGGGCCTGAGGACCTCCATCCAGGGTGTCAGGAACTCCCTGATGAATTTGAAATTACCCATGAGGAGACCCAACGGCAACGCGATCACCAATGCCAAGAGGAATCCCTTGACGAATTTGACCAGACTCGAGACCACCCAGGACATCAGGGAACGGTGCTCCAACGGATCGCCGTTCTTCATCAAGTCGAGAAGCGCAGCAAATGAATCCTGAGGAGTCGCCAGAGGAGAGACGTTGACATCCAGTGACTTCTGTACTATGATGGAAACGACCCACCAGACCCAAAGCAGGACAAACAGCGACAACGCTGTTATGGCACAGCCTCTGGCGAACCTGTGATATTTGTTGTGCTTATCGTACTTGAATTCCATTCTTCAACACCTTCAGGCGATGATGTGCTCTCCATTGATCATCTTGAGTGTCGCAGGAGGCGCACCCAGGAATCCAATCTTGACATCACCGCTGATGAGAAGTCCGATGACCTCTCCGCCACTGCTGCTGTTTGTGTTGAGCGTGACTGTCAGACCGTATTCGGTGAAGTAACCTTTAGCAACTGCCACCTGGATTGCGATCTGGTGGATATCACCGTTGATTGCGGCGACTGTGATGCTGTCGGTTCCTTCCTTACTTGCCTTGCCCGCAACTGCATCCTTGAGATACTTATCATCGACAAAAGCTTTTGCAAACTTTTCTCCACTCTTGAATTTGTCTGAAGTTATGATACCGAGATCCTTCAGATCATCTGCGAGTGTTCCGATTCCGTCGGTAAGTCCGCTGAGGGATCCCTCGTCATCGTCTGCGTAAAGGTATGTGATGTTGGTGAGGGCTACCGTGACCTCGGCGTCAGAAAGACCTACAGTGGAAGACTTTGCAATGGTAACCAAATCTGCGTAATCCGCACCGCTTGTGTTCTTTTTAGCGTTGTTGATGAAATCGACTGCTTTGATGTAACCGGCAAGGAATTTGACTGCCACTGTACTGTTGTCCTTGAGCCAATCGTGGTTCATGGCGATGACACAGCATGCGTGATCTGGGAAGACATCGTTGGTCAGTGCCAATGTCCTGTAGGTGGCACTGCCCTCCTGGATGACCTTCTGGAACTGGGGCTCCCAGATGATTCCGCCCTGGATATCGGTGTTACCCATGATAGCACCATAGTTGCTCAGGTTGGTAACATAGTACAGCTTATCAGCAGAAGGTGTCCCTGTTGAATCAGTATACTGCTCGAATCCAAGACCGACCTTGTTCGCTATTGTTGCGAGCTGTGTGTGCTGGATCGACTGTGAACCGGGGTCTCCAAGAATCAATCCACCCCATGCAGCCTTATTGGCTGTTGAGAGGGCATAATCATCACCGAAGAACGCGGTATCGTTCCTTATGAGCTTACCGGCTGATTCCGATACAACACTGTTTTTAATGAACAGTCCTGAACCTTCGCTGTTGACACGGCTTACGACATTGACTGCTTTTGAGTCATACGAAGCAGAATCATTGTTCTGGTTCAGAATGATAAAGGTGGTCACACCCCCGATAGCAAGGACCGCGACCACTGCAATTGCTAGAATTTTCATATTCATGATAATCTAAAAATTTTCATCGTTTTCTGATATATAAATATACAGAATTTGTCCTCCATGTATTACGATTGTATAATTAGGATAATCGTACCGCATCTTCATCGTGCCGTGATAGCGCACTGTCACACTTGTCCTTTTGAAGTGTCAATTATCCTCCTTAGGAAACTTTTCTATTGTTAGGATACTTAACAGCGTTTAAAATGATGAATAATGTCAATAGGGCATACTGTGGCTCTTTCTCTGTTCGGATTTTATATACCGCCACCACAGTCCATAATATCAATCGTTAAGGAAGAGGAACGACATGGGCAGATACACCAGGGACAATATTGTTGAGAATCTTGCGAAGGATATCAGCGGATGCACCGTAAAGACACGTGTCCCGAGACCGAAGGTGACGTACGCAAGCGTCGAGAAGAACAGAATCCTCTGCAGGACCAACACCTGCGGCAACTACAACACCAGCTGGACGTGCCCGCCCAACTGCGGAACATCGGAATACTGCATCGAAAAGATCAACGCATACAAGGATGCGGACATCCTGATGATGAAATACGAAAACGTCGACTTCAGCGACAGCGAGAAGCTTGAAGGGATGATGAACGGCTTCCGCGACATCTGCAGGAATGTCATGGTCGAATGCAGGAAGGAGGGTTTCGATGTCATCGCCTTCGCCGACGGACCCTGCAGCTACTGCAAGGAATGCGCCTTCATCAAAGGGAAGAACTGCTATCACCCCGAGATGCAGATACCTTCGGTCAGCGGATACGGTATCGACATGACGTCATACATGAAGGAGATCGGCATAGAATTCTCATTCTCCAAGGATTCCGTCACACTTTACGGCGTATTGCTCTTCAGATGAGTAAATATCCGTTAAAGACAACGATAAAAAACCAGAAAACCAATCCGTACCCATGGCAGGCTCCAAGGTCTATTTCATGGACTTCCACCTAGATGCGGAATCCAACTTCCTCAACAGATTCGAGAAGTTCATCAGGTTCGCAGGTATAGAGAAAATCGATTTTGATAAGAAATACACCGCGATCAAGATCCATTTCGGAGAATTGGGCAACGTCGCATACCTCAGACCGGGTTACGCAAGAACGGTCGCCAAGGTCGTCAGGGAACTCGGCGGAATACCATATGCGACAGACTGCAACACGCTGTATGCAGGCAAGAGGAAGAACGCGCCCGACCATCTTGATTGCGCAGCTGCCAACGGATTCACCGCACAGACGCTCGGATGCAACATCATCATCGCCGACGGAATCAAAGGGGATGATGATGTGGAGGTCCCGATCAACGGAGAGCTCGTGAAGAATGCCAAGATCGGACATGCAATAGCCGATGCGGATGTAATGGTGACGATAAGCCACTTCAAATGCCACGAGATGGCGGGCCTGGGCGGTTCGATAAAGAACATGGCCATGGGCTGTGCTTCGCGCAGAGGGAAGATGGAACAGCACTCCGGCGGAAAACCGATCGTCATCCAGGACAAATGCCGCGGATGTAAGAACTGCCTGAAATCATGCGGATCCGATGCCATCATCATCGAGAACAAGAAGGCGAGGATCGACCACGACAAGTGCGTCGGATGCAGTCTGTGCATCCCCGCGTGCCATTTCGATGCCATCAACACCAATTACGATACCACCACGGAGGACATGTGCAAGAAGATGGCCGAATATGCGGCGGCATCGATGGTGGATAAGGCGAATTTCCACATCTGTGTCGTGTCCGATGTATCGCCCTACTGCGACTGCAGATCGTCATGCGAACTGCCTATCGTCCCGAACATCGGAATATTGGCATCATTCGACCCCGTGGCGCTTGACATGGCCTGTGCCGACCTGGTCAATCAGGCCGCGACGATCCCCGGAAGCGTCGCCGATATCGAAGGATGCGACGATGTGTTCACAAGGATCCATCCCAAGACCAAATGGAAGATAACCATCGACCAGGCGGTGAAGATGGGAATGGGTACGACGGAATACGAACTCATCAAAATGAAATGAGTTAGCATCATCGATTAATAGAATCAGTCCGATTCACTCAGCGATAGCCATGAGCGATTTCGATGCACTTTGCAAACAGCTCGAGGATATGGATCCCGAGACATTCGCACAGATCTTCAACGACAAATCGGTAGATGTGATCAGCGCACTGGTCGCACTCACCGCCGACGGCAAGGACGGAGTGACTGCATACCTGCAGTTCATCCTCGCATCCGTTGCAGCGGACGGGGTGCTCTCCAAGCCCGAGTTCACGCTTCTGAAACCTATGTTCGACAGGATCGCCGACAAGGACACCACATACGATGATGCCGTGGAGATCTTCAACGGACTGGGCCTCGACAAGCCTGATGCGTACAAGGACATCATCGACACGATGGTGGACATCATAGGACTGGTCGACGAGGACATGAAGGACGACATCGTCCTGCTCTGTCTGCTCGTCTGTGCCGTGGACGGAGAGGTCACCGAGAAGGAGAAGGACTGGATCAGACAGCTCGCTGAGCCTCTGACGGTCGAGATGTCCCCTGCGGAAGTGATTGACGACTTCCTGACCAAGGCAGGAACGTTCGTTCTCGCAACAACGGACGGAGACCAGCCCAGGATGAGGGTGCTCGGTCTCAAGATCAAACTGGACGACAAGCTGTTCTTCGCTGTCGGTACGTTCAAGGACGTGTACAAACAGCTGCAGAAGAACCCCAAGTGCGAGATACTCGCATCCGTCGGAATGGACTTCCTCCGCTGGGACGGAAAGGCCGTTTTCACTAAGGATGAGAGACTCATGCCCATAGTCGCCAACATGATGCCTGACCTGGCAACCATGTACAAGGAAATGGGCTGGGAGCTCGGATTCTTCACCCTTGAGGGCGGTAACGCAGAGATCGTCAACGTCAGCAACCAGAAGACGAAACTGTTCTGATGGGGCATGTCCCCATCAAACCCTTTACTTTTTTTGAAGAATAGAAAAGAGGGCCGTGAGGCCCTTAGATTGTTTAGAATTCCCTTCTCAGGAATGCGATGAACGCACCGACCATTCCGACTACTCCCCAAACGATCATGACCAGGGTGTCACGGAGGTAGTTGGGTTCAGAGACCGACAATCCTCCGATCTCCTTGGATGCCTCGACAAGGCTCCACGCAGGGAAACCGCTGGGGCTGGGTGTTATCAAAGCCGCAATAAGCTGGTCATAGCTCATGCCCGCAAAGAATGCTGGCACATAGTAATCCTCGGTGATGAATGTCTTGGGGTTGGCAAGCATCTCTCCGAGCTGCCTGTAGATCTCGTTCATCATATCCCTGTACGCTTCAGAACATTCCATGATGGATTCTGATGCCTGATCGATCATCCAGAATGACTCGACATTCGCTGCGTTGAGCACCATGGACAATGCGGTTATGATGATCGCGAGGATGACGAACGTGATGATCGTCGCGGTGCTTCCCTTCTTCATTATCGAACTGACGAACATCGCTATTCCGATGGTACCGAATGCGTATGCACATGCGAGTCCGAATGATGTGAATACATCCCCGCTCACGGAACCGTTGACGGCAGCCGATACGATGACCGCTATCAGATAGTAAAGGGCCATGAATCCGAGTGTGACGACGATACAGGCGAGCGCCTTACCGATGAAGATGGATGTCTTCCTTATCGGTCTTGTGAACACTATCAGTGCAGTACGTTCCTCATATTCCGAAACGATACTGATGGAAGCGAACAGTGTAGACGCCATGAGCACCACCAGAGAGGACATCATCACGAAGTAGACCGGGTTGGCCTTGCCTCCGAACATGTACGGTGCGAAGACGATCACGAAAACGATGATTCCCAGGAGAGCGAGGAAGACGAACATCCTCTTTCCGCTGAAGTATTTCTTTATCTCATTCTTCATTACGACGAATGCTTGCCTTGCGGCCTCGGCGAAATTGCTTCCCATGCGATCACCTCGACTCCTTGATGAGATCCAGATAGATGGTCTCGAGTGTGTTCTCGATCTCTGACAGGCTGAAGACCCTGATTCCGATGTTGTGGATGTCGTTGAACAGCTTCTCCTGCTCCGCGACTCCGCCTTTGATCTTCACGATGCACTCGTTCCCGCCGTTGCGTGATGCATCGACGACATTGTCGAGTGTCTTGATCTTCTCGAGGACCTCAGGTGTGGGTTCCTCTGCCATCCTGACGATGATCCCGCGGTAATCCGCGTATGATTTCACGGCATCGATGCTGTCATCGATCAGAAGTTTTCCGTGGTTGATCATCGCGACACGGTCGCAGAGATCGCTCACTTCGTGAAGGATGTGCGAGGACATCATGATCGTGAGATCGTGAGTCACATTCCTGAGGTTCTTCAGGATCTCCCTCATCTCGGCCATACCTCTGGGGTCCAGACCGGATGTGGGCTCATCCAGGATGATGATGCTGGGCTCGTTGAGCAGAGCCTGACCCAATGCGATCCTCTGCCTCATACCCTTGGAGAACGTTCCCAGTTTCTTGTCTCCCCATTCGGTCATCTTGACCTTCTCGAGGATCTCTTCCGTCTCGGTCTTGATCCTCTCGGAGCTCATTCCGATGATCTCTCCGATGTACTTCATCGTCTCACGGGGTGTGAGATAGGGATAGAATTCAGGGGTCTCGATGACTGTACCGACACCCATAAGTGCCTGGCTGGGGTCCTTGACCACATCTACTCCGTTGAGGTAAGCCTCACCGGATGTGGCATGGATGAGGTTGGTCAGGATCTTCAGTGTCGTACTCTTGCCTGCACCGTTTGGACCAAGGAATCCAGTGAAACTGTTCTTCTTGATGTTCAGAGTGAGGTTGTCCACGGACACGAAAGACCCGTATTCCTTCCTGAGATTGACGATCTCAATAGGGTCTGACATAAAAAGCGGATTATATGACTTATATAAAAGGTAATTTATGGAACGGCTAAAAAACACGTTAAAAAACGATATGTCTTAATCTCCGAAATGACATGTGCCAGATATGATGAGGACGTTCATCTCTGTCGACATCCCGCTGACTGATGCGATCGATGAGGTCCTGGGTGAGATGAGAAGGGCTGATAACGTCAGGCCTGTGCCTAAGGAACAGATACACCTCACACTGAAATTCCTCGGGGATCAGGATGAGAAGAAAGTCGGGAAATTGTGCTCATCACTGAGAGATGCATTGCAAGGGACGGAACCGTTCGATATCGTTGTGGAAGGTGTCGGCGGTTTCCCGGATACGAAGCACCCGAGGGTGGTCTGGCTGGGTGTGAAGGATCCGAAACGCCTTATAGAATTGGCTGACAAGGTGGATTCCGCTGTCAAAGCGATGAAACTGATATCGGATGACAAGAGATTCAGCCCCCACATCACGATAGGGAGGGTCAACGGCAAAGCAAATCTGGATGTTTTCTTCGGCAGATACAAAGGAACATCATTCTGCACCTGCCGGTGCGACCACGTCGATGTGATGAAGAGTGTTCTCACACCGAAAGGTGCGATACATTCCGTTGTAGAAAGAATAGAATTATAAGGGAGGTCCCGGCAGAGCCGGAACCTGTTTGAGGGATCACTGATCCTGTTCCTTCTCCTTGAGCTCGGCGAACTTCTGAGCCATGGTCGGACTGTTCTTGACCAGTTTCTTGACTGTGATGTCCTGAAGCTTGTCGTTAGCGATCCTGAGGTTCTTGTCTGAACCCACGAGTGCTTCTCTGATCTTCTGAAGCTTATCGATGGTCTTATCGATGTCCTCTATGGCCTTGTTGAACTTATCACTGGCAAGACGGCAGTTCCTCTCGAAACCTTCCTTGAAAGCATTAACATTCTCCTCGAAGTGAGTGATGTCGATGTTCTGATTCTTGATAAGTGCCAGTTCCCTTTTGTCATCAAGAGAGCGTCTGGATGCATTCCTGATGAGTGTGATCAAAGGGATGAAGAACTGCGGCCTGATGACGTACATCTTCTCGTATCTGTGTGATACATCAACGATACCGGTGTTGTACAGTTCGCTGTCGGGCTCCAGCATTGAGACGAGGACTGCGTATTCGCATCCCTTCTCCTTACGGTCCTTGTCGAGTTCCTTGAAGAATTCCTCGTTCTTGTGTTTCTTGGACGCGGCCGGATCAGCCTCGTTCTTCATCTCGAACATGATACTTGTGAGTTCGATGTCGCCGCTCATCTCGCGGAAGATGTAGTCTCCCTTGGAACCGCTTCCGCTGACCTCATTGTCCTTCTCGAAGTATGCATCCTGGAATCCGGTCGCGCGGAGCTTGTTGAACTCATCCTCGCAGAACTTCTCCAATGATTCGCCTACCATTTTGGTGGACTGTTTCGCCTTGAAATCCTTGTAGAATGAGATCTCCTGGTCCTTCGCAGCCAGCTCCTTGATAAACAATTCGTTCATCGATTGTTCCTTATTCTTGAATTGAAGCCTCTCATTCTCTGCTTCGGATAATGCTTTCTGAAGTGCCAGATCCTTCTCCGAGATCTCTTTGTCCTTAGCCTCTAATGCGGTCTTGACGGCAAGATCCTTCTCCAGATCGAATGTACCGATCTTGTTCTCGAGGTCGCTGATCTGTTTCTCCTTCGCTTCAACGGCATTCTTGATATCGAGGGTCCTTTCGCTCTTGAGCTTCTCAATCTCCGCTTCAAGGTCCTTGATCCTCATATCCCTGCTGGAGATGACATCCGTCATGTCCTTCTCCTTGTTCATAACGGCCATCTTGATCTGGTTCTGGGCATCAGCTTTGAATAACTGCTCCCTCTCTTCCAGGGCCCGGTGGAACTCCGCATCCCTGATCTGACTGGCAACCCTCTCGTAATTCGTCTCGTCCATCTGAATGATGGCTCCGCATTTAGGACACTTGATCTCATCCATTGTTATCGCCTCCTGTGAAAAACGTTCGATTATTCTCGTATATACTTAGTATGGACAATAGGTATTTCAATATAACATTGTTATTAGTGTTATAATTGTTATTTAATGAACGGCCAGATTGTTGTGAGTAACTCTCACGCAGTGATACTGTCCTTCAATGTCTGCAATCTTGCAGCACTGAATCCGACCTCACCCACAAGGAAATCGGATACTTCCTTCTCACAGTCCATATCGTAATCGAGTATGCTGCTCCAATCCACATGAAGTAGATCGTCCAGGGAAATGTCAGGGAGATGCCTTTCGATGACTGTTCCTTCGATACGGTCACCGCATTCGAGACCGTCTACTTCTGGCCGAAGATCGAGGAGACCTTCAAGCAAGTGTTCAGGGTCGTCAGGCCCGGAGGGGTTTTCGCGGTGACCAATGAATCCACGGGAGAGGACAAATCGTCGCTCAAGTATCAGAAGATGATAGATGGGATGAATCTGTACACACCAGAGAGACTGTCAGAACTGATGGGTTCCGCCGGATTCACAGGAATGGAGATATACAGGGATGGGAAGAGACCCTGGATAACCGTCATTGGCAGAAAAGAGTGGATACAGAATAAAAGGGAAAGATGCCGGGTTTACCCGGCATTGTGGTGTTTACTTGACGATCAGATTCGTTTCCTTAAGGACGAAGGTCGCATTCATCTCCTTTCCGTCATAGGTGGTGGACAATTCCTCTTTGTAGATGAATCCCTTCTCCCCGTATGTCAGGATGAAATTCTTAACCTCACTATCCCTCGTCAACTTGATCTTCTCTATGGTGACCTTGCGCTTTCCGAACTCGGTGTCGATGGTGTCTGATGATTTATCCCCATAGGTGACCTTGTACCCCTCATCTTCCGCATATCTGATGAAGCTGGTATAGTTGACCGAACTGAGATAGTCGTCCCTCGTCATTATCCTTGAATCTTCTTTGATCACGACCCTGCCTGCAGAGTTGAATTCCTTTATGGTGTACTTGACATCACCATTCATCGTTCCGTTAAGTGACACCTTCATGGTCCCCATACCAGAGCCAGTATTGTAGTTTGTCATCTTGTATTCGTACTCTCCCTTTATGTCCACTCCTAAGTCGTAGACAGGGGCTGAATAATCGTACTTGTAATATGACCCGTTGATAACTACCTGTTCCGCTTCGATCTTGCTTAGATCCAGATTGGAGTCCTTCAGGGTGTACACCACAGTTTGTCCTCCGGTTACGATCTTGTAAGAATATGTCACTCCTGACGTCGGTTCCTTGTAGTAGTAGTACTCAGTGCCTGAAATATTCCGACTCCATATATCACACACAATGGTTGTACCTTTGTATTTGATATTCGCGGTCTCCCCCTTAACACCATCATATCTGTACAGATTCACTAAAAATGACGCCCCAGGGGTATTGGGTTCGGATTCTTCTGAGGTAACAGTTCCGTCCACAGTTCCGAGATAGTAATCTTTGACAGCCAGCTCACCCCTTTCCTTCGGTACATCAACATCCAATTTGTTGAAGTACTGAGTATAGAGGACAGCGGCCCCGATAACCACAATGGCCACCAACGCTACTGCTGCTATGATAGTTTTAGCCTTCATGAATTTAAATGTATCGCATTAGTATTTATTCCTATCTGGTATTTTGTGTTATTTCTGTATGTCAGATACATATAAATATGATATCAGAAAGATCGGCTGCATCGATACAGTCTTCGATAGGATTCGCCCAATGCTTCCTTCGTCCTCTGTGACTTGGAACCGCCATCCTTCATAATGTATGTGAAACATTATGTTATATCCATTTTTGTCAAGGATTAGAGAACGGAAAAGATGAAGTCATCTTGTCACAGACAAGCGATTTCAACGTTAATTCTTTATTTCGAATGATGTTTTTTTAATCGGATGGGATTATGACAGGTCTGATTGCGATAGACGAATCCGGGGACTTAGGGTCTTCTGGCAGTAGATATTTCTGCATTGCAGCGATGATATTATTGCGCAGTCGTGATCTAAAGAAAGCATCGAGTCTCTTATCCAAGACTCATGAATACAAATGGTACAATTCTACATCTGGAAAAAGGACAATGATACTCGAAGCCATGACAGACTCGAATGTCAGAGTGGTCTATACGATTGTTGACAAGAACTACCCTGATAACAATCGTCCTGTGTATGGAAACGAACTCTATGTAAACACACTCAGATGTGTAATATCAGATGCCATGGATGTTCTCCCTTGCAGAGACGTCAATATTTATCTGGACAACAATGGTTTCGTGTCTCTGGAAGAGTTCAGGAAGATTGTTTCTGAGGAAGCTTCACGCCATAATATCAATCCGATAAAGGTGAACAAGGTTCTTTCGGAACAGAATAAGTGCATACAACTGGTGGATTTTATCGCGGGTGCGGCCAGGGCAGAACTGGAGCACTCTGATGGCACAATCAACGTTCTATCAAGAAAAGTATCCGTTGCCCGCAGGCGTTAATGGCCACCCCATGGCAACCTATCCTTGCGGGTCTTATTGGGACAGGTAATTATTATCTGTCCACTATATAAATGTCCCTTTCTCTCCGATCTTCATCAACATTGTGTACCGGGGATTTGAACCGAAGCATATGCCAGCAATCAAATTTGAAGGTTGATTGGTGGGCCCCCCCGGATTTGAACCGGAGTCTATGCCTCCCGAAGGCACAAGTATACCAAGCTAACCCAAGGGCCCGTGTGACCCCTCTATCCGCTTCATTGATAAAAGCGTTTGCTTCTGGGGTGTTTCTGGTCACGGCTTCACGGTCAGTATGTCTCATCCGACTTCTGGTCATGTCTCGGTCCTTTCGTGATACTGAGGACCACGGTCACGGCCAGCACAACGATGATGATCACCAATGACAGCACCACGGGCATCTCGTATCCGAAGTACGACATGAACATCTTGGCACCTATGAATGCCAGTATGACACCGAGACCGTATTTCATGTAGCACAGTTTGTCCAGGTATCCTTTCAGCACGAAGTACAGGGATCTCAGTCCCATAACTGCGAGAATGTTCGATGAGAACACGATGAACACGTTCGTTGAGATGGACAAAGCAGCAGGGATGGAATCGAATGCGAACATCAGATCGGTCAGTTCTATGACCAGCAGACATGCTACCATGGTCGTGGCCACGGTCTTCCCGTTGACCTTGATGAAGAATCTTCCCGATGAGGAATCTCCCTCGAAATGGAGTTTCGACGCCGCCTTGTAAGCGAAGGAATCCTTCGGATCCTTCTCTCCGCCGAATGATGTCCTGAATGCTGTGAGTATCAGGATCGCACCGAAGATCAGCATCATCCAGTCGAATCTCTCAAGAAGTCCGGCACCGACGACGACGAACAGCGCACGGAACACGATGGCACCCATTATCCCGTAAAACAGGACCTTGTGCTGACTCTTTCCGACGATCCCGAACGATGCGAACAGCAGGATGAACACGAACAGATTGTCCACCGACATCGCGAATTCGATGATGTATGCTGTGTAGAACTCGGCCGCCCTCGGTGTTCCCATGACCGCGGCCACGAGTCCTCCGAATGCCAATGCGACCGTCACGAAGATGATGACATCCATCATCGAACGCTTGATCGTCGGCTCTCCTTTCCTGCGTTCCACTACCAGGAGGTCGTACAGCATCAGTGCCGCGAAGACGACAGCGAATGCTATCCAAAGTTCCTGTTCCACCAATTGTTCACCTGCTTTCTGTCGATGAGGTCACATCATGTTCCTGAGCACGGTCTGGAGGATTCCGCCGTTGGCGATGTAATCGACCTCCGCGGGTACGTCGACCCTGCAGATCGTGTAGAACTCCAGTTTCTTTCCGTCCCTGTAAGCGGTGACCTTGACGTCGCACTTGGGTTCCAGTCCTTCCAGCTCGATGTCGAACAGTTCCTTTCCGGTGAGTCCGAGGGATTCGGCCGTCTGTCCCTCCCTGAACTGGAGCGGGACTATTCCCATACCGACGAGGTTGGACCTGTGGATCCTCTCGAATGATTCCGCTATGACTGCCTTGACACCCAGGAGGTACGGTCCCTTGGCGGCCCAGTCCCTCGAGGATCCTGTTCCGTATTCCTTCCCTGCGAGGACGATCAACGGTGTCCTGTCATCGATGTATCTCCTGGAGGTCTCGAATATTGTATCGATCTTGTTCTCTGGCACATAAAGCGACCAGGATCCTTCCGTACCGGGTGCGAGCTTGTTCTTGAGCCTGATGTTCGCGAACGTCCCTCTCATCATTATCTCGTGGTTGGCCCTTCTTGAACCGTAGGAGTTGAAGTCCTTAGGCTCCACTCCCAATGAGATGAGGTATTTTCCTGCATCCGAGGATGCGGGGAACGAACCTGCGGGGGAGATGTGATCTGTGGTGATGGAATCCCCTACGCTCACGAGCACGTGGGCCCTGTTGATGTTCTTGATCGAAGGCTCTTCATAGATGTCCTCGAAGAACGGCGGATTCCTGATGTATGTGCTCTTCTCGTCCCACTTGAACAGCGCTCCAGTGGGTGCGTCGATCTTCTTCCATCTTTCGCTTCCCTCGAACACGTTGCTGTACTGTGATTTGAACGTCTCCGATGTGACGTACTTGTTCATGATCTCATTGATCTCCTCGTTGGAGGGCCAGATGTCCTTGAGGAATACGTCCTTGCCCTTGTACTGTCCGAGGGGTTCCTTGGACATGTCGATGTCCACCCTTCCGGCGATGGAGAACGCGACCACGAGAGGAGGCGATGCGAGATAGTTCGCTTTGACATTGGCGTGGATCCTTCCCTCGAAGTTCCTGTTGCTGGATGCAATCGCAGCGGCGATCAGGTCGTTGTCCTGGATCTTCTTCACTATCTCGGGATCCAGAGGTCCGCTGTTACCGATGCATGTCATGCACCCGTAACCTGTGACGTTGAACCTCATCTTCTCCAGATAGTCCAGGAGACC
>JAEEGK010005853.1_pt1 | contig 29724 bp, 22 predicted proteins | sample 8958771 | NCBI WGS metagenome assembly JAEEGK01 (sample SAMN16246547, study PRJNA631951) | gut metagenome | biome: gut microbiome; feature: rumen; material: SC-attached | host: Bos | place: Iran: Karaj | collected 2018-10 | reverse complement strand
CCAATCCCCAATCCCCATTTTTTATAATATATTTTTTTATTTAATTATTTTATTATATTAAAAAAAAAATATTTAAAACTTAATTTATTATTAATTAAAAATAAATAATTACTTTAATTTTTTTAATTAAAACACATTTTTTTCCATTTATAAATAGATGGAAATAATAATGAAAATAAGAAATTAGATTATTTTGAATATTAAAAATATAAATTAAAATTATTTACTTTTTTATTCTGAAAAACCTTCAAATTTATCTTTGTTTTGATTTATCATTTCCATATTTTTCTTAGGTATATAACTCATTCCTACTTCTTCATTAGTAAATTCTTCATCGAAATATTGCACATCTTTATCATCTGCTAATTCTGGAATAAAAGGTGCAGGGATCTTTTTTTCTAAAATAGCATCAAAATCAATACTAGCGAAAAATGGATGTTTTTTAATTTCTTCAATTCCATTTTGGCTTCCCAATCTTTTTTTTGGATTTTTTTCTAATAATTTTCTTATCACATCTTTTGCATCTTCACTTAAATTAATTCTTCTAGGGAATTTTACAGCACTATTTTTTATCATATCATACATTTTTTCTAGATTTTCTACATAAAATGGAGGTAAACCACATAACATTTCAAAAAGTAAAATTCCAAAAGACCACCAATCTGCGGTCTTATCATGGCCTTCCATAGTAATGATTTCTGGGGCTAAATATTCAGGAGTACCACAAAATGACATAGCTTTTTCATCACCTTGTAATTTTTTCGCCATACCAAAATCTGCTAATCTTAAATAACCTTTTTCATCCATTAGAATATTTTCTGGCTTTAAATCACGATATACAATACCCTTTGAATGTAAATATTCTAAAGCTAAAGCAATTTGGGCTCCATAAAAACGTACTTTTTCTTCATCAAAAGTCCTAAATTTTCTTAAATGTTGGAATAATTCTCCTCCAGATAAAAATGGCATTACAAAATATATTCTTTCTTCTGTTTGGAAACAAAATACTAGTCCACATAATAGAGGGTAATCTATAGTTTGTAATATTTCTTTTTCTAATAAAGTATTTTCTATTTGTTCCTGCTCAATTAAAATATCTTTTTTAAGGCTTTTCATTGCATATATTTCATGAGTAGGAATATATTCGACTAAACAAACTTTTCCGAAACTACCTCTTCCTATGACCTTCAACACTTTAAAATCGTCTAATTTTACTTCTTTAACTTGCTTGTGAGAAGAAAATACAGTATTATTTTGTATTTTTGGCCCAACAACTCCATGTTGATTTACTTCTCCTTCAGTTGCTGAAGTGTTAGCTAAAAATTTGTCAAGATCATCTGGCTTACCGTCAACCATACGTGAAAACTTTGGCTCCACTTTTTTATCTTTTTTACTTGTTACATAAGGTTTTAATGATTTTTCGTTTAATAATGCAAATTTGAAGTATTGTCCCTTTAGGTCATGATAAGCTTTTACTATTGTACTTACTATGATATGTCTGTCATGGGAAATATAATAATAATCATATTCAGAATCACCTCCATGAATTACAAATTCATCTGTTAATTTGTTAACTGTTATTCCTAATATAGTATCTAAAGGAATTTTTCTTTTTACAGCTAAAAATTATAAAAATTAATGTGTTTATTTACTTTTTTTTTTTAAATTATAAATATTTTTCTGTGTTATTACCATATTTCTTTCTTGAGATAATCCATATCTATTAACTTTAATTACTTGATATGATAATAACATTTTATCATCGTCACCTATTAGTTTCAATATATCTTCATCATGAGCGAAATTCAAACTATCAACAACTTCTTCCATTTATTTATTATATATTTAAATTATAATCATTATTTTTATTAATTTATGTAAATTATTATTTTTTACTTATTATTAAAATATTATATTAAAATAATTTTATTAATTTTATTTAAATAATATTTTAAAATAATAAAATCTTATTTAAATAAAACTAATAAAATAATATAAAAATGTTTTTAAATGGACCACTTAACTTTGTTTTATCATCAAATACAACAAATAATAGAAGATTATCAGAACTTCCATCAAGAACAATGTCAATAAATGATGAAGAAATATCTACAACTTCAAAAAATAAACAAACAACAAGATCAACATCAAAACAACCAACATCATTAATGAATGAACCACTTCAAAGAGAAGTTTTAGAAGAACCTGAAATAAATTCAAATGTAACTGTTGATAAAGATGATTTAATACAACAACAATATGAGGAACAAATGAGAAAAAAAAAATATGAGCAACAAGAAGAAGAGAAAAAATTTAAGAGAACTTTAATTCGTTTATCAAATCAAGAACATATATTTTGTTTAGTTGTAGATGGATATGAAATTTCAAAAGAATCATATGAAATTGTATTAAATGAATTTTTACCTAGAATTGAAAATTCTGTTTTAATTTGTCCATATATTTATAATAGTATTCATGATGAAGAATATAATTGGAGACATCAAAAACAATATGTAATAGATTATTTTAAAACTAGATTAACAACTTCATTAAGTGATGAAAAAGGTTATTTAATAATTCAAGATAGAAATAATAATTATTATCATGAAATAGAACAAATTTATAAAATATCTCAAAAGAATAATTGTGAATATTTTTTTGTTGGTTATAATTCTTTAAAAGGACCTACTTTAAAACCTAGATTTATTCCTAAAGGTTTAGATTACCTTTTATCAGAAAGTAAAATTCCAACTATTATTATGAAAGATAAATTACTTAGAGGAAAAAAAAATCGTGGATATAAATGGTTATTAGTTATGGATAGATCTTCAAGTGATTGTTTTAAAGTTTTTGATTATTTCTTTCCTTTTATGGATATTGAAAAAGATTTTGTTTATGGTTTAACTTTAATTCCTCCTTATGTTAATTTTGATGATATTAAAAGACAATTTTATGAAAAAATGAAAGAAGTTGGTTTTGATGAAGAAGAACAATGTGGTTATGAATCACAAAATTATAATACAAAATATGCAACATTTGTAAGAGAATTTGTAAATCATAGTACAATACATTATTTTGATTTTGTTTTATTTTATAATAATCCAGATAAATATAGAATTCAAAGAACTGAGTCTGAAAGTTTAAAATTATTAGAATATATTAATGCAAATATTGGTTTTGTTAATGGAGCTTATTTAGATAAATTTTCTCCTGATAAACCAATGGAAATTGCAGAAAGAATTATTAAAGAAGTTAATTATGAATATAAACCTGAAGAAGAAAATAAAATAGAATTAAATGAAAATAAGGAAGAAAAAGAAAAAGAAAAAGAAGAAAAAGAAGATATAAAAATAGAAGAAAATGTAAAAGAAATAGAAGATAAAAATGAAGATAAAAATGAAATTGAAGATGAAAAAGAAGATGATAAAGAAGAAGCAATTAATCAAGCACCAAAAATTAATGTTGATAATAAAAAAAGTAATGTTAAAGAAAATACTAAACCTGGAGGAAAAAAAACAAATCCTATTACTAATAAAACTCCTGTTCAAAGTAATAAACCTGGATCAAAAAGTGGAGCTAGAAATACTAATCAAGGTAGTACTTTACAAAAACCTATTTCTACTGGAAGACCTAGACCACAAGTCCAATTTCCTATTGTAAAAAAATAAAAATGAATTTAAGGTATTATAAAAATTAAATATTATAATAAATTTTTATAAAGGAAAAAAATATTAAATTTGTTTTAATTGTTTTATTGTAAATATATCAAAATTGTTTAATTTTAAATTTAATATTGTCCTATAGTTTAATTAAATATAAATTTTTATTCTTTTTAATTAAACTATTTAATTTATTTTATAATTATTACACAAGTATTAAATATATATTTGCATTTTATAATAAATGAATACTATAGAGTAATACAAAAATACAAAAAATTATTTGAAAATCTATATCATAATTTCTTTTCTATTTATTTTCTATTATTCAAAGAAAGTATAAGAAAATAGTTAGAAATACTTACTATATTTCCTTTTATAATAAAATTATACTTTAATAAAACAATTAAAGTAGGTTTTATATTGTTTATAAAAAATATTTTTTTTAACCTATTATTTTATTTTAATAACAATTTTATTATTTTAAATATTTTAAGATTAAATTTCAAATATATTTTTTATAAAATAATTTTTATTATTAATATTTATTTTTAAACTTAAATAAAATAAATATTTTTCATAAAAATTAAATTAAGAAAATAATTAATAATGGGTCAAGACCTAAACACACAAAAAGAACCTCACACAAACATCCAAATAACAAAAAATCTATTCGAGTTTTTATATATAATCGGTAAGGGTGGATTTGGTAAAGTATGGAAAGTTCGTTTCAAAAAAACTCAAAATAAATATGCATTAAAGGAAATGTCAAAAGTAAAAATAATAGACAGAAAAAGTGAAAAGAGTATAAAAAACGAAAAAGACTTTTTATCTCAACTGAATCATCCATTTTTAGTAAATATGATATGTTCCTTCCAAGATTTAGACAACTTATATTTAGTAATGGATTTATTCCAAGGAGGAGACTTACGATATCATTTATGTCTAAGGAAAAAATTTACAGAATTAGAAACAAAATTTTTTATATCATGTCTCCTATTATCTCTCCAATACATACATTCAAAAAATATAATTCATAGAGATATAAAACCAGAAAATTTAGTATTAGATTCAAATGGTTATCTCGCATTAACAGATTTCGGTGTAGCATCACGTAAAACAAGAGACAATTCAAATGAAACAAGTGGAACTCCAGGATATATGGCACCAGAAGTTCTCTGTGCACAAAATCATTCATTTCCAGTTGATTTCTTTGCTATTGGTATTATGGCTTATGAATTTATGACTGGGAAAAGACCTTATCTTGGGAGAAATAGAAAAGAAATTAAAGAAGCTGTTTTTAGTAAACAAGCACATGTTCATAGAAGAGATGCTTTTGTTTTTGGATGGTCTGTTGATAGTTGTGATTTTATTAATAGAATGATTGTTAGGAAACCTTCTAAGAGATTAGGTTATAATGGTATTTTTGAAGTTATGGGACATAAATGGTTTGATGGGATTAAATGGGATGATATTGAAATGAGGAAAATGATTGCTCCTTTTATACCTAAAAATGGAGATAATTTTGATAGGAGATATTGTGAAAAAGTTGATAAAATTGATACCGCTACTAATGAAAGGTATTTATTTTATAAAGGGAAAGAAAAGTATAAAGAGATTTTTATTAATTATACTTTTGTTAGAGAAGATTTAATTCCTCAAAATTATTTTGAGGAAGGAAAAAGAAGGAATTTATATAGTAATGGTACTTTTAGTAATAGAGAATCGGATTTATCTACTAAAAGTTCTTATATTAATAATAATTTAAAATCTAATGATATTAATTATCATTCTATTCCTATTATGAATTATGTAACTGCAAGAAAAAATGAATTAAATAATAATAAAAGTAAAAGTATTAATAATATTCCAAATTCATCTAAATATGATATTATATCTTATGAAAATCAAGAAAAAGCTAGTAAAGATAATATTATTTATTCACGTCCTCATAATTTACATCATTCAAAAAGCTTATGTTATAATAATAGTTCAAAGAATATTCTTTCAAATAATAGTAATAATAATATTAATATTAATATTAATAATAATAATTCAAACTTAAATGAAAATAATAGTAAATTACAATCACCAATATATTCATATAGTAGACCTGTTAGTAAAATTTCAAATTATAATGCATCAAGTAATTTTAGTGATAATTATAAAAATATAATTAAGAAAGCAATTTATTCATATAATAATATTCTTCTTCAAAAAAATATATATGATAAAAATTTTTCAATTAATTCAACAAGAAATAAAAATTCTTCATATAATGAAAATAAAATTGAGATACCAACAACAAGATATTCTAGATTAAATAAAGAAAAAAGAAATAATATTCCAATTTTATTAAAAAATGCATCAGTGAAATTATTTCAAAATTATTCATCATATTTAAGAAATACAAAAGAACAAAATAGTTTTAAAAATACTAGTAGAATTGGAAGTACAGGTCACATAAATTTTGATATAAATATAGGTAAAGAAAGACCTTATTCAGGAGTACCATCATATAGAAAAATAAATGGTGTATCCCCACATTGATCAATATTTAATTATTTCATTAATTATATATTTGTAGTATATATTATAATTAATATTATTGAATTTAATGTTAAATTTTGCATAAACTTATACTCAGACATTTATTAGAATAATCAAAATTAATTCAATCAAATAATTAATTTAACGACTAAAAATTAAATTATTATATGATTATATATTTATAAAAAAATAATATAAAATAACTTTAAATTAAATAAATAAAAATATTTTTATATAGAATGGAAAAAAACATATTAAAAGATATTTAATCATCCAAATCATAATCTTCTCCAGAATAATCAATTTTAAATACCAAAAAAAATCCACTAACATCATTAATAACAGTTAATAAAATAGCTGATTTTTGTCCATTAATTTTTTCAGCAATATCTCTTAAAAAAGAATCAGTAGTAGATTTATCTTTATCAATTTTAACAACTAAAAATTCACTTTCATCATATTCAGGAGTAATTTTATTTCCTTCAAAAATAAAAAAATAATAATAAGGATATTTATTATTTTCTCTAGCATTTTCTCTAATAACACTTTTTAAAGTTTTATCTTTATGTTCACTTAATAATTTTGTAATAACTTCTTGATTTAATCTTTCATTTATAATTTCAACAGAATATCTTATATCTAAATTATCAGTTATTTTACTTTTTTTATAAAGAATTTTATGATTTTTATTTTGAATTGTTATTACTTTAAGATAACTATTTGACATAGTATCATTATCAGATTTAGGAGTTTCTTCTAAATCTGTAATTATACCATAAAAACGATATTCTTTTTTTAATTGACTATTTAAATCATTTAATATTTGTTCTTTTATTTTTTCAAAATCATTAGATACAAAATTTATTGATTCTACTTTGTAAATTGCATTATAATCATTTGTTTTATATTTACTTCTATTACTGTTCATTATACTTTTCATTAATGTTGAATTTTCATCTTCTTCCTTTTTATATTGTAATATTATTGTTGCTAATGAATCCATATTTAAAAAATTACATATGAAAATATTTTGATAATATAAATTAATTTCATGTTTTGTTTCTACTATTAATAAATTTCTATTTGAAAAAAAAGCATCTAAATTTTTTGTACTTGTTAAACAAATTTTAGATGTTAATAAATCATTTGAACATCTATATTCATATAATAATTCTTCTCTTGATAATTTTCCTTTCATAACTTGCTCAATTATATCAATATCAGTTTTTTTATTTACTTTAGGATTTTCAGACTCTATATCATTAGCACAAGGACAACTTAATTCATTTCCCATTATTAATTAATTATAAATTATTGTTTTTTATAATAAAATATTAAATTTGTTAAAAAAAAATTTGTTTTACTTATTAATTTGAAAATGAATTCAATAATATTTAATGTAATATTATATGTGATACAATAAAGATAAAACTTCTATACTAAATAGAGATTATAATATGTAATTTAATGAAATATATTTTACAATAATTGGAGTTGAGTAAAAATAATTAATAAAAAATAAAAAATGAAAATAATAAAGAAAAAAACAATAAAAAATATATTAAATGATATAATAGAACAAGAAAGATTAAGAAATGTTTTAATTTTTAATAAATGTAAATGGTGTTATTATAAAAATTACAGTCAATCAAATTCAAACTAATAATAGTGATAAAATTTTGAATGAATAAAATTAATGAAAAATATGATAAGAAAATATTTATTATTATTAGTTTAATTTAAATTTTATAATAATTAATATTGAAATAAATATATAAATTTATTTTCCATCAAATTTATTTTTTCCTTTATATCCTCCAATTTTTTTTAATAAATTATTATTAATATTATCAGGAATTCTAAAATCAGGATTAAAATCAGTAGTATCTTCATTAGTTAAATGTGTATATTTACTTTGTCCTTTTTTAAATAAATTTCCTCTTCTTTTTTCCATAATTCCAGGAAGATTACTTCTATCAATTGAATCTTCCCAAGTTGGTAAATTAAAATCTCTATTATATATATGTTCAGAATTATTATATGCTTCATCTTGAAAAAATGCACCTTTATGATAATATTTTTGCAAATATTTAATTTTACTTTTAAAATTCCTAATTGTACTATCTGAACCTAATTTTAAATTTTCTTCTTTTCTTTGTTCATCTGTTAAATTTCTTCTTCTTTCTATTTCTTTTTGTTCTTTTTTTTTTATTTCTTTTTCTTCCATTTGTCTTTTTATTCTATTTAATTCTCTTATTTTCCAATTTTCATATTCAATTTGATCATCTGGATTATCTGTATCATCAGGCATAATATTTAATAAATCATTATTTTCTTTTTTTAATTCTGATTCTTTATTATTTGTTTTTTTATCTTTTTCTTGTTTTATTAAATTATTTATATTATCTTCTTTTTTTCTTTTTATTATTTTTTCATTTTCATTTTCAATATCTTCATTATTATTATTATTAACTTGTTTTTTTTGATTTCTAGAATTTGAAGAAATAAAAATTGGAACTGATTCTTCTTCTTCTTCTTCTTCATTTTCTTCTGATTCTTCTTCTGAAGAATTGTTTTCTACATATTTTTTTAATAAATCTTTTTCTCTTTTACTCATAATTTTTTTTGTTTTATTTTCTTCTTTTTCATTTTTTTCTTTTAATAAATTTTGTTCTTCTTCCTTTTCATTTTGAATTATATCATTTATATTTATTATTTGTTCTTCATATTCAATTTCTTTAATAGATTCTTTTTCTTTTGATAAAGTTTTTATTATTTCACTTATATTATTATTATTTTTTATTTGATTTTTTTTATTTTCTATTTCTTTTAATTTATTTTTTAATCTTTTTATTTCTTCATCTTCATCAATTTCATTATTTATTTTTTTATCTTTTTCATTTTTATTAATAATTTCTTCATCTGAATCATCATCAACATTTTCAGGTCTATATCCCTTTCTTAATATAGGAACAGTTTTATTTAAATTTTTATTTTCTTCTTTTTTAACTTTTAAACCATTTGTTGGAAACATTTAATAAAAAAAATATAAAAATTAAGTTATATTTACTACAATAAATTAATTATTTATATATTTATACAACAAAATTTATCTAAAATATATTCCCCATAAAATTACTCATCATTTATATAAACAAAAATATAAAAAAATTAACAACTTTAATCATTTTTTTCAACATAATTAATTTTAATAACAGGAATATTTTCATTATTATAATTTTTTAAAACTAATTTTGAATCATTTAAATTAAGTGCTTTACTAAAAGGTGATTTTGGTTTAAGAGTAGGTGATTTATTGATAGTATTACTCACTTTTTTAAAATCTAAAAATTTATTTCTAAATGGTGTAATAGTGTTTTTAATTTTTTTTCCATGTTGTAAATGTATTAAATGAGATTTAATTGGAGAACATGACTTTTTAATTTGATTTTTATATTCCTTTCCTTGTAATATAGATAGATTCAATCTATTATTTTTATCATTTTTTTCATAATTTAATCCTTTTGAAGATGTTAATTTTTGATTTACAAAACTACCGTCATTTGATTCATCTTGACTTGTAATTACACTTCTTAATGTTTCATTCATTTTTTTATAATCTAAATGTTTTAAATAATTATCCTTACTATTTAGAGATAATAAATTATTATTTAATGTTTTATTAGTTGAATACGTATATTTAATTCTTAAAAATTCAAATATTAAAATAAGATTTTCTATTGATTGTATACATTCTTTAATTGATATTTGTATTCCTAAATCATAATCATCTTCAATTTCTTCATCAATCTTATTTTCATCTGATTTTGATTTGAAATAAAGTAATAAATCAATATTAAAACCTAATAAATAAATTGATATTTTTTCAACCATTCTTTTAAATTCAATTATATTATTTTCTTCTTCATTTGAATATATTTTACATAAAAATGACGTAATATATTTTATAATTTCCATTTCTAATTTCTTTAAATTATTTTCAATATGTTCTGAAATTGATTTTATTAACCTTTGATCACAATTTCCATTTATTATATCAACAATTAATATTTTAAAATTATTATAATAAAAAATTTCATTAATTTTTTTTGGTGAAATACAATAAGTAACACAATCTTCTAACCAATAATATAATAATTCACAAACAATAACAATTTTCTTATTATTTTGTAAAGAATCCCAAATTCCATCATTAATTTCATCAACAATATTAATTAATTCTTGATATTCATTTTCACTTATTTCAAGTGAACCATTTAAAGCTTTATAAATACTCTTATTAGTATAAGTATTAGAAACTTTTAAATTATTTAAAATATCAAAACAAATCCAAATTATTTTAGGAATAAAAATTTTTTTATGAGAATCCTCCATAGATAAATCACTTTGATGTTTAATAAAATAATCAACATCATATTTTTCACTAGTAAAAATTCTTCTTAACTGAACAATAAATTGTTTAAATTTAATACAATATTTCATCTGAGCATTTTTCTCAATACATTTTTTTCTAAAACTTCTCAAAACTTTAACAGCATTTTCAGCATCATAATTATAAGTATAAATTAAATAACAAGCAACAACAATACCAGTTCTCCCATTTCCAGCATGGCAATGAACAAGAACTTTTTTTTTTTTAACTTTAATCATATCATAAATTTCTTTAATAATATCAAGCATAAAATACAAAGAATCAGGAACATCCATATCTTTCCATCCAGATAACTTAACTTTAATTCCTTCACTTGTAAAAATTGAAGGTGAATAAGAAAAACCTGATAAAGGATCTAAAGCATTTGGTCCACAATAAGGATGCTCACCTGGTCTTTGTAAATTTACTATTAAACCAATATTATTTTGAATAAATTTTTTTACTAAATTATATTTTTCTATTAATACATTACTTGGTCTTTGTGATGCATATATTTCATTTTTTATTATGTCACAATTTAATCCTTCAATTGCACTTTTTGGATTTTTTTTATAATCTTCACATGGACATTTTATTCCTCCACAAAATAAACAACGAAATGTATCTTTTAATTCATATAATGATTTTGGTGTTTCGTTTATTCGTTTTCTTATTGGAGAATTTTTTGAAAAACATGGACTATTTCCAACATTTTCTGGTTTTTTTGGAGAGATTTGATTTGGAAATTGATTTAATTGATTTATTTGATTTATATCTTGGAATATTGATCTTCTTCTTCTTTGAAATTGTAAACTTGAATTATTGATATTTTCATTAATATTTATTTTTACATTTTTTTTATTTGTCTTTTTGGAGATTATTATTGTTTCTTTTTGCTTTGGACGATGAAATAAACCAAAGCAACAAATACATATTTTCATCAAATATTTTTTAATTTAATTTTTATTTATTTTTTTTAATATAATATTTTTTTTTTACGATTTATCTTTTTTAATATTTGTTTTATTTGTTTAATTATATTTATTTGATAATATATCAAAATTATTTGCTTTTTCTAAACATTTTAATTTTGTTCTATGAGAAGTATAATTGTAATTATATTTAAGTAAAATTTTACAAAAATCATAAAAAGATAATTCAGGCCAATATTTATCTAAAAACATTATCATTGAAAATCTACATTGATATAATAAATAATTTGATAATCTTGTTTCTCCTGAAGTTCTAATTAATAAATCAGGATTACAATTATATCCTCCATATAATTTACTTTCAAATTCATTTTTTAAATTTTCAGCTTTATCATTTATTGAAGTTCTAACTTGATGTAATTCTTCAGTAAAATTATAACCAATGCAAACATTTAATTTTAATAAAGTATTATTTTTTGTCTTTTCTTCTATATCTTTAAATATTTTTTGCATTTCTTCATCAAAAAAACTCCAATTACCATAAATACATATTTTAACTCCTAAAGTATTATTTCTTTCTTTACTTTGCATATATTTATAAAAACTCTCTTTAAAAAGATTTATAAGATCATTTATTTCTTTTTCATTTCTATTAAAATTATCTACACTAAATGCAAAAACTGTTAATTCTTTAATTTCAAATTGAATACTCCATTGAAGAAAATTAAATAATGTTTCCATTCCATCAGTATGACCTTGTATTGTTTTGAAATTATGTTTTTTTGAATATCTTCTATTACCATCCATAATTATTCCTATTATTTTTGGAATGTATATTCCATTTTTTAATACTGATGTTAATACAGAATTTATAATTTTATTTAAAGATGATGAAATATATGAAAACATTTTATTTTTATTATTTATTTATAATTTTCAAATCAAAAATAAACCGTTTATATTATAATAAAGTATTTAATTCATATATTATATATTATTTAAAATGTCTTTTAAATTTAAATGCAAAAATATTCCAATTTTCTTATTTAACACATAAAATTTATAAATTAATTATTTATATCAAATCTACAATTCATTTAATTATATATTTCAATAATAAATATATCATTTTATCAAAAACAATTAATTTTGAAAAAATTCTAAAATTCCTTTTAATAAAAATAAATCACATTAGAATTAAAACATAATACTAAATAATACTAACAGTACTATCTAAACATTGCCAAGGATTAAATCCTTTATGATTTCTTAAATTTTCATTAGCTCCTCTTTTAATTAACATATCAGCAATTTCAAAATTATGATATACTAAAGCATAATGTAAAGGTGTATTTCCTTTCATCTAAAAATATATTTTAAAAAATAAAAAAATTATATTTTACATTACAAATATTTGGATCTGCACCAATATTAAGTAAAAAATCAATAATTTGAAAACAATTTGATTGAACTGCTAAACTTAATAAAGTATTTCCTTTTTGATCATGTAAATTAGGTGAAACTGAATATTGTTCAAAAATTCTTTTAAATAAAGGAAAATTTAAATCTTTAATACTATAAATTAATTTTTCTAATTCATCATTTAATTTTGATTCGAATACTGTTTTAATTTCTATTGTTCTTAATAATGTATGTTCTTTATTATTTATTAAAGAATCTGTAAATAAATATATATTATTTTTTTTCATTTCTGCTGAAAGTGATGTTGATGATATTGGAACCATTTCAATTGATTTTCTTTTTAGTATTGTTTCTTTAAATCTTGTCCTATTATAAAAACAATTTTGAAAAATTGTTTTATCAATTTTAGTTAAATTACTATTTTTTGGTGAAGTATTATTATTATGTTTATTTAAAAAATCATATTTAGTATTTAAATTTGAAGTTTTTCTAAATGTTTTTCTTTTTAAAGACTTTTTTCTTGTATTTTGTTTTGGAATTATTAATTTTTTAATAAAATCAATTTGAAATGAAACCTTTTTATTAGCTTTTGTTTTTTTATCATAAAAATCTTTTATTAAAAATGTATTTATAAATTTTATTGAATTTTCATTCAATTTAATTACATTTGAAATAATTGATGAATATCTATTCAATTTTTTTAAAATAAAAAATGGACTTTTTGAAAATGAATAACGAACTTGTTTTGAATCTTTTTTTTTAAAAATTGAAAAATTGTCAATTAATTTTGAATGTGATTCTTTTTCTATCATAATATTTAAATTTTTTGGACTTAAATTTAATGGAAAATAATTTTCTGAAAGTTGTGTTGCATATCTAAAAAATACTATATTCTTAAAAACATTTTTCTTTCTTCTTATTACTTTATTAAAATAATTAATTACTAATAATTCTCTTTTAATAACTTTTGGAGATATTAAAATGTTTTTTTTATATTGATTTATAGAGATATTATATTTAGATATATTTCTTTTTTGTAATTTTTTAATAATTATTTTTTTCTTTTTTTTTGTATAATTTTCAATAATATTACCTTTTATTTTATTTAATTTAATTTCATAATCTTTAGAAATAATATTAAATTTAGAAATAAATTTTAATTTTTGTTCTTGAATTTCTTTTTGTATTAATTGATTTCTTTCAATTAAATTTTTACATAATTCCCTTAATCTAACTTTTTTCATTTCTCCTCCACAATCACTTGGATAATTATCATCATTATTATTTAAAAATTTAGAATTTATTGTTAACTTCTTAATAGAATTTCTATTATTATTTATAGGTTTTCCAGAAAGTAATCTTGGTTTCATTGTTTTATTAAATAAAACACTATTAATAAATAAAGAATTTCTAGATCTTTTTTTTTTATAATCAGTATAAGTTAAATTATCTTCTCCTTGAATTTTATAAATATTATTATCATCATTATTATTATTAATAAAATTATTATTTATATTATTATTTTCATTATAATTAATTTCATTAATTGTTTTCTCAGTATAAGTTTTATTTTTAGGATTTTCTGAAATTTTACTTAATTGAGTTCTAAAAAGTTTTCTTACATTTTTTTCACAAGAAATATTTTCAAAAGTATCTTGTTGTTTATCAGTTTCAGAAGTAGAAGCAATTGTATTAATAGTACTTTGTCTAAAAGTTTTATTTCTTTTAATATTATCACAATTTATAGGAGAATTATTTCTTTTATTATAAAATGAATGTGAATGAGGTCTTGATGAATTTGTAAATGATTTTAAATCAGTCATTGTTAATGAATTTGAATTAGAATGAGTATTAAAAATTCCTATTGGTTTATTTCTTAAAGATTTATAAGTAATATTTGATAATCCATTTGTTAATGCTCCTTTAAAATTTCTTCCACGATATTTCATTTTATTAGAATTACTATCTTTTGAAAACATTTTCAAAAGAAAATTTTGTCTATTGAAATTTGACTTTAAATTACTTATATTTAATTTTCTAAATGATGGTTCATCTTTGTTTGGTAAGGTGTTTAATCTTGAATGTCGAGAATTTAAATTTATATAATCATAGTCTGTTAATTGTAAATTTTTATTATATGATATATTTTCTTCCTTTAAAGAAAGTTGAAGAGAAGGACTAAAAATTTATTATATTTATTTATTGTTACAGATTTAATTTTTTTAACATTTTTTTCTCTTCAAAATTTTTATTTAAAACATTTAATTCATTTTTTAATTATTAAGAATATAAAATAATATTTTAATTAATATTTATTAATGGATTAATCATAAAAAATTTTTAAATTTTTTATTTTTATAATAAAAAAATTAGATTTATCAGATTTTATTTTCATACTTTTAATATAAAACAATAATTAAAATACTAATGTTATATATATATTTCATTTTTCTATTCTCTTTATTAATTTAATAATTCTTTATATATTATTAAAAAAAAATTAATTATCTAATATTATAAATAATTATATTAGTCAGGTGAAGTAACATTAAATATCATCTAAAAAACTCAAATAACTAGTAAAAACATTTATAAAACCATAACAAATAATAATAAATCAACTAAACCAAAAATCAAATAAAAAAAATCAATTTATATAATTTCTTTCAAATCAAATACAAAAAAACAAAAAAAAAACAAAAAAAAAAATAAAGAAAAAATTAATAAACAACATCTCAAATTAAATAATAAAATGATTCCCAATAAAAAAAATATATATAACCCTCTGTAAAAATAAAAAAAATATATATAAAAAAAAAAAATGGACGCAGCAGCAGTATTAGCCATGATGAAAGAATTAAACCAAACAGAAATAGTATCTCGTATGGAAGCAGCAAACGATAAAGACAAAGAACATTTAGTAAAACAAGTAAATCATCTTGAAAGAGTATGGCCAGGAGGAATAAAAGGTTACATTGACAGAGCAAAAGTCCTTCTTGAAGATTCAAAAAATGGTAAAAATCCATTAGAAGAATACACACCATCAGTTCCAGAAGGATTTAATGTTAAAGTTGGTGATCCCTCCTTTTACGAATTAGAAAAATTAGGTTTTGAAGAAATTAAAAATACTTGTTTTGTTCTTGTTGCTGGTGGACTTGGTGAACGTCTTGGATATAATGATATTAAAATTGGTATTCAAAGTAATATGGTTACATTAGATAGATTCATTCAAGTTTACATCAATTACATTTTAGCTTATGAAGCTAAATTCAAAAAAGAAGAAAATATTGATGAAGATTGGTATATTCCACTTGCTATTATGACTTCTGGTGATACTCATGATAAAACTGTTAAATTACTTAACAATAATTATAATTTTGGTATGAAACCATTCCAAATTACTATTGTTAAACAAGAAAAATGTCCAGCTATTCTTGATAATGATTGTCATTTAGCTATGAAAAAAGATGTTTTAGAAATTGAAACTAAACCACATGGACATGGTGATATTCATACTCTTTTATATCAAAATGGTCTTGTTCATAAATGGGTTGAAGATGGTAAAAAATGGTTCCTTTTATTCCAAGATACAAATGCTTTAATTTTCAATGCAATACCATCAGCAATTGGTGTATCTAAAAAACTTGGTTTAGCAATTAACACCATTTGCATTCCTAGAAAACCAGGTGAGGCAGTTGGTGCAATATGTAAACTTACATCAAAAGATGGTAAAGTTTTAACAAATAATGTAGAATATAATCAACTTGATCCACTTCTTAAAGCAAAATATCCAAAAGGAGGTGATGTTGCTAATGAACAAGGATTAAGTGATTTCCCTGGTAATTCAAATGTCCTTATTTTCCAATTAGAACCATATCTTAAAGCTCTTGATAGAACTAAAGGATTAATGCCTGAATTTGTTAATCCTAAATATGCAGATGATACTAAAACTTCATTTAAAAGTCCTACTAGATTAGAATGTTTAATGCAAGATTTCCCAAAATTATTAATTAATAATGAAAAAGTAGGTTTTAGTTCATATGAAAAATGGTTCTGTTTCACAACTTGTAAAAATAATTTAAAAGATGGTTGTGCAAAATTAGCAAAAGGAATTTCAGCAGAAACAGCATTTTCAGAAGAACAAGATATTTACAATTGGAATATTCATGTTCTTAAAGATATTTTAGGTAAATTAACAATTGAAAATACTGAACCAGAATGTGATTTAGAAATTGAAGGTACTCATGTTAAATTCGGACCTAAAATTATTATTTATCCTTCATTTGCTTCAACTGTTTCTGAACTTAAAGATAAAGTCAAAGCTAATATTAAAGTTACAAATAATTCTACTTTAATTTTGAAAAATGATATTGAAATTACTAAAGATGTTGATGTTGATGGTATTGCTGTTATTGAAGATGAAACTCAAGATTATAGAATTCATAATAAAGAAAGACATCATTTTGCTCCACTTAAACCAGGTGAAGGAAAGAATTATGAACAAATTAGAGGATATACTGTTCATAAACATAACTAAGGTTATTAAGGTTATTTAAAAATAATAAAAGAATTTTGAGTGTTTTATTTAATGGTTTTTTTAATTTTTTTTTATTTATTTTTTTTAATTTTTTGATTTTTGTTATTTATTTATTATTGAATGGAAGTTTTTGAGTTTAATTAATATTGAGATTTATATCATTAAATTCTTTTTTTTTCATTTTTGTATCAAATAATAAGAATTTTTCTTTTTTTTTAATAAGGAAATTTTAATAATTAACTATTTTTCTTTTATATCGTTATTTTGAATTTTATATTTTTTATATATTATTGAATCAATTTTTGGAAAAAATTGAGTTTTTTAATTACAAAATTATTTAAATGAATTTATTTATATATATATATTTTATTTTAATTATTTATTTCTTCACTATTTAATTTAATAAAATTTATAGGAAGTTATTTATCATTACTAATTTCTTAATGATTTATATTATTAAAAAAAATTAAAAGAAGAGAATAATGTTTTTAATCTATTATTATTTTAAAAAATATAAAAATATTGTTTATTTTAAACATAAAAATAGATTTTTGAAAACTAAAAATTGAAATATTCTAATAATGACATAAAAAATAAGTTCCATTTACCAATAAAATATCAATAATTAACAATAAACATTTTTTTCTTTTTTCCAATCAAAGTATTTTTAAAAACTTTTTTTTTATTTCCTTTACTTAAAAAGAAATATTCGCACATATTTTTAGCAACATAATCATATAAAAAAGCATTTTTATAACCATCCTTCAAAGAAATCATTTCAAAATCTTTTTTATATAAATCACTCTCTATATAAATCATATAAGCATATTCGAAACTAGAATTATATGTTTCATTGAATAAATCAAATTTCCCTTTTCTAATCAAATTTCTATTTATAATTTCTTCATATGAAGGAAGTAATTTATATTCATAATATATATTTCCAATAGATTTACTTAAATATTTTTTATTAAAATCAATTTTAATATTAGTTATAAAATTTTGAGGTAATCTCCCAATTAAAAGATTTAAACTTAATTTTAATACTTCATGAATTGCTTTTAAACATTTTGATTTCGCTTTTTTTAATAAACTATCAATATGTGTTTTTCTTGAATCTTCTATTCCTAATTTTATTCTTAAGTTATTAAAATTTATATGGAATGAATGAGAAAATGATCTTGTATTTTTTAATTTTAAATAAGTCGTGTTTTGATTTTCTTTAAATGAGTTGAATAAAACCTTATTTGAATTCATATTTTTATTATATTCTTGATTGAAATTTGTTTGATTTAAAATAATATTTTGCATAAGATGTGAACTATTATTAGAAGTAATATTATTATCTATTGTAAATTTTTCTTCTTTTCTTTCTTTATTTTCATTATTTATAGCATTAAAATTATTTGAAGAAAAGGGTAACTTTTCTATAATAGAAGGATTCATTTTAACTATTAATTATTATTTAAGAGATTATATTTCGAATATTTTATTTTTTATAAGATTAATTTATAAATAATTAATTTTCAATATTTCAATTAATTTATATTAAAATTTAATTTTATTGTCTTTATATTTTACTTATTATTAAAATCTAATTTTTTTAGTTAATGTAAATAAGTAAAAGATATAAATTTTTTAATAAAGAAAAATATAAAATAGAATTAAAAATTATGATATATAATGATTTTTTTTATTTTATTTAGATATAAATAGGCTTTCAAATTGAATTTATAACATTTTTTTTATTTATAATAAATTATAATTGATAATTTAATGTATTTATCTCCCAATTTTTAAATTAAATATATTAATTTATAAAATTAATTCTTTATTTAAAAATGAAAAAAAAATTAAAAAAAATCAATCAATATATATAATTGTAATATAAATAAAATAATAATTATTATAATAATTATAATCATACATATAGTTTTTAGATTAAGAAATTTCTTACAACATTTTAGGATATTAATTTTTTTTATAGTATTTTTATTTTCATTTTGATTATTTAATTTATTAATCAAATGTAAAGAATTATTTCCCTTATTTTCTTTATCTTTATTTAACATATTATTTTGACTTATATCATTTTTATTAATAGAAATATTATTAATATTATTATCATTTTTCTTTTTATTTTTAATATTTAAATTTAAGGTTTGATTAATATTAATATTATTACTTTGAATATTTTTAATTGAAAGAGAATTATTAATATTTTTTTGTCCAGGAATTGTTTCATTTTCCTTTAAATTTGCATTTAAATTATTAGTAATTTCAACATTAATTACTGAATCTAAATTTATTGATTTTTCAACAATAGTAGACTTATGACTTTCATTATTTGAAAAAAAAGAACTTTTCATTTCACCTATTGATATTTGTTCTAACTTAATTTTCATTAATATACTCTGATGATCATTATTGTTATTATTAATATTTTCTCTTTCATAATTTAAATTATCATCTGTCGAACTTGTCCCATATTTTGAATTTATTCTATCAAATATTCCATTTATATCTTCTTCTAGTTTTTTTTGTTTATTATAATTTATTGTCTTTCTTTCAATTTGTTTTAATGGAACTTTTGGAATATTATTCATTTCTTTTATAATAATAAAAAATTGTAAATATTAATGAAAGAAAATAAAATTGTATACTAAAAAAACAATAAATATTTATGAATTTTTTTTATTTATAAATATACAAAAATTAATGTTTAAATAATTAAATGATAAATAATAAAAAAATAGTTTTAATATAAAAAATGAAATACTTTAATTTTTTTCATCAAATTATTTAAAAGATTTTTTTCTGAAATTATAAAATATAATTGTTTTCATCATCATTATATCTAATAGTCATTAATTCCGAATGTATATATTTTTCACATTCTTTCATATCTCTTTGTGTTAAATATCTTTTGGGGTTAATTTCATAAGATAAATTTCTTCGATGATATATTTTTTTTTCTTTACAATCACAATAATTTTTTAAAATTGAATTTTCACCATAATAACTTAATCTACTTAATTTATTTTTTTTAATATTATCTCTTAATGTTCTTGAATTTTCCATTCTTTGATAAAAATTTCTATTATATTCATCATAATCATTATTTTTTATTTTCTCAAAGTTCATACATTTATTAATTTTTGGAAAGAAATTATATTTTTCTACACTTTTAGTAATTTTTTTTAATCTTTTTTTAAATTGAAATGTATCTTTTTTTCTTTTAAATATTTTAAATCTTTCTAAAAGAGGATATTTAGAATATTCATCAATATGATATTTTATTAAAGATCTATTTTTCAATTTAGTTATTTTTGGTGTAAATGTACATTCTTTTAAATCATTTTTAATTTTTTTATCATTTGATGTACACATCATTTGATGATTTACTTTATAATTTCTTGTTAAAGCATCAATATATAAGCTTTGAAAAATATTTGGCATTGAATTTTTTTTTTTATGGAAAACTTTAATATTAACAGAATTAGAAGCATTTGTTGAATTTTTACACCTTAAAGAAATAGTAGATGTATTTATTGTAGAATTTTGTGTTTTATTTATACATTTATTATTATTTGTATTATTAAAAGTTTTCATTTGTTTATCAAATAATATATCATTATCACAATCATCCCAGAAATTATCTTCAACTAATTCCATGAAAATATTAATTAATTTTATTTTAATTACATATTAAATTTCATATATACTTATATTTATTTAAAAATATAAAAATATTATTAATAATTTAAATATTTAAAATTAAAAAAAGAATAAATTCAGGGGTATTATTTAAAAGAATTAAATTTATTTTTTATATAATTATAATAATATTTATATTCACACACAAAATTATTAAATGGGTCTTAATAAGTAAAAATAATATATTTAAAATTGGGGAGTATAATGGGTTTTTATTATTTCCCATATATTTTTTTTTCTCTATAATTTATTTAAAATGAATTATACTTTAATATCAAATTTAATTTATCTATCCATGAATATAATTTATTTAAAAATACACAATATATTATTTTTAAAAGATTGTTATCCTAATTATAATAAAAATGATTTTTACATTGAATTTGATTTAGGTGAACAAATAAATATAACTAATTTTATTCAATATAATATATTTGAATTATCAATTGATTCAAAAAACGGCATAATAATAAATTTTACATGTAATTTATATGGCCCAACTTTATTAAAAGACTCAAATATTAAATGTTTTTTAAAAGATGAAATACCATCAAATACTGAATTAATATTTAATTTAAAGGAAGAAAATTATCAAAAAAGTTTTATTATAGAAATAGATAAAAAATTAAATTTATTTACAATTGAAAAAAATAATACACTATTTTGTCCAAAAAAAATAAATAATTGTAATTCTTTAAAAAAAATTGCAGTTTGTTATATCACAAATAATAAAAATTCTAATGAAATAATATTTAAAATATATGACAAATTAATATCTTATTTAAATAGGACAAAATATGATGTATACGTTATATTATCAAATGAAACAAATAATAACACTTTTAATAAAAAATGGGAAAATATTTCAAATAATGTAATAGCATATAACTATTCTAAATTAAAAACATTATTCAATTATAAATATATATTTGATGATGAAAATAATTATGAATATATTGGTAATTGTCAATTACCAATTATATATTTTTCAAAAATACATCCAGAATATATTGGATATTTATTTTATGAAGATGATGTTTATATCAATTTTAAAGATAACCTATTTAACACAATTAAATTTGAGGATTTTGATGTTTTTTTACAAAATAAAAGAAAAGAGGATAAATTTTGGTATTGGACAAAACAAGAATTACATTCTGATTTTGGTAATTTAACTATTCATCTATCTGGATTATATAATATTTATTATATTAGTAAAAAAACATTGAATGATTTTTATAATTGGTTTACAAAGAATAATTATTATGGTCATCATGAATTATTATATAATATTTTTTTTAATATTTACCAAAATAAATATAAAATTGACTATTTTGCCAATTATATTAAAGAATATACAGATTGGTGGAAATCTAATGAATTGCTAGAAAATGTATTTTTGGATAGAACTGAATATCTAATATTTCATCAATGTAAAAGTGAAACATATTTTATAATATTAGAAAGTTTAAGTCTTATTTTTAATAAAAATAATTGGATTCAAATAATCCAATAGTTATTTAATAAAGTTAATTATATATATTTTTTTATTATATCTTTGAATAAATTATAAAAATTCTATAAAGTTATTTATGGTATAAAGAGGATAAAAAATTTATTATTTTAGATTTTTATTTAACTTATTTAAAGTTTTGTTTTTTTATATTTCATTGAATAATTTTAAATTTATATTTTTATATCTTAATCTAATTTAAATATATATATAAAATAGACAAAATTATATTCTTTTTTTTTCATAATTTTATTATATTAAATATTTTTTCAAATAAAATTAGAAAATAAATTTTTAAATGAATTAATAAATTATTCATAATAAATTTGATTTAATAAAAAAATTAGAGAGCATTAATATACTAATTTTATCATTTTTGATAATTTTTTTTATAAATATTATAGATTTAATTATAATTTAATTTTTATTTAGAATTATTTGATTAAAAATAAAAATTAATTATTTTTTGATATTTAAAATTTTAAATATTTTTTAAACTATTATTTTTTACTTTTTTATATATTCCTGAATTACAAGCATAACAAATTTTAACATTTTTTATAAAAAATCATAATATTTTTTAATAATATTTATTTGCTCTTATTTTTTTATCTATAATAAATATACCAATTAATTTACAGAACAATTATTTAATAAATAATTTTGATAATGTAAAATAATATTTAATAATCCATTCATATTTATTTATATTTTTATTTCAATTTTTCAAAATGAGGTAAAATTATATTTCTCCATTTTTCAATTAATTTTTTATCATTTAATTTATAAATATTATTATTGACTTCATTAATTAAAATTTTTTCATTTTCACCAGTAGCAATTTTAAGTGCTTTTTGTATTACATAATTTCCAAAATTATTTTTCATAATTTCTCCAATTTTTCCACTTTGAACAATTTCATAAATATAATAACTTAAAATTTTATCACTTTTTTCAATCCATCTTTCCATTACATTTGAAGCATATTTTTCCATAGAAAGCATGGTTAATTTATTTTTAAATAAATATAAAGTTTTAATAACTTCATCTTCATTCCAATAATTTATTAAAACTTGAAAAACATAATTTCCATATGAATGTTTTATTAAATCCATTGCATTTTCTTTTATTATTTTTTTAATTTGTTCCTGAAATTTATATTTATGAATAAAAGTTATGACTTTTTTTATTACACAAATACCATTTGAATTATATGATAAATCTAAAAAATTATTTAAAATAAAATCATAAATAAATACAATTAAATCTTCCTCAAAACTAGAAATTATTTTTTCTAATACATGACAACCATATGGATCATATGCTAATTTAGTAATATAATTTTTAATTGAATTTATTATTAAATTTTTCTCTGTTTTACTTCCAATATATTCAATTATTCCTTGAATGGGATATGTTCCAATATTATTACAACATAATTCAATTAAATTATCTTTTATTGCATTTAAATACTCATTTCTATCTTTTTGATTTAAATAAGTAAAAAACTTTCTACAAAAATAATTTGCATATGGATCTATAATTAAATCTTTTAAATTAGGTAATATTTCCATTAATATTTGATGTAATATATCACTAGGAGTATTTTTTAAATAATTTTGAAAAATTCTACTTCCTTTATGACTTTTTATTACATTTATAAAATTACCTTGTAATTTACTGTAAATTAAATAATCTATTTTATTAGTTTTGGTTATAATTTTTTTTATTTCAAATAATATCATTTCAACTTTAACATTAATATCTTTTGGTAATGTTACTGAACCAAATTTTTTTGCATTATTTTGATTATTAATGAATTTATCTGATTTTATTTCAAATGTTTTTTTTCTATTTACTGTTCTTATATCATTATTATTATTTCTAATTTCAGTACTATTAAAAGATATATTATTTTGATTTTCAATTTGTGAATTAAAATAATTTGGAAACATAAATTGTGAATTTTTAGGGAAATAATTACCATTAAAACTAAATGGTTTATGTAAAATTTGGGTTTGAAAATAATTTGATTTTTCTAAATTATTACTCTGAGAATTTTGATTAGTTAATGTTAAACTTTTTCTAGGATATTTACGCACAAAATTATTATTTATATTTCCAATATAATCACTATTATTTAAATTTTTATTATTTTGAAAAAAATTCATATTAAAGTCAATATTGTTATTTACTTTCATTTGATTAAAAATTGTATTTGATGAATTATTATCTTGAGTATCTTCTTCATCGCTAAATTTAAAATGTTCTTCATTTTCATCTTCTTTTAGTTCATCATCCATTACATTATTTAACATTGATTTAATTTGTATTTCTAAACTTGACTTTGAATCACTTTTGTTCATTTTTATAAAAATCTTTAAAATTTATTTTAATAAATTTTTCAAATTATTTTTCTAATTTTGTTAATTAAATTAAATTTTAAAAATGTCAATAAATAAAGAAATTAAATTCGAAAATATTTTAGGTGATTTAGATAAAAATATTATAAAATATAAATCTCAAATACCTATTTTGGATAATACTAAAACTATTAAAATTGAAAAATCAGATAAATTAGATATTGAAGGAGAAAAAACTTTTTATGATTTATTATCAAAATACCAATTAGATAATTCAAATCTTCAATATGAAAATTTTTATTTAAAAAAACAAAATAAATTTTTGGAAGAAGAAATTAAAAAAATAAATGAAAAATATTTGGAATTAAAAAAAGAAATTGAAACATATAATGTTAAATTAAATAATTTCGATAAATTAAAAGAAGATAATTTAAAAGATTTAAATGATAAATATAAAAAATCTATAAATGAATATGAAAAAGAAAATACTATTTTAAAAAAAGACAAAAATAATTTTATAGAGAATCAATCATTAATAATTCAATTTTTAGAAGATAAAAAAGAAATATTATTAAATTTAGGAATTAAAATCGAACCAGATTTAAACAATAAAATAGATATAAAAATATTTGAAAATATTTTCAATAAAATAATAAACGAAAATCAAAAATTAAATACAAAAATAAATGGATTAAAAAAAATAATAAAGGACTTTAATTCACATTTAGAAAATGAACAAGATGAAAAAACAATAAAAATAAATAATCCCTTAAAAATAGAAAATAATAAAAAAATAATAACAATACCAGAAAAGAAAGATCAAACATCAGAACAAACAAAAGAAAATTCAATGATAACAGAAAGATATTCAACAATTAATAAAAAACAATATCAATCACCAACATTAATAGATGATATTCAATTAAATAATCAACAATTTAATTCTTTTTCTCCATTAAGTTCAAATATTTTTACTCATAATTTAAGAATTAATAATCAAAATAATCAAAATCATTTTTTAAGAAATAGTTCTTATCCAGAAAGAAAATTATTTAATGATTATAATTCATTTAGAAAAAATATTAAGTTTGAAAATAAGAAAATGAATTATATTAAAAAAGAGAGGTTGAAAAAAAATATTATTAATTTAAAAAGTCCTTTATATGGTTTAAAAAATAAAATTGAATTACTTGAAAATATGCTTAAAGATGCTAATTATTCTCATAATGATAATTTTATTGAATCACCATCTAATAGTCATTCAAGAAATTATTATCCAGAAATGATTTAATATTAAAATAGAATAATATTTAATTTAACTAATATGATTTATTTATTTTATTCAAATCTTTAATAATTAAACATTATTAAATCAATTATAAAGTTTTTATGAATAAATCAATGTAAAACCCTATATAAAAACTTTTAAGATTTTACATATCACAAAAACATAAAAACTTTAATAAAAACCCTAATTAAATAAAATAAAAAACCACAAAAATCCTTTATAAAAACACAAATAAAAAAAAAAATCATTTATCGTTCTGATTATTTTAAAAAAAAGTGATAAAAAACCAACTTTTTTTAAAAATAATCAAAAAAAAAACAATAAATGCAACATTTACCCTCAGCATGAAGTTTTAATACCACTTCCCATATCCTTAGTAGAATCTAAAATAGTCATTTCCTCAGCAATAGTAGGATGAATTCCAATAGTAAAATCAAGCATATCTTTAGTCAAACCACATTTCATAGCAACAGCAACACCTTGTGTAATTTCCCCAGCATTAGGAGAAAAAATATGAAATCCAACAACTTTATCATATTCATAAGTATTAACAATAACTTTCATATAACAAGTCATAACATTTTCATTATCAATACACCATTCAACTGGAGTAAATTCACTATGATAAACTTTAATATTTTCTTTTCCATAATATTCATTTGCTTTTTCTTCACTCATACCACATGAACCATATTCTATACTTGCATATACTGTTGTTGGTATATTATTATAATCTACTATTTCATTATCATCATTAAAAAGTCTTCTTGCAAGGAGTTTACCTGCTTTCATTACTGGTGGTGCTAATTCAGGACGATTTTCTGCACAATCACCTATTGAATATATATTTTTTATTGAGGTTTGTTCATATTTGTCTACTATTATTTTACCTGATTTTGATAGTTTAACTCCTATATTTTCTAAATTTAATTGTGATGTATTTGCTTTACGACCTATTGCTAATAATACTGTGTCAAATTCTTCTGTTAATGTTTCTTTTTTTTCATTTTGATATTCTACTATTATTTTGTCATTTTCATTTTTTGTAAATTTAGTTGGAGAACATTTATTAAGAAATTTTATACCATCATGAATAAGAACATTTTCTACTCTCTTTGCCATATCCCTATCGAAATTTCTTAATAAAATTGAACGTACCATTATTGTAGTATCATAACCTAAAGAAGCTAAAATTCCAGAACATTCTATAGCAATATATGAAGCTCCAATAACAAGTGTTTTCCCAGGTGATTTCTTTAAAGAAAATAAATCATCACTAGTAATACAATATTCCTTAGCACCTGGAATATCTGGAAAAGATGGCCTTCCTCCTGTACAAATTAGAATCTTATCTGCAGTGACTTTCTCAATATTTCCTTTTTTATCAACTAATTCAATAGTATGTGAATCAATTAATTTTGCTAATTTATTATAATAAGTAATTTTTTGATCTCTAAATTGTTTTCTATAACCAAAATTAAGTGATTTAATATATGATTGAACATTTTCTACTAAAGTTTCCCAATTATGTTCTTTTTTAAATTCTGTTGTATTTCCTATTAATTTATAATATTTTGAATTATCATATAATGAAGCTGCAAAATGCATCATTTTTTTAGGAATGCAGCCTACATTAACACATGTACCTCCAAGACCCCATGTTGTTCCTTGAGGTGATGGTGTTACAAAATCAGTTAATCCTACTTTTATATTATATTTTGATGCTTCTTTTGCTGCTGCTGTTCCTCCTGGACCACCTCCGATTACAAAAAAATTGTAATCATATGTTGATTGGGTTGTACCCATCTTTTTATTATTTTATTTTTTTTTTTATTTTATATTATTTTTTTATTTTTAAAAGGATTTATTTTATGTTATTTTTTTTTAGATTTTAATTTATTTTGGATATTAAAGTGTTTGTTTTAATTTTATTTTTTCAAATATATTATAAACTTTAATAATAAAGTATTTAGGAATCAGCTTTTTTTTCTGGTTCTGCTGGTACATCTGTTATTTTACATATTTGTTTTGTAATTAAGTAAAATTCATTTTGTTGTACAATAATTAATTCTTCACCACTTTTTAAACGCATTCTTATTGTTAAATTTTTATTTACACCTGGTTCATTTACTTTTTTTAAATCATCTAAAGTTCTTTTTGAATATAAAATTAAATCAAATAAAAGACCAGTAATTTTAACGACTAAAGCATTATCTTCAATATTTGATTTAAATGGAATTCCTTCAGAAGAAACTAAAATATAAAATTCCATTGAAGTATTTTTCTCTTCGAAAGCTTTTAAAAGTTTATCAAGTTCACTTTGTGCCATTTAAGTTATTTATTATTATTTAATTTTATTATATATTAATAAGTAATTTTAAATTAAATCATAATTAAATAATTTATTAATCCTAAAAAAAAAAATAACAAACCCTAAAAAAAAATATTTAAAAAACAATTTAATTTTATTTAGATATCAAAGTAACACATATCCCAAAAAAAATTTTATAAAATGTCAACAACAGTAAAAGAAGATCCAAAAGCAAAAGCCCCAAACGACATTCGTATAGGAATGAACACCCGTGTACGTAATGTAATTCGTTATTCAACATCAATAATGAAAGAAAAGAATCTTAAAGAATTAAAATTTTCTGCAGTAGGAGGTTCAATAGGTCGTTTATTAGACACAGTAGAAGTTCTCAAAGTATTAATTCCAAATTTATATCAACAAAACAAAATAACAAGTGTAGCATATCAAACCCTAGATTCAAATAATACAGTTTTAAATCAAAGACTTTACCCTAAAATGGAAGTCATTTTATCATTAGAAGAATTTAAAACTAAAAATGAAGGAACACAAGATAAATTACCAGAAGAAGAAAGAAAAAAAATTGAGAAAATAATGAATGAAAGAAGAGAAGAAAGAGAAAATGAAGGAAGAGGTTTTAGAGGAAGAAGAGGATTTAGAGGAAGAAGAGGATTTAGAGGAAGAGGATTTAGAGGAAGAAGAGGTTTTAGAGGAAGAGGTTTTAGAGTTGGTAATTCAGGTTTTAGAGGTAGAGGATTTAGAGGTGGTAATAGAGTTGGGGGAAATAGACGTGGTGGTGTTAGGAGAGGTAATTTACAAAGAGGTATGAGACGTGGTCCTAGAAGAGGTACTGGTAATAAGTAAATGATTTTTTGAGGGTTTTTTTCTTATTTTTTTTTTTTTTTTTTTTTTTTTTTTTTTTTTTTTTTTTTTTTTTTTTTTTTTTTTTTTTTTTTTTTTTTTTTTTTTTTTTTTTTTTTTTTTTTTTTTTTTTTTTTTTTTT
>JAEEGK010005852.1_pt1 | contig 29730 bp, 27 predicted proteins | sample 8958771 | NCBI WGS metagenome assembly JAEEGK01 (sample SAMN16246547, study PRJNA631951) | gut metagenome | biome: gut microbiome; feature: rumen; material: SC-attached | host: Bos | place: Iran: Karaj | collected 2018-10 | reverse complement strand
GGAACAGTTGGAGCAAATCGGGCAAGTACATCGCTCCAGACATCGACTCCCCCTGCCCTGTCGTTTCCACCCAAAACAGGCTCGGAATTGCCAAAGTACAGTTCCTCAGCAAGCAGTTCTCTGGCGACCCTTCAGGAAAGAACATCAGCATTGACGAGCCGAGCGGCGCCATCACTTGCAAAGACCATCACGCTCTTGTTGGAGCCGAATTTCTCGATGTGCATTACGGGAACGGTTATGCTTCTGGCATCGACGCACCAGCACCGACACTCACATGCAAGGACCGTCTTTCGCTCGTCACATCGCAGTTCCTTGATGCGTACTACGGCAAAGGTCATGAGCACTCCGTTGACCAGCCTGCTCCCGTCCTGCGCACCGTTGGCCACCTTGCCTTGGTGAGCAGCCAATTCATGGACATGCAATACGGCAACGGCACACCCGCCGACATCAACGAGCCTTCGCCAACGGTCACAGCGGTTCCGAAGATGAGGCTCATATCGGTTGAATCTATGCAATTCCTGTTCAACCCACAATACCAATCGTCTTGCAGCGACCTCAACAAGCCTTGTTTCGTACTGATCGCCCGCATGGACAAAAACCCGCCTTATCTCATCAGCGCCGACAAAGGTGAGCCTGCCATCATAATCTACGAAGACGACACGCCAGCCATGCGCAAAATCAAGGAGTTCATGGCCTGCTACAATATCACCGACATCAAGATGCGGATGCTCAACATCCCGGAACTGAAGCGTATCATGGGCTTCGGCACCGACTATACGCTGGTCGGCACACAGACCGAGCAGAAAAAGTATATCGGGAACGCGGTTGAGGTGAACATGAGCACGGCATTGTGCGAGGCCCTTTGTCGAGAACTGGCAACCGTTGCGAAATGTGCATAAAAATCAGCCATTTGCAAACCAACAAAGAAAACCGCATCTATTATAAGACATGCGGGATGGAGCAGCGGTAGCTTGTCGGGCCCATTACCCGAAGGTCGTCGGTTCGAATCCGGCTCCCGCTACTCTGTCTCATTTCATGCTTATAAATTCCTCGCCCTGGTCATTGCCGTGACTGGGGCTCTTCCTTTTTCTCCACCACGTTCAAATTCCTGTCAACCCTGTACTCTTCCTGTCCGAAGGCATAGCACATCAGCTTGAACTTGTCTGCCAATTCAAGTTTCGTATATCGGTTGACGGCATCAGAACCTATTCTGTGCAGCCCTGCTGCATACATGTTTACCTGGGCCTTGTTCATTATGTCGACATGGGTCTTTCTGCAAAGTTTGCTGCTCGCGAGTTCGTGCAACGGGATATACTCGTTGTCCTTCTTTTCCTCGTTGAAGACATTGCATTTTCGGTCGATGCCACAATGCTTCAGCAACTGCTTTATCTTCGCGTTGTAGCCCCATTCACCGCTCACATAATGCAAGATGGTAAACTGGAACCTATACCGTTTGATGATGTCAAGGGCATAGCGTAATATCGGCGTCTCGATCTCGGCATTGTCCCGTTGTTCGTTCTTTGTCTTGTTAGGCAGATAATGGATGTACGGAATGCCGTTCTTGTCAACGCCAACATTGTCCATCGTCATCTTCTGGAAGTCGGCCACACGGCATCCGAAGGCGCATTGAAGCAAGAAAGCATCCTTGGTCTCGCGCAGGTTGTCCGGCACCTCCTTCTTCATCACCGCCTCAAACTCGTCGAAATACAGATACACTGGCTCGTCGTAGCGTTCCTTTGTAGCCAACTTCACACGCTCCTTGCCCAGTTTCCTGAAAGGCGACTTCGCAATCTCGTCGGCATCTTCAAGGCTGCTGAAGAAAGCCTTCAACTGTTTCACGCGGGTTGCGGCGGTATTGGAACCTCTCGGTTCCTTCGGTATGTTCCTATCGCTCTCGTCGACATAGAGAGCAGCCCACTTCTTCACATACTTGTATTCGTCGATGATGAACTGACGGTACTCCAGCACATCGTTCGGTGTGAAGTCCGACGGCGTGAATGCAAGTTTCCCCTTTATCGTAAGAAACCTCTCCACCTCCTTATACACCAGCTTGTAAAGCGAATACCGGTTCTCGCCCCACAAGCCCTGGCTGTATGAGTCCTCGACAAACTTGCCGAGTCTCGCAAGCAGTGTATTGTCCTCCGTGTGTACTCCACTTTCCGGGTTGCGTTCCAGTTGTATCGCTTCCTCGAAGAGGTCGCTACGCATTTCTATCCCGTTCTGTTTCATTTTCGCGTATGCCTGTCTCATCAAGGCAATCTCCTCGGTGATCGACATCTGCAAGTCAAGCAACGATATTGACCGCTTGCGTATGCCTGGGATAAAGTTCCCGGATTCATCAATTTTCTGAAGATCTTGCAAGTCTGCCTTGATATTGCTCCTATGATACATGTAGACATCCCTGCCGTCGACAAGCCGGAACCGAATCCTAACCGTTCCTTCCTTCTTGTTTGTCCTGTTTATTATACCTATCTTTTCCATGACATAAAAATCGGTTGCGCAAAAGTAGTAAATTTGCGCAACCAACTCTCAATCTTGCGCAACATTTTTTCAACACAAATCAATCACTATTTTCGTAATCAACTGAAATATATTGAATTGTGTTGATTTTATGTTGTACGAAAATGATATTTATAATTCCGCTATGGGCTACACCAAAATCAAACATAACCCAACTGAAAATCAAGCAGTTGGGTTTTTTCATTCCCCTAAAAAACCCCTTCCGTGTCAACCGTGTGTCAACCGATTTCCACTTTCGTGATATCTCGTTGACACCGCCACTGAAAATAATTGTCATTTTTTGCACTTTTTTCTTCCCCGTTGACACGGCAAATCCACCGTTCGATTCCCGTTGGCCCCCTCCTAACGGAAACTTTTTTTGCCTATACTTGTGGCTGAATAACCTGGCCGCTCCGGCGACCCTTAAAAATCTTTTCAGCCATGAACCCACCTAAAATTCGTTTCGCGAAAAGGAAGTCCTTGGCCGACTTCATTTCAGAAAACATGCCTAACCAAATCCTGTGTAGCTGCCTCAGGGCCAACACGCGCATCCCCGATGATTCCATCTTGGATGCCTTCAATGAGGCCTACCCTATCTGCATCGAAGCGCTGACCAACACCAAGCTGGCCAACGTCCGCAGCGACGATTTCGCCCGGATGAGCGCAAACGAGCCGCAGTCTTCACTCCTTCGCTATTGCGTCGCCTTCTTCCTCCTCTCCTTCCATGAGAAGGCTCCAGAGCTTCGACGCTACCTCGCCAACCTCAAAGACACCCTCGAAGAGCGGATGCCGGACATCTTCAAACCCATCCTGCTCAACGCCACATCGATGGCTCCCATGCTGCCTGGCACCGTCTTCTTCAACCAGCTGGAGTACAGCATCATCGAGGACCAACCCATCTTGAACGACACAAAAGAGTACGTCAAGATCAAAAACCTCATCCTTGATGCAGCCAGGCTGCCCAAGGCCGATGCCGAAACCGTCCTCCGCTTCCTCCGTGTGACCGTTGCTGACGAGTGCGGCGACTGGGACACCATCATCCAGATCAAGCTCCAAGAAGTCCTGGACCGCATCGAAGACAGCAACACACGCAGCAGGTATTTCATCGACAAGGGTCAGATACGTAATTTCATCAAGATCCTGAAAGCCCTTTACGGCGTCAACATCATCGTCGATGAGCATGGCTTCTATATCTCCAACTTCTCAGCCTTCGCCATTGAAACCTGCAGGTTCTTCAATACCGAATTGAATACACCTCCCAACAATCAACTTAACGAAGCTCGCGACACCGATAACTACATGGATATCATCGACAAGTTTTATAAGGCCGCCGAGGACGACTACGCAATAGGCAAAGCCCTTAACAAAAAAGGCGGCAAGCCGACCATCAAGGGGCATCCACAAGGCTCCATTCAATTCGATAATCAAACATGACTCATGCCTGACTCATGCAAATTATCTATCACATCTCTCAATCTTTGCCCACGATTTAACCGCCGTGGGCTTTTTCTTTATTGGTACCGTGAAGATGGCCCTGGCACAAAACGAAAGAATCATGTTAGACCAAATCACATTCGACCAGTTGCCCAATGCCATCGCAAACATCCTCGACGGCATCGCAGAGATCAAATCCATCTGCAACGACATCCGCAACAAAGATTCCGACAAGGATGAGTACCTCACCGTGGAAGAGCTGTGTGCCTACCATCCCGCGCATCCTTCCCACCAAACCGTCCGCCGCTGGAAGCGCCTCGGTTACATACCTTATTATAAGGACGAAGTCACCCGCCGCCTGAAATTCAAGAAGTCAGAAATCGACGCTTGGCTAGCTTCCAGTCGGCACATGTCTCAGGAAGAGCTAAACGAGATTCACGACGCTCAGATGCTTGCCCGCCGCAAACGCGTAGTTATAGGAGATTACGACGATGATGAATGAAGACCCCAACGCCTGTCCTCTCCTATACGACTGGATTGAACTATCAGACCTGATGCTTATGCTCCACCTCACTCGCAACACCCTCAAAGAATGGTGTGCCGAAGGTGATCTGAAGTGCAGCCGTATCAAGAAGAAAGTCTATTTCCTGCGTCAAGACATTGAACGCTTCATGTACTCACACTATCAAACCTTCAAACCATGAACATCGACAAATCCAAAACCCCTGCCATGTACTTCTGGGGAACCCCTGACAACTACGCCGTCAAGCCGTCGTCAACCTGCAACCTTCAGAAGCTGCCAGGCTTCAACATCTTCCGTCGACCTATCACCAACAAATACCCCTACCAGGTCGTCAACCTGATTGATGTCTACAATTACATCATCAGCAACTACGCCAAAGACCGCACCAATGAATGCCGCGCCATCAAAGATGAGCGATACCGCCGCCAGTTCAAGGCCGACATGTTCGATTACTGCACCTTCTCAGGCATCTTCTCCATCCGCAACGATGCCGCCATCATTCAGCACTCCGGCTACATCTGCCTCGACTTCGACCACCTGAAGGATGTCGAAGCCACCTTTGAGGCCTTGAAGGAGGACCAGTATTTCGAGACGCTGTTGCTCTTCCGCAGCCCCTCTGGCGACGGTCTCAAATGGGTCATATCCTTCCACGACTCGTTTTTCCGCTATGGCAAAGATGGTGAGTCTTACGGCGAGTACCAGGTTAGATTTTTCGCCAGCCTCTACAACTATGTCTTCAACCACTATTGCGTCGAAGTGGATAAGCACTGCCGCAACCTTTCCCGTGCCTGCTATCTACCGCATGACCCTAATGCCTACCTCAATCCATCCTTGCTATGAAAAACGAAGTCTTCAATCCTGATGATTGGGGGATGCCATCAGCCTCGGAGAAGGGTGCAGCGGCCCCTTCTCCAGCGGCTGCTGGCCTGTCCCCCAACAACGACACCATCTTCGCTCTCGTGGATGCTGTCGAAGCCTCCGGCATCGACATCACACCCACTTACTCAGAATGGCTGGCCATCGGTTTCGCCTTGGTGTCAGAGCTGGGCGAAGAAGGTCGCCAGCTCTTCCACCGGCTCAGTCAATTCAACCCTGATTACGACTACAAGGAAGCCGACCGACAGTATAACCGCTGCCTCAAAGACGGTAGCCGAGAAATCACCATCGCCACGCTCTTCCACATTGCCAAGTCTCACGGCATCGCCATCGGCCATGATTCCGTGTGCTCGCCCCTTCCCCCTCTGAAAGGGGGTCAGGGGGAGTTTTCCTCACGAAATCAAGATGAGGAAGTTGAGGAAAATGAGGAAAGTGAGGAAACGAGAAGGTCAATCCCTTCCAGCGTTAGGCTTCCAAAGTCCAACTACACAGCACCTTTGACAAGTTCAAACCCTTTGAACCAATCCATCGGCACCTTCTCGCAGTCTATCCACGACCAGCTGCCCGACATCCTGAAACGCATCGTGGCCGATGCCGTTTCAGAAGTCGATGCAGATCTGCTCATCCTTGGTTCACTCACCGTCTTTTCGGCCTGCCTGCCTAATGTCTACGGCGTGTATGATCGCCGTGAAGTCTTCTCCAATCTCTTCCTCTACGTCACCGCCAGTGCATCGGCTGGCAAAGGACGGCTCTCCCTGTGCCGTCATCTCGCTGCGCCGCTGCATCGTGAACTCAGGGAGCAGTACCGCAAATCGATGGAGAAGTACAAACAAGACCAGGTGCAGTACGTCCTCAATAAGAAGAATGGCGATGCCAAGGAGCCTGAAGAGCCTCCCTTCCTCACTTTGTTCATCCCTGCCAATAGCACGGCCACCGTGGTCTATCAAACGCTCAACCAAAACAACGGTGTCGGCCTTCTGTTTGAGACAGAAGGCGACACCTTGGCCAACGCCTTCAATTCAGACCTTGGCAACTACTCCGACGGATTCCGCAAAGCGTTTCACCATGAAACGATTTCCTACCTCCGCAAGAAAGACCGTGAGTATGTCGAGATACAAAAGCCCAAGTTCTCGGCCATCCTTTCAGGAACGCCCGAACAGGTCTTCAATCTCATCCCCTCTGCTGAAAACGGCCTCTTCAGCCGTTTCATCTTCTATGTCATGCCCACGGAAATCGTGTGGCACGACATGTTTGACGATTCTGATGGCCCCACTGCCGATGAGCTTTTTGAGGAAATCGGCAGGGACTTCTATAGCTTCCATAAGCTGCTGACCGCCCAGACCGTCCGTTTCACGCTACAGCCTGAGCAGAAGCAACGCTTCAACGCGTTCTTCTCTCAGACGCAGCAAGAATACGCCGCAATCTTTGGCAATGATATCATTGCCTCAGTCCGTCGTCTTGGTCTCATCCTCTTTCGCTTCGCGATGATCCTGACCGTCCTACGCCAAATGGACGATGGCACCTTTCCGCCGCCTTCCGGCAGCGATGATGGCCAGCGTCCCGAGGCCGTTCTCACTTGTGCTGATGCCGACTTTGCCACCGCTCTCGCGATGGTCAAAGTCCTGCTGCAGCACACCGTCACCGTCTTTCAGGCCCTGCCTCGCAGGGCTGAAAGACGCTTCCGGCAAGACCGCCGCCAACGCACCGAAAGCCACATGCAAACCTTCCTGGCCGCTCTGCCTGATTCCTTCGACCGTCCCACCTACCTGAAGACCGCTGCCGACCTTGGCATCAACGAAAAGACCGCTGAGCGGTACATCACCGACCTTTGCAGGTCTGGCCAGCTCGACCATCCCGCCAGCGGCCAATACACCAAACCTTCCTAACCATGAAAGCCACCATCCACATCGAAACCTACACCATGGCCGCGTACCGCGCCATCCGTCCCGCCGTCGTAGCCTCCAATCTCGGCTACTTTGGCGTGTGTGGCCTCACAATTTCGGCCACCATCAAGCAATCAGATTACGCCTACCTCGTCGATGTCGTCAACCATGCAGCGCAAAGTGCAGGCATACCTCGCACCGAATACACCATCATCAACTTACAATCAATCCTAAAACCCTCTAAGAAATCATGACATACTACAAAATTCAAATCAGAACCACCTCTGGACAAGGTTATTCAGCACTTCAACCCATCCTGAAAAAGTCCAATGTCGTAAAGAGACACACCGAAATCATCATGAAATATGATGTCACTATTAAGACGAAGAATGACAATCTCGTTGACGACATCTTAGCTAATTTTGAGGCCAACGGTGTTGACCCTTCAGAATACTCAATTACATCTTCGCCCTACGAGCGCAAGACTCCCAAGAAACGCAAATCCAAAAGAACCCCGTAGGGGTGCCACGACATTAACCAGGGGTGCCAACCCCTGGGCTTAAACCCTCAAAAAATGATTGAGATCATAGACGAGGACACTATCCGTTCCTCTGATTGGGGCATTGTACGCTTCAAGCCAGCCCCTAAGGGAAAGAATGGAGAATGGATGTGCCGTCATTGTCTCTTCCTTCGCTCAATGACCGATGAGGAATGTGCCCCCATCCCTTGCCGGTCTGGAGTGCGCGAGGACCAGTTGAACGGCTACTTCACCATCCAGCCCTTTCCCATTGAACCGCTGTTTACCCCCAACGAGTTCAAATAGCAGAAACCCCGCTATCCCTTTCAAGGGGATTAGCGGGGTTTCACTTATATCAGTTGACAGCTCCCCCTCCTGGCGTTGCATCATTCACTAGCATCAAAAGGCTTCGAGCTTCCCGCAATATCGGCTCCCTGTCTTCAACGATTTTCAGCAATTCAGCCGCATACTGCTTCACTGCTTCGTCAGTCACTTCACCATCCAGCAGGTTGTCCAGCTCATCCACCCTTCTTTGGATGTCTGCCAATTGCGCCTTCAGTTCCATCAGGCGCATCACCAGTGCTTTATTATCCATTGCTTTGTTTGTTTGGGGCAAAAAGAAAGGCGCAAGCGTCATCGCCCCAGCTGCATCAGGCTCTGGAAAACCTCCACAAAAAGGAACGACGTGCTCGCGCCTATTGGCGCGAGCTTTATCGTCTTGTTCCATTTGTGGTTTTTCGCTTTGAAATTTTCCAGATTTCGATGCAGCGGAACAAGAGCGTAAAGCTCTTTCTTATGTTTTAATCGCCTACAAAAGTAAACCTTTTTTCGGCTTGTCATGTCAAAATCCATGAAAATCTGTTTTTTTGGCCGCTCGGTTTTTCCCCAACTTCCTCAACTTCCTCATTTTCCTCAACTCGTTTTCGTGAGGAAAAACCAGGCATAAGCCACCGACCATGAGCCTATTTGTTCGTTACTTTCACATACAATTCAAGGATCCTGTTCAAGGTGGCTTTAAGCGTCGCGTCCATCTGCTCATTCCTAAACAGCCTGTCCCACCACGACCTGTACGGCCTAAAGTCTGAATCCTCGATGTAGTGTGCCAGGTCAAGAGCTTCTTCCAATTGCGTGCAGAAGGCAAAAGTCACCATGTTTTCAAGGTAATCGTTGTGCCACAAATACTGCGCAAATGCTCTGCGATAATCGCTGTCAGTGACCCCGTAATCCCTCATCACTTCGCAAATATGCTTGAAATCATCCAACTTCTTGTTGGTGTCCACTATGTCCTCATCGAGAGCTTCCAGCGTCTCTTGCGGCAGCATATAAGTGGTATAGCTAAAACTGATAACCAGTTTCGTCGTGACTGATTTCACGGTCTCTTCGCTCGGTTTCCGCTTGCCATTTCTAAAGGCTTTCAGCATCTTAATAGCATCAGCGCACTCTTCCACATACTTCCCGCCCAAATTCTCCGACATCAACGAATGATGCACAGTGATTTTCGTCTGTTTTCTGTGCTGCAACGGTTTCTGTTGCAGGAATTCCTCTTCAGGAATCTCCAGCTCAATCAAATCCTGAGCAACCTTGCGAAGCAGCTCAAATCTTTTGTTGACTTTTGCCCTGTCAGCTTCAATATGGCTGATGGCCTCTGTAGGTGTAAGAATCATGGACTGTCAGTTTTGAAACAACAATCATTTCCTTTGTCGATGCAAAACTACAACCTATTAGTTCAGCGATGTTGAACCTATCGGTTTTTCCTTGCTTTCTTCATCGCCTCATACTTCTTGCTATACGTCTTCTCCATCAACCCATAAAGCCCGTCTCCAAAGCAAATGAATCTCGCTTCGTCATTGTTGATGCTCGTCACGACATTTCTTTTATTGGTCTCAGGATAGACTTTCAGCACCTTCTTCATGATTTTATCAATATGTACCGGTCTTTTGGCCTCACTCAAAACATCGGCCACTAATTGTCTGATGGTGCCTCGATACACATGATTCCACTCAGTTAAGGTATATTTCATAGTCTTCCCAATGGGCTTTATACCCTCCGAACGCAATACCTTTAACTTGAATCTTTCTAAACCCAGGTCATTGACCTCAGGGTGTTTCTTTATCAATGCCGCATATAGGTCTTGAAGGTTCATCGGTTTACCTTTCTTACGCAGTATCCGTGTCACCTCATACACCACATCAACCCCCTGTGGTGGCAACACGATGTTGCCTGCCTCATCGACGACCAACCCGTATGCCTTGTGGATGATGATCGGGATAGCATCCATATACAAACGCTTCTCTATTTCATCCTCTTCTTTCAACAAATCGGCTAGCCGGATGGAATCCGCTTCTCCCTTAATTCGATTATTCAGTCCATTGACTGCTTTACACACTTTATTGATTACAGTGACATGAAGTCGATAATTGACAAGAAAACGCACTTCGTTCACTTTAGCCATTTTCATACTAAAACCATCGGTGCATATCATGGCGAACGACTCAAACGGGATATTCACTTTTTCATTCTCCACAACACTGCGATACATTTCGTCAACATCTGAAATGACAAGAGCTGTGCGGAACTGATAATGTTCCCATCCTTTATCCCTAAACATGTATCTTAGAGAACAGTTATATATCTGCCTAACGCGCTGAGCAGTGAGACTTATCTCTTTCCCTATAGCATTCATAGTCTTTGGATGCCCATCATAAATGCCAGTTGCCATCGCAAAAACCCATTCTTCCCTGTCCGTCGTCTTCATCAGGTATTCCCTCAGCAAGTAGAACATTGGATAATACCCATACTGCTTATAAAAACCAGCAACAAACCAAGCTTGTTTTTCCGTCAGAAATCGATAGTTGTTCGTGACGACGGTCTTACCCAACTCGTCTCCAGAAATGCTTTCGTACAGGAAAAGCGTTTCCTTCATCTCGGCTATCACTAGTGACAAATCATATGAATTATATCTCCAGCAAGGCAAACCACACCATATCTTTCTTATATCTTCTTCCTTTGCCGTAAACAACGCCAAAGCCTTCGAGTAGATAGGCATCACCAGCTTCTTCACGTCAGCGCCCCAATATCCTTTGAAATGTTTCTTGGTCCTATCTTCATAGTCAATCAAAAGTGCTCGTCTTCTAACCTTCAATTCTGGGTCTTTTTCTTCAAGCTCAGCCGCAAAACGTTCGTCGCTAAACCAGATGATTGCCCTTGCTATGACAGCCAACTCATAGGTATAAGTGTCTGTCAGCCCTTTCTCCCTGAGCACTGAATGGATTTCTGAAAGCAGTTGATAGCAATAGTGCTTCAGCTCGTTACTTCTTCGTCCATTAAACCTTTGGGCTAATTCTTGCATGTCACAGAAGAAGTAGGTATAAAACGCCTTACAATCCCCAAAAGTATCATAAAACAGCTTTATGCAATCCAAGGAGAAGTCAAGTAGCGGCCTTTTATAAGCCTCTACAATAATACTCTTCAGTTTGGCTGGAATTTCATCGTAACCATCAAGCTTCTCCAAAAGCTGTACGGCATAATCGTAATTAACCAACCCCATGACACTTTCAAACTCTTTTTCAGTGTACGGGCCACAATTACGCAGCTTTCGCAAGCTTCCTTGGTGATGGCACTGAATAAGATCTCCTACGGTGATAATATCGCAAGCTTTACATATATTCAAAGCTCTGGCCGATATCATCCCCAGTTCAAAGTAAAACTCAATCGGTTTCCTAAGTACAGCCCTTATGTTTGTGCCATCCTTCTTCATAGCTTTCTAATCACAAATCATCAATGGCCGATTGATTAACAGCATCAGAATTAGCTTTGTCATAATACATCAATCTCGCATGGCCTTTACCATATGAGCCTCCAACAAGCGAAAGCTCAATATCACCCAATTCAGTAGTCCAGCCTGTAAACCAAACGACTTCATCATCATTCAAGGCATGCATTTTCAAGCCACTGTCACCTCCCGTATAGGTAGTAAACTCCTCCCTATTAAAATCAGGTTCACCATATTTTGTCGTCAACATCGATTTAAGGTGCTCGTAATCATACACCAATGTTGACCAGGTGTCTTTCTCAGGGAACAGCACAGCAATGCGATTGACGACATCGCAGCTGCTCAGCGTCGAAACCCCGATGATGCAGCCTTTGTATCCGGCAAAATCTCCAGAAAGCAAAGAAACTCCGTCTTTCGTTGTTCCTTCGCTCTTGAATCCCGCTTTCACCATGGCAGCGGTGTACGCCTTCAAGGTGCCGTTAATCGGCACACCCTTGAACGACAGATGCTCTTCCTGAGCCATTACGCCTCCCATAATCACGAGGCAAACTAATGTAAACAATGCTTTTTTCATAGTTGTATAGTTTTTTGATTAGACATTTCTATTTGATAACTCATCTATTTTCCTTTCCCAAACATTGAACTTCCCGCTTCCGACAAAACATAACCCAACACTCCAACCCCGAACAAAATCATTAAAGGCCCCCAAACAATCATGGCCACTATCAATGCTACACCGATAACGCCCAAAATCACCATTAGGATAGTATGAATTATATGATCTATTTCCTCATCAGTCATCTTGTGCTTCTTCTTTTTCTGCTGTTGTGCTTCCACAACATCAAGCTTTTCAGCAAGCGCATCTTCATCAACATGCTCGTTCAGCCTTCTCTCTGCCGCTCTGTACAACTCAAAGCCCCTATCAGTCCAGTCCTCTTTACCTTCCGCTTCTATGGCCTGCATCATGTCCGCGACTTCTTCCGAGACGTTCACGGACAGTTGCATTCTGTCTTCACCTTTTCCTTGTATTAAGACCACTTCCATATTGCTCCAGTTTTAATTTCCTCGCTATCTCGCCAATACCCATATCAGCACCCCCACAGCCACCGCCAATCCCACCGCCAGCAGCGCAATAGTCCGCTTCTGGCCGTTCAGCCTGTTGGCCATCCATTTCACCTTGCCCTTCATGTCGGCCATCTCTTCCACGCTTCGCTTCTCTCGCTCCATGAATCCGGCACGCTCTTCCTTGAAGTCCTTCTCCTGCTTCGTCAGACGTTTCTCCAGATTGGCGATTTGGTCGGCATACTGCTTGCTCACCTGTTGCACCAGCAAGGCCTTCGACTTGGCCTTCATGCTGGCCACGCGCTCCACCATGTCGCTCAGATACTGCCCCAAGGCCGTAGGTGTGGCCACCTCCTTGTCGGCGATTTCCTTGAAGGCAAGCCGCTCTTCAGGATGTCCCACGGCAGAGATGACAGGCGTGTTAAGATGCGCCAGTGTTTCCAACACTTCAAGGTTATCGAGCCGTTCGATGCCGATGCCACCTCCACGCACCACAGCGATAACATCAAAGCCCTTGCTGTCAATATCGTTGAGGTTCTGGCACAGTGGACCAGGCTTGAAGAAGTCGCAGCGGAACTCCGTGAAGTCTATCGCTGCCCGGGCTGCCTGTATGCCAGCCTCGAAGTCCGACAGCGTGATGGAGTTATTGGCCAACAGCAGGGCCACCTTGGGACGCTCATCGGCCAGCAGTCGCTGCTCGATAACGCCGTCCACATTGCGGAAGCCCGTTTGGGCTTTATGCCGCCGCAGCTCGGCCTTCTTCTGGTCGGCCTCGCTGACGGCTTGCTCCTGAAGCTTCTCCACCCGCGTCACGTTGAGCTGTATCTGCACGCTGCCCCGTGGGTCAATCTTGCGTTCAAGAATGCCTATCACCGTGACCAGGTTGCCATCAGTCAAGTTGTCTTGCTTATCCTTGGGCATCCTCAGAGTGATTTCATCCTGTGTGCTTTCATCACGCAGCCCAGCGTAGGCGAACGCCCAGTTCTGGTAGTTCTGCCGCTGCTGGTAGATGCCGCGCAAGCTCACGAGTTTTGCAAACTCGTTCTGCTTGCCAAGGGTCGCATTGAATATCGCTATCAGCTCCGACGGTTTATATTCCGTCACAATGCTTTTGATCTCTTTTGTCTCTTCGTCCATTGTATCTCAATTTGGTTAAGCCCCATCGGGGCGACACGACATTAACCAGGGGTGTCAACCCCTGGCATGTGCACAACGTCGGGCACTAATCCAACGCCCCCACCTCATCCAATTCCGCCGTGTTCTGCGACACCACAAACAAATACATCGCCACCACGATATGTGTGGCCACCACCAGCTCCTGCTCCGTCGAGGTCTCGGCTCCATGCGACTCGTCGTTACGCCAAGTCTTCACCAAATCCAGGTACGTCGCAAAGCTGTGATAACGCTCGTCTGGGTTGTTGCGCAACCCGGCCAAGCTCGGGAACGAGAACACCGCATCCATGAACGTCGGCGCAATGTGGTCTTTCACCGTCGCCCGCATCTCATAGCCGTTGAGGATGTAATACAGCTTCTTCAGGAAGGCCTCGTACTTGCTCACCAAGGTATTGAAATGCCTCCTACGGTCCACCATGCGCATCTTGTCGCTGCAATACAGGTGGTTCAGCGAGTCCTTCAGCAGGTCGTTCATGCCGTCATACTTCGGCAGCGTCTCTTTCACGATGAGCCTCAGCAGCGTGTCCGTCACCTCTGGCAACGGCCTCATCCACTGCTTCAGCGCATCGAACTCCTTGGCTTGGTCTGCAACCACCAACGCTATCAGCTTCTCCGCGTCAAACGGCAACGACTGGTCGTTGGCTGTGTTCTTGGCCATCAGGTCAACCATAGCACTCACAAACGCCTTCGAGAACGGCGTTTCGTCGTGCAGCTCCTTCAGCAAGTCCATGAAGCTCTCGATGTTGCCCTCAGCCTTCTCCATCAGCTTCTCATAGATGAGCTTCGCCAAGATGTCCGGGTTGTTGCCCGCACGGAAGGCCTCAATGATCTCCACATCCTCTTGGATGTCGTCCACGATGCTACGCACCACCTTGTCATGGCTCGTCAGGAACTCCTTGTATGGCTCATTCACGATGTTCAGAATCTCCGCCAGCGTCAGGGTCTCGTCGGGCTTCTTCGCCGTCGGGTCCTGGCCGTTAGTCATCGGCAGAGAGAAATCCTCTGCCTCCAAGGGCAACGCACCGTCGAAGGTCAACTCCTGGCGCAGCTTGTCGAGGTTGATTTGTTCCAAAATCTCCATCGGCAAGGTCTCCTTGGTATAAGGCAGGTATTTGTACAGCATCTTACAGAAGATGTAGAACTCTTCCAGATCCACATCGATGAAGTCCATCACCTGCGACAGGAAACCATAGCTACGCACGTAGCGGTCAACATACTTTCTGAACTTCTCCTTGTCTTCGTCGGGCATCGGCAGCACGTAGTCGTCCACGATGTGCTTCAACATGCCTGGCACGGCGTTCAGGTTGTTGCCAACCACCGCTTCCACCACGGCCTTCACCTCGGCAGGGCTATACACCTTATAGTTATCGATCTTCGTCTTCAGCGTGTACAGTCGCTGCACATCCACCTGTCCCTTCAGGTCGGTACGCTGATAGTATTGTTGGAACGCCTCCTGAACATCCTCCGCATGGTTGCGGAAGTCGATGACCATCGTGTCCGTCTTCTCAATGTTGCCGTCACGATAGCAGCGGTTCAGTCGGCTCAGCGTCTGGATGCACTGGATGCCACCCATCAGCTTGTCCACAAACATCGTGTGCAGCAGCTTTTGGTCGAAGCCCGTCTGGAACTTCTCTGCCACGATAAGAATCTTGTATTCGGGCTTCTCAAACTGCTCCTTGATGGCGTTATCCTTGATGCCGAAGCCGTTCATGCTCTCCTCGGTGTAGCTCTTGCCGTCCAGCTCCACTTTGCCCGAGAAGGCCACAAGGGTCTTGATGGCACCGTTATACTCCAGCTGAATGATTTCATCCACATATTGTTTATACAGCACCGCACTCTTGCGCGAGTCGGTCACTATCATCGCCTTGGCTCTGCCGCCTATCTTATGGATGCTGTGCTGCATGAAATAGGCCACCATCATCTTCGCCTTCTGCCTCATGTTATTCGGGTCAGCGTTCAAGGCTTCCATGATGAGCTTGATGGCTTTCTTCTTCTCGTACTCTTCTTTATAGACCGGGTTCTTCGGCTCCACGCCGCTCCACTGCTTCGTGGCATACTCAAACATCGTCTCGTAAGTCACGTAGTTCTGAAGCACGTCCAGGATGAATTTCTCATCGATGGCCTGCTTCATGGTGTAATAGTCGTGAGCCTCATAGTACACGTCGCCGATGGCCCGCTTCATCTCGTTCGGGTTGTCCTTCGTGGTCTGCTTGCCGAACAGGATATAGGTGCGGTCTTTCGGCGTGGCGGTGAAGGCGTAGAAGCTCAGGTGCTTCATTCGCTGCCTCATGCGCTGCATATAGGCCAAGGCCATGTCATAGCTGCTCATGCCTTCAATCTCTTCACCCATGGCTTTCTGATAGTCCTCTGCCGATGTCAAGGCCTCGGCGAGGTCTTTGGTCGCCTCGTTACCCATCGCCGTGTGCGCCTCATCTACGATGATGGCGTACTTGCGCGAAGTCGTGTTTTGCAGGTACGGCAGCGCAAAGCTGAATTTCTGTATCGTGCTGACGATGATCCTGGCAGGGTTCTCTTCCGACAATGCATCGGCCAATCGTTTCGAGCCACGTCTGATGTCGCGCACCGTCTTGGCCACCTCCTCAAAGGCGTTCACGTCGTCGGCCATGTTGGCGTTCAGCACGATGCGGTCGGTCACCATGATGATGCAGTCGTACACTGGCGTTCCGTCTGCATTCATCGTGTTGGCCAGTTGATGAGCAAGCCATGCCATCGTCTTCGTTTTGCCCGAGCCTGCCGAGTGCTCTATCAGGTAGTTGTGGCCTGCGCCTTCGGTCTTGGCCAAGTCCACGAGCTTGCGCACAGCCCTCAGCTGGTGGAAACGCGGGAAGAAGGTCGTCTTCTCTTTGTCGGTGACCTTCACCTTATACGACTTGATGAAATGCTCGATGATGTTGAGCAAGCTGTCCGCTTGCCAGATGTCGCGCCACAGATATGCCGTGGCATAGTCGCCTTCGATGACGGGGTTCACGCTGTCCTGGTTGAAGGGCAGAAACTCCGTTTCTTCACCCTTCAGGCGCGTCGTCATAAAGGCGTAGTTGTTATCCACCGCAAAATGCACGAGACAAGCCTTCAGGAAGGCGTTGTCCGGCTTGCGGTCTGTCCTGTATTGGCGGATGCTGTGCATATAGTTCTGGTCTGTGAACTCATTCTTCAGCTCCGCCGTGATGATGGGCAATCCATTGCAGAGGATGACCAGGTCAATACTGTTTTGGCTGTCTGCTGCCGCTGTCGAATAACGCATCTGCCGCACCACCGCAAAGCGGTTGGCCTTATACAGCAAGTCAGGCTCCGAGCCTTCGGGGGCCATTTCATCCTTGAAGGCCACAAACCTAATCTCGGTGCCTTTGATCTTGATGCCCTTCTTCAGCACGTGCAGCATCCCCTCGTTGGCGAGGGTGCTGTTATACACACGCACCACCTCGTCCAAGGCACCTGCGCCGTATTCCTTCGTCAGCTTCGCCCATGCCTTCGGCTGGGCTTCCATGAAGTGCTGTAGCTCACCTCGGTCGCACAGGCCTTTGATGTCAAAGTCCTTGTGGTCGCGCTGGCAATACATCGGGCTACCAGCCAAGCATTCCGTGATGTGCTCTTCAAAGCGTTTCTCAGTCAATCCGTTCATAACTGTATGGTTTATTTGTATCTCTTTTTATTCCGCAAAAATAACCCCAACACCTTCACCCTTCCTGAACCTATCGTAAGCACGATAGGACGTAAGCACGTTAGCACCCCGTCCCCCTTTGAAAGGGGGTGGCCGCAGGCCGGGGGATTCAACACACTTTCATCTTTCCCGTCACCACATCCGTGATGAGCGATTGCTTGTATTCTCGCAACAGCTCAATCTCATTCTGAATATTATCAATCTGCCTATCAATCCTGGCACACTTTTCTTCCAATACCTCTACAATCTGCTTTTGCTCTTCTGGAGATGGCACTATAAGCGATGTCGCTTTCAGTATCTGCTGTGTAATACTATACACCTTCACTCCGTAAACTTGCGACCTCACCTGGCTTCTCCATATCGGTGTAGCAAACAAATAAGCAAAATACTTGTTATCCACGTGCTCAATCGATTTCGCGATTACCGTATGATAACCAGCATAGACACCTTCTCTTTCAATATAGAAAGCATTTCCGCTGCCTTCCACATCTTCTGAGGTGTCAGCAAACACAATGTCGCCGATTTCAAGCTTCGCTTTTGAATCGGCTGGAATCAGCTCTTCTGGAATGAATCGAAGCAGATGATCCAAGGTGTGAACATAGTCATTCTGTTTTGAATGAATCTGGCCATAACTAATCACTGGCACACCTTCGTCAACCAAATCCGCTTTCGTAATACTCAATCCCTTATCGGTCTTGAATTTTGACTTGAATGGCATCACATCCCAATGCTCCGGCACCATCCCAATCCATTCCACACCACTGTCCTTCATCTTCGCATCAGGATTCAGTCCGCGCGTCACCGCTTGCGTGATGATGCTTTGCTTCATTTCATTCAGCAGCGCAATCCGCTTCTCCTGTGTGGCCACCACCTTGTCGATGTCCCCACAACGCGCATCCAAGTACGCCGCTATCGCTTCCTGCTCAGAAAGCAAGGGCAAATACATTGTCTGCGACAAATAATCTCCAACCTTCAAATTCTGCAAACCTGTTGTTTGATTGAAAAACAACATATTTATTTTCAACGCATAAAGGGTATTGAAATAGTAATACAGATAATTGCTATCGTACCCTTCTTTGATAGACACCGAATGAATGAAATTCGTGTACGTTGCCCTTTGGTCTGAGTTGACCTTTACAACCCTTCCCACTGGAGTAGCTTCACCTCCTCCAGACTTTTCGATGAGCAAGTCACCTTCTTTCACAATTCTACCTTCAAGCTGTTTAGGCTCGATGTTTCGCGTCGTCAAGTCATCAAGATTCAAGCCTCCATGATCATAGTCAAAATCAGCTATCCGATAACAGATGATGTCATTGTCATCACCTTTCTCGTCATCTCCCCAAACACCAGCAGCCGAGCGCGAAAGCGCATACTTAATCCTGAATTGGTTCCAATGCTCAGGCACTTCTCCAATCCACTCAATGCCGCTGGGCTTATATTTCTCGTACCGCTTCATATTTATTCAGCGTTTTTCAGGTTAGCCAACTCTTTTTCCATCTCACCATCCAAGGCCAACAGCTCAGCCAAGATTTCCTCGGCTGGGCGCAGCGGCTTGTATCGATAGAACACCTTCGTAAACGGGAACTCACAGCCCACCTTGTCCTTCGTCCTGTCCATCCAGGCATCAGGCACAAACTTCAGCACCTCTTCCTTAAAATAGGTGTCAATGTCCACCTTCATCGGTATACGCTCGGTGTCGCGCAAGGCAGTGTCGGGCTGGGGCTTGCCCTTCTTCAGCACTAAGTCACCCTTTTCGTCGCGCAGCGGCCGCTCCACTGTCACCTTGGTATAGAGGAAATCCTCCACATCCATCAGCTTCGCTACGGCCACCTCCTCGCCGCCAAGCGGCATCGTCGCGTCCGTATAGTTGCGGTAAAGCTCCACAATCCTGTCCGTGGCTGCTTCCGTAATGCTGTAGCGCTTCTGTCCAAGGTTCTTTTGCAGCAGCTCCGAAAACTCGTCTTGGTCAACGGCATTGATGAACAACACCTTGCCCTTGTGCGAAGCAGGCTTCTTGTTGTCCAAAATCCACAGGTACGTCGCAATGCCAGTGCTATAGAACAGGCATTTCGGTATGGCCACGATGGCATCCAGCAGGTCACGGTCGAGGATGCTCTTCCTGATGTTACTCCAGCCGCTTCCGGCATCGCCGTTGAAAAGCGGCGAGCCGTTCAGCACGATGCCGATGCGCGAGCCACCATCCGGGTCCATCTTGGCAATCATGTTCTGAAGGAACAGCAGAGAGCCGTCCGAGGTGCTGGGCAAGCCAGCCGTAAAACGCCCGTTAGGGTTCTCATGCTCAGCCACCACAGCCTTTTCCACCTTCTTCCAGTCCACACCGAAAGGAGGATTGGCCAGCATGTAGTTGAACACCTTCCCGGCAAACTTGTCATCGGCCAAAGTGTCGCCCACTTCAATCTTGCCGCTTTGCAGCTCACCCATCAGCAGCATGTCGCTCTTGCAGATGGCGTAGGTCTTTTCGTTCAGCTCCTGGCCGTTCAGGATGATGCGCACATCCGTGCGCCCAGCCTTCCTTGCCTCCGCATCGATGTGCTTCTTAGCCTCGGTCAGGATGCCTCCCGTGCCGCAACAGGGGTCATAGATGGAGAAGTGTCGCCCTGGCACTTGGATGTCGTCCTCCTTGCCGCACAGCACAAGCGACACCAGCGTCCGCACGATGTCCCTTGGCGTGTAGAACTGACCAGCCTTCGTGTTCGTCGTTTCCTTCGCACGGCGGATAATGATCTCGAAGATGGTGCCCATCTTCGCATTATCCACCTTATCCGGGCTGAGGTCGATATTGGCAAACTGCTGGGTCACCTGAAACAGCAGGTTTTCCCTGTGCAGGCGGCTATAGATTTTGGTCAGGTCGCCATTCTCCGTGTCCTCGTGGGTGAAGCTGTTCAGGATGTCCTTCACGTTGTCCGTGTAGCCGTCCAAGTACAGCTTGAAGTTCGTGGCCAGCGCGGCAGGTTTCGCAATCATGCTGCTCATCGTCAGGCCTGAGTAGTTATAGAACTGCAAGCCCTTCTTACGAATCAGCGTCTTTCGCGCGATGTCCTTCATGCTCTCGTCGTCATACTTGGCCACCTCCGCTTCAATCTCGTCGCGCACAGGCTTCAGGATGCAGTCCATACGTCGCAGCACCGTAAACGGCAGAATCACATTTTCCACCTCCGTATCATCGTAGGTGTCGCGGATGGTTTCCTTCACATCCCAAATCAATCCAGCAAGTTCCTGTTCAGTCATATCTCAAAGTTTTGATTTCGTTTTTCGTTGCAAAATTACACTCAATAGGTTCAGTCATTCTGAAGCAAATTTCATTTGCTTTATTGGTTATACCTTTGTCTTTTTTTATTAATTGCTTCTTCCTTTTTCTTTTCAAACGCTTCTACGCATTGCTTAACCCATTGCGCTGTTTTCTCTCTATCTCTCTCTGGTGGCAAATCCTTGCACCAGTATAGTATGTTCAGCAAATCATACGTCATGCTCCTAACTAAATAAGGAGCCTTCCCATCTTTAACCGCACTGTCACATTCCGTCCGATGGCTTCCTGGATTGGTCACCTCTACACAAGTATGCATACTCCTTTGAATATACACAGGGATGATGTCCGACATATTCGGTGCTCCAAGTGCCCTACTACAATCCGCCAAGTTAGAACCGTCATGCACTACAGAGCAATAGCCACATTCATAAAGACGATACATGACATCGCTCAATATCTTCCTTATCGAATTGAAAACTCTATTATCCTGCCAATCTTCATGCTCAACCGATTTGAGTATACTTAAAAGGTCATGCTTCGATTCAGGCCAGTTGTCAAAAACAACCTGGTATTTATGGATGATTTGCGTTTCCTCTATCTCATCAGCATTTTTTTTGATGTCTGCAATGAGCTTATCCTCATCTTTATCCTTCTCATAATACTTTCCCTCATATTGTTCCGCGAAGGCCGTGCCTGATGAAGTGTCTGGCTGACCCGTAAAAATATAATAAGGCACATGCCTCTTATGCTTCAGCTCATTGATTCTATCTAAACTATAGGTCAATCCCGCGAGCCTGTCAACCTCGTCACCTTTTCCCTTGAACACTTTCGCATCAAGGATAACGCCCGACCATTCTTCAAGATGGGCTTCAAAAACTTCCATGCCTTCCTCGGCATTGGTGCAAGTCACCACCTCGAAGCCATTTTCAGGAAGTTCACAGACATCCTTGAAGGAATCCAGCTCTTCCCATTTATCGTCAATCCAAAGAATCTTATACTTACTCATTGTCTTGGTAAATTGGTAGTTTGACAATTACATGCGTAAACCACATTCCAGCAAATTGCTGAGAATAGACATCATAGTCGCCACCATAATGCTCGGTGATGCTCTTCACAATGTAGCCTCCTTTGCCCTCTCCATCAGAGCCTTTGCCTTTCACACCTTTCATCCCATAACGCTCCTTTGTCATACCTTCAGGTAAAGGTCGGCCATTATTGCTGAAATCAATAATGTAAAAGCCTTTCTTTATGGTCAAGCTTATATTCAGAGAATACTCTGGATAATCATCCACAAAGCCGCGTTCAACAGCATTTCCAATGATGTTTTGCACAAGACGAAGCAGATCTGATTTCCCCATCATAACCATCGGCTTAGTCAATCCCGCTTCTTTAAGAACAGCTTCATCAGGATAGTAGGCAACAACGTATTTTTCTGTAGCCGTTTGGCACGAAGATAACACTTCACTAAGGTTTATTGGCTCAGGCGTTGCAAACACTTCCTCATCCGCAATATGGCTAACAATTTCCGAAAGTGTGTCCATCGCTCTTCTTTGTCGCTGGACATACAGCTTAAGCTTTTCAGCTGGCTCACCAGTGATTTGGTTCGCCAAACTATCCAAAAGCTTAATCGTACTCCTCATTTGCCCCATCGGAGTCTTCATGTCGTGCTTACGATTACGCACCTCTTCGATATACTCATGCTTCCTCTTTTCCAGAAGAGTTTCAAGCAATTCTATCTTCTCTTTATCAAGGCCTGCTCTCTGTCGAGCCTGCTCATAGATATTTTTCTGCTCTACAATACTCCTTTGTTCATCAAGCGATGGAAATTCAACACAGGTTTCCAAAATCTGGATTCTCGACAACCTAGGATAAAGCGCCCCCATCGTTGGAATAAGCCTTTTGGCCATCTCCATACACAGATACCCCTCATGAATAGTCTTATTCGAGATACTGAAAGCAAAAATATCACTTTTCACGTAAACAGGCGATTCCTCAGAAGCCTTGCAATAGGTAGGCTTGGGCGCTCCAATCGATGACACCAATAATACAGGTTCTGTTATTTTCAGAGCATTTGAAAGGCTTTCCTTCTCAGGGAAATCCTCTGGCTTTTTCTCGTATTCTAAATAATCAGAAGGCATACTGCCAATGCTCACAAAACGCCCAATTGTTTCTGTATAGTGTCTCGTTGCTCTCACAGGGCCAAGCACATCGGCCAGTCTCACAACAGTATAGCCTTCACTATATACAGCTGTCAGTCTGTTCCAATACCATTGCACATCCCATGAGCAATTTTGATTCAAAATCTCCTCCGTGGTAACCTCCAAACGGCTTTCCTCATAAAGACGCTTAACGGCTTCCACATCCAACACATTTTGCCTTCCCTTCTTAACAAAACAATTTGAAGCATCAATGAGTTTTATCCTTTGCCCATTCTCCCTTTGTTTCTTCAAAACTACAATTGCCGTCACCAACCCTGTATTAGAGAAAACTCCGCCAGGCAACTGTATTATGCTATCAAGCAAATTCTTTCTTGTAAGCCTTTCTCTTAACAATCTCGTCCTTGCTGATTCACCATACAAGAATGAAACTGGAACAATGGTAATCAATTGTCCATGTTCATTGGTAGTTTCCTCAAAGCGTTTGATTGCCACTATTTCAGAATTCTCGCTTACTCCTTCTTCATCGCCGCTCATATGCATTCTGTAGCCAAAAGGTGGCACAGTAACAATTGCATCATAATTGTTTTTATCAGTCCAATCAGCAGAATCTTTATGACTTATCACACAAAAATCCAAAACATCAGCCAAAGCCAATCTAAACATAGCTATATCCCTAATGGAAGACGAGATTTCATTTGCATAATACACAGTACTAAAACTGGTAGCAAAATCCATCAAACCTCCAAAAGGATCAAATACGACATGAACACTCGAATCTAGCAAAGACTTTACTATCTCAGTTAATTCATGCGGTTGACCGTAAACGCCTATATTTCTCCCACCAAAATCATGAATAGCATAATCCAACATAGCGAGAAACTCACTCTTTTTAAGCTTCAAATCACTCAGGATGTTTGCAATTTGCAAAAATCTTTCCGGTTTCTTTGCTTCTGCAAACTTGCTTAAAGTCTCTTCTAATACTGTCCTAAATTCTTGATTCCCATTCACCCAAAAGACTCTTTCGTTGTAATGTAAGATATTGCCCTTCTCATTATACAGCACAACATCTTCAACATATTGTTCTTCTTCAGGCTTTATCAGCAATGCTTCTTCCTTTCTCAAATACAGCAAAGAAGCAAACATTAGAATCCTTTCCTCGATAGGTTTTCTATATAAGAAAGCCGCGTCAAGCAATTCCATCATTTCGCAGCAAGTCTCGTTCATCAAAAAAATTCGTCTTTCCTCAATGTTCTTCTTGGTCATACGATCAATTTTTTTTCGTTTCTCATCCTTTTTCGCTTGCAAAAGTACACCCTATAGGTTCACTCATTCTGAACCTTTTCCACATAATTCATTATCGCCCCTGTAAGGCGTTGTTTTATCCGCTCCTTCAGCTCCACAGGAGCCAACACCTTCATGTTCTCTCCGAAGGAAAGAATCTGCTGTTCCAGCTCATAGTTCAGGTACACTTCGATGGTGATATAGGCACCAGTCTCGTCCATATTCACCAGTCGTTGTGTCGCGCCGTGTAACGGCTTCGTCCTCACATACGGCCACGAGGCATTCGCCACCCACAGCAGCACCTTTTGCGGCTCAGTCCGGGTGTCCTTCGACACGCCTATCATTTCATCGAAGTAGTCAAGCCAATTCACATCCGTTGGCTTGTATGGCACGTTAGCGTTGTCGATACCCTTGATACGATCAAACGCATAGTTGGCCATAAAGCCCTGTGCATCGTTCCACGCAATCAGGAACCAACGCTTGTTGTACTGTTTCAGGTAGTACGGATGCACTATGATGGTCTCTTTGCTGTCTTGCCGGAAGCTCTGGTAAGTCAGCTTCAGAGGCTGTTTGTCCACGATGGCATTGAAGAGCGGCGTGAAGTTATCCATCCCTTCGAGGTCCAGGTTCTCATCAAAGCCTACGATTTCCTCGGTGGCCTCGTCAATTTTCAACGATGCCCCAAGGCGTTCCGCTATCTCATCCACCCAGTCGAATTGAGGCATACCCTTAAAGCGGCTGAGCAGCCTCAGCGTCTGCGTCAGCTGAATGATCTCATCCGCTTTCATGGGTGTCTTGAAAATCGAAAACTCAGGGTCTCTGTATCGGTAGTAGATATTCCTTCCCTCTCGATACGACTCAATTTCCGCGCCCGGATAAATCCGCTCAATCTGCTCCATGTCATCCCTGATGGAGTTCATGGCAGTTATCGGATAAAAGTCTCTCCGTTCCAGCTCTTCATTGCAACGCTGGAAAATCATTGCTGTAGAATACTTTCGCTTTCGGTCGCTAAGGCATTGGTCTATAACCTTAATGCGCAATTCCGCGCTCTTAGATTTAGGCATAACATCCCCAATTTTGATAGGTGCAAAAATAATGAATCTTTCATTATGTTTGCTCATTAGTGATAATTATTTATTAATAGGTGTTCTACCTAAAACCGAAAAGAAGTACTTTTGCAATTGATAAATTGAAACAAATGCCCCATTCTATTGACAAAAAGAGACCTATTCCTTTCACTTGTGAACAATGCGCCCACTTCATTGAGGGTACTACGTGCAAAGCTTTTGACACCATCCCGATAGACATAATCTTTGATGCTGAGCGTCACAATAATACTATCGATGGTCAAAAGGGAAACTATGTTTTCACGGCCACCGTGAAACGTCAATTTATCAGGTCATACGAAATAGAGTAAATCCAGCAAAACAATTAGGCTCATAACTACGTCCCAATACTACCACCTCTGACCATTGCATAAACCGCCGGGACAAAGATATTAATACCTGACCCCATTTCATTGTCCATATAATCCCATTCCCAAGACAAGCCCAAACCAACAAAGGAAGTGATCAGATTAATTATCAAAAACACCAAAAAGAACGTACACAGGCCATCAAATTCCTTGTTTTTTGTCCAATATATATCATACGCCCCCATCATAGCAAATGTAAGTATTGGGAGTGCGGCAGCCGATGCTATTGTTTTTGTAAACATCAATACCCATACAACAATAATTGCAAGTGCCAACATAATACCCAAAATACCGACAAAACCACTGCCATCATCTGATGTTTTTCTTTGATAAGATCCATTTTTGGCCGTCCTATCTTCAGGGTGATACTTCAGCCATTCCTTTCTCGCATAATCTCTTGTATCAGCCAACGAGCTACTGTTTACTTTCTCTTTCTCAGCGTTTTTCTTCCTCTCATACTCTTTATCCTTTTGTTTCAAAGTGTCTGGTTCAACACCATGCTGAATCAGAAAACTCACCAACGCATCTGATAGCATTCCATCATCATAGTTCATCGCATATCTCATCGCCACTGAACGGATATATGCCATACAGCTGCTCCAAGGCTTGTTTTCCTTTAACCGCAAAAGCAATCTACGCTCGTCTTCAGCAGTAATCCAAAAACTCCATTTCTTTCCGTCACCATCCAACCACATACCTTCTGCCGAGTCCGCATACTGTGGTATCATGAAAGTGTCATATTCAATCAATTCAATAAGTGGATGGTCTTCTGTAAAAGTAGTGCGTATAAGTTCCGGATTCGTGTTGGCAACAACTTTCTTTGGTAAGTTAAGCCTGGCAAGCTCGAAAAAGTTGTACCTTGGATGTCCTATGTAAACGGCATAAATAAGCAACCTTTCAATCGCAGCACCAATCTCACAAGTTGCATTTCCAATTTTCCATGTGTAAATGCCTCCTTTTGCTCGTACAGGCACCCTCATCATGGTTTTCTCTAAATACATATATTTTCTCTCTTTTGCCACGATGCTTATTGGTTGTTTTTGACGCTTCAAAAATAGTAATTATACTTATAACCTTTTTGTCTCTATTGGAAATTTAGTAGTCCTTCATTTGTTTTTATGCCAATGATCCCAGCCGTCGCCACTGCCTTTTGATTTATCATCATCTCTGGTGACGATGAGCACAAATGCCACCACCACGAAAAAGATGATCAAATCTCCGAAACTGTTCAAGGCGAAAAACATGGCTCTAGTTCCTTTCTATTCTTTGTTTTCTTCATACTTCTCCACCTTCTCGCAAACAACTTCTTCGCTGGTGATTGTAACTCCTACACCATCCAGAGAACAATCAACAAAACAGTTGTTATACATGCGGAAATTCATTTCCATTAAATACGGTAACTCAAGCGTCCCCTTCATTTCCACCGCATCAATGAATCGGAATGTTGCGATGCATTCATCGTAAATGCTGATTCGTAAAACAACTTCGCCCCGTTTCCATTTCAAATCTAGAATTTCTGCATCATGAAACTTACATCTGTTTGTGTAGTCATACCCTAAGAATTCGTTTATCTTTTCAAGACCTTTCACCTTTGATGCAGCTTTTGGCGAAACAACATCTTTGCATCTGTCTTCAGTCTTTTCATTACGCGCAAACTCCAGGCTACTTTCAATATCCTTCATGATCTTTATCGGAACCGCTTTGCCCGTAGAAGCCCGCCGCTTGAAACCATCCAAAGCCTCTTCCAGTAATGGAATCCTTTTTTCCGTTGACGAATATGGTGGAAGCCCTCGATACATCCGATAGCACAAATCTGGATAGCATTCTGCCGATTTATACTCCTGTAGCAAATCGTATGCAACATGAAAATAGGCATTAGCTTTGTCATATTTGTATTGTTTCAAAAGTCGCATACCATATTCATAGTATCTAATACCCATCCGCTTTGCTCCCGTGTCATAGCCCATCTTTTCCATGTAGCTTAGTTCAACCTCTGACGGAAACTCGTCTATGCTGTTGCGTAGCGAAAGCTTACAGAAAACCCTTTTGTTTTGTTCGAGAAAATCCGCCCAAATCTTTTCCAACTTCTCTGCTTTTTTCTCAGCAAGCAATCTTCCTGAATGGCCTCCAGTCCAATCGAATGACCGAATTTGTCTCTGTAGCTCTTCCGTTGTCAGTATGGGCAAAACTTCTGGGTCTATCACGGTATCTACAAGCAAGTCCATGTAATAAACCACACGTCCTTTTCCTGACCAATCCCCTCCTCTATAGGGTTCAGAATCAAAGTGGCCACTCATGCAGATACCAGTTTTGCCCTCACCGCAGCGCACCATGAAAAAACGGTCGCCCTTATGAGCGTCTTTGTGTCGCCACACACTCCAGTTTTTTACATGTGTCCAATTCGCCAAATCATGTTGCATCTGCTCCAGCGTATAGCTGGAAATAGCCGGATTCCAAAAAAGTATGAAGGTCTTCATATTTCACTTTTTTATATTCATCTACAAAAGTATGCCTTATTAGTTCAGCCATAGTGAACCTAATTGGAAATTCATACTCCGCACCGAAAACTTTTTCCTTGGCTATCACCAAAGTCAAAAGCATTTCATCAGCTTTTTGTATTTTTGCCAAATCGAAAAAAATGTATCATGGAAGACGATTTCTTTGAAGAAGACATGGACGATGTGTTTTTGGGCACACCTAAAGAATACGATGAACCTAATACCTGGACACGTCAGGAAGCCTACCTTGCATATCGAGAGGCTTGCGAAGAATACGAAGCCAACTGGATAGGAACCCCATGGTACGAGCGCACCGAAGACCCGCCCCAATGGGAAGACTTCTGGCAAGATTAACAACAACCTTATCGATGTATGTTTGATAGTAAGTCAACTTGCAGTTCGTTATCAATTAACTAAAAGCTTTTCTTTAGGATGAATTACAAACAATCTCAATATCTGCGTCAAATCAATGTTTTGGCAAGCCATCCAGAGTTGTTTGATTATGACAAAGGGAATGGCTATTTTAGAAATAAAAAGTATCCTTTCGTTCTCTCTAAAGGTATCAACAATCTATTTGAGCCTATCAGAGACAAAGTATTAAAGTATTTCAAGGCCAACGGTATTTCATGGTGGGGTGGTTACAAGCCTTCAGGTCACATGCTTTCTTCGCAGATGGCATGTCTAAATCACCTGTTTTTCATAAGGGAAGATGATAATGCAGTCTTGGAATTGATAAACAATATCCGTCCTGGCTTGCATTTTACAAAAGTGTTACCGTTGACACTTGACAAAGATCAAAAGTACATTGCTTTTGAGGCTGTCAGCAAATATGACCACATGAATGAGGATGGTCCAACTCGTGGTGCCAATTGCACGTCTATTGACGCATTGATAGCCGCAGTATCTGACAATGGTGAACGCTGGTTAATTCCTATTGAGTGGAAATACACCGAATCATATCCTCCAACAGACAAATCACAAGAAGACAATCCTGATAAACCCAAAGGAAATAAACTCAGAGGAGAAAAGAGGCTAAAGAATTATAGTGGTTTGATAAATAGTTCAAAATATCTGCTCCCATATGATGATTATGTTGAGAAACCTTATTTCTACGAACCTTTTTATCAATTGATGAGGCAGACCCTTTGGGCTGAGCAGATGATTGAGCACAAGGATATTGAATGGATTAAGGCTAACCATTTCCTTCATATTCATGTAATTCCTTCTGCAAATTCAAGTTTGTTAAACAAGAAGTACAAATGCACAGATAAACAGATGGAAGAGAGTTGGAAGAGTCACCTTCTCTTAGACTGTTATCAAACCATTACACCTGAAAAGCTGTTGTCACCGCTAAAAGGCAACGATGATTATTCTGAATTGATCAACTATCTGCAAATTCGCTACTGGTAATTCTTCTTATTACAGGTTGTATTGAATTATTATTTGGGCGCATCCCCCGCCGTCCCTATAGCTCCATCATAAGGAAAGCTTCAACAGGCCGTCGGGGGTCGGGCTTTCCGGGGGTACGCTATCGCTCCCGTGCTTTGCTCCTTGTTGCGTCGTCATTTGGCCTCAGAGAGAGCCAAGAGCCGCCGCAATAATACGCAAAGCACCAAGCCCCTCCAATCCCTT
>JAEEGK010005849.1_pt1 | contig 29741 bp, 29 predicted proteins | sample 8958771 | NCBI WGS metagenome assembly JAEEGK01 (sample SAMN16246547, study PRJNA631951) | gut metagenome | biome: gut microbiome; feature: rumen; material: SC-attached | host: Bos | place: Iran: Karaj | collected 2018-10 | reverse complement strand
CTTCGTCACCTTCGGCAGCGGCAGGCCGCTCATCCGCGGATCCGAGAAGAACTGCTACATCGATGCCGACATCGGCGACGTGTGGGAGCAGTACAAGCCCCTCGTCAAGAACGTCCAGTTCGACAACAAGGGCAGGGGCATCGCCAATGTGAGATGGGTAGCGGGCAGGACCTCCGTGGTCCCAAACGCCACCCTCAGGTACGTCATCCTCCTGAAGAGGGATCACGACGACGCTAACGTATGCCGCGAGCTCATCCCCGACGAGGCCCTGGAATACCTGTCCCAGCACGACCTCTGCAACCCGCACCAGATCGTCCGCGACGAGTTCAGGAACTCGCTGAGGAGGGGCTTCCTCCGCAGGCTGTTCGGACAGTGCCGGACCTTCATGGTCAACACCATCCGCAGCCCGCAGGAGACCCAGGCGGAGATCGCCAAGATTGTAGGAGGCGAATGAGCATGGCAAGCAGTCTGGACCGCTCCGAAAGGGAGGCCGCCAAGAAGAAGAACGAGGCCGCTGAGGAACGCAAGAGGGTCAAGGAGGACAGGAAGAACGACGTGCAGGCGAAGAAGCAGCGCAAGACCGCCCGCTCCAAGAGCAAGAAGAAGAGCGCGGCCAGGTACGACACCAGGGCCATGATGAAGACCATGGCCATGTCCGTCTCCATCCTGCTGCTGGTGTTCCTTGTCCTGGAAGCTGTGCTTCTCATCTGGAAGGCCGTCAAGTTCGGCCCCGGCGACACCAGCTACACCAACAACGACACGTACTGGCACCTGCTGAACATCTCCGACACCTGCATCGGTTTCCTCGTAGGTATCCTCGCCATGGACATCCTGAACTACTTCGAGAGGGGACAGAAGGCAAGGAGGGACGAGGAGAGGGCCATCATCAGGCACAACAGGATCGTCAAGCCCGCCATCGACATGTACCTCGCCAGGAAGAACAGCCTCATCACCCCCGCGGGAGAGGACTTCAAGCCCTTCCAGGTCGTCACCAACGCCACCCCCAGGGACCTCAAGGACCTGTTCGGCCCCTCGCCGATCAACACCGACTCCAAGAGGATGAAGATCGCCACCTTCGAATACTACACCAAGAAGCTCAACGTGGCCTTCATGAACATGGCCGAGGACATTAACTTCGACTACAACCCGGAGATCTGCGATGCGGTGCTCGCCTTCATCAACGAGACCACCTACGGAAGGTCCGCCCTGGACTCCATCGTGGCCTACGGTGACGACGGCAACAGGACCGTCAGGAACTCCCTCATCAGGCAGCTCAAGGAGAGCTCCGACAACCCCGACATCTTCGAGGCCGGCGACGAGCTCAACACCGCCCTCATCGTCCTGCACATGATCCATGCGCAGGAGGATGCCCTGAAGAAGTACCTCGACGCCCTGGAGGAGCTCGACCACGCCTCCCAGCGCCGCATAAAGAAACTCTGAAAACCGTTAAAAACAGCCGGTCTGGGTCATCCCGGACCGGCATAGTTCTCACATGTGGTGTATCTTCCTCTCGTCGCGGGGAACGGTACGGATGAAGCGCATCCTCGGATGGCCGATCACGAACACCGCGTAAGCCTTGAGCTCCGGATCAACATCAGGGAAGAATCCCATGAACGTCTCGAGGTCGTTCTCCGCCGCCTGCAGCATCCACCTCGAATGGAACCCTCCGAGACCCATGGAATAAGCCATCAGATCCAGCTGTTCGATGGGGATGATGGCATCGATGGGGAAGCGGGCGAACGCGACGATGAGCTGCCTTCCTTCCCAGGTGAAGGGATTGTTCTTCTCTTTCATGCCTCCATCCACATAATCGACGAACTGCTTCAGCCTCGGATGCTCCCCCGTATGGGAGCGGAGGATGGAGGCGAGCATCCTCATGAAATCGTCGAATCTGGAATCGATGACCGCATACTCGACCTTCTGCGAGTTCTCCGCCGTGGGGGCGTAACGTACGGCCTCCAGGAGGGCATCTATCTCCTCCCTGGTGCATTTCCTGTCGAACCAGCGGATGCTGCGCCTGGTGCGCAGGAGTTTCGCCATATCGGTGGCGGAAACAGGGCAGCCGTCCACATCCTCAGGGGCATCCCCTTTGATCAGGGTTATGGCACCTTTGGGACATACCGCTTCGCAGTGTCCGCACCTGAAGCAGGAGTATGCCGAGTCTACCTCGCGGACCTTCTTATCCTCGACACGGAGATGTCCGCGGATGCAGACCTTCACACATTTCCCACACCCGATGCAATTATCCGTTATTTGGAGAGTGGATTCCATGTTATCGCCACTTAAATCGAGCCTTGCGCTTATAAAATGAACGAAGATCAGTGGTGCCTCATCCCGCAGGTCAGCAGTGTCACCCATTCCTTCCCGTCGGGACTGCCGGGACACCGCCTGCGGGAGTAGAACCAACCGTCGCAGGAGTAAGGTATCTCGTACCCCTCGGCCGCGATCCTCAGATACTCCTTCCCGCCGTGGCTCCCGATGCTCACATCGAACTTGGGAAGATGGTTGAGGCTTCTCTCGACGGCCTCGCGTACCCTCCTGACATCGTCCTCTCCGAAGCTTATCCCGAGAGGCTCCCCGCGACCGTCGACACCGATCATGACGACACCCCGGTTACGGTTGTTGAGCATCCCCGTCATGGCCCTGACCGCCTCGTCCAGCTGCTCCATGCCGTCGACAAATTCGGTTTCCGGGCCCTCGCTCCCGAGACTCATGCTCCGGGAATCGGCGTCCGGATAGTTAGCACTAACTGTAATCCCGGCCCTTTATAAGCCCCCAACACAAGATACCATCATGAACGCAGCGGATGCACCCGACTACCAAGCACTATCGTCCGAATACGAGATCCTCTACAACTCCAGGGACCTCATGTGCCTCTTCGAGAACCTCTTCATGGAGGATTACGGCATCGAACCCGTATTCGTCTCCCAGATCCTCGCCGAGATCGAACTGAAGCTGAATCTGCTGGAGAAACTCATGGATGCCGAATGAGCATCCAATTTGGCTTAAACACTATATAAGCGGGAGGCATGGTGTAATGTAATTAGAGGGGAGACGGCAATGAAGAAGCAGGAAATTCTCGATAACGCCCTGAACATCTGTAAGGGGCTCCGCGGAGTCCGCGAGGCATACCTTCTCGACGACACCATCAAGCAGCACATGCTCGACGAGGAGAAGAAGGTCATGGCCGCCGGAGGTACCGGGGTCGACAACCAGGGTGTCAAAGAGGCCTTCAAGCGCGACTACGTCATCGCCATCATCAAGGACCCCCGCTTCAGGCCCCCGCCCGAGCCTACAGTCCTCATGTACTCCGGTGACGAGATCTGCGGATACGAGGTCTTCCCGTGGACCCTGGGAGAGTTCGAGAAGAGGGAGGATGCCATCTGGTTGTCCGACGGTTTCGTGGTCCTGACCAGCAAGATCTCGAACAAACCCGCCAAATTCATCATGCCCCCCGTGTCCTTCCCCGAACTGAACCCCTCCAACGGATGCAAGGACGTCGTCTCCTGCAGCCCCGCCCCCACCGCGGACCTCATGATGAGGAACTACGAGGGACTCAACGACGACGGGAAGCTCGCCTCCGTACTCATCGGATTCAACGTCATCGAGGAGTGAGCATGGCCTCGGCCTGGGACCCCATCCTCTCCGAATTCGGGGGATTCGAGTACAGGTTCACCGATTCCCCCAAGCACGAAGAGGACGCCTATTCCAGAGGTCTGGCACTATGCAAAGAGAACCGCTGCGGATGCTACGGCCTCACCTGGGGATGCCCTCCCGGCGCACCCGGCAGGGACGAGGTGAAGGAGATTCTCTCCCGCTATCCCGAGGCCCTAGTGCTTTTCAAGAAGTTCCAAGTCTCCGACATGAAAGACAAGGAAGAATTCGCGATCATCTCCAAAAGATTCCAGGATTCGATCCGCAGCATATCTCTCGCGGCGAGATCCGCAGGAATCGATAACTTCCCCCTCGGCGACGGCGGCTGCACGTTCTGTGAGAAGTGCAGCTATCCCGAACCATGCCGTTTCCCCGATAGGAAGGTTGTCTCCGTCAGTGCCATGGGCATCGATATGGAGACCTTCCTCGGTAGCATCGGCATTGAATTCGAATTCAGGAAGGATTCAATCACGCTTTACGGCATCATCCTCTTCCGCTGAAAGACCGCCCGATCAGACCGTACGTCTGCCCAAGAGGACCACCGCACCGACCATTCCGAGACAGGACAGCACGGACAGGGTGAGAGCAAGTGCGGGGAACCGGTTATAGCTTGATGTTTTATCGCCTGGGTCATAGGGATCTCCGCCGGTCGCGGGGATGTCCTGCACGTCCTTGGTGTCGGAGTAGGCAAAACCATCGTAGGTACCAGACACGGAGTACTCTGTGGTACCCATGTCGGTCTCGGTGGGCTGGATCTTCACGGTATGGCTGACCTCGGGGTGGTCGTCGTGGATGAGCGCGGAATCGTTCAAACAGTTGATGTGTACGGTGCAGGAACTTCCGTCATCCGCCCAATCGTAGGCAGCGGAATATCTGTGGATGTGGTTCACGATGTCGGCATTCACGGCGATGTAGCCATTGCCAATATTTCCCTTTGTGATGTTGAGCGGGTCGTTGCAGGCGATATTCAAGGTCTGGAGCTTGAAGCATCCCTGGAATGCGTGACTTTCAATCGAAGTGATCGGACCGGTCATGGTGACCGTATTCAATTCAGCACAACCTAAGAACGCATAATCCCCGATGGAACCTACGGAACCGTCTATGGTAACAGTTTTCAGGGCACCGCAGGCATAGAACGCATTGTTCCCGATGGAACCTACGGAACCCTGGATGGAGACGGTGGTGAGGCCATCGCAGTCCTGGAACGCATAATTCCCGATGGAACCTACGGAACCCTGGATGGAGACGGTGGTGAGGCCATCGCAGTCCTGGAACGCATAATTCCCGATCGATATTCCTTCGTTTTTCACAGTGACGGTGGTGCACACATCCCATTCAGGCTTATCGGGAATAACACCAGAACCCCAGAACTCCAGGTTCCCCTGGTCATCCATTTTGTAGTAAAGCGAGCCAATCTTTCCTTCTGAAGCTGCCTCCAAATCATCCGTACAATCCACAACGAGAAGGAATCCGGCCGTCAGCAGGACGGCAACGATAGAAACGGCCCAGCGGGAGGACATGCGGAAGAAATCCGCACTTGCCCTTTTAATGATAACTGGATCCCCGCCCGAAAGATGGCCCATGTCTTCCCTGATTAACCAGAAAGTGGTACTCAGGGACGGCGTCTCAGCAGGAATAAGGCCGCACCGATGAGGACTATGGCGGCGATCGCACCGCCCGCGGCGATGTACAGGAGGGTGTTGTCATTGCCCTTAGCGGGGATGTCCTGCACGTCCTTGGTGTCGGAGTACGCGAAGCCGTCATAGGTTCCGGAGACGGAATAGGTGGTTGTACCCATCTCGGTCTCCGTCGGGGGGATCTTGACCGTATGGGTGACCTCCGGATGTTCCTGATGGTTCTCGGTATCGCCGTGGGGGCATGCAATGTCCACCGTGCAGGCCGAACCGTCATCAGCCCAAGTGTATGTGGCGGAATAGGGGTGGCAGATGTTAACGTTCGCCGCATAATATGCGACATATCCGTTCGAAATGTCTCCTTTGGTGATGTTCAGCGGATTGGAACAGGCCACGTTCACTTCTGCAAGATTGTAGCAATAATAGAACGCATGCTCTCCGATGGATGTGACCGAATTGCCGATGGTTACTGATGCGAGCGATGTACAATTGCTGAACGCTTCATTCCCGATGGAAGTGACCGAGTCGGGGATGGTCACGGATGCAAGCGATGTACAATGGTCGAACGCACCGTTCCCGATGGAAGTGACCGAATTGCCGATGGTCACGGATACGAGCGAAGTACAACTCCAGAACGCATTCTGTCCGATGGATGTGACCGAGTCGGGGATGATCACGGATGCGAGATGTGTACAACCTTCGAACGCACTATTCCCGATTTTGGTAAGTCCGTCGGGAAGACTCACCGAGCTGCAATTCTTCCATCCGAGTTCATCGGCGGGGAGATAATCCCACATGTCGCCGGATCCCGTGAACGTGGCGCATCCTTCAGACATGCTCCAGTACAGGTGGTCACCGCATTGGCCAGAGGCGGAATCCGCGTCCGAGCCGTCCGCGTCGCAGATCATGAACACGCATACCACTGCCAGCACTGCGGAGACTGCCATCAAGGTCCAGCGGACGGACATGCAGAATGAATCAGCTCATACACTTTTAATAATTCGGAAACCGCGAGTTGTCAATTGTTCGGGGGACGTTACCATGTACCCGACAAACAGAAAGGAACCGGGGGCGGATCCCCCGGAATGGAGTTTCAGTAGGCGCAGCGTCCTTCGATGGGAGGGATGCTGGGGTCGGGAGGCAGCATCGGCAGGATGTCCTCCTCGGGGTCGACGTGAATGTCGACGATGCAGGTCTTGCCGCAGTCGAAGGCGAACTTCAGCGCGTCCTCGACCTCTCCCGCCCTCTCGACGGTGATTCCCTCGGCCCTGTATGCCTTGGCGATCTGCACGAAGTCGGGATCGTCCTCGAGGAGGGTCTCGGAGTAGCGCTTGTCCCAGAACAGTTTCTGCCACTGCTTGACCATGCCGAGCCAGCCGTTGTTGAGCAGGACGATGACCACGGGCAGGTCCTCGGCGACGGAGGTCGCGAGCTCCTGTATGACCATCTGCAGTCCTCCGTCTCCCACGACGGTGGCGACCCTGCAGTCGGGGCGGGCGGCCTTGGCTCCGATGGCTGCCGGCAGACCGAATCCCATGGTTCCGAAGGAACCGGACGAGAGGAACTGCCTGGGCCTCTTGATGTCGAGGAAGTGCATGGCCCACATCTGGTTCTGGCCGACGTCGGTGGTGACGATGGTGTCGTCGTCGATGAACTTGTTCAGCTCCCACATGACCTTCTGGGGGATGATGGGGTGGGTGAAGTAGTTGAAGTCGACGTTCCTGCGCTCCTTGTATCCCTTGGCGGTCCTGGCCCACGAGTCGTGGGCGGCGGTGTTGCCGAGGGCGTCGATGAGCATCTGCAGTGCTTTCTTGGCGTCGCACTTGAGGTTGACGGAGTTCCTGTTGCTCTTTCCGAACTGGGTTCCGTCGATGTCGATCTGGATGACGCCGCACTTCATGCCGGGGGCGGTGTGGGGGCTGTAGGTCCTGTCGGAGAACTTGGTTCCCACGGCGATGACCAGGTCGGCCTCGGTGAACGCCTCCTTGGCGCAGATCCTCCCGTGCATTCCGAGGGGACCCATGTTGAGCGGGTGCTGGGTGGGGATGGATCCGATACCCATCATGGGAGTGACCACGGGAGCGGAGATCAGCTCTGCGAAGCGGATCAGCTCCTCGGAGGCCTCGGCGGAGATGACTCCTCCTCCGGCCATGATGACGGGTTTCACGGAACTTTTGATGAGTGCCACGGCATCTGCAAGACCGGAAACATCCTCGGTGGGCTCTTTGATTCCGAATTCCTGGTAGAGCAGATCCTCGTCGATCTGTGCGTTTATCTGGTCGACGGGAAGGTCGACGTGGACGGGTCCGGGCCTGCCGGACTGGGCGATCTTCCATGCCTCGTTGATGGCGTGGGGGAGCCTCTTGACGTCGGTGACGCGGAAGTTGTGCTTGGTGACGGACATCATCAGGCTGTAGGCGTCGACCTCCTGGAAGGCCTCCGATCCGAGCACCTTGGAACCGACCTGTCCCGTAAGTGCCAGCATGGGGATGGAGTCCGCATATGCGGTGGCGATTCCGGTGACCATGTTGGTGGCGCCGGGGCCGCTGGTGGAGAGGCAGACACCGGTCTTGCCGGATGCCCTCGCGTAACCGTCGGCGGCGTGTGCGGCGCACTGTTCGTGCCTCACGAGGACGTGCCTGATGGACGAGTCGCGGATCTCGTCGTAGATGGGGATGACCGCACCTCCGGGGTATCCGAACATGGTCTCGACATCTCTGTCCTCCAACATTTTGAGCAAAGCTCTTGAGCCCTTCATTTGAATCGGGTTGTTATCGGGCACGTTATTTAAAAATAATAGGGTGGAAAAGTGCCTGGGGCGTACCCCCAGGCGGGAGTTTCAGTAGGGGCACCTGCCCTTGACGATGGGGACCTTGGGGTCCGCGAGGATCATGGGGCAGATATCCTCTTCGGGGTTGGTGTGGATGTCGACCAGGCAGGTGACGTCGGAGTCCATGGCCTGTTTGAGGGCGTCTCCGACCTCGGAGGACTTCTCCACGTGTATTCCGGTGGCGCCGAAGGACTCGGCGAGCTTCACGAAGTCGGGGTCGGCGTTGAGCTTGGTGCCGCTGAAACGCTTGTCCCAGAAGAGCTTCTGCCACTGCCTGACCATGCCGAGCCATCCGTTGTTGAGGAGGACGATGGTGACGGGGATGTCCTCCGCCACGGAGGTGGCGAGCTCCTGGCAGACCATCTGCAGTCCGCCGTCCCCGACGATGGTGAGCACCTTGGAGTCGGGCTTGGCGACCTTGGCGCCCATGGCGGAGGGCAGTCCGAATCCCATGGTTCCGAAGGAACCCGAGGTGATGAACTGCCTGGGCCTCCTGATGTCGAGGCAGTGCATGGACCACATCTGGTTCTGGCCGACGTCGGTGGTGACGATGACGTCGCCGTCCAGGAGCTTGTTAATCTCGCACATGACCTTCTGGGGCGCGATGGGGTCGGTGTTGATGTCGAAGCTGCACTGGCATCTCTTCCTGAGCTTGGCGTACCTCTCGTTCCACTCGGACTTGCAGTCCTTGTATCCCCTGAGGGCGTCCAGGAGCAGCTTGGTTCCCCTCTTGGCATCGCAGAGGATGTCGACGGAGCCCCTCTTGCTCTTTCCGAACTGGGTGCTGTCCACGTCGATCTGGATGACCTTGCAGTTCTCGGCGGGCATGGTGTGGGGGTTGTAGGTCCTGTCGGAGAACTTGGTACCGATGGCGATGATGAGGTCGGCCGACTGGAAGAGGTCCAGGGCACCCATCCTGCCGTGCATACCCAGAGGTCCCATGTTGAGGGGGTGTCCGGAGGGCACGATACCGAGGCTCATGAGAGTGGTGATGACCGGTATGTTGGCGAATTCCGCGAGCTTGACGATCTCCTCGGAGGCGTTGATGGCACCTCCTCCGATGAGAAGGACGGGGCGGGCGGAGTTCTTGATGAGGAGGGCTGCATCGTTGATGCGGGAAACGTCGGTGGCGGGTTCCTTGACGCCCCACTCCTTGGTGAGCAGGTCCTCGTCGATGTCGGAGTTGATCTGGTCGACGGGCATGTCGATGTGGACCGGTCCGGGCCTTCCCGACTGGCAGATCTTCCATCCCTCGTTGATGGCGTGGGGGAGGCGCTCGGGGTCGAGGACCCTGAAGTTGTGCTTGGTGACAGGCATCATGAGGCTGTAGGAGTCGACTTCCTGGAAGGCCTCGGCGCCGAGGAAGTTGGTGCCGACCTGTCCGGTGAGTGCGATCATGGGGACGGAATCCGCATAGGCGGTGGCGATTCCGGTGACCAGGTTGGTGGTTCCGGGTCCGCTGGTGGCGAGGCAGACCCCGGGGGTTCCGGTGGCCCTCGCGTAACCGTCGGCCATGTGGGCGGCGCACTGCTCGTGCCTTACGAGGATATGCCTTACGTTGGACTCCAGAAACTCATCGTAGATGGGGATGACGGTGGCACCGGGGTAGCCGAACACGCTGCTGACCCCTCTGTCCTCAAGCATTTTTAACAGTGCTTTCGAGCCTTTCATTTTAATAGCCTCTGGATGCGAATACCTCTAACAGTTAAAAAAGGGGTGGGTGGAAAAGGGCGGATATCCGTTACACGGGCCCGCCCGTGTCCGTCTGGACACATTCCGCAACCGATATCCCCGCGCGCCCGCGAACTTATTATAATGCACCACGGAATACGGAGGCTCAAGTGAAATCCCCATGGCTAAAATCAAGGTCGGAGTAAACGGATACGGTACCATCGGAAAGAGGGTGGCAACCGCAGTCAGCATGCAGGACGACATGGAGCTCGTAGGAGTGACCAAGACCAGGCCCTCCTTCGAGGCCAAGACCGCCGTCGCCGCAGGTATCGCCCTCTACGTACCCGCAGAGAACGTGGAGAAGTTCGATAAGGCAGGAATCAAGGTCGCCGGAACCATCGACGACCTCATCGGCAAGGTCGACATCATGGTCGACGCCACCCCCGGAGATTTCGGAGAGGAGTACAAGGCCAAATACCAGGCCGCCGGAATCAAGGGAATCTTCCAGGGAGGAGAGGAGCACGGTCTCACCGGAGTCTCCTTCAACTCCACCGCCAACTACAAGGAGAGCTGGGGAGTCCAGTTCTCCAGGGTCGTCTCCTGCAACACCACCGGTCTGCTGAGGACCCTGAGCCTGCTCGACAAGGAGTACAAGATCGAGAACGCCTACGTCACTATCGTCAGGCGCGCCGCTGACCCCGGAGACAGCAAGACCGGGCCCGTCAACGCACTCGAGCCCTCCGTGTCCCTCCCCACCCACCACGGTCTCGACGTCAAGAGCATCATGCCCTGGCTCGACATCACCTCCATGGCCATCAAGTGCTCCACCACCCTCATGCACATCCAGGCCGTCGTCGTCAAGCTCGGCAAGGAAGTTACCACCGAGGAGGTCCTCGACCTCTTCAAGAAGGCACCCCGTGTGAGGCTCGTCTCCTCCAAGGACGGCATCAAGTCCACCGCCCAGGTTATGGAGCTCGCCAGGGAGCTCGGAAGGTCCAGGTCCGACATGTACGAGATCTGCGTCTGGTCCGACGGAATCAAGGTCGTCGGCGACACCCTCTACTACTACCAGGCAGTCCACCAGGAGTCCGACGTCATCCCCGAGAACATCGACTGCATCAGGTCCATGTGCAAGTCGATGGAGGGACCCGAGTCCGTGGCCAAGACCAACAAGGCCCTCGGAATCGACCACTGAGGCAGTACCATGGGAGCATACAACACCCTCGGCGACATGAACTTCAAGGGCAAGAGGGTCCTCCTCAGGGTGGACATCAACTGCCCCATGGACAAGAAGACCCTGAAGATCATCAACGACGTCAGGATCAGAGCGGTCATCCCCACCATCAGGGAGCTGCTCGGAAAGAAAGCGAAGCTCGTCATCCTCGCCCACCAGAGCAGGAAGGGAAAATGGGATTTCACCGACCTTTCCCAGCACGCCCAGCTCCTCTCCAAGAACCTTAACACCCCCGTCAGGTACGTCAACGACGTCCTCGGCGAGGAGGCCCAGAAGGCCATCAAGGAGGTCAAGGAGGGCGAGGTGCTCCTGCTCGGCAACGTCCGCGAGCTGGATTCCGAGAGCAAGAGCCTGCCCATGGAGGAACACGCCAAGGGAGAGCTCGTCACCGCCCTCGCACCCCTCTTCGACATCTACGTCTGCGACGCATTCGGAGCCGCCCACAGGTCCCAGTGCTCGCTCGTTGGCTTCGACGACGTGCTCCCCTCCGCATCCGGCCGTCTCATGGCCAAGGAGATGTACGCCCTCGAGACCATCTTCAACAACCCCCGCAGGCCCTCCGTGTTCATCCTCGGCGGAGCCAAGTTCGGGGATGTCCCCCACATGATCGACCGCGTTCTCGGCAGCAACACCGCCGACACCGTCATCGTCGTCGGACTCGCCGGCAACGCCTTCCTCATGGCAAGGGGCGTCGACATCGGCGAGGCCTCCAAGGTGCCCCTCCAGGAGGAGCTCACCGAGGAGAACTTCAAGAAGGCCCAGGATGTCATGTCCAAGTACGGACAGAGAATCCTCCTCCCCACCGACGTCGCAGTCGAGAAGGACGGCAAGAGGCTCAGCGTCAACATCGGAGACATGGCCAATGCCGGAGCCGCGCTCGACATCGGCGACCAGTCCGTGGAGAAGTTCAGGAAGGTCCTGCAGGTCTCCAAGACCTCTTTCATGTCCGGCCCCGCCGGAATGTTCGAGAAGGAGGGATTCGAGGTCGGAACCAAGGCCATCATGACCGCCATGGTCGAGAGCGGAGGATTATCCGTTCTCGGAGGAGGACACACCTCCGCCGCAGCGGAGAGGTTCGACCTCGCGGATTCCATGTCCTACGTGAGCACCGGCGGAGGAGCGCTCGAGACCTTCCTGCTGAAGGACCCCCTCCCCGTCATCGTCGCGCTGGAACATTCGAAATCCAAGTTCGGCAACGGACAGTAAAACCACAATCACAGGGGCTCCGGCCCCTGATCCTCATCTATCCTTCTCGAAGCTGTGCATGAATCTGAGCACGGCGTCGAGCTGTTTTTTCAGGTCGCTGCGGTGCGTGAAATCGTAGGGGTCGCAGGCCTCGATCTGGTTGTTCAGGTCCTCGCTGACCCTGATGGTGTAGTTGTAAAGGCGCTTCTTGGACTCCAGGTACCTGTCGTTCCTGGCCTTCTGGAGGTCGTTCAGCCTCTGGTCCTCCAGGATGTCGTCCACCGTGGAGGAGATCTCGCCCAGGGCCTCCGCCAGGGCTGGCAGGTCCTTGCCGTACATCGACATGTCGAGCAGGCTGTTGAGTTTCCCGCGCATGCGGAAGCACCTCTTCTTGAAGAGCGTGGGGGTGAGAGAGCTGCTCATGTCGAGCATGTCCCAGCAGTATTTCAGGAGCAGCTGTATGGCGTTCAGGTACCTGACCACCTCGGGGATGTCGGACTCGTTCAGCGAGTAATCCCTCTCCCCGGTGTACTTCTCGATCTTGCAGACCACCAGGTCCATGAGGCTGGTGTAGTCCTCGGCAACCGAGTTCATGGTGGGGTCGCCGAAGCGCTCCCCGCAGCCGTCCAGTCCGTTCCCCAGTACGATGAACCTCCCGAGGAGGTGGTTGCGCGCGATGGCCTGGGGGATGCGGGCGACGTAGTTCCCTCCGAAGAGGAGGTCGTCGTAATCGAGTGAAAAATCCCCGCGGAGGCACGAAAGTGCCTTCCTCACGGAATCCGCGGGGGAGGTCCCGGACCCTACGATCCGGGATTCGAGGGCCGAGAGGCTCTCCTCGGAGAGGAGTTCGGCGCAGTTGCCGTAATCCGCCGAGCTGACGAATTCCGCCAGGATGCTGGCGATGCCGTCCTGCTGGGACTCTGCGCCGGTCATTTCCCTCTCCGTTCGGGGGTGCCTGCCCCCGGAGGGTCTCAGTCGTTCCTCTTGCCCATCCTGCGGAGGGCTTCCTGGATGGAGTCGATGTTCCTGGTGACCGCCATCCTGATGTAGCCGTCCTCTCCGCCGAATCCGGTTCCGGGGGTGACGATGATTCCCTTGTCGATCATTTCCTTGGTGAAGTCCATGGAGGACTTTCCGCAGTCGAACCATACGTAGAAGGTACCCCTGGGCATCTTCACGTCGAATCCGAGCTCCCTGAGTCCCTCGACGAGGACCTTCCTCCTCTCTCCGAACTCGTCGTTGTTCTCCTTGGCGGTGCCGGTGAGGAATCCGTTGTTGTCGTAGAGGCTGAGGGCGGTGATGGCGGCCTTCTGGATGAAGATGGGCGCGCCGGAGTCGATCTGTCCCTTGCACTTGGCGAGTCCTCCGACCAGGTCCTCGTGTCCCACTGCGAATCCGAGCCTGAAGCCGGTCATGCAGAAGGTCTTGGAGAAGGATCCGAACTCGATGGCGTCCATTCCCGCCTGGAGGACGGAGGGTGCCCTGAATCCGTCGAAGGTCATCTCGCAGTACGCGTTGTCGTAGGCGAAGATGGTGTTGTGCTTCTGGGTCCAGGCGTAGGCCTTCTTCACGTAGTCCAGGTCGGCGCAGGCGCCGGTGGGGTTGTTGGGGTAGTTCAGGTAGAGCAGCCTGGCGTCCTCGGGCACCTCGTCGAGGTCCAGGAGCCAGTCGTTCTCCGCCTTCAGCTTGACCTTGTCGCATACGGCGTTGTTGAAGAGGGTGGCGGCTCCGGAGTACACGGGGTAGCCGGGGGCGGGGGCCACGATCTTCTGGCCGTCGTTGACGAAGGCCTGTGCGATGTTGTAGATTCCCTCTTTGGAACCGATGGTGATGCAGACGTTCTTGTCGGGGTCCACGTTGACGTTGAACCTCTTCTTGTAGTACTCGGCGACGGCGATCCTGAGGTCCCTCTCTCCCTTGGAGGAGGAGTACTTCTGGTTCTCGTTCACGCGTGCCGCCTGGTCCATGGCATCGAGGACCTCGTTGGGGCAGGGGAGATCGGGGTCTCCGATTCCGAAGTCGATCATCTTCACGCCCTCCGCCTTCTTCTGGGCGGCCAGCTCCTCCAGCATCACGAAGAGGTAAGGGGGGAGTTTCTGCAACCTTTCTGCCTGTGTGTATTTTGCCATATTATCTTCCTATATCAGTCGGTGTTTCCTTCGAACACGAACTCGGCGGGCCCTTCCATGAGCACGTAGCCGAGGTCCTTGTCCACGGTGATCTTGAGCCATCCTCCGGGGAGATGGACGTCCACGGGGGTGTCGAACGGGACCAGTCCGTTGAGTGCCGCAGCGGTGGTGCTGGCACATGCGCCGGTTCCGCAGGCGAGGGTCCATGCCGCGCCCCTCTCGTAGACCGTCACGTAGATCTTCCCGTCCTTCACGGAGCAGAACTCCACGTTGGTCTTGCGGGGGAAGAACTCGCGGTAGCCCTCGAGCACGGGGCCGAGGCGGCGGACGTTGTCCTCGCCGATGTCGTCGAATGTTATGAAATGGGGGTTGCCCATGGAGACGGCGTTCGCCCTGAACTTCACGCCCTCGATCTCGAAGGGCTGGTCGATGAAGCGGCCGTCGAAGTTGACCGGTACCTCCCTTCCCTCGAGGATGGGGGCACCCATGTCGATGCGGACGGTCCTGACCCTGCCGTTCTCCTTGAACACGGTGGCGACGAGCTTGCCCCTGCCGGTGTGGATGGAGAACTCGTCCTTCTTGACGAAGCCGAAGTCGCTGGCGTGCTTGGCGAGGCACCTGATGCCGTTGCCGCACATCTCGGCCTCGGAGCCGTCGGCGTTGATGATGCGCATGGTGACGTCGCATCCCTGCTCGCCGGGGAGCAGGTAGAGGACGCCGTCGGCGCCCACGCCGAAGTGCCTGTCGCAGACCTTCACGCACCAGGGCACGTCGATCTCCAGCTTCTGGGAGATGCCGTCCACCAGGACGAAGTCGTTGCCGCAGCCCTGGTACTTCCAGAACCTCATCTCAGGAGCCTCTCGGGGATGATCTGGTGCCTCCACTGCTCCTCGACCTGCTCCTTCTCGCGGATGAGCTCGGCCTCGCCGTTGTTGACGAGAACCTCGGCGCAGAGGGGTCTGGAGTTGTAGTTGCTGCTCATGGAGAATCCGTAGGCTCCCGCGTTGTAGACGACCATGACGTCGCCCTCGTCGGGCTCGGGGAGCACCCTGTCGTGACCGAGGTAGTCGCCGGTCTCGCAGATGGGTCCCGCGATGTCGAACTTGGCGGTGCAGGCCTTGCCGAACTTGCTTCCGTTCTGGATGTAGTGGAAGGAGTCGTACATGGCGGGCCTGATGAGGGTGTTGAATCCGGCGTCCACTCCGATGTACTTCTTGGTGCCGGCGTCCTTCACGTCGGTGCACCTGGTGAGCAGGATGGTGGCGTCGCAGACGAGGTACCTTCCGGGCTCCAGGATGATCTTCCTGACGTTGGTGTTCTGCTCGAACACGTCGGTGACCTCGGAGGCCATCTGGCCCAGGTCCATCTCGTCCTCGTTGGGCTTGTAGGGGACCCCGATTCCTCCTCCGATGTCCACGAACTCGAGGTCGATGCCGGCCTCGCCAATCTGGTTGATGAGTTCGGAGAGCACTTCCGCCTCCTCGACGAAGGGCTCGACGCTCTGTCCGCCGGAGCCGATGTGGGCGTGGATTCCGATGGGGTTGAGTCCCAGGTCCTGTGCCCTGAGGTAGGTCTCGACGACCTTGTCCTTGGGGATGCCGAACTTGGCACCCTTGTTCCCGGTGATGACCTTGGCGCCGTGTCCGGAGCCGATGCCGGGGGTGATCCTGAAGGATACGGGAGCTCCCGGCTTTATCTGTGCCAGACGCTCCATTTCGGAGACGGAGTCGAGGTTGATCATGACCCCCGTCTCAGCCACCTGCTTGAGTTCCTCGGTGCTCACGAAGACACCGGTGTACATGATCTTGTCAGGGCTGAAGCCGGCCTTGAGACAGGCCTTGACCTCGCCGATGGAGACGGCGTCGATGCCCGCTCCCTCCTGCTGGAGGACCCTGAGGATGGCCAGGTTGGTGTTGGCCTTGCAGGCGTAGTGGACCTCGGTCTCCATGTACCTGGAGAAGGCCTTGTAGACGTTGCGGTAGTTCTCCCTGAGCCTCTGCTCGTCGGTGACGTAGCAGGGAGTGCCGAACCTGTCGGCCAGTTCGACGACGTCCATGCCGGCGAAGACCATGCGGCCATCCTTGCTGTCGAAATCCCTCATGGGCATCAGGACTCACCTTCCACGAACTTGCGGTGGAGGATCTTGATGACGGGGAGGGCGTCGCCGTTGGAGACCACGAAGTTGATGGCCACGTTGGAGGCTCCCTCGGAGATCATGTTGATGTTGGCGCCGGCGGCCTTGACCGCTCCGAAGATGTCTCCGCTGGCACCGGTCTCGCTCATGAGCTCGTCGCCGACGCAGCAGATCAGCGCGACGTCGGAGGTGACGTCGATCTTCTCGACGTCGTCGTTGTCCAGCTCGTTGAGCTTGATGAGGGTGTTCTTCACGTCGTTGTTGTGGATGAGGAACGCCACGGTGGAGAGCGAGGTGGAGATCGAGTAGATGGCGTCGTCGTTCTCGGAGATCTTGTTGAGGATCTTGGAGACGATGTCGGGCCTGTAGGCGATCTCGGGGGAGCTGATGCTGATGATGGACAGGTCGGTCTTGGTGGCGACGCTCCTGAGGAGCTCGTTGCGGTACTCCCTGAACCTGGAGATGAGGGTTCCGTCCTCCTGGGGCTTGAAGGAGTTCCTGACCTTGAGGGGGATGTGCTTCTTCCTCACGGGCTCGATGGTCCTGGGGTGGAGGACCTTGGCGCCGAAGTAGGCGAGCTCGGCGGCCTCCGCATAGGACATCTCGTCGATCTTGACTGCGTTGGGGACGACCCTGGGGTCGGCGGACATGAATCCGTCCACGTCGGTCCAGATCTCGAGCATGTCAGCGTTCATGGCGTTGGCGACCACCGCGGCGGCGTAGTCGGAGCCTCCCCTGCCGAAGGTGAGGGGGATCCAGTCGTCCTTGGTGACACCGTAGAAGCCGGTGATGATGGGGATGTATCCCCTGTTGATGTAGGGCATGACGTTGATTCCCATCTGGGTCTCCGTCATCCTGAGGTTGGCGTTGCCGTTGAGGGGCTTTCCCTCGGCGACGATTCCGCAGTCCTCGCTGGTGAGGGCGACGGACTTGTATCCCATGGCCCTGAGCTTGTGGCTGAGGAGCAGGGAGCTGAACCTCTCTCCCTGGGAGGTGACATTGTCCTGGTAGTAGGGGCTCTTGGCTGCCTTCTCGTCGTAGAGGAGGGCCTTGAATGCCTCCATCCTGGGGGTGAACTCCTTCATGAACTCGGCGAGCTGCTTCTCGTCGAGCATGGCCTTGGCGACGCAGACGTGCTTCTTCTCGAAGACCTCGATGGTCTCCTCCCTAAGGTTCACAAGGTCCTCGCAGCATGCCACCAGGAAATTGGTGATGCCGGACATGGCCGAGGTGACCACTACCTTGTTGCCTTCGGTTCCTACCACGATGTTCGCGACCCTCTCGAGGGCCTCGATGGATCCGACGGACGTACCGCCGAACTTCATTACCGTTAACATTGTATAATGCCTCCTTGGGAAGCGGACGCCTCGCGGCGTCCGTTGTTATTGTAAAGTTTTACAGACCGTACTGGGAGATGATCTGCTCGATCTTCTCCTGCGCTCCGGCCGAAATGGGGGTGAGGGGGAGCCTCAGCACGTTGTCTCCGAAGCCCATCTTGGACATGATGTACTTGATGGGGATGGGGTTGGATTCTACGAACGCACCCTTGAAGAGGGGCATGAGCCTGTCATGGATCTCCTTCGCCTGCTCCTTCTTGCCCTCGCGGAGGAGGTCGACCATGGTGGACACCTCCTTGGGCATGCAGTTGGAGACGACGGAGAAGACTCCGACTCCTCCGGAGCACATGACGTCGTAGGTCATGGCATCGTCGCCGGAGAGGACCGCGAAGTCGTCGGGGGTCCTGTCGATGATCTCCCTAATCTGGTCGATGTTGCCGCTCGCTTCCTTCACTCCTCCGATGTTGGGGACCTGGGCGAGCCTGGCCTCGGTCTCGGCGGTGATGTTGCTGCTGGTCCTGCCGGGGACGTTGTAGACGATCACGGGGATCTCCACCGACTTGGCGATGGCCTCGTAGTGGCGGAAGATGCCTTCCTGGGTGGGCTTTACGTAGTAAGGGGAGATGGAAAGGATTCCGTCTGCACCGAGATCCTCTGCCGCCCTGCTCAGCTCGATGGCCTCCTGGGTGCAGTTGCTGCCCGCTCCCGCCACGACCTTGGCCGACTTGGCCTGGTCGATGACGATCTCGATCACCTTGAGGTGCTCCTCAGTGTTGAGAGTGGCGGCTTCGCCGGTGGATCCACACGGCAGGAGCATGTCGACACCGTTCTCTTCCTGGAAGGTGACGAGTCTCCTAAGTTCTTCTTCGTTGACGCTGCCGTCCCTGTTCATAGGGGTTATGAGTGCAGTTCCTGTTCCAAATAGCATGAATATTTCTCTCCAAATGAGATTTAGTTCTCTCCAAAGTGTTCCTTTAAGATAAGACGGGTACGGGTGCTGAGTACGTTGTCGTACCTGCGGACCCTCTCGATGATCTCGTTCAAGCTCTGAGAAGACTCCACGTCGACGATGGCGATGATGTCCTGGTCTCCGGTGACCTCGAAGACCTCGGTGACGCCGTCGTAGGTGGAAAGCTCCCTCGCGATGGCCTCGGTGTCGGTGTTGACGTCGATCTTGACCTCCACCAGTGCCTTGACGTTCTTGGAGCTGGTCTTGATGGTGAATCCGCGGATGATACCTTCCTCGGTCATCCTGTGGACCCTGCTGCGTACGGTTCCCTCGGACACGCCTAGCTTGTCCGCGATCTCGACGTACGGGCATCTGGAATCCTTCTTCATTATCTCGAGAATACGCTTGTCAAGATTGTCAATCATGATTGCACCCGTGCTTATCTAACGGGCGGGAGTAGTTCTCTTTTCTATATAATAAATGCGGGACAGCTTACGATTTCCCCAGTCCCAAACCGTGTTTGGGCGGGGAAAAAGTATGATGTTTACGATTATCGTAGAGGATTCTACGATTACTCCTTATCTTCTGCGTCTTTCGCAGCGCCCTCGCGGGTCTCCGGCTTACCTGCCTCGTGGATGACGATCTGCTGGTAGTCGATGCTGATTCCGTGAGCCGCGAACTTGGAGATGATTCCCTGCCTGATCTGTCCGCTGATGGCCCACTGGCTGCCGTACTCGTCGACATAGAATCCCATCTTGATGAGGAGGTTACTGTCCTCGAAGGCCTCGAGACGGGTGTACGGCCTCTTGACGCTTCCGTCGGAGATGACGTGGGGGTTCTCGGTGGCCGCCTCCTGCATGAGCTTGCGGGCGAGGTTGACGTCGCTTCCGTAGGCGATGTCCACGGTGAGGTAGACCTTGCTAATGAGGGTCTCGCGGGTGATGTTCCTGATCTTGTTGGTGGTCAGCAGGCTGTTGGGCATGATGAACACGTCGGTGTTGTCCCAGTTCTCCAGGAAGGTGTTCATGACGTTGACCCTGCGGACGCGGTAGACCTGTACGTCGGCACCCACAGCCACCAGGTCGCCCTTCTTGAAGGGACGGGTGGCGAGGATCTCCAGACCGCTGAAGAACTGCTTGAGGACGTCCTGGGCACCCATGGAGATTCCCAGGGACACGAGTCCTGCGGAGGTGATGATCGCAGCGAGGTTGAATCCGAGCAGGCCCATGATTAGCATGGTGGAGACGATGGCGATGACGATCTCGCCGAGATAGAGGAACAGGGGGCGGAAGCTGTCGAAGTCCGCTTCCTCCTCCTTGAGGTTGTAGTCCCCGGCCTTGACGACGGCACGTCTGATGACGGAGTCCACGATGAGCTTGTAAAGCTGCCAGCCGACGATGATTCCCACGATGACGTAGGCGAGGTAGAACAGCCTGTTGATGATGTCGATGATTTCCTCCCCGGCACCCAGGATGCGGAGCACCTGTCCGATGACCCACAGCCATACGATGACCTGGCAGAGGCGGTACAGGAGTTTCTTGAGGGTCTTCCTCTGGGGGTCGTCCTTCTTCATTACGATCCTGGAGCAGACAGGTACCGCGACGAACATCACCGCGTATCCGATGGCCAGCAGGCCGATGAACGAGACGGCGGCGGTGAACCATACGTTGCCGAGGGCACCGCTGAGATCGTTGGGGATGTAGCCCAGGAACTTGTTGTACTTGTCAGAGGTGAGGTTGGAGGTCACATGCAGGGGGAAGTCGTAGTAGCCCTCCTCGAGGAAGTTGGGGTCGCTTCCCTTGTAGATTTTGAAGTACAGAGTGACGGAGTAGTCCCCCTGGTGGGCGTACCTGTCGGCGCTCACTGTCATCTTGATGGACGTGTTCTCGCCGGTAGGGAGCTCGATCGGGGCGGTACTGGTGTTGACCTTCGTCGAGGGGTTGTTGGAGGTGGCGGACACGTATGCGACGACGTTCTCGGTGTATGCGTTGTATACGAAGAATGACAGGGTGGTAGAGGAGTTGGCCTCCAGTTCGATCATCTTGTTGCTGTCGTAGATCACATTCAGACTGGTACCGCTCATGTCGGTAGCAGCCGACGACTCCTCGCTGAAGGCGGCTCCCGCCACCGAGAGCAGCATGCAGACCGCGAACAGGCTGATGATGAGCTTGCCCTTACCCCTGTACATGATTAACTGCATTACCCGACTTTATAAAATATAATCGTGAGAAACAACGCATGGAAGCAGCGGAACCCATCGAGTACGGAGTCGTCGGAATCACATGTCTGGGTATGTTCCTGGCCGCCCGTTCGGACATACGGACGAGGGAGGTCCCGGACGTTTATTGGGCGTTAATCATGATAGCGGGTTCAGTCGGCGGGGCGGCGGTACGCATCCTCGGCGGAAGCCTCTGGTGGGAGGCGCTCGCCGTGGCCGCTTCACAGCTTCTGTTCATGTATTCCGTGCTCTGCGAGACGAGGATTCCGTACTACCTCCTGGAGGGTGCGGCCGTCTCGCTGGCCGGCGCCCTGATGATGTACGGTTCGGGCGATCCCGGGACCGAGGCCGGAGCGGCCTCCATCCTGTTCTGCCTGTTCTACCATTTCCTGTATGCGGTAGGCATCGTGCGCGGCGGCGCAGACGCCAAGTGCCTCATGTCGCTATCCGTCGCGATACCCTCCCTGCCAGAGTACCTGATGGAACCCAACGGGAATGTGCCAGACATCCTGATGAAGGTGTTCTCTCCGTCGGTCTCGGTGCTGTTCCTGTCGTCCGTCCTGTCGGTCGCGGGGGTCATGGTCTACTGCCTCATCCGCAACCGCGGGTCGTTCTATCCGGGGTCCTCCCACGGATACATGATGCCCGTGAGGGACGTCCGCGGTGCCTTCGTATGGCCGTCCGAGGACATCCGCGACGGGGTCCGCACCAGGTGTCAGATCCCGGACGACGACGAGGTGGAAGGGATCTGCCAAAAGTTCGAGGAAGCAGGAGAGGACGAAATCTACGTCACGCCGATGGTGCCCTTCATCCTGCCCATGGCGGTTTCCCTGATACTGGTGCTGCTGGTCGGCGACCCTCTGCTCAGCGTATTATGTTGAGCCTGTGGCCGCAGTAGTTGCAGCGGTTGCCGGAGAGCCCGGAGACGTGCACCCTGTATCCCGTCCTCCTGATGACCATCTCCCCGCACTCGGGGCAGTAGGTGTTGGAACCCTCGTCGGTCAGCACGTTGCCCACGTACACGTGGTGCATGCCGTGGTCCTCGGCCACCTTCTGCAGCTTGAGGAGGGTGTCCACGGGGGTGGTCCTCACCGCCATCATGTTGTAATCGGGATGGAAGCGGGTGAAGTGGATGGGTATGTCGGGGCTGAGGTGCTCGTGGGCCCACTTGACGAACTTCAGGACCTCGTCCACGGTGTCGTTGTAGCCGGGGATCACAAGATAAGTGAGTTCCAGATGGACCTTCGAGGCGTAGGCGATCTCGCATGACGATTTCACGGCCTCCAGGTCGCCTCCGCAGAGGTTCTTGTAGAACTCGTCCCTGAACGCCTTGACATCGATGTTGATGGCCTTGATACCCTTGCAGAGGTCCTTCAGGGGATCCTCGTTGATCATCCCGTTGGAGACCAGCACCATGTCGATGTCGGGCGCCAGGTCCATGGTGTCGCGGATGTACTCGTACCAGATGGACGGCTCGTTGTATGTGAAGGCCATCTGGGTATAGCCCTGCTGCCTGCAGAATGCCACCAGATCTGCGGGGGACTTGTAGGTGGTGCGCTTCTTGCCGATGGGCGACTGCGAGATGGAGTAGTTCTGGCAGTAATCGCAGTGCATGTTGCACCCGATGCCGCCGATGGAGAAGATGCTGGAACCGGGATGGAAGTGGTAGAGGGGCTTCTTCTCGATGGGGTCGACCGCCATGGTCGAGATGCGCCCGTAGTTGTACGCCACCAGCTTGCCGTCCACGTTCTTGCGGGACTTGCAGAGGCCGAACCTGTCGGCCGGGATGACGCATCTGTGCGGGCACAGGTCGCAGACGATCCTGTCGCCGTCCGCGTGATAGCACTTTGCTTCCAGATTCGGATTAATAAATGCCGTTCTCCATCACCTTCCTCTCTTCCCCGTCGTTCAGGACGGGACCTTCTCCGTTCGTCACCAGGCCGATTATCGAGAACGCGATGCCCGCGTCGTACAGCTTCTGGAGGTCGGCGCGGTCCAGGGTGAACAGGAGCTCGTACTCCCCTCCCCACCTGGTGACGGTGTCCCTCAGGTCGGCGTGGCTGGCCTCGAGGATGTCCTTGACCTCGTCGTCGACGGGCAGGAACTCCCACTCGATCTCCATCCCCACATGGGATTGCCTGCAGATCTCGGTGGCCGCGTTTGCGAGTCCGTCGGAGAGGTCCATGCACGAGTGCACCGCACCAGTGCCAGACAGCTTGATCCCGTCCTCCACGTGGGGCACCGGGACCATCAGCGAGAAGATCTGGTCCTCGGCCTCGAAGCCGTTCTTGATAGCATAGTATCCCGCGGCGGGTCCTCCGAGCATGCCAGTCACCGCCACGATGTCGCCGGGCTGTGCGCCACGGCGGGTCATGGGCTTCCTGCCCTCCATGGTGCCGATCGCGGTCCCGGCCACGGCCAGGGAACCGAACTTGGTGTCGCCGCCGACGACCTCCGTCTTGCAGAACTCGCAGCACTGGTCGATGCCGCTCATGATGTCGTAGAGGACCGATTCGTCGGCATCCTCCGGGATTGTCACCGCCGGGAGGAAGCCCAGGGGCCTCGCGCCCATGCTGGCGATGTCGCTGAAGTTCACGGCGGCGGCCGTCCAGCCGAACTGCTCGTAGGTCATGGTCTCGGGGAGATGCCTCTCCTCCGTGACCACGTCGGTGGAGACCACGATGTCGCCGGACGGGTTTCTGATGATGGCGGCATCGTCCCCCGGGCCCACGACGGTGGATTTGGAGCGCGGCCTGATGATGCTCCTGACGGTCTCCACCAGCTGCCTCTCGCCCACCTCCTTCAGCGATGTCATGCTTTCAATACCGTGAAACAACCATTAAATCATTTGCCAGAACGCAGCCACGGCGTCCTTCTCCGTCTGGCACAACCGATCGGAAGTCCCGTCGGAGAGGCGGGTGTCCGATTTACGGTCCCCACGTCGGATTTCGGACTATCACGACCGTTCCCGCGCGGACATACCCTTATAAGCGATGAGCGGGGATAACCCGTTGATACAAATGATCGTGGACGTCAGATACGGCAAGGACGGATACCAGAGGGTAGACATCCCCGAGAAGAACTATGTCGGAACGTACTATCCCAAGGATGTTGTGTGCGAGCCGGCAGACAAGGTCATCAACGAATCGCTGAACAACCCCCTCGGATACGAGTCCCTGGAGGCATTCCTCGAGGGCGGAAAGGACATCGTCTTCATCGTCAACGACGGAACCCGCCCCACCCCCACCGCAGCGGTCCTCGACGCGCTCGAGGGCAGGATGGACCTCCACAAGGCGAGGTACCTCATCGCCACCGGAACCCACCGCGCACCCACCGAGGAGGAGTACCGCAACATTTTCGGCAGGCACCTCGAGGCACTCCGCGACAGGATCGTCGTCCACGACGCCAAGACGTCCGAGTGCGTCAACCTCGGCACCTCCAAGAACGGCACCCCCATGGAGGTCAACAAGATCGCCGTCGACTCCGACAGGCTCATCGTCATCACCAGCGTCGAGCCCCACTACTTCGCGGGCTGGACCGGCGGAAGGAAGTCCTTCCTTCCCGGAGTCGCCTCCTACAAGACCGTCGAGGCCAACCACAAGATGGCGGTCGGAATGGACGCCCAGGCTCTCGCCCTCAAGGGCAACCCCGTCCACGAGGACATGATGGACGCCCTCGAGGTCGTCAAGGGGAAGAAGATCTTCTCCGTCCAGATCGTCATGGACAGGCATCAGAACATCTACAAGTCCGCCGCCGGCGACCTGAACCCCGCATTCGAGCAGGCCGTCAAGTGGGGAGAGGAGGTCTTTATCGTCCCCGTCCCCGAGAAGGCAGACATCGTCATCTCCGCCGCGCCCTACCCCATGGACGTCGACCTGTACCAGTCCCAGAAGGCCCTCGACAACGGAAAGTGGGCCCTCAAGGAGGGAGGAACCATCATCATGGTCTCCAAGTGCAGGGAGGGAACCGGCAGCGACAACTTCCTCAAGCTCCTGTCGTCCTCCAAGGACCCCAACGAGGTCATCGAGAACATCAAGAAGGGTTACAAGCTCGGATACCACAAGGCTGCCAAGATGGCCGAGATTGCCACCTGGGCCAAGATCTGCGCGGTCACCGACCTGGACCCCGCCATCATCAGTGGCGCCAACATGACCCCCTACAAGACCGTCGAGGAGGCCCTCAAGGACGCCCTCGCCGCCAACCCCGACGCAAGGGTCGAGGTGTTCATGGAGGGAAGCGTCACCATTCCCAAGCCCCCGGAGGCCTGAAATTGAGCAGCGCAGTATTCACCACCGAGAAGATTGACCTCATCAGGGACGCCCTCTCCTCCTGCACCATGTGCGGATTCTGCAAGAGCGTGTGCCCCTCCTTTAAAGCAATCAACTGGGATACCGACCTCTCCAGGGGACGTATCGTCATGACCTACGGTCTGGCCACCGGACAGCTGAAGGCCGACCCCTCCGTCGTCCAGAGCATGTACACCTGCACCACCTGCGCGGACTGCGTCAGGAGGTGCCCCTCCAAGGTCAAGATCGTCGACATCATCGAGCTCGCCCGCGCCGACCTGGTCGCCAACGGCCACATCCTGCCCAAGCACAAGGCCATGTGCGAGAACATCCTGAACTACAACAACCCATTCGCCGAGAAGGAGTCCGTGGCCGAGGTCATGGCCAAGAAGGGCTACGTGCCCCACAACGCACCCGTCGCCTACTTCGCCGGATGCACCGCCACCTACAGGGCGACCAAGACCGCCGACGCCTCGCTCTCCATCCTGAAGAAGCTCGGATTCGACTTCACCGTGCTCCCCGAGATCTGCTGCGGCTCCGTCATGGGCCGTGTCGGATGGTCCGAGGAGGATCTCGTGAAGATCTACCAGAAGAACGTCGACGAGATCGTCAAGCTCGGGGTCAAGACCCTGGTCCTCTCCTGCGCCGGATGCTACAGGATGTTCAAGATTGAGTATCCTAAGCACGTGGAGGTCCCCTTCGAGGTCCTCCACATGACCGAGTTCCTCGCCAAGCAGGACGTCAAGCTGAAGTCCCTCGGCGACGTCACCGTCACCTACCACGACCCCTGCCACCTCGGCAGGCACTGCGGAGTCTTCGACGCCCCCAGGGACGTCATCAGGAAGTTCCCCGAGGTCAGGTTCAAGGAGATGAAGTACACCAAGTCCACCAGCCACTGCTGCGGCGGAGGCGGAGGAGTCCGTGCCGCCTACCCCGAGGAAGCGGCGGACATCGCCAACACCAGGCTCGACGAGGCCGACTTCGCGGACCTCCTCATCACCACCTGTCCCTTCTGCGTCACCAACCTGTCCGCACAGGTCGGCGACCGCAAGATCAAGGTGGTCGACCTGACCGAACTGGTCGACGAACACCTATGAGCATGCGTGCCTCGGAACTGCTCAGGCGCGGGGCATCACGCCCCGCGCTGATGGGCATCCTCAACGTCACCCCCGATTCTTTTTCGGACGGGGGACAGTGGGTCGATCCCGCTAGTGCCAGACGTCATTGCTTCGATATGATTGAGCAGGGTGCGGACATCATCGACATCGGCGGGGAATCCACCCGTCCCGGCGCCGAACCCGTTCCCGAGGACATCGAGAGGGTACGTGTTCTGAACGCCCTCGGAGCGGTCTCAGGATGCACCGTGCCGATCTCCGTGGACACCATGAAGGCCTCCGTCGCGCGTACGGCCATTGAACACGGGGCGTCGATCATCAACGATGTCAGCGGCCTTTCCGATCCCCTGATGGCTTCTACCGCAGCAGAGCTTGACGTGCCCCTGGTTATCATGAGCAGCTACGGTACGCCGGCCACCTTCAGGACAGATTTCATCCCCGGCGACGCCGTCGAGTACACACGTGCGAAGCTGCAGTCCCTCATTCAAAAAGCGCTCGATGCCGGTGTGAAGGAGCACAACATCATCGTCGATCCCGGGGTCGGTTTCGGGACCACTCCCGAGCAGGCGATGCAGCTGATCCTGCACACCTCGGACTTCTCGTTCGGAAGGTATCCCGTTCTTGTCGGACCTTCCAGGAAACGCTTCCTCGCAAAAACGTACCCGCATCTCGATGCGGATTCCGCCACGGCGGAAGTGTGTCTGCTGGCGGCGGAGCACGGCGCGGATATTCTCCGCGTCCACGACGTGTCCGCGACCGCCAGCAGGTTTAAGGTTTGATTAGGCTGCGGCCTCTTCCCTGGCCTTCTCTTCTTCGATGCTCTGCTTCTTGGCGAGCGCCCTTCTGTGCTTCTTGCGGGCGCCGCAGAACTCACCGATGGGGATGAGGATGCAGCAGAGCATGATGAGGGTGAGGTACTTCTTCAGGCCGTCGAGACCGACGTGCAGTCCCTCGATGGATACTCCGGGTCCGACGGACACCTCGCCCATGGTCTCCAGGAGGTTGAGCGAGTTGGACGCGCCGGTGATGACCAGGTACAGCCAGAGGATGATAGCGAAGCACTTGACGATACCGAAGATCATCCTTCCGTAGGTTCCGATTCCGTAATACCTTCCGATACTGCTCAGGATGATGATGGGAAGGAAACCGACGAGGGCGTTGAAGAGGATTCCTCCGGGTTTCAGCCAGGTACCGATGTTCTTGGCGATCTCGTTGAAGTCGGCGATCTGTCCGGACTCGATGTAGCCCATGATGATGATCAGCGCCACGAAGATGAGGATGTACTCGATGATATCCCAGACGATGGCCTTGAACATCCTGGCCTTGCTATTGAGATATTTCTTCTCCTCCCTGGAGAGGGTCATCCTCTCCTCCTCGTAGTCGTAATCCTTGTGCTTGTCACGGCTCATGGATCGACCCCCGCAGTCTTGTAGAGTTCGGTCACGAGCTCGATGAAGGCGGCAGCGTTCTCCTTGGTGATGGTGAAGTCGTTGCCATCGTAGGTGAGGGTCAGTCCGTCCTCTCCGACGGCCTCCTTGAGCAGATCGACGGCGGACTTTTCTCCGGCACCCGCCGCGTTGATGGCGATACCGGCCTTTCCTCCTCCTTCGTCGGTGATCTTGACGTTGATGGAGGCGCCGTTGGAGGTGGTGAGGGTGAAATCATCCTTTCCCGCATCCACGAGACTCTTGGCGATTCCGTCGATGGTCTCGTTTGCGGAGCCGTCGATGACGACCTTGACCTTGGCGGAGCTGTCTCCTGTTCCGGCACCCTTCTCGGGCATGCTGACGCCCGCGGCGACCTGCAGATTCTGCTTGATGTCCAGTCCGAGGTCGACGAGGTACACGCCGTACCATTCCATGTACTTGAATCCGAACGAAAGGACCAGGGGAACGGTGATGTTCCCTTCGGAGTCGATGCCGTTCACGGCATACGCCATTATCGCGTACGTCGGGACGATGGATGAGGCGTTGATGACCGTTGTATCCTTGGCCTTTATCGTACCGATATCGGCATGGGCTATCTCCGTCCGCTTACCTATGTCCCCCATGTGTACGTCGATGTAAACCCCCTCGAGGTTCTGGGGGAGTTTAGTGGCGACGGCTCCGTTGACCGTCACTTTCATGTTCATACCGCCGTCGATGGATTCGGTGTTGACCGAGAAGTCCTCGGTGACACTGAAGATATCGTCCATGCTGTGCACGTCGGTGGGCACTGCGGCGACCACCGCGGTGTACGTGAAGTACACAACGATCGCGACGACGGCAATTTGAGCGACCAATTTACCTGCGTTCACGGGTAATCACGTAATTGTTATCCAATCGTAGTTATATAGAATTGCGCGCACGTGTCTCAGAAAAGGATGCCTAAGGCGAGGATGACAGCGACGCCGATGAGCGCAGCGGCGCTCCAGAATACGTCCCTGAACTTCTCTTTGCGGATCACTTCCTGGTCCTTGTAGTAGCATTCGACCGAGCAGTAGGCCTGGTCGGAGGGGACGCAGTCGCCGCAGTAGCGGCAGTGGTCGTGGTCTGACAGTTCAGGACTCATGTAAAATTCCATGGCGCTTCCCTTATAAATCATCTATCCGAGTCTTCAGTAGGTGTCCGATTGCCGAAAGACGACAGGTTCGACCGCATGGAACGCACAGGATGGATCGATATGTCCCGCATCCACGGGACCCCCGTCTTCGTGGCAGGTGCGGGGGCCCTCGGCAACGAGGTCATCAAGAATCTGGTCCTTGCGGGTTTCCGCGACATCACCGTGGCAGATTTCGACACGGTGGAGAGGAGCAACCTCAGCCGCTGCGTACTCTTCCGGGAGGAATCGGTGGGGAGGAACAAGGCGGAGGTCGTTGCCGAGGCTGCCTCCGGACTGGATCCGGAATGCCGCGTGACCGCCGTCCCGGACACCATTCAGAGGACCGACCTGTCCCGCTTCGGCATCCTCATAGGATGCCTCGACAGCATAAGTGCCAGACTGCATCTGAACGCCCATGCGAGGTTCTTCCGTATACCCTATGTGGACGGGGCCACGGACGGTTTCCGCGGCAAGATGCAGACCGTGTTCCCGAAGGGGCCGTGCCTCGAGTGCGGCATGAACTCCACGCACCTGGAGGAGCTGCACAGGACCTTCTCGTGCATCCCCGGGGAGACGGTCCGGGACCCAGTGATCCTCTCGTCGGGGATCACCACCACCGCCGTCATCGCGGCCATGTGCGTGAGGGAGGTCCTGAAGATCGTGTGCGGGAGGACGGACCTTTGCGTCCCGGGGGTCAGCTACTACGACGGCATCTCGGGAAGGACGGACGTGCTGGAGATTGGGTTCCGCAGGGGATGTCCCCATCACGAAGGAGAGTTGAGCCA